>JGI20166J26741_11521140_pt1 | contig 24972 bp, 24 predicted proteins | sample TergutCu122P5_FD_26741 | JGI IMG/M metagenome (IMG submission 26741)
AGTAGCTTGAATGGTATCGCGGGGAGCCGTATGCCTTAGTAGGGCACGTACGGTTCTGAGGAGGGGGGCACCCGGCGACGGGCGTCACCTACTCCAGGCGAACGAAAACACCGTTGGCGGCCTGCGAGTTATACTGGATAACTGCGGAAACTGGAGCCTGGAGCCTAGAAAAAACCTTGCAGACGCTGGGTTGTTTCGACATTTCCGCTGTAGATTTATGCGGTTAATACGAATCTCAGATTAAAACTTCACAGGCGGAGCCGAAACGCCGAACGCTTCAACGGCGTTTTCGGCGACAGACTGTGAAGATTTTAATCGAGATTCGTATAAGCGGTATATGGCCGGCTTGAAACAAAATACATCCCGCCGCTTTTGCGGCGGGATGTTTCTTATTAGACCTCTTCGGAAATTGATTTCCCGCTGTCACCCTGAGCGCAGCGAAGGGTCTTAAAATCAAGATTCTTCGCTTCGCTCAGAATGACAAACGCCAATTTCCCAAGAAGTCTATTATACAAAATCATCACAGCCTTCTTATGCTGAATCCCCCGTCCGCGTTCAATACCTGCCCCGTGGCGAAGTCCAGCCGGCCGCCGGCCGCGGCCATCACGCAGTCGGCCACGTCTTCGGGCCGGCCGAAGCGCCTGATCGGCGTCACGCCCTCGGCTATCATCTTGTCGTACTTATCCTTCACGCCGGCGGTCATGTCGGTCATGATGATCCCCGGCCTGACCTCGAAAACCGGGATGCCGAAAGCGGCGAGCCTGTCAGCGAAAAGCAGGGTCGTCATGGAGATCCCGGCCTTGCTCACGCAATACTCCCCGCGGTTAGTGGAGGAGGCGTATGCGGAGACCGAGGAAATGTTCACGATGCGGGGCGCGTAGCCTTCGATGTTTTCCTTTTGCAGCCCGATCATGGCGTTCGCGGCGGCCTGGCACATGAAGAACGTGCCCTTCAGGTTGACGCTGAGGAGGAAATCGAAGCTCTCCTCCGTGGTTTCCAGGATATCCAGCCGCGACTTTGGGGCCACGCCGGCGTTGTTGACCAGCACGTCCAGCCGCCCGTACTCCCGGATGACCGTATCGATCAGGTTTTGCCTGTCCGCCGCCGCGGATATGTCGCAGCGTATATAACGCGGGACGCGCCCGGCGGCGTTCACGCCCTCCGCCGCGGGCGTTTTTGGGTACAGTTCGTTCAGGGCCGGCCGCGCCTCTTCTTCGGACACTATGTCCGACATGACGGCGGCGTATCCGTCCCCTGCCAGGGCTTTCAGTATCGCCAGGCCGATCCCGCGCCGGGAACCGGTGACGAGCGCGACTTTATCCATCTTATACATCCCTCCTGTAAATCTCCGTATAGACGCCGTCCCTGACCGCGCAGCCCGCCGTGCTCCCCGCGCGCATGAGCCGCGAGCATTTGCCGCATGAAATGCAGCACCTGTTTTTGTCCATCGCGCCTTTTTGAAGAATGTCCCGGGCGAAATCCGGATACGCGAACGCCTCGCGCCCGTACCCGGCCAGGTCCGCCGCGCCGCTTTCGATCAGCCCCGCGGCGACATAGGGCGAAAACTGCCGCGTGTAGGAAAGCCCGGAGGCTACGCACACCATCCCGGGATTCGCGTCCTTGACCGCCTTTACGCAGGAATACATCCGGCCGAGCCCCTCGAAGGGGTGCTCCGGCGGGTCGTACGGGCCGCTGTCGAAGGGCCGGTTGACGTGCGGGTTGACGTAGGGGTTGCCGACCGTCAGGTCGATAAGCCATAAACCCGCCTCTGAGAGCTTTTTCACCAGAGCCAGCGGTTCCGACAGCTCCGGCGCGAGGCCGCTTTCCGCGGAAACGCCGAAACCGTATGGGAACTCCACGCCGTCGTAAAGATTCAGCCGCGAGGTCACCGTCATGTCCCCGGGAACCGCCGCGCGGACCGCCTCGACGGCGTTTATGTAAAGCCTCGACCGGTTCCCGAAATCGCCGCCGTAGCGGCTGTTTTCCCGCGTCCTCGCGGAGAGGAGCTCGTTTATGAGATACCTGTGGCAGGCCTTCACGTCGACCCCGTCGAAACCCGCCGCCCCGGCCAGGCGCGCGCTCTCGGCGTACCGCTCAGGAAGGGCGTCCAGGTATTCGTCGGAGACGATACGTCCGGCGTCTATCGGCCGGTCTTTCTCGTAAAACGGATTGTTGCAGGCGATAATCGGCTCCGCCGCGCCGTTTGGCTTCGAATACCTCCCGGAATGGGTCGCCTGCATGATGACAAGCGGCTCGAAACCGTTTTCTCTTAATGACGTCCCGCGGATGCCGTCGACCAAACGCTTGTATTCGTCCAGGTTTTCGGCCGTCAGCATTAGCTGCCTCGGGTTGGCCCGGCCCTCCGGAATCACGGCGACGGCCTCGAACCATATAAGCCCCGCGCCGCCGGCCGCGAAGCGCGCGTACCGCCTCACTGTCAGCTCCCCCGGCGCGCCGTTTTCCGTCCCGTCGCAGCCCTCCATAGGCTGGATCGCCAGCCGGTTGCGGAACGTCCTCCCGCCGGCCGCGAACGGCCGCGCGAGGACGGACAAATCCTCGGAAACCGGGATGAACGCGCCCATTTTCGCGGCCTCCGCGCGGACATCGTTTATTGTTTTATATGAGAATGTTTTGTGCTGCATAAATCGTTTCCTTCCACTACCCCTCCGTATTCATTCTTTAAAACCTGTTCATATTGTCCTCCAGTGTTTTTCTCTATAGTATCACGTCTCCCCGGGTTTGCATAGTTATTTATACCGGATTGCGATAACAAACCTACTCTGTAACGTCGTCAGTAAATGTTTTCGGCATCTGGTATGAAAGACACGGGGACGGTTCCGCGTTACAGGAACCGCCCCCGTGTATTTCCCTTGAATTGCACGGAATAATATGCTATAATGAACTCATATGATTATGGAGGCGTGTAAAATGGCTGAAACTATCAATGTAACCATTAGGCTCGACAGGGATGTTAAGGAACAGGCGGAGAGGATGTTCAGCGATTTAGGCATGAACCTGTCCACGGCGTTCAATATATTTACGCGTCAGGCGCTGCGCCAGGGAAAAATACCGTTTGAAATATACGACCCATTTTACAGCGAAAAAAACCAAACGGAGTTAAGCCGAAGAATTGCCGACATCGAGGCGGGGAAAAACCTTGCGGCTCACGAGCCGATTGAGGCAGGCGATGAATAAAATATGGCACGACAGGGCTTGGGACGAGTATGTCGCTTGGCAAAGCGAGGACAGAAAGACTTTACGGCGTATCAATGAGCTTCTATAAGTAAGGCGGGAACCGTACCGTGTCTTTTACGCTGAATGGAGTATGCAGAAATGGGTGCATGGGGCTCTGGATCATTTCCAAACCCCAAACACCGCCGCGGCGATCAATATCCCGCAGAGGCCGCCCAAGACCACGTTGACCGCCCGGCCGGGCATTTCCGCCGCCAGGCCCGCCGCGAACAGAAACGCCAGGGCGTAACCGGAAACGGCGTCGGCGACGCTTCCGGTCAAAAACATCAGCGCCGTCGAGACGCCGTATACGACGGCCGCCCGGAAATCACAGACTTTTTTCGCGGCAAAAGCTGCAAGGCCCGAAGCCGCCGCCGCCAGAAGCGCGCGTCCCGCGTCCTTTATCCACGCGTCCGCATGCGCGAGCTTCGGCGCGAAAACGATCAGCCCGACCACAACAGAGAACGCCGCCGTTATGAGAACCGCCCCGGCGGCCGCGTCCTTGGCGGCCTTGGCCCAGGGGGCGTACTCGTCCCCCGCGCTGTGATTGACGGCGTTTTCCACGGCGGTGTTCAGCATCTCCGCCGTGAAGACCAGAGCTATCGCGAATATGATAAAGAGCAGCTCAGTCCCGTCCGCTTTCAGATAGAGCGCCGCGCAGAGCGCGAAATACGCCGCGGCGAAGTGGACCTTGAAGTTCCGCTCCGTCCCGACCGCGCGCCGGACGCCGCTCGCCGCGTTTTTTAGGCTTTGACGCCAGGTTTTGTTCTTCATCTGAAAAGCCCGGCCTTTGACAATATCTCTTCCTGCCTGTCGAACATGATCTTCTCGTCCCCTGGGGTCATATGGTCGTAGCCCATAAGGTGCAGCATCCCGTGCGCGGCCAGAAAGCCCGTCTCCCGCTCGGGGCTGTGGCCGTATTCCCGCGCCTGGGAAAGGGCCTTTTCCAGGGAGATGACAATGTCCCCGTATGCGCGCGGCGCGCCGCCCGCCGGGGCTTCGCCCGGCCCGTACTGCGGGAACGACAGGACGTCCGTCTCCGCGTCCGCGCCGCGGTATCGCGCGTTAAGATTTTTTATGGCCTCGTTCGTCACCAGCATAACGCAGACTTCCGCGTTTTCGGCGGCGTTCTCCGCTTCGGCGCAGAGGCGTATGGCGTCCGTCACGCTTTTTTCACAACCGGCCGTCAGTTCGCCGCCGGTTTCGTTGATTATTTCGATTTCGATCAACCGGATACGCTCCTTTTATATACCGGATGCTGAAAACGTTTACCGACAACGTCGACAGAGGAGGTCAATGTTTTCGCACTCCTGTACATTTACACCGGCTCGTCGGTCAGCCCGGCGCCGCCCGCCGCGCGCTCCCCTGCGTCCTCCCCTACCCCGGGATACCTTATCCTCTCGTGATACATCCCCTTGAATACCCGCAAAAACGCCTTTCCCACTGTGTCTATGTCCTTAAGCGTGAACCCGCTGTCGATGAGCTGGCCGTCGTCCTGCTTGTCCTTTATCAGGCGGTCGATAAGCTCCCCAACGCTGTCCGCGTCGTCCGCGGAGTTTACCATGGAGCGCACTGCCGCCTCCGCGGTGTCCGCGAGCATGACGATGCCCGCCTCCCGGAACTGCGGCTTCACGAACTGATAGCGGAAAGCCGTGTCGGATACGTCGGCGTCCGGGTTCCCCATCTTTTCCTTGAAATAGAAAAACTTGATCACCGTGGTGCCGTGGTGCTGGCTGATAATGCTTTTGATCGCGTCGGGGAGGCGGTGCCGGTTCGCCATCTCGATGCCGTAGGTGACGTGGGACGCGATGATCTCGGCGCTCTCCAGGGGCGGCAGAAAATCGTGCGGATTCCCGCCGGCGATGTTCTCCGAGAAGTATTGCGGATTCCTGAGCTTACCTATGTCATGGTAGTACGCCCCCGCCCGCGCCAGGCCGGGGTCGGCGCCGATGTCTATGGCGGCGGTCTCGGCCAGGTTTGCCACGATGAGGCTGTGGTGGTATGTTCCCGGGGCTTCGAGTATCATCCTGTGCATCAGCGGGTTGGCGGGGTTCGTCAGGTCCAGGAAGCGTATATTCGTCGCGACCCCGAATAGCGCCTCCCAAAACGGCAGGCTGCCTACGCAGAGAATCACGGTAAAAAGGCCGTTTAACGCGGCGTAGCCCGATGCCGTTAAAACGGACGCGCTGTAAGCCTTCTCAAAGAATATCGTGATCATGAACATAAGCGCGAAGCACAGGCCGCTGGCCTGGAGGCCGACGTAGAAAATCCTGCCCCGCTGGTTCGCGCCCATTGCGAGCATGGAGACTGAAAACCCGGCTGTCGCGTAGAACATGAAGAACTCCGGCCCGCCCTTGAATATCAGCATCGAAACGAGAGTCACCGCGACGCTTAAAACCGCGCCGAGCCGCAGATCCAGCAGCATGGACGAGAGCATCGCGAACAGCATGACAGGCATTATCTGGTAAGGCGTCTCTATTCTCGTCATGGCCAGAACTATGGCGATCGTCATGATATAGAGCGTGAACAGAAGGCCGGCCTCTTTTTTATTTTTCAGCAGGTTTTTATTGAAATTTGTGATATAGATCATCATGAACAGCAGGCACAGGGCCACGACCCCGACCGCGCCCAAAACCGGCAGTATCTTGTTGATCAGCCCGCCGGACACCAGGCCCAGGCTGTCCAGGATGTCGTACTCGTCCTGGCTGATGATGCTGCCCTCGTCCACTATCGTCTGGCCCTTCAGCAAAGTCACGACCGTGTACTGAGCCGCCCGCTCGCTCCGCGCGCGGTCCGTGGCCTCGGAGTCCTCGACCAGGTTGGGCTCCAGGAACTTGACCGCTATCTCGTAAGCCACGGCCCGCTCGTTCGAGTCCATCTCAGTCCTGGATATTAAATCCTGCGCCGACAGAATGACCTTGACGTCCACCTCCTGGAAGCCCTGATCCCAGAGGTTCAGGAGCGTTCCGATAACGCCGCTCTCGATCCTGTTGAAGCCGTTCTGATCCGAGGCGAGCAGGATCTGGCACTGCTCCGCCGTAAGCGGCACTTGGAGCTGTGCCAGGCGCTCGGCCGCGGTGGGTCCCGACGGCGATGGGGACGGCTGCGCCGGGGACGCCGTCGGTTGGGCATTGGAAACGGGAATATTCATTGACGCGCCGGGAAGCGCTTCTCCGGACACGCCTGGGCTTGCCGTCCCCGGTGTTGGGATTGCCGCCTGATTTGAGCTTTGGGCTGCCGCTTGGCCGGCGCCTTGGCCTGCCTCCGGGCCCTGTGCTTCCGCTTGCTTTCGGACTTGACCGATGCTTTGGCCCGCCGCTTGATCGATACCTTGGTTTATGGCCTGAACCGGGCTTAGATCTAAAGTATGGTCGGGACTTTGTTCCGGAGCCGGCCCGGCCGCCTGCGCGGCGTTACCGGCCGCTTCCCGGGCGAGCCTCTCCGCCTCCGCGGCGGCCTGTGCCGATTCCAGGGCAAGCTTCTGGGCGTCGGCCCGCGCCTGGGCCTGGGCCTGGAGTTCGGCCTGATATGCGGCCCGGAGCGCGCCGACCTGGGAGAAGTAATTGTTGACGCTCCTTAGGACGGTGTCTGCGACGGACTGATCCTTTTTCAGGAGCGGCATGATATCGGAAGCGGCCTTTTCGGCCGCCTGTCTGTTCCTGTCAGTGGCGTTTTTGTCCTCGATGTCCCGCGGGGCCTTGATCTTCTGAAGCGAGACCTGACCCACCCGCAGGCTGTAACCGTCCTGGGAATAAGCGCCGAAGGCGACGCAGACCGCGCTCGCCGCGAACACAAAAAAAACGAGCAGCGAATAAAAAAGGCGGTTGCCGATCTTGGGACGTTTGAGGCGTTTCATAGGTACCCCCGAAGAATCTTTTGTACGCGTTGCAAACCGGCGCAGGGCCGTAACCAATGTCAACAGGTTAAGTAGAAATAAACAATTTACACAACTCCGGAATATCTTCTTCCATAGCCTGCCATATCTGCTCCATATTGAGCTGCCAATAACCGTGCGCGGCAATATTTCTGACAGCGATTACTTGTATCCATTCTATGTGGGAATGCCGTTTCTTGAACTCATCCGATAAATGATTGGCGCATTCGCCTATCGTTATTAGCGACATGGAGATGGCATGTTGTATAACGTCGTCTTTAAGAAATTCAACTTTTGATTTATCAGCCAGCGTTTTGTTGATAAACCGCAATTCCTCTTTGATCCTTTCGATATTGTTATGGTCACGCTCGTTCATATACGTTTACCGCCTTCTCAATATTCAACATTCCCGGCCGTGCGGCCGGCAGCGTCACCACATCTACCGGATAGCCCAAATGATCCTCGAGTTCCTGTTTGAACCCCATGACCTTGAATATCGACGGTATTTTCACATCAAAGGCGACCAAAAAATCCGCGTCGGATTTTTCCGTAGCGTTTCCGTTGGCATACGAACCGAATAAATCGACCTTGACAATGCCATACTTTTCCGCCAGCGGCTTGACCGCGCGCCGGATAACTTCTGTCGTCAGCATATTTGCTTCCCTTCAGGTATACTCTTTAACGGATACAAGCCGTTAAGAAGTTTATGTCCGTCCAGCCTCGCGCCTGCCCGTCTCGCGCCCGCGCGAAGGGTTTCTTTTCATCCTGTACCTTTTCTCCCTGTTGTCCCTGTAAGCGGCCCGCGCGTGGTTTTTCTCGTACGCGTTGATGATCCTCTGCACCAGCGGATGCCGCACGACGTCCTTCGACGTCAGGTAGGATATGCCTATGTCGTCTATGTTATCCAGGATCCTTATGGCCTCGTTAAGCCCGGACGTCTTGCCCTCGGGCAGGTCGATCTGCGTGATGTCGCCGGTGACGACCACCTTGGAGCCGTAGCCGATCCTCGTCAGGAACATCTTCATCTGCTCCTGCGTGGTGTTCTGGGCCTCGTCCAGGACGATGAAGGAGTTGTCCAGAGTCCGGCCGCGCATATACGCCAGCGGCGCGACCTCGATTAGCCCCTTCTCGAAATTCTTCTGGAAGCCCTCGTTGCCCATGATGTCGTTCAGCGCGTCGTACAGCGGCCTTAGGTACGGATCGACCTTCTGCTGCAGGTCCCCCGGCAAAAAGCCCAGCTTCTCCCCGGCCTCGATAGCCGGCCGGGTCAGGATGATCCGGTTTACCGCGTTGTTCTTGAACGCCGTTATGGCCATTGCCATGGCCAGATAGGTCTTGCCTGTCCCCGCGGGGCCTATGGAGAAGACTATCGTGTTTTTCCGGATCATGTCCACATATTTCTTCTGCCCGGCCGTTTTGGGCTTCACCGGACGCCCGGAGACCGTCACGCAGACCGTGTCGTCGCTGATCTTTTCGATCTCGTGGAAGTTGTCCTCCCCAAGGGAGGCGATCACATAGTTGACGTTCTGCTCGGCTATTATCTCGCCCTTCTGGGCGAAAGCCGCCAGCTTGGTCATCACGGCCGCCGCCTTCGCCGTCCCCTCGCCGCCGAGGACGACGACGCTGTCGCCCCTGTTGACCACGCTGACCGAAAACACCGCCTCTATCTTCTTCACATTCTCGTCCAGCCGGCCGAACACGTTGCCGATGACCCCGTTGGGGATGTTGAGCTGTATCTTTTGTTGTTCCACTTATGTAACCGCTCCTTATTGATTTGTTGTCTGTTCGTCTATCCGTTCGTTCACGGTGATAAGCGCGCTGACGCCCAGGCTGCCTCCGTTATCCGTGAAAGTCAGTTTCTTGTCGAGTATGTCCGCCGCGAAGTCGAACTCGCGGATGATCCGCCCGGTGACCAGCCGGTCGGCCAGAGCCTCGGCCTGCTCTTTCGTCCTGGTCCGCCTGACTGGCATGAACTCCTTGCTCGTCTCGGTGACGATAATAAACGGCAGGGGGTAGTCCTCCCCGAAACGAAGCTGGAACCTGCTTGTTATTTTATCACAGTTCACATAGGAATTACTACCCCGGAATCCGCCGATTTTCCGGTTGAATATTAAAAATTCGTGTCTTTTTTGCTCCTCGCCCGTGTAAACCTTTTCCTCCCAGGCATACGGAACGTCGAACGTTATGGTATAGTATGTCTTTGCCCAGACCTCGGCGCTCGCCCTCACGTTCTTCTGCAACACCGCGCCGTCGCCGCCGTCGGCCAGTATCCGGCCGCTGACTATGACGTCGCCCTTCCTGACGGTGTCGTTCTCCTTAACGAGCGGCCTGCCGGCGGCGGTCACGATGGAAGTTATGAGCCCGTCCTTGGCCGCGACCACGTCGCAGGGCACGCTCGCGTCGATAACTTCCTTCCGGGGAATCGCCTCGGCTATCTCAATTGTCGCCCGCGTGCCCCTTATGTATACGTTCGCCCAGGTCACGTCCGGAAAATTGTCCAGGATGCCCTTGGCAAGTTTCTTCCCGTCCAGGCCGATCCGAAAAGAGCCCGCGCTGAGGCCCTCCTTGCCGCAATAGGCCAAAACCGCGTCCCGCGAAACTCTTTCGCAGCCGGTGACGTCCACCAGCCAGACAAAACTCTGGAGCGCCGCAAGCGCGAGTATGAAAACGACGAGCCCCGCGAAAAGGAACTTGCGCCTCCTGTACCTGTGCAGAAAGAACGGCAGGCCGTATCTGGCGAGGATCCTGACATGGCTCTTGGTCTTGTGCTGGCATTCCCTGAGCATCCTGAAGCCCTTTATCGAGACTTTCATCGTGCAGACGCCGTCCTCGCGCTCCACGTCCCAGAGATAGATGTTCTTGTGCACGGCCATGTTGATGAAGCGTTCGACGGCCGCGCCCCTGACCTCGATTTTGACATACCCGCGAAGGACTTTCCAAAGCCACAGCAGCATATTTTTCTCCCCTTGATAGTCTTGAGTTCACCCGCCCAAGCCGACGTTGCCTATCGCTCCCGAAATCAGTATGTTTTCGGAGGTGATACGCTTTATGTAGAGCTTTCTGCCATTGATGACCAAAACGCCGGAAGAGGTGTTGATCCGTATCCTCTCGTCCGTGAATTCCACAATATTCCTGTAATTCTCCACGCTGACCTCGTTTTTGCCCATCATGGACACGAAAGGCAGATCGAGGATCACTTCCCCCGGCAAAGACAGGGCGGAGGCGACCTTTTCCTTAAGGGATTCCTTTTTTGACATATTCCGCCTCGCTTTTCATTAAAAACCTATACAGGATTATATGCAGGGGGCGAAAAGTATTAGAACATGTATGCGGCTCTCAGGAACGCCGCGCCGGCGGCCGATTTTCCGCCATGCCCAACACAGCCTAATTCCGCATATCGTAACAAAAAACTACGTGTCATTATCAACTCAGTGAAGGATCCTAAGATTCTTCGGCTTCGCCTCAGAATGACGAGCGACAGGTCAGTCTAATTTATGGGGAAATGCACAAACCGCATGTAGGGCAGGGGCTCTGTTCCCGCCGCTTTTGATCTGTTTCTGGTTTACGGCGGGAGCAGAGCCCCCGCCCTACAATTAATTTGTGGTTTACGGCGGGAGCAGAGCCCCCGCCCTACAATTATTCACTGCTGTAATAGGCAAATTCATAGATTTTAGACTGGCCTGTGACGAGCGATTTTCATGTTTGCAACACGCGAGGATTCGTGTTATCATGCAATGGACTTCTTCGGAAATGAAGCGCTATAGCCGTTTCGATTTGAAACGAACTGAAAACGGGCGCGAGACGGCCGATGGTCAATCGCGCGGAGTTTGAGGCTCAATTTCAAACGAAACGGCGATACCATAATCGGCCATACGGACGGAGGAAAATGAATGCTGGACACTGAAGACGACAACAACATCCCGGAGGACAACAACATCCCGGAGAACGACAACATCCCGGAGGACGGCTACATCCGGGACGACAACGGCGACTTTCCGGAGGACAACTACATCCAGGACGGCGACGGCGATTTTCGGGAAGACGAACCGGACGGCGGCGCTCAAGCCGCGCCTCCCGGCCGGAAAAAAGGCTCGCCCATTGGCTCGCCCATTGGCGCGATATTCAGCGTGTTGAGCACCGTAGTGATGGTCGTGATCATATTGTTTTTGCTCCTGCAGCTCACGTCCATCGCGTCCAGCAACGGACGCTCGGTCTTCGGGCTTAAGGCGTACGTCGTGCTGAGCGGCAGCATGGCTCCGACTTTTGACACCGGAAGCTATATCATAGCGAAAAGCGTCAAACCGGAGGATGTCCGAATGGGCGACGTGATATCCGTGCAGGTAACCGACGACACCATCGTCACCCACCGCGTGGTCGGCATAGCGCAGTCCGGCGGCGACTATCTGTTTACAACCAAGGGCGACGCCAACACCGACAGCGACCCGACCCCGCGCTCCGGGCAGCAGCTCCTCGGCGTAGTCATTTTCTCGATCGCAAAACTTGGGTATGTGATCGACTTTCTTCACCAGCCGCCGGTGCTCATCACTCTGTTCGCGGTGCTCATAGCGCTTATCATCGGCCCGGAGGTTTTTAAGGCGCTGAAAAAGAAGTAGGGAACGGTCTTGACCGTTCCTGTCTTGACCGTTCCTGTCTTGACCGTTCCCGCGCGGAGGCGCGCGAGGACTGCGCAAACCGCCACGACAACGCATGAAAGTATTTCTGCATAAAATTAGAGTTCCTTTTGTTGTAGGGCACGCCGACCCCGGCGCGCCGTTCCGCTAAATTGGCACTATTTGCATTGAATATTATTGCAAGCTCGGCGCCCGGGGTCGGCGCGCCCTACATTCGTTGTGCAATTTGTATGTTCATGCGTTTGTCGTGCGTAAACCGCAAGAAATTTTTTCGTGTTGCATTTTTATCAAAAACCGTGTATACTACTCTCCGGTTCGACACAGAGGCGATCCGCGGGCGCGGTTCGCGCCCGGTAATCCGCGCGGTTGACCCCCCTCTTTCGCGCGGCCTTTTGCCTCGGTTGCCGGGCCGGTTTTCGGCCTGTTGGTCAAGCGGTTAAGACACGGCCCTCTCACGGCTGAAACAGGGGTTCGATTCCCCTACAGGTCATGAAAAAACAGGAGCCCGCTTCCGGTTTCACGGAGGCGGGTTCCTGTTTTTCAATGGTATTCAATATCACTCGCGCGTCAGCGCCCCGGTATACAGCTGGTAATACTTCCCCTTCCCCCTCAGCAGGGCCTCGTGGTCGCCGCGCTCAATGACGCGCCCGTTTTCCAGGACCATGATCGCGTCGGCGTTCCGGATAGTCGAGAGCCTGTGGGCTATGACAAAGACCGTCCTGCCCTCCATCAGAGCGTCCATGCCCCTTTGCACCATGACCTCCGTACGCGTGTCGATGCTGGAGGTGGCCTCGTCCATGATCAGAATCGGCGTGTCGCAGGCGGCGGCCCTGGCGATGGAGATAAGCTGCCTCTGGCCCTGCGAGAGGCTCCCGCCGTCCCCCTCGATGTACGTGTCGTACCCCTGGGGCAGGCGCATAATAAAGTCGTGGGCGTTGGCGGTCCTGGCGGCGCGCTCCACGTCCTCCCTCGTCGCGCCGGGCTTCCCGTAGCCGATGTTGTCGGCCACGGTGCCCGAAAACAGGCTCACGTCCTGCAAAACGATCCCCATGGAGCGGCGGAGGGAACTCTTCCTGATTTTGTTGATGTTTATGCCGTCCACGCGTATCTTGCCGTCCGCGATGTCGTAGAAGCGGTTCAGCAGGTTCGTGATCGTGGTCTTTCCGGCGCCTGTCGCGCCGACGAAGGCGATCTTCTCTCCCGGCCTGGCGCAGAGCGAGACGTCATGGAGCACGAGCTTTTCCGGGACGTATCCGAAGTCCACATCCGAGAGCGCCACGTCCCCCCTGACCTCCGTCAGGGTGACGCCGCCGCCGGCTGTGTGCGGGCGCCTCCAGGCGAAAAGGCCCGTGTGTCCGTCGCATTCAGCGAGTCCGTCCTTTTCCCTGCGGGCGTTCACCAGTTCCACATAGCCCTCGTCCGCCTCGGCTTTCTCGTCCAGGAGCCTGAAAATCCTGCCGGCCCCTGCCAAAGACATGACGATGAAGTTGATCTGGGTGGATATCTGGGAGATCGGCGCGCTGAAGCTCTTGGAAAGCGTCAGAAACGACGCGATGGCCCCCAAGGTCACGCCGGTCACCCCGTGCAGGCCCATGGCCCCGCCGATCATGGCGATGAGCACGTACTGGGCGTTGCCTATATTGCCCATGATGGGCATGGTGATGTTGGAGAAGATGTTGGCGCGGGTGGACTGGCGGCAGAGGTCGTCGTTGCGCCGGTCAAAATCCGCCTCCGCGGCCTTCTCGCGGCAGAAGACCTTTATGACTTTCTGGCCGTTTATCATCTCCTCGATATAGCCGTTGAGAGCGCCCAGGCTGGCCTGCTGCCTGACGAAATAGCCGGCGGACCGGCCGCCTGTGAACCTCGCCACCAGCAGCATGACCGCCACGCAGGCAAAGACCAGAAGGCTCAGCGGCACGTTGATAATGAGCATGGCCACCGCCACGGAAATAATGGTTATCACCGCGGAGAGGGCCTGGGGGATGCTCTGGGAGATCATGTCCCGGAGGGTGTCCGTGTCGTTGGTGTAGAGGCTCATCATGTCCCCGTGGGTGTGGGTGTCGTAGTAACTGATCGGCAAGCGCTGCATATGCTCGAACATCTGGTCGCGTATCTTCTTCAACACGCCCTGGGAGATGTTGACCATCATCCGGTTGTAGAAAAGCGTGCACAAGATCCCGGCCATATACACGGCGCCCATGAACAGCACGGCCCCGAGAAGGCCGGAGAACACCGGATCCGGCGAGGCCAGGAGCGGCGCGATATAGTCGTCCACGAGCTTCCGGACAAAGGCCGCCCCGGCCACGTTGGCCGCGGCGCCGGCCGCGATGCTCAGGAACACGAACACGAAGGCCAGCTTGTACGCGCCGGTTATATAAGAAAACAGCCGTCTTGCCGTCTTCCACTCGACGGCGGGCCGGCGTACGGATTTTTTACTGTTCCGCATCGAAGTCGCCTCCCCCGATCTGAGACTGGTAAACTTCCCTGTATATCCCGCTCTTATCCAGGAGTTCTTCGTGGGTACCGACCGCGCTTATTTTGCCGCCGTCCATGACAACGATCCTGTCCGCGTCCCGGACGCTCTGCGCGCGCTGGGCGATGATCAGCTTCGTGGTGCCCGGTATCTCGTCGTAAAAGGCCTTGCGTATCAGCGCATCCGTGCGCGTGTCCACCGCGCTCGTGGAGTCGTCCAGGATCAGCACCTTCGGCTTTTTCAAAAGCGCGCGGGCTATGCAGAGGCGCTGTTTCTGCCCGCCGGAGACGTTCGTCCCGCCCTGTTCTATATGGGTGTCGTACCCGTCGGGGAAGGAGCGGATGAACCCGTCGGCCTGGGCCAGCTCGCAGGCGCGGACAAGCTCCTCGTCGGCGGCGTCCGGGTTGCCCCAGCGCAGGTTCTCTTTCACCGTGCCGGAGAACAGCACGTTCTTCTGCAGAACGACGGCCACCTCGTTCCGGAGGCTCTCTATGTCGTAGTCCCGCACGTCAACGCCGCCGACCCTGACGCACCCGCGGGTCGCGTCGAAGAGCCGGGGGATGAGCTGAACCAGCGTGGTCTTGGAGCTGCCGGTGCCGCCGATGACGCCTATCGTCTCCCCGGCTTTGATCGACAGGTTTATGCCGGACAGGCTCAGCCCGGCCCCGTCCGCGCCCTTCCCGTAGGAGAAGTCCACGTTCTCGAACGCCACGGAACCGTCCCTCACCTCATAAAGCGGGTTGGGGCCGTTCTGGATATCGCTTTTTTCGTTCAAAACCTCCACGATGCGCTCCGCGCTGGCCCTGGAGATTATCAGCATGACGAACACCATCGAGAGCAGGTTCAGGCTCATCAAAATCAGCATCGCGTAGGTGTACACGCTCATAAGCTCGCCTGTGGTCATGCGGCCTATAACCACCAGCCGCGCGCCGATCCAGGCGATCAGAAGCATACAGCCGTACATGACGAACTGAAATATAGGCGCGTTGAAAGCCACCCGTTTGCCCGCCTTGGAGAAATCACGGAATATGCTTTCGGAGATGGCCCCGAATTTGCCTATCTCCTTTTCCTCCCGGACGCAGCTCTTGACCACGCGTATGCCGCGGAGGTTCTCCTGCACCACGCGGTTCAGCTTGTCGTAGGTCTGGAACACCCGGACGAAGACGGGATGCACACGGAAAATGATGAAGAACAGCCCGAAGCCCAGAACTGGCGCCGCTCCCAGAAAGATCAGCGATATCTCCCCGTTGGCGAGGAAGGCCATGACCAGCGCGAAAACCAGCATGACGGGGGAACGCACGGCTTGCCGGATCAGCATTTGGAAGGCCATCTGCACGTTGGTCACGTCGGTGGTCATGCGGGTGACGAGGCTGGCCGTCGAGAACTTGTCGATGTTGGAGAAGGAAAAAGCCTCCACGCCGGTAAAAATGTCGTGCCGGAGGTTCCGAGCGAAGCCGGCGGAAGCCCTGGCGGCGAAGAAGCCGGAGAGGGAGCCGAGCGTCAGGGAGAGCAAGGCGCAGAAGAACAGTATCAGGCCCATGCGAAGTATGTAGGACATGTCCCCGGGCGTGACTCCCCTGTCGATCAAATCGGCCATGAGGGCCGGGATCAGGACCTCCATCGAGACTTCCAGCACCATGAACACGGGCGAGCACAGGGAATCTCTCCTGTACTGCCGGACGGAGCCCAGCAGCTTTTTAAGCATGATAAGCATTCTGTCAGTATTCCTCCCGGGGCGTCGCGGAAAATTTCCCGCGGAAATTCCGTTGCGGAAATTCCATTAATTATAAGGCCTCCGGCGGGAATTGAAAAGCGCTAATTTATCTTGACTGCCGCCGCCGTTTGTGATTAACTCTAACAAAACGACAAATACGGGCGGCGCGGCCACGGAGGGATGCGGCGTGAGCAAGCCTTTTTATTTCGCGCGGAAACGCACCGGCACGGTTCAGACCCTTATAGAGGAAACCGCCGGCCAGTATCCGAAATACCCCTTCTGCGACTACGTGTCCGACGGGAAGAACGTCACGAAAACCTACGGGGACCTGATGGGCGATATCCGGAAGATAGAGGCTTATCTCTCCGAAACCGGCGCAAGGCGCGCGGGGCTTGTCGGGGCGACCAGCTACCGGTGGTTAAGCGTGTTCATGGCCTGCCTGCACGCGGGCGTCGTCCTGGTCCCGCTGGACTCTTTGCTGTCGGACGACGACCTGCTCTATCAAATCGGACACGCCGACATCGGGATACTGTTCTGCGACCAAAAATTCCTGAGCCTGTCCGAAAAGATCGGACCTGACGGCCTGTGCAAAACTTTCCGCCTTCTGGACGCGGACGGCGAAGGCAGCCTGTCCTATGAGACGGACAGGCGCGCGGGCGCTCCCTCTACCGCTCCGCCGGTTCTGGACAAAAGCGAGCTCGCGATGATCGTGTACACCTCCGGCACGACCGGCAGGCCGAAGGGCGTGATGCTGAGCCAGGAAAACCTGCTGGAATCGGCCTATTACGGCTACTGCGTGGTGGACACGCCCGTCGGCGCGCATCTGCTTATAATACTGCCCAACAACCATATGTTCACGATCGGCCACTGTTTCCTGACGCCGCTCTTTTTCGCCGCCGACCTCTGCCTCAACGACTCCATATTCAATACCTTCGCCAACATCAAGAAATACAGGATCGACTTCATCGTGGCCGTCCCGGCGGTCATGAGGCTGTTCAAGAACGAGATAGAGCTCCAGCTAAGAATGGCCGGGTACGGGCCGCTGGAGACGATGGACAAGATCAGGCGGACGCTCGTTTCGGCGGCGGTCAAAAAAAAGATCGGCCAAAACCTGCAGTCGGTAGTGTGCGGGGGCGCACCGCTGGACCCGTCCTTCGTCCATTTTTTCAGGCTTTTGGGCATACAGCTCCAGGGCGGCTACGGCATGACCGAATGCGCCCCGCTGATCTCCTGCCAGGTCAAAAATCACATAGATTACGACAGGGCCGCTTCCGTGGGCAGGCCCGGCGTCTGCTGCAAGGTCAGGATCGAGGACGGGGAGATACTGGTGTCCGGGACGAACGTCATGATGGGTTATTACAAAGACCCGGAGAGCACCGCGGAGGCGCTGAAGGACGGCTGGCTCAGGACAGGCGACCTGGGCCGCCTGGACGAGGAGGGCTTTCTGTACGTCACCGGCCGCAAAAAAAACCTGATAATCCTCAGCAACGGGGAAAACGTGTCGCCGGAGGAGCTGGAAACCCTGTTCGACGACAGCAAAAACATCGACGGCGTCGTCGTTTCCGCCGACGACGAGCTGGACGTGATAACCGCGGAGATACATCCGGCGCAAAAAGCCGTCGCCGAGCAGGGGTTGGAGCAGACGCAGGCTCTGATAAGGCAGGAGGTAAAGGACAAAAACCAGAAACTGCCGATTTATAAGCAGATAAAGCTCGTCGTTTTCAGGGACGAGCCGTTTGAGCGAACGACGACGATGAAGATCAAACGGCCATCCTGACAAGAGTCAGCCCGATTCCGATCAGAAACCCGCAAACCGCCCCGTTGACGCGGATCCACTGCAGATCCTTGCCCATGCTGTTCTCCATCATCGTGACAAGGGCCTTGTCGTCGAGCTTGTCCAGGTTTTCCCTGACGAGCTTCCCGATCCTGGAGTGGTTGGCGTCCACCAGCTCGTATATCGCCCGGCGGATCCAGGCTTCGATTTTCCCGGTTTTTTCCGGGGAGGACAGGAGGTTTCCGAGAAAAGCCTTTACGCGCGGCAAAATCTCCCGCTCTATAGCGTCCTCGCTTTGCAGCGCGGCGGTGAGCCTGTCTTTCAGCAGGTACAATATTTCCGTTATTTTGCCGGCTAAACCGTAATTTCCCGCCGCCTCGTTTATCCAAACGCTTATGTCGCCCATGAGCCGGCCGTCTTCCGGGATTTCGGCGGCCTTGGCTTCTAGCGCCGATATGACCGCCCGCCGCCATTCGCTGCCGTCCGACCTAAGTTCTCTTATTTTATCCAGAACGACCGGCTGTAGCATGGCGCCCAGCCTGTTCTCGTCCAGCAGCATTTTAAGCCCGCTCAGGGTCAGCTTCAGCAGGCCGTCCGCCTTAACGCCGTTTATGAGCCTCATCGCCGCCGCGCCCAAAGCCGCTCTCGTTTCTTCCTTTTCGGCCCATTTTTCCGCTTCGGAGACGGCGTAGTCCAGGGCGTTCCGCGGAAGGCCGCTCTCCAGGGCGAAGCCGGCGGCCCGCGTCAGGAGGAGCTTTACGCCGGCCGCGTCCGCGCGTTTCATTATTTCCCTCTCTATATACAGGGCGGGTTTTTCCGCGGAGAGCCCCGCGACGAACGGGACCAGCTCCCCGGAGATCCATTTTTTCATGGAATCCGAGTACAGTTCCTTCCCGATGACCGCGCCGAGCTTTTCGACAAAATTGACCTGCCCCAGCTTGTTCTTAATGCTTTCCTTCGTCAGCCAATCGTTCTCCAGTACGCCGACGAGGGCGTCTATCAGCCTTTTGCGGTTTTTCACCAGCAAGGCCGTATGGGGGATCGGTATCCCCAGCGGATGGCGGAACAGCGCCGTCACGGCGAACCAGTCCGCCAGCCCGCCCACCAGGCCGGCTTCGAACCCGCCCTGCAGAACCTGCAGAACGGGGTGCGCGTGAAAGAGCAATGTTATGACAAAGCCCGCGGCCATGACGGCCAGCGAGATTAAGGCCAGGTTTTTGGACGTGCGCTTCCGCTTCTGTGCCATTGTTCGTCTCCGGAGGGTTTATTGTACCCAATATAACACAATACGGACGGCGGCGGCAATGGTCTGAGACTGATTCCAATATAAACACAGAGGAGGCCTGTACATGAAAATCCTGTTCATCGGCGGCACGGGGAGGATCAGCGCCGCCTGCGCGGCCAAAGCGGCCCAAAACGGTTGGGACGTGGCGCTCCTTAACCGCGGGAACGACCCCGGCTCCGTCCCGGACGGCGCGGAGGTGATCCGCGCGGACGTTTCGGACGAGGACGCCGTCCGCCGGGCCCTCGCAGGGCGGCGCTTCGACTGCGCCGCGGACTTTCTCGTCTATACCCCGGAGCAGGCGCGCGGCCGCGTCCGCCTTTTTTCGGGCTTAACGGATCAGTTCATATTCATCGGCACCGCCTCGGCCTATCATAAGCCCGCTTCGGACTGGCTAATCACGGAGGGCACGCCTCTGGCGAACCCGTACTGGAAGTATTCCAGGGAAAAGATCGCCTGCGAGGAGGTTTTCATGGCCGAATACCGGGAAAACGGCTTCCCGGTGACCGTCGCGCGCCCCAGCCACACCTACGACCACCGCGCCGTGCCCGTGCCCATCCACGGCGCGAAGGGGAGCTGGCAGGTCATCGCGCGTATCCTTGCGGGCAAGCCGGTGATCGTCCACGGCGACGGGCTGTCCTTCTGGACGTTCACGCATTCATCCGACTTCGCCGAGGCCTTCGCCGGGCTTATAGGCAACCCGCACGCCATAGGCGAAGCCGTGCACATCACCTCAGACGAGAAGCTCACGTGGAACGCGGCCTTCGCGGCCATCGGCCACGCGCTTGGGAAAAAGGCGGACCTGCTCCACGTCTCATCCGAAATGCTGGCGGCGCACCGCCCGGATCTGGAGGGCAGCCTGCTGGGCGACAAGGCCCCCTCCATAATTTTTGACAACACAAAACTTAAACGGCTCGTTCCCGGTTTCACGGCCAAAGTTCGCTTCGACCAGGGCGTGCGCGGGACGCTGGAATACGTGCTCTCGCACGAGGACTGCCGGGTGGAGGACCCGGAATTCGACGGATTTTGCGATATGATCGAGCGGAAATACAGGGAGTTTGTCGCGCCGTGACCAATGGCAGCCGGTTTATACGAATGTTTGACGCGGGTTGATTACCCCAACAAAATCCCCATCTCCAGCCGGACTTCCCTGCGCTTCAAATATGATAAGCTCATCCATTTTTCTTGCCCTTCCCGGAGACTTGGGCGCCCTTCCCGGAGACTTGGGTCTCTTTATCGAATTTATTCTGCACCATCAGCGCCGCCAGCTGTTTCGCCAGCGCGGACTGCCCGGCTTCCTTGCTTTTCCTGTCCTGTTCCTCCATGAAATCCCTGACCTCGTTTTTCGACGCGCCGGCGGCGGCGCGGCGCTTCTCGAAGTCCGCGAGCTTCTCCCTGTAGCCGCAGACGCAGGCGAACATGCGTTTGTCGCCCTCGCCGCGCATCTCCAGCCTCTTGTTGCAGTTCGGGCAGCGGGCGTTGGTCTGCATCGACAGGTTTTTGCGGTAGCCGCAGCCGCGGCTGGAACAGACCAGCAGCGTCCCCTTCTTGCCGTTGACCTCCAGGAGGAACTCCCCGCAGTCCGGGCATCTCTCCCGGGTCATGTTGTCGTGCACGTATTTCGCGCCGCTGGCCGCCACGGAGGCCACGAGTTTGGCCGTGTATTCGCGCATCCTGGCTATAAACGCGTCGTTCTTCGCCTGGCCCTTGCTTATCAGCGCCAGCTCCTGCTCCCACTTCGCGGTCAGCTCCGCGGAGCGGAGGTCGTCCGGGACGATGGACACGAGCTGGATACCCTTGGAAGTCGGGGCGATCTCCTTGCCGCGGCGCTCGATATAAAAGGAATCGAACAGCTTTTCGATTATGTCGGCGCGGGTGGCCGGGGTGCCGAGGCCGCTGGTGGTCTTTAGCACGGCCCGCGCGGCTTCGCTCAGCTCCTTGCCGCTCGGGTTCTCCATGGCGGTGAGCAAGGTGGCCTCGGTGTACCGCGCCGGCGGCTTGGTCTTCCCCGTCTCGATCCCGCAGGATTTAAGCTCGAGCCTGTCCCCCTGGCGGATCTGCGGCAAGGTCTGCTCCTTGACGTCGGAGTCGTCGTCCTCCTCCTCGTCGGCCAGATTCTGCCCGTAGGCAAGTTTCCAGCCGGGATTTTTGACGATCTTCCCCTTCGCGTGGAACTGGTCCTTGCCTATCGTAACGACTATCTTGGTCTCCTCGTACTCGAACGGCGGCGACAGCACCGCCAGGAAACGGCGCACAACCAGGTCGTAGACGTTGCGCTCCTCCGGCTCCAAAGCGGAGAGGTTCACCGGCTCCTCTGTGGGGATGATGGCGTGATGGTCGGTCACTTTCGAGTTGTCCACGAGATACTTCGTGGACATGGGCCGAGCGCGATACAGCGACATGGCCGTTTCCTTGTAATTGCCGACGGCAATGCTCCTGAGGCGGTCGGGCAAGGTCGGTACTATGTCGTCCGTGATATAGCGCGAATCGGTGCGAGGGTATGTCAGCAGCTTGTGCCGCTCGTAGAGCGCCTGCATCAGCGAGAGCGTCTGTTTGGCCGAATAGGCGTATTTCTTGTTCGCGTCGCGCTGGAGCTCCGTAAGGTCGTAGGCGGCCGGCGGGGGCTTCTGCTTGGCCTGCCTGCCGACGGCGGTCGCGGCCGCGGGCTTCCCGGCGACGCGCTGCAGGACGGCCTCGGCCTCCGCCTTGTCGAACAGGCGCGCGCGGTTGTCCGCGCTCATCCACGTGGCGGTGAAGCCGTTGAAATGCGCCTTTATCGTGTAATAATCCTTGGGGACGAAGCTCCTTATCTCATTCTCCCGCGCCACGATCATGGCCAAGGTCGGCGTCTGCACACGGCCGGCGGAGAGCCCCGCGTTGTGCTTGCACGTCAGCGCGCGGGTGACGTTCAGGCCGACTAGCCAGTCCGCCTCGGCCCGCGCCTCGGCCGAAAGAAACAGGTTGTAGTAGTCGGCGGCGGGTTTCAGGTTGTTGAAGCCCTCTTTCACGGCCCTGTCTGTCTGGGAGGAGATCCACAGCCGCCTGGCGGGCTTCTTGCAGCCGGCCTTTATCAGTATCCACCGGGCCACGAGCTCCCCTTCCCTGCCGGAATCCGTGGCGATTATTATATCGGAGACGTCCGGCCGCTTCAGCAGGTCCTGGACGACGCCGTACTGCTTCGCGCTTTCCTTTATGACGACCAGCTGCATTTTCTGCGGCAGCATGGGCAAAGATTCGAGGCTCCAGGTCTTCAGCTCCTTGTTGTAAATTTCCGGATCGGCCAAAGTGACCAGATGCCCCAGGGCCCACGTGACGATATAGCGCTCGCCCGCGATGAACCCGGGGCCGCTCTGTTTGCAGCCCAGGACTTTCGCGATCTCCTTGGCCACGGAGGGTTTTTCGGCCAGGACTAAGGATTTGGGCATCGGCAAGTACCACCTTTTGTGTGAATTGTCAGGACAAACGCGGATTCGCGCCTGTTTTGGCGCTGCGGGCGCGGCGCCCCCGCGGGGAATATGGGTTATTATAGACAGGAGAGGAGCATATGTCAAATCGGCGCAAATGCGTCGGCGAGATTTATTAAGGGCTTGCCGCATGATACTGTATAGTCGATCGTATACTTTGTTCCTCCAGGCTGACCATCGAAATACGCGATGACTTCGGAGGACATGTCGACAATGAACTTGTCGCGTTCATAATATACGCCATAATGGTATCTTTCAAAAAGGCTAATTTCATAGTCCGCCTGTTCAGAAACCGCTTGTAACCGATCTATCCATTCCGGCGTCCAGTTTTCATTCTCAAAATAACGAACCGAAAACGGCAGAATCAAAATACATCGTAACTGCGAATATTCCGCCTTATGCGTTATAACCCTTTCAGCCGCGATTATATCAAATCCGCTCATTGCACCGGATACAAAATTCACTTTGCCCCGGCATATGGCCAACTTTATCTCATTGTCCAGCAAATACAGCATTCTGGCGCAAGCGGTTGCGTCTCTGGGCAACCGGTCCGGACGATGGCCGGTGAAACAGACAGTCTGAACAGGTTTGATTTCCGACAGATATTCCATGTTATCCTCCTGCTATGCAAAATTGTCTCGCACATTATACCTATAATAAATATACCTTTCAAGCTATTTTTTACAATATGAACCATAATTAATATGCCTTTACACAGTTCCTCCTTGAGTTGTCCTATAATTCCTATGAAACAGAACGGTATCGGCTGGAGGAATGCCAATGTTTATTGGTGAACGGCTCGCAGAGCTCCGAAAGGACAGGGGTTTGAGACAAAAGGAGCTTGCCGATAAGCTAAATGTTAAGGAAAAAACCATTTCAGCCTATGAAAATGACGTCACAGCGCCAAGTGACAGGATACAGGAGGAAATTGCCTGTTTGTTTGATATTTCGCTTGACTATCTGCACGGACTGACGAACGAAGAGACTACATACAGCAGGGAACAATATGTGATCTTGCCGAAATCCTGCCCGCCTATTATGAAAAAGGAACTCCTGGAGTATCTGGAGTTCCTGAAGCTGAAGCACAAAATAAAATAAGGGTGCAGCAAATTTTATGAAATAAAACCCAGGGGGGATTCCCATGAAAAAAAAGCCGCTGTTCACGGCAATTCTGTTCTTTATACTGCTGATACTCGTCACTCTGGGCAAAAACGCCGTCGCCGGCGCGACGTCGCCGCCGGGCTGGTTCGAGTATCTGTACGAGGGCCTGATGATTCTGATCCCGCTTGTCGGCGGGATAGTCGTGTTCAGGCAGATTTCCAGAAGCCTGAAAGGGAAATAGCGCAACGGGGAAACGGCGCGTTTCATCGTATCCCGATTATGTCCTTTATGACCTCCCCGGCCAGTATCATCCCAGCCACGGGCGGGACGAACGATACGCTCCCGGGGATTGTTTTGTTTGCGGATTTTTTCGCGCCGGTTTCCGGCGTAATCCCGCCGTTGCCTTTCGCCCCGCATCCGCTGTCGGCTGCCGGCATAACCGGCTCCCTGGAATAAACGACCTTCAGGCTCCCGATGCCGCCGGCGCGGAGCTCCTTTCGCACGGCCTTCGCCAGCGGGCAAACTGAAGTGTCGTAGATGTCCGCGACCTCGAACTTAGTCGGGTCCAGCTTGTTGCCCGCGCCCATGCAGCTTATGACCGGCGTGCCGGCGGCGGCCGCGTTCCGTATGATAAGCAGCTTCGACGCCACGGAGTCTATGGCGTCGACGGCGTAGGAATAGCGCGACAAATCGATCCCGCCGGCGGTTTCCGCGTCGTAGAAGAAGCGGAATGTCTCCGCCTCCGCCTCGGGGTTTATCTCCAGCGCCCTCTCCCGCATGACGTCCGCCTTGTATCTGCCGACGGTCGCGTGAGTCGCGACAAGCTGCCTGTTTATGTTCGTCACGCTGACCGTGTCTCCGTCCACGAACGCCAGGCGGCCGACCCCGCCGCGCGCCAAAGCCTCCGCCGCGTACGAACCGACGCCGCCGAGCCCGAAGACGATGACCGACGAGGCCCGGAGCCGGAGCAGAGCTTCCTTACCCAGCAATGTTTCGGTCCGCGAGAATTGGTTCATGGCCGCACCTTGCTCATGATCGTATTGTACAGCTTTTCTGTCCGCGAGAATTGGTTCATAGCCGCACCTTGCTCATGAATTTTTCGTACATCTCGTCGCCGACGCACTCCCGCGCGTAGGCGCACCAGCTGACGCAGCTCTGCGCGTCGCCATATGCGACGAAGCCGCATTCGCATCGGACCCGCGTGTCGCCGGTGAACATCTCTATCGTCCGCCCGCAGCTCGGGCAGGTTTTCTCCTTAAGCTCCGGCGTGCCGCGAAAAGCGGCCGCGCCGGGGCAGCCTTCGAAGCGCTTCTCCATTTCTCAGTCCTCCGTAAGGAACTGTCCAGAAATAAACTGATCAAATATTTTTTTGAAACGCCGTAGAAGCGTTCGTCGTTTCAAAAAAATGTGCATGTTATTTCTGGACAG
>JGI20166J26741_11522251_pt1 | contig 24970 bp, 10 predicted proteins | sample TergutCu122P5_FD_26741 | JGI IMG/M metagenome (IMG submission 26741)
ACTACAGTGAAGGACAGTAAAACTTCGAAACATGTATCTATTTTGTATCAGTTGTAAATAAATAGTTGCCACTATTAAAGTTCCAACCCTCGTACAAAAAGTGCTCAAGATCTGATTATCTTACTAGCCCAGCAAACTACCAGCAACCTCAGGCAGGATAATTGGGATAAAACTCATACCTAGAACCTCATGAAACATATATTTTCAATATTTATTTCAATAGAGGACAAAAAGACATATGCAACAAACTCATAGAAACTTGATTCTACCAAACAACTCTATTGAGAAAAGTCCTTCTCAAGAAAATAATAGCTATGTAGTGTAAACCAACAAAATGCACACTTTTTAATTTAATATTTTTAATTCAGTTCTTCATGACTTCTGTATGTTTCACACGTCATGTGTTCATCGTAAGGAAGACCATTTGCACATGACGTTTTTTATGGTATGTTTTTCATTCTGATTACAATACAAGGCTTTTACTGTAATTTCAGCATGAAAAACATACCATAAAAAACTGCACGTACAAATGATCTTCTTGTTGATGAACACATGATGTTCGAAACATGTAGAAGACACAAAGAACTAAATTAAAACATTAAATTAAACAAGTGTGCATTTTGTTGGTTTACATTACATAACTGTATCACAATGCAAAGTACAAAAAACATACCGATAATAGCTGTTACTTGTTGAAGAAAGTCACAAAATATTAAGGAGTCTGAAGCCATAATCAACATTCAGAAGGGACAAAAACTGATCCCCATCATCAGCCAAATGAATCCAATCTACAGCACCTAATCTATTAGTTTTCAATATTCATTCTTTAAATGTTCCTCCCTCTATGCCTCTTTTCCAAGATGTTTCTTCCCTCATCTTACTGGCCCATCCTAAATTCATTTATCAGAACACTTCCAAATGAAATCAGATTATAAAGCTCTTCATCCCTCTGTTACATCTAACCTATTAGGTATCAGAATTCTCCTCAACAGCTGCTTCCTGAACACCCTTAATTCACGATCTTCCCTCCATGTTAAAGACTTAAGATTCAAAAGTACACAAAACAACAGGCAAAACTGAAGATTCAAGTCTTCTGGGATCTTACACCATGCAAACTGGTAGTTAAACTATGCTCCTTTGCAACAGTAGCAACTATTTACCAGCTGGTATGGCGCATCCCAGAACATCTGTATCTTTAATAACACTGCTGTGAGAATGTCAATGTGTGCTTGCATATTTTGATTTTTATCCTATTTAACAGCAGTTATCAATGAGAGATTCCAAACTGAATGGTAGCACACATTACCTAAAAATGCTTGTATTTTTTTCACAAACATAGATCCGGCTTGTTACTGTCCTCTCAAAATATTTATAATTTACAGCACTCTTGGAGGGTTTACTAGCTTTCTACAGAATACAACTGAACATTATGATCAAGAGACATTAACGTGTTTTAAGTATTCCCAGAGTTCACTTCTAGACAAACCTAAATATCTTTTTTGTTGAGGTGAGGTGAGACTCACTCCCTGGTACTGCAGAAAAAATGGGCCTGTTTTTCCAGTATGGGACATCTTTTATTTTCAGTGTTTTGTTAAATTATTCTGTCAATAGTTAAGCTTACAGTGTCCAAGGTAGATAATGAAATACAAGAGTGGGACCCTGGTGAAATAATAACAACCCGCAAACACTGTACTCAGGAAAAATCCTGTCAGAGTGCCACTTTTTTCCATCAAAAATTCCATTTAATGACCTAGGATCAATCCTAGGCTTCTGTGCTGGGACAGAAACTTGCACAGTATTAGTATATATCTGGCAATGTTCTCAGAAGGAAGATCTATACAATGTGCCACTTTGCACACCATTAATCTTCTATAAATTGCCCTGGTACTGAAATTGGTTGCATGTAATGGGAGCCAGCAACCAACTGCCTGTGCTATGGCACATTTATCCAACTGCCTTACTAACATATTAACACAGCCTGTATGTTTATGACAGTTTATGTTTCTGCCTGAAGAATTCACAACAGCCAGACCAGATGTTACCCTCACTCAATTCCAATTCATGGTTTCCTTTAACCTTCCAAACAGCATACTCAAAAGCCAGGCTGAAAGCTATGGTGATCAGGTATCTCCTTGTTTCAGAACATTCTGAACAGGAAATACACAAAGACAAATGTTTAGCTATACACATTTACTTACATACTTTTATTAGCCAAACTAGATTCATGGGTATACAAAATGTGATGGCAGAATTGTACAACGCTTGTTTCTTAACTTATTCATAGGCATTCTCCAAGTCCACAAATAGGTGAGTACCGTCCCATTTTTTCTCCAGTGTCTAATTAGAAACTGATTACACTGCTATCCTGCATGATGGATCCAAATAATTTCACCAACTTTTAGAGAATAATGTCCGATAAAACGCTGTACGTAGTTGACAGTGATAATACTCAAATCCCTTGATAATTAACTATAGTCAATGTTATCACTCTAAGGTATTACAATAATGCGTTCCTTCCACTGCTGTGCCAATTACTTATTCCATTACTCCAAATGGAGATTACTCTGTGTAATGACAGACAATAAAGTTGCACCTCCTGCTTGGATCGTTTCTGCTGAAATGCTATCAGTACATAGTGATTTATACATTTTCAGCTTCTCAGTGCAATCTCACCTACAAAACACCTGCTGTATGCACTGCAGTCTACCTAACAACATTAAGCCCAAATACACTCAACAGCTGTCAAAAGTAATTTCCTACTTATTCAGCAAATAACATGTCCTGCAAAATGACAATTCTGATACTTTACTTAGATCCAGTTCACAGCAGTTACATTCAGGTGCAATGCAAGTGCCTATTATTTTTGTTCTTTAATTTTCATGTTTTCATAGTTGTACCATGCATCTTGATATTATCAAAGTCTTTTTATTTCACCAACGGATGCACTATATTTGTTTAGTAGTACATTAAAATACACACTAAAATTGATCCTTTACATGTTTCGGTTTAACAACCATCCTCAGGGAGCGTCTTATTGATCTTAGTTAAAGTCATAATCATTAAAGCAATTGGTTAAAATACGTCGCTGTGGACCGTTCGGAGATGTGGCTGGATATTATGTCAAGTCCTTGGTAGTATGTGTACAGTGCACTGTACAGATTCTCACTCTGCACAGTGCACCATACACATACTACCAAAGACTTGACATAATATGCAGCCACATCTCTGAACGGTCCACGACGACATATTTTAACTGACTGTTTTATTGATTATGACTTTAGCTAAGATCAGCGCTCCCTGAGGATGGTCGTTAAACCGAAACATGTAAAGGAGCAATTTTAGTGTATATTTTAAAGTACTACTAAACAAATATATAGTGCATCCATTCGTGAAATAAAAGACTTTGATAATTACCGTTTTAAACTAATTAATTTTGTACTTCAAACATTACTTTTTTGTTTCTGGAAGGTCTACCAGTTTCAAGTCTTGTAATGTTCATATAATCTCAATGCCTTCACCTGGATCCTGCAACCACTGCAATTTTGCCTCACTCCACTGACCTAATAATTCTCAGCACTCCATGTCAAACCACGGTTTATGCTGGCTTTAATTACCTAGGCCCACATTCTCTTTAGTATCTTCAGAATGCCTATTATGTGCACATCAGCATCCATGTTTTCCAAAACTGCAAACCAATTTGAGATTATAAATGGATACTGATGTTTAATTTTCATATTGTTTTGCTCCACATCAAATTTATGCGTTGCTTATTCACTTACTGACAGTCCTCTCACAAGTTTTGCAACCACGAGACTGCAGTCAGTATCATAGTCAGCTCCTATAAAAGATCCAGCATCAAGAAGACTTAAATGCAGTATTTTTTCCTCTATCAAGACATGATCAATTTCAGTGCCTTCCCACCAAGAAAAGTTCAAGTATACTCATGAACAGCTGGCACTATTTTCAACAATTCAATTTTACATGACAAACTGTGCTACTAAAACACCATTAGCGGAAGTAGTTATGATTGAAACCTCTATTCCAATTTCCACTCTGTCCCCATACTTTGGAATTCAACTTTGTTACAATTTGTTTGTTTTGCACTTACATGCTGACTGAATACATGTTCTAATTTCACAAAAATACTATCCTATCTATCACAACTTCTAACTTCCAACATGGACACACACATTGAATCCATACCTAGCAGTTTATACCTGAATGCTGGGTCATATATGTAATCACATTTTGCAATTCATATTTCGACAAAGAATCTTATATGTAATTACACATCAACAACACCAACAAATGATACATACTTCAAAATTGCACTTCTTATATATATGGTCATTAGCTTATATGATCCATACTGCTGGTCATGTCCTGTCAGCTAATTTGTAACAAGGAACTTGGCTGACTCAACGAGCGGCCTGCACCTGATTTCTTGCATCCTTCAATGCCAAAATGGTACACTGTCATAATGGTAAAGGTATAGCTGTCCCTGTGCATGCATAGAAGGCATATGGGGAAAAAGAGATACAGTTCCACACATTCTTAACCACTGCACTAGATGGCAGTGAGTCATCAGCCCCAGAGGTGGTCTAGATGCTTTCAAGACAAAACAGACTCTTGACCCTCTCAGAAATCAAACCCATGATTCATCACCCATCCAGTTCTCCACCAAGTCATTATAATGACCACACTACCCTGGTTAACAATGTACCATCATCAGAATACATTATGAAGGATAACAGGCACGAATACATGCACAACAAATAGTACGAATGTATTTATTAAGTTACATATTTCTTTATTTACAACTGTCTATTTTTTTCAATCAAACTTCATCTCAAAATTTTAGTAACAGCTGCTGGGGCCACATAATTATTATGTATCACTGCACATGAAAACATAAGACAGGAGTGTCCCAAGATATTAATAACTCACTTTCACACAAAATTAAAGTCACAAAGACATGTAGGATTTGAAAATGACAATTACATGTCAATAATGCCTTGTAAGGTCACAAACTAATTATTTCTTAAACATGGAATGTAACTTTTAATTATAACACTTCAAGGTGCTGTCACTCTAGTAAGTGCAGAACCGACCATAAAAACATCACAACATTCATTAACAAAATACGAATTAATCAGATGTGACTGCTTCCTACATTGTTGGCTCACTTGAATTGTATGTGTGTCTTGTGTGTACAGCTAAAATACACAATCACTAGGCTCAGCATGTCCAAAATACTGTCACAAAATCATATTAAGCTCCCAGTTCCCTCTCATGTGAGTAGACGCATAAGAAAAATGGGAAAGAACCAATTAAGGAACACAGAATATGACAGATAAAATGAACCATAAATGGCATTTCTTGACCACTGCATAACCTAGATCTACAGATCAGACTAATTAGAACATATCAAATACTGTGTTCAGGACTGGACTTAGGCAGCTGACTGGGGCATCAACCTATATAGGACCACAAATGTCATTGGAATAATTGCAAATATGGTGCTAATAAACTATGTTTCCAAATGTGAAAGACTGTACTCCAATCATTATCTGCAATTTGGGAACAAGCTCTTAAAAGAGTTTGCCAGCCCAAACCTTGGATGAAAAAGTTTATCAGAAGGGGCGTCAAATTATTAACCTGTCCAGGGTACCACATTATGAACCTGCCCACGGTACTGACATGTCTCAGACCAGCCCTGGATATGTTCACATACCCTAAGAAACTGCAGCAACATTGTTAATTGTAGTCTTGCATGTCAGTTCGTCTGTGCCTTCATTATAGCTTCAGTACTGTTTGTTACAAAATGTTCGAATGATTCTAGTACAGAAAATTTTTCATACCTAACTGCTGATGTTTACAATAAGCTGGGGTTTACAAGGTACAGAATTTTCTGCACTGGAGTAAAAAATCAAATCTATATCAATTGTTTCCAGCTCCTTGGTGTGTCAAGGTACTTAATATGTATATACTGTTCACATTGCTGCAGTACACTGACCAGCATTGTGGAATACAGAAGGAAATGGATCTTCAAGTCAATACAATAAAGAAAGACAAGCGTCCCACATTAATAATACACCACACACCAAGTGGAACAAGACCATAGGGAATAACAAGTGGCAAGACTAGCTGATAAAGACATCAAAATGAAAGAAACAGTTCCTCAAATGGAAATCATAGTGCTGCTGACTATGACTATACAGACGAACGAATGCATCATAAACTTGAAACATGGAGATTATATTCATAAAACAAATGCAAAACCCACGTTTCATCAACTGTATGTCACCCACAGTCCTTGTTAATGTTACCAAAGAAAAATTACAAATGGCAGTGCAATGATGCCTTATATAGTTTGGGACCTATAATTTGAATCTTGCGGTGTGAAGAAGTGGGGTAAATAAGAGGGAAAAAAAACAGAAGCTCGGGTTTGGTGGACAAACTCTCTGAATATATAGTGAGTCAATAAAAAGCACTAGTCCCAAATACACGGCCACTACAACAGCTGAAAAGAGACTTCTTTAGCCACAGAAATGACATGCTTTTCAACAGACAGTAGTAATCGCTGACCCATGGTGCCTCTCCAAACAGAAATCCAAAACCATGCCATTCACATTTCTTTAAAACCCTGCAAGTTTCAAGTTTTCAGTCCTAGACTGTACATCTACATTCATAAATCAAGTGGAAAAATGCATGCCAAAGCAACCACAAAAAGATTTTTAATGAAAGAATCAAATGTTCATCCCTTAAAAAGCCCCCAACTTTCAAGTTAACATAGTTATCCCTCCCAGATTCACGCTCATACAGTGGACACAAGCATGCCTATGCACCCACATAAACATCTGCAATAAATGAAACAAATTTCCTTGAGGTGACCGGAGGGCAAGACATTCATGTCACATTTATAAACCTCTGTATGTCTTCCTGTTCACTATCTAAAAACACAACACACAACACTGTAACTCTACCCATTGCTGTATGTGGGTGTGAAACTTGGTCTCTTACATTAAGGGAAGAATATATGTAATGGGAGATCGAGAACAGGTACTTAGAAATATATTTGGGTATAAGATAAAACAAACAGAAGAATGGAGAAAAATAAACACATATAAACTTCATGATTTGCACTCACCCCTATATATTTGTACAGTAATCAAAATGAGGAAGTTCATGATTTGCATTCACCCTTAAATACTAATAGGCTGATCAAACCAAGGAGGATAAAAAGGGTGGGATGTATGGGATGTATAGGGGAAAAAGAGTAATGTAAACAGGGTTTTGGGAGGGAACCTAAAGGAAAGTGACCACTCTGAAGAACTAAACATAGATAGTGGGTAATACTGATTTAGATCTTAAAGAAACATGATGGAAGGCCATGGGTTTGATATGTCTGGCTCAGAAAACGGACACAACAGGCTAATGAACATGGTCATGAGACATTTAGGTTCCATAAAATATAGTGATTAATGATTAGCAGAGAAGCAATTAGCTTCCCAAGCTGAATTATGTTCCGTGGAGTTTGACAGTTGGTTACTTAGTGCTGTTTCGTGTGAATTACATTGATTCCATTGTAATTACTAGTATTGTTCTGTGTCAATATCTAAGTTTGAATCCAGAAACAAAGCTGTCCCACTGCAAAACAGAGGCCACAACAAAACCCTTGAATAGGGGTTCTCAAATTTTTTTTCTGGGGTACTCATCAGTGAAATCTAATAATTTCAGTGTATACTTACACTTATATTGTACTTAAACAAAAAAGGTGAAATTGGAAAAACTGGCTGAGACTGCAAGTGGGGGGATCAGTTATTAATGTTGCCAGCAATGGTGAACGTCAGCAAATTTATGTGCTGATGTTTTATCTTTTAAAATTTTAATCCTTTCTTAGGCACATTCACAAATTGTAAAAAAGTGACTATTAGCCTTGTCATGTCTGTCTGTCTGTCTGTCTGTCCATCTGCATGGAACAACTTGTCTCCCACTGGATGGATTTTCACAAAATTTGATATTAGAGTAGTTCTTGAAAATCTATCAAGAAAATTCAAGGTTAATTAAAATCTGACAAGAAAACCAGGTAATTTACATGAAGTCAACGGTATGTTTATGATCATAACTTGCTCAGTTCTTCTTAATATAAGAAATGTTTCAGACAAGAGTTTTGGAGAAAACAAAAAAAATTATGATCAATTTTTTTTCCCTTGAAAACCATGCCATTCATTGGCTGATGTGGAAAAATATTGTGAAGCAAGACAGGGCACAGTAGACAAATTGGTGCACATCCATTGCATGCTGCATATCTCCAGCTACAAACACACACTCAGAATACGCAGACCAATACTTATTGCTTTTCCACTGCAAAAATGGTCACACAAATTCACCTTAATGTTACATTTACACATACACTGCCTTCTTGTTATATTTCTATGTTTTTTTAAAGGCCACATACCTGTAAAAAATGGCTGAAATGCTAGTAGTGGTAAACATACTACAGTGTGAGAAACCGTGCCCTACAAGATTTACTTCCATTATAGTTGCCTACTGAAGGTACATCACAGCTTGCTCAGGGTGTAGCATCAGCATTCATGATGACCTGATTCATGGCAACATGAACATGGCGCAACAGTAACGAAAGACTATAACTACATTACTCAATCGGGACACTCAATCAACAAATCTGACATTCTGGGGGGGGGATCTGAATCATCGTCATTAAACGCAGTGCACTTGGCTGACATCATGCAAGTTAACATAGTGCAAATTTCTGCCAATGAATTCTGAACCACAGTATTAATGTATGGAAAAATAACGATGGTAATCAAAAATTCCAAAAACACTACAGCATTTTTAAGGTTTTCTTTAAGGTTTACAGCATTTCCATTAATTGCATGCATTAAAAAAGTTTCTTTTCAACACAAAGAAGCAAACACACTTTCATTTTTTAGATTTGCCATTAACAGAAAAGCCCCCGAAAGTATCCCTACTTTGACGTAGTGGTGGTTTTGTGTAGTCATATGATCCCGAGAGATATGCTGGCGATAGCTTATCTACAGGTAGGGCCTCCCATGCCAGACAGGTCAAGGGTGATGACCCAGGAAAAAAGGGATACCCTGGCCCTCCAGTTTGGGGGTCGGGCATGAGGCTAACAACCCCACACCGCAAAAAAAATATTATTACTAAACCTCAAGGAAATGAAGTTGGACGGATACTTTGGCATTGACATGAAGCAATACACACAGGTCTGCAGCTAAGAACACAGAACAAATCAGAATTAAACATTGGCACCTGGAACATTTGTTCATTGTATACAGCAGGAACGTTAAAGATCCTACTAAATTAGCGTAGCGCTTACGCAAGGTGGTATCCACAATTTTCTGGACTGGTGCAGCCATCTATACAGCAGCTGTGGTAGTGCGAAGCACCGGTAGATGGTAGGACTACCATGTCTAGTGAGTCAGTGTGCCAAGTTGCACGTAGCTGGGTGGACGTGGGCATTTTTCACATGCGTTTATTTAGAGTCGCGTACGTGACCTGTGGCGATTTTCACGATGGATCAGAGAAAGGAACAGAGAGTGTGCATCAAATTTTGTGCAAATCTTGGGAAAAGTGCTGCGGAGACCCTCACAATGATTCAACAAGCCTTCGGAGACCAAACCTTGAGTCATGCACAGGCGTTTGAATGGCATACCCGGTTCATGACCAGCTGCACATCAGTTGACAATGACGAACACACAAGGAGACCCACAAGCTGCATAACTCCCAAAACTGTTGCACAAATTCAAGAGCTCAACTGTCAGGATCGAAGTCAGACCGTTCATGACATTGCTAAGGAGGTGGGAATCGGTTATGGGACATGCCAATGGGTTCTGACGGAAGAATTGGGCATGCACCGTGTTGCAGCCAAATTTGTGCCCAGGATCCTGACAGCTGACCAGAAGCAGCAGCACATCTATGTCTGCACTGAACTGAACTGAACTGAAAAACAAAATGGCTGTCATCCCCCACACACTGTACTCCCCTGATTTGGCACCCTGTGACTTCTTCCTATTTCCAAAAATGAAACTGAAGCTGAAAGGACGCCGGTTTGATACCATTGAGGAGATACAAACTGAATCGCAGAGAGTACTTGACACTCTGATAGAAAAGGACTTCCAGGAAGCGTTCCAAAAATGGAGGAGATCATGGGGCCGGGGTCTACATGCAGGAGGGAACTACTTTGAGGATGACGACGGCCAATAGGCCTTATAGTGAGTTTTACCATTTTTACAGCGTCAGTCTGGAAAATTTTGGATACCACCTTGTAAAGCATATACAGTAGCCCTCCAAGTGATACGCTGGACTGGCAGTGGCATCCTGGAAAAACGAGACTGCACCCTCTTCTATAGTTGTGACAACAAATATCATATATTGGGTACTGGGTTTCTAGTTTCTAAAAGAATCAAACATCTAATTATAGATTTCAAACCTACTACCCCTAGAATTTGCACTTTAAGAATGAGGGGAAAATTTATTAATTCCATTGTAGTTAATAGCCATGTGCCTACAGAGATATCTGATGAAGAAACGGATGGCTGTTTTGATGCCCTAGAAAGAGCGTATGACATAAGCCCAAGAAATGATATTAAAATTGTTCTTGGCGACTTTAATGCGCAGGTGGGCAAGGAAGCTGTCAATTTTCCCACAACTGGCACTTACAGTCTTCACAAATGACAATGGATCCTGGCTGATACAGTTTGCAGTAACACAGAATATGTTCATAGGATCAACACTTCATCCACATAAAGATATCCATAAGAGTACACGGAGGTTGCCTGATGATGTAATATTCAATCAGACATCATCTTTTAATTGAAGGAAGACATAGTCTAACCTAATGAATGTCACATCATATCGAAGTGCCAATATTGATTCCAACCACTATTTGGCTAATGTTTGTCTGAGAGCTTGAATATCAAATGTTAAGCTAGTAACTGGCATTAGAACCAGTCAATACAATGTATCTAAACTGACATCTTCTGAAGTGGTGGAACAATACAGGCAACAAATAGAAGAAAAGTTAAAACATGTTACAATGACTGAACAGGACAATGGTGAAAAACTGTGAGACGTAAAACAATCATTAATTCTGTAGTTGTAGAGGTGCTGGGCATCATGGAACCAGCAAATAAAGGAATGTGGTTTGATGATGAATGCCAGGCTGCCACAGTAGACAAAAACATAGCATACAAGAAGATGCAATAAGGATATGGTACCAGAAGCTTAATAGAAGAGTACAAAGAAAACAGAAGAAAAGAAAATTCATAAAAGAAAGAAAAAAGAATGGATGAAAGTGGGATTAGAAAATATGGAATTGCTGAGGAAACAACATGAATGCAGAAATTTTACAAGGAAATTGACATGGCTAGAAAGCAATTCAAGCCAAGAGTTCATATATGATGGAATGAGGATGGGTCATTAATAAGTAATGAAAAGGAGATATTCGACAGATGGGTAAGACACTTCAACAAATTATGAAATGGAAGGAAGAATAATGAATGTGTTACTTTTACTACCACAAGTAGTAATCAAATATCAAAGGGAAAGACATAGGACATAATTGGTGCCCCCACTACTGAGGAAATTGAAACAGCACTGAAGAAATTAAAAAATAATAAAGCTCCTGGGACAAACAATATTCCAACTGAATTACTAAAGTTTGGCAGTGAGAGACTAAAGCAATGGCTGAAGCATATATTTTCATCAATTTGGATCAATGAAGAAGTCCCAAAAGAGTGGCTTCAAGGAATTACATGTCCACTGCATAAGAAAGGTGACCAGTTGGAATGTGCATCACTCTGTTAAATGTAACATATAAGGTATTTTCTAATATCTTATACACATGTAGAAAGCAAACCTGGACATTACACCAGGTGGGGTTTCACCCAGGAAAGTCGACGATAAATCAGATTTTTGGATTGCAACAAATTTTGGAAAAGATAAATTTCCATCTACCTACCTTTTATCGATTTCAAAAGTGTGTATGACAGCACTGATAGGGAGCAAATGTATGTAGCCACGAATGAACTAAATATTCCACAGAAATGAATTAGGTTAGTCAAAATAATAATGTCTAACTTGCAGAAACAAATCAAAATTCAGTTGAAGTTCTCAGCACCTTTTATAATGCACAAAGGGTGTTAAACAAGGAGACGCATTGGCACGTCTTCTTTATAAAATAATATTGGAATATGCAATTAGAAAATCAGACATAAAAAACAAGAGGCACCATATTCTACAAGTCAGTCCAACTTATGGCCTATGCTGATGACATAGTTATCATTCGCAGGTCTTTTACATCAATGAAAGAAGGTTTTTCAGTTACTTGAAGAGGCAAGGAAGGAAGTGGGATTAGTCATCAATGAAGACAAAACCAAATATATGATAGCAGCTCACTCCCAGAATTGCAGCAAACCCTGTGCCATTGAAATAGGAAGATACAACTTTGAAAGAGGAGATAGGTTTAAATGTCTTGGTTCACTGGCGACAATAATGTCTCAAAAGAAATTACAAATCACCCTATAGCTGCTAATATATCATATTTTGGACAATAAAGTCAGTTTAAGTCACAGTTACTTTCCAGGAAGACAAAAATTCCTTTATATAAAACACTTGTGAGGCCAATACTTACATACACTGCTGGACCCTGGACTAAGACAAAAAATTATGAAAGAGGACTATCTTTGAAACGAAGATACTTCACAGACTATATGGTCCAATATGCGAGGGAGGGCAGTGGCGGGAGAAATAAAATAGAGAATCGGAAAAGCTTCACAATGAACCAAATATAGTTAATGTAATAAAACTCAGTAGACTGAGGTGGGAGAGCCATGATGTGCGAATGGATAAAAATGGATTACCTAAAAAGATACTGTGGACAAACCCTGGAGGTCAACGAGGATGTGGCCGACTGAAAAAAACATGGATTCACAGGGTAAAGGAAGATGCAAGGACACTGGGTTGTAGAAATTGGTGGGTATGCCCAGTATAGAGGTCACTGGCGAAATTTTCTTGAGGAGGCCAAGGCCCACCCAGGGCTGTAGAGCCGATGATGATGATGATGATGATGATGATGGTTAACAGAAAAGACCCGCACAGGAAAGCTTCTCTAAATTTGAGATCCAACATGGTAACGAAGTATAATTCTTCTACATGTATTTGAATAGTTTCAATATGTAATCAACATTTCTCTTTCAGAATAAACAATTCACACCCTACAAGACAGTGAAATATGCTGCATTAAAATTATAACTTAACTGCAGCATAACTGAAGTATTCCTAAAACACAACCAAGCTGCATATATGAAACACTCGTACATTATAAATGAACATCAATACCTGTGTCACACAACAATAAAACAGCTGCAAAATGTTATGCAAAGTCAGTACAGGGAATTGCCATGGTTTCAAACTTTACACCACTCTATAACACTTTGTAGTCTGGTTGAAATATATCAGCATTTCATTGAAACTCACAACACTTGTACTTGACTGTAAAGCTTATTATAAATAAAAATGTAATGATTATTAATTATTCAGTTTCCCGTTACAGATCCAAAAGATGGTATAAAACTTCACTGCCATGATAATATCACAAATCATCTTGCACACAGACCACGCACTCTGATCACAGTGTTTATCGTACACACATATACACAGATATTTCCTAAAAAAAAATTACAGGTCAACACTGTGAGCATGTTTTGATGTTTTGGCTCCAAGCATTCTATTTCATCAAACATCCAATCTTACTGATGTCTGGCAGCAGGTATAAACATGAAATATTTTATGAAAACTAATGAAGTGCATATGGGGATTTCTAATGAAAACATTGTTCCCTGCAATATTTTATTATTTTCTTCTATCAAACACACTTTCAATAATGAAAATCCAAGACCTTTGTATAATGGGAATTAAAACACCCATCCATAATCAAAGACAATGTCTACAGAACAGTTTACTAGCACTATGCCACCCTGAGGAACACAATCCCTAACTCTGTTACTCCCTTTAGTCACTCTTGTTGGATAATAATTTTAATCAACATTATTACTATTACTATTGTTGTATTTGGAGAAATTAACTCAACGCTAAAAGGCTGAAGGCTTGCATATTAATGGCAAGTAGTCTGGATGCTTAACCCTGTATTGAAACTACTGATGTATGGTCATTAAGGTAAGTGCATTGATATGCTTCCCTGAACAGTATATGACATTCTGAAACTGATATCCTGGGCTATAACCTTGTTACAACCTATACATAATAAATCAATTACACAAAGTCTTTAGAAAACTGGGGGATTTACACAAGAGTCCACCAAATATCCAGACTGCTTGTTTCTAATTCTTAATCAATAAACACCCATATGTCTCCATGTCACTTCACTTGTTTAACATTCGAGTCTCCTAATAACTGAGAGATAAAAGTTGTGCTTACAGTTGGAATTTCAAAATTGTATGCAGTAAAACAAGAGAATTTACCAACATAAACCCTCCACATCACTCACAAAAAAGTACAATGCCTGTTACTTAACTTACCTACTCATAGCCAAAAACATACACTAGGCTAATGAAATAGCTTTTCCAACCTATCACAATTTGTTATAACTGCCTTTCGCAGAACTGCAAAATGGTGACATGGTACCTGCCCTAACCTCAAACCTGCTATATCACCTACTACATAAATTCTGTTTAAATGCGATACACTAAATACGGTATTTAGTTATGAAAATTAAAATGAGCGACAGTACGTCCAATTTATCATCTACAACATGGCGCAAATTAAAAAGACGTGATCAGCATACAGTACGCCTATGGACATATGGGAACACGCGCATTTAGCGCATTAATTTGATCGACAATACAGGCCAACTGCAATATGTACAACATTTTACTTATAAATTATCTTTCAAGTTAAAAAGCATATTCTAACGCATATGACTATTTCATCACATGATCCATAAGAAAAAAAAATACCCAAAATAATAATTTAATGCAAGTTACCCTATAACCGGAACCTACTCAACGGGACACTGCGCGTGCGCTGTGCCGCGTAAGTGAGGTGGGCCAGGGGTAAGACGTCTTCTTCGAGCTCCGCGAGCCCAATTTTCACACACAAAATTACAGGTTTCTTCACTATTTCGGTGTTAATCCTTGGTTTCAGCGGAATCTGTGCACATTTTTGGTGTCGAAGGCTTGGATCTCTAGCCAGAAAAGGGTATACTTGTACTTTTATCGAGTGAAAAACTTGCACCTGAAGTTGGGATAGACACGCCACTTTCACAGTGCATTTCGACGATTCGTAACTTGCGTTCGTATTTTTGCCAATATCGGTGTCAGATTTGTTGCAAATCTAACTTAGAGCCTTACATTGTATTCCTTGTCGAGTGCCTTTAGTAACTTTTCCTTGATCTCCGAAGGAGAGTGCTGCATGAGGCCGTACTGGGTCTCGGACTAAACAGCTCCGCAACCGACGTACAGCCACCAGCACCTATGGCGGACATGTACTATTGTGGAATTCTGGGAGCGAAATATAAATTCGCGACAACATCCGAGCTTTTCCGAATATGACGTCACTGCAACCGAAGTGTGATCGTATGTTGCACAGACTGCCATGTAATTTTAAGCGAGGTATTAAAGTACACAGAACCTGGAACGAATGAGACTACTGAAAGTCCAACGAAGCACTTACACCCACATTTTGTTTGTTAAAAATATTTGACCTAACCATATTTGTATGGCGGCAATGATTCATTACGCGTAATGACAATTTTGTTTTTTAGGAGAAAAGAAATTCTATGTACGGTGGTGCCAACTGAATGTGGTTAGTGTAATATTTGCTTTGGGATGTATTATGTAAACCGAAAACACTTAAGTGAAATTCACCCCGTTGCCCCAGATGTAATACAAGTCAGTTAGACGTAACGTACATTGTCATCCATTTTGATGGCCCTTCCCCCCCCCCCATGCCGTACCTAAAGTTGGTAGTTCCTTGGTCCTACAGGAATGCCGTAGACCGGTGAAACCCCAGTGACACAAGAATTATGACTGTTAACATAATTTATATGCCTTATGTTCTTCAAAAAACAGGTACATTGTGACTACACGAAATTATCATTATTGACCAATTTTGAAGAGGTTCTAAATGTTTTAACTAGATGCTTTGTTTTATATTTATTGTAACTGCAAAAATGTGATCTTAACAGAAATCAATGACAATATTTTTCAGTACTTAGTTTCCCGTATGTGACTTTGAAATGAATAGTGAACTTGCACACCCAGCTTCCATCATTCAATAATATGGACTCAATTTACTGTTTCCATATACAGCATTTAACATGTCAGAAAGTATCTTGTAATTTTGATTGGATGCATTATTTTACTTGTCAATCAAGTATTTGCTGGTACCAGAACTCTTTTAATGAGCCCAAAGCATCAGGGGTATAACAAAATATAACGAAAATAATGTTTGAATAACAGTAATTTAGCTGATTTGTTTCCTAATTTAATACATATTAGCAGTTCACATTGCAGGTTTATTGGCTGCTTAGAATTGGTATGTAGTAGACATGGGATTGTACAGGAATGTGTTTTGCTTCGCATAATAACAGCAGATTCTCCTTTTAGCAGCTGACATTTTTCATTTTATGTATACTTAAGCAAGAGAAATACTGTCAAAGCTTATTTCTCTTACTGATAATGCCTTGTATTCTGAACTGAACTGCATGTTGTATACAATACTATTTGGAGTATATTTATGTACCTTATATTCCTTGTTACTCCCTGCTAGCTGAGCATCTTCACTGAAGTCTCCCCCCAGATCCCAAACTTCCTTGCTTAAACAAAAGAAACTAGGTCATATTTTTTGTACTTCAAGGTACTTTGGTCTCCTTATTCACTTTGATTACCGTTACCATCTGTCTAGTTATGAATAATGGACCACTTGGTGGGCTCTTGTTCTGCTACTCCACACCTGAAGTGTGTACCATAGCCCAGATGGTTAGCTGTTGATTTCTTGCAGTGGAGGCCCAATTTTATCCCTGTGAAGTCCATGTGGGACGTGTAGTGGATGAAGCGGCAATAGAACAGATCTTTCTCTGAGTACCTAGGTCTTTGCTGCTCAGTTCAACATTTCACCCTGTATTCATACTCATGCTTCCACCATCATCACTGTGTAATTAAATTACTGATAGAGTAACTAAATAAACCACAAAATAAAAGTTTGTAGCTGAAAGCTGTATCATTCTGTGTATGGACTGTAACTAGGAATCCACGAGTTACTGAGAGTAGGAAGACAGCATGGAGGAACAAGATGCTATCTATATGTTCTTATGTTGCTCATCAAAGTTTTCACTGTGAATGGTAATATAAAGGGTATTTTTACACTTTGAGATTGTAGGAACACCCACACCAGTAAACAAGCAAACTTGATGAACTCTCATTTTGTTTTATATGCTTCGGCCTAATATACAGAATTTTGAAACTTGAGAGAAGGCATGTGGTATTTAATAAGTTTGTTTTGTTTTAACTAATTAATTAATTAACAACAATCTAACTAACATAATTGGACAGAGGCCCTCTAGACAAGCTAGACAGAGTTTCCCCCATTTTATGGATCCTGAATTTTCATTACCATCTTTACAAGAGCCTGCTACAGGTATATTATGAATCATGTGAATCCAGTCCACAAACTTTCATCTAGTTCCTTTAACATTCATGTTTACAGTATCCTTCATAGGTCAGTCACTTTCCTACCAATTAACACATCAAAGCCCTTTATCCATCCCTGTTCTCTCCCAAATGTTCATACCCCCTGTCCAACTATCCATCTCATCCAGCAGGACTTAAACACTGTAATAATATTTGAAGAGGAGTATAAATTATAAAGTGACACATTATGCGGTTTTATTCATCCCCCTGTTCCATCTTGGGGCCATATATTGACTTGAGCACCCTGTTCTCAGATACCCTTATTCTATTTTAATCCTTCTGTGTGAAATAGTACTAAAAACTAAAATTGCTCTTTTATATATATTTTAATCTTTATGTTTTTAGATTGAAGACAGCAATGGAAAACATTTTGAACTGACGGTGGCAAGCATAACCCAACTTCAGCCTACTCTTAATTTCTTCATGAATTCAATTATGATTTCTTAGTCATGTCACCAGATGTTTCAACTTTGTCACATTCTGCATTTACTTACAGACCACCCTCCTCACTGGTGACTAATAAAGCTTCGATTTGTGTGTGTGTGGTTTCCCCCTATTGTCTAATTTGTATTTTAATGTATACAGCATTTCATATTTAGCTGTACTGTTATCACTAGCTGATTTATTACAATTAAACCCAAAATGTTTTTGATGTATATATGTTTGTGCCGAATAAGTTAATGTCATCAGCACAGGCCAAAAGCTAATGTGTCCCATTCAATTTTAATTTCTTCTGGTCTTTTTGGACTGTTTGTAAGATAATTGGCATACCATTTCAAAATCCACCTTGAGGGTCCAAAGTAATTTCATCAATGTATGGAGCTCATTGTGCTGTAATGTAATTTAAAAATGAACAGTTACTTTTTGGAAGAGAAGTTGGTATGTTAGGTATACACGTGTGTGTGTGTGTGTATGTGTATATATATATATATATATATTAAAGAAGTCTTAAGTAGTACAAAGTGGATTGAAACATATACATAAGGCCTTTACTGTATTAGTCCATAATCACTAATCATTTCCTGTATGGTCACTTAGATTATACAAGCCCACTACTTGCTTGCTACCATCTTCATTGTCACAGATACTGTGAGGTCTCTGTGCTGTGATAAAGTTATTACAAGAACTGTCATTGTCATAAATTCACACAAAAGTTCCCTTATGCACCCTTTCCAGATGCCACAACAATTTACAAACAAAAAACGTTTTTGAGGAACATGTTCCATTCTCAACAGGCAAAGGATACGCAGAAGACATGGGCTGTGGAAAAACTACATGAAACTGGTGCTAGATTGGAGACATGTCCAAGAAAGTTGTTGGTTTGTCTTGTAAGACAAGTGGGTGTGTCTGCAATCAGCAACATGGATTGCAATAAAACTGCTTCAATTACATCCACATAACATGAATGAGATTCAAAACTCTACAGTACAAATCGTGAAGCAAGAGTGAATTTTGTGAATTGGTGCCTTGTTGGTGGTCACACTGGAATGAAATAAGAAGTGTTACAAATTCATCTGTTATTGACGAGGATCCTAAGTAACTAGTGTACTTTAAAGTTTTATAGATAATGAACATTAATATAGCTTCCTTCTGAACTCCTATTAAGCAACATATGTTATAGATAGATTTTACTTATATGTACCCAGTTACCTATAAACCTGAGTAGAGATGTAGTAGGTTCCTCTGAAACATCAGTCCAGTTCTACCAGACTACTTGTCATCACATCTCAGATAATAGCAGTGTCCAAGAGGCATGACGATGAGATGACTGCTATTAGCATAAATTTCCTGTTTCATGGAAATATATTGAGTGGTTCAAAAGCTGTTAAAGGGGAAGGTACACAAATTCCATGGTGATCTTGTAGGGCTACAATTTTTTAAATAGAATAAATCGGACTCAAACCAGGAGCATTAGGTACAAATACCTGACAGTAAATATCTGTGATAGATGTATCCCACACAGCCTATAATGGTTTGAGTCAACGCTTGTTAGGCCCTGTGTAGAAGTCGAGTGCTTATTGTCTCACTCTTACAATCTCAGAAAACATAAAGGAATGTGGTATTGTTTTCATTGCTGTAGTTTATTACTAGATAGAAAAATCAAGAACATTTGTCTGCATTATAATGCCGTAGTTACTTTTCACATTACGACGTTTGATGCACTGTATAGGTAATAACGGCTACCATTTATCATAATTTACTTACAGGCATTTTACTAGGTAGGCTGGCACAACATAAAACCTGAATATCCCAATGCGTAAGAAGCTAGTTTTTCAGTTATTACCCTAATTCAATCTGTGGGCAAATTTTGTCTTATAGTACTCATGTGCCACATAACCCTACATACCACATATCATCTAGCTACCATCCTGCGGTCTGTGAATTGTAATCAGTGATTTTCACTGGCACAAGAATTCGGTGCTTTAATCCGTGCCCATCAGCCTGTACTCGCAGGCAGAGATTATCTCGCTGGTTGCCTGTACGCATAGTTCTAGGACAATTAAAAAAAAAAAAAGTTGTGTTTGGTTTTCTATTTAGTTCAACAGTAAAAATGGCGAGTCGTATTGTGTCTTCTGCTACCGTGAAAGCAGTAAAAGGAAGACGGCCAATACAGTCTAGAGCTGCTTTAGTTTTGGTGTGTGACATTAAGAACTAATTATTTTCGTATTACATAACCTTCCGAAGTTGTGTATGTGTGGTTGACTTGGACACTCTTATTTTTCAGACCCCTGCAGCTGTCAATAAAATAAAGGAGATCATGGCTCAGAGAGCGGATTGTGTGAGTGTGCACGATATTTGTTGCACTGAATGAAGCAGGCGATGTTACATTGTGTAGTCTCCTGTATGTGAAGTGGAAGCTACGTGCACCGATGTCAGTTAATCTTGCACAGAGCACGCGTGGCATCACTGAAGCATGAATTGGAATGAAAATTGTTATTTATATTTGTAGTCCATATTTCCCTTTACCTATACCCATACAAAATAGCAGGCACATTTTCCTATCATGATATTGAGTATAGCCAGATGCTTCTGTTTTGTTCCTGTTGCTAATGATGTACCATGTAACACTAGTGAAAAAAGAAAATGGAAAAAAAAAACTGAAACTAGTACTGTGTTGTTAGGTTTCCTTGCATTATAGATTATTGGTGAGTTTAAAGTTTAACTTTTGTTGTCATATTTAATTTTATGGGTTTACTTAATTAAATTGGTGGAATTGTACATCCTTGTTTCAAGTTAACTCCATATGCAGGGGAAATTATTGGGAATCATAAGTGTGGATTTTGATGTAACAGGTCAACTAATTAAGATTATCTATATCTATATATATATATATAGCATTTATCAAATACTTGAGAATAAATGGGAAGACAATGAAGCAGTGTATCAGCTATTTATAGCCTTCAAGAAAGCCTATGATTTACTTAGGAGGGAAGTCTTGTACAATATTCTCATTGAGTTGGTATCCCCATGCAACTAGTAATGCTAATAAATGTGTGTCTAAGTGAAACCTATAGCAGAGTCTAGACAGGCAAACATTTGACATGTTTCCTATTAATAGTGGTTTAAAACAAGATGATGCGTTATTGCCATTGCCTCTCAACTTGGCTTTAGAATGCTATTAGGAGGGTTTAGGCAAACCAGGTGGACTTGAAATTAAATGGTACATATCAGTTTCTAGTTTATATTGATATTGATAAATTTGTTAACTGCAATTGGGTTGACACCAGGTGGCAGTAGTATGGTACACATTTACACACAAGCAGTACATAGAAGAACATAATTAACAACTTTGTTTGGAAGGCTTTCTGGGATTCGAAACCAGAGTGGTCAAACTAAGATTAACGATGAACTAACTGCGTAAAAATTTTCGCCTAATGGGAAGAGTGCAGGCCATGCCCCGTCTTTGTGAGATATACCCTGGCATTTGCATTACAGCTGAGGAAAAATCAGGGAAAAACCTCAGTCAGGGTAGAACCTCAGTCAGGGTAGGACCTCAGTCAGGATATATGATATTAATATAGTGGACAGAAGCATTCATAATGTGTATAAAGAAAAATGCGGAAGCTTTAGTAGTTGTTAGTAAGGAGGATAGTCCGGAAGTAAATGCTGATAAAACTAAGTTCATGGTCATGTCTCGAGATCAGAATGCAGGATGAAGTCACAATATAAAGACTGATAATAGTTCCTTTGAAAGGGTAGAACAATTTAAATATTTGGGAACAATCTTAATGAATCAAAATTCGATTCAGGAAGAGCAAAGTTATGTTACGGAATGCTTCTGTCTTCCAGTTTGCTTTCCATAAACATAAAGATTAAGGTATACAGAACTATAACTTTGTCTCTTGCTTTTATGGGTGTGCAACTTGGTTGCTCACATTGAGGGAGGGACAGAGGCTGAGGAGGATATTTGGGCCTTAGGTAGATGTACCAGGGGAGCTGGAGAAGACTACAGAAGGAGGAGCTTTATGATCTGTACTCCTCACCAAATATTATTCATCTGATCAAATCAAGAACAAAGAGCTGGGCAGGGCATGTAGCATACAGGATTTCAGTGGCGAGACCCGAGGGGAGGAGATCACTTGGAAGACCTAGGCGTAGATGGGAGGATAATATTAAAATGGATCTTAAACAAGTAGGATGAGGGGGTATGGACTGGATGGATCTGGCTGAGGATAGGAAACAGTGCATGTGATTGCGGTAATGAACTTTTGGGTTCCATAAAATGTGAGGAATTTTTTGACTAGCTGAGAATCTGTTAGCTTCTCAAGAAGGACTGTGTTATATGGAGTTAGTTAATGAAACATATGAGAGTTCATCTTGAGCTGGGATAGTGATCGGGCCACAGGCTGGACGATGAATGGTTGAAATTGTGGCAGGGTCAAGACTTTTTTTTCTCCAATCTTCCACATAAATTCAGGGGTCTACCCAACCTCCTACCTAGTGAGTAGTGGGTGCTTTTTTTCGGTAAGGCTGACAGCTCGCATCCGTCTAGTGCGAAGGGTAAGGAAGAGTGGGACTATACCTCCATGTGACCTATATGCCATCACAGGATGTATAGGGACTTTACCCTTACTTTCCTGGAAGTACATTTTATTTTGCAATGACCAGTAGTATTAGGTGAGTTACTTGCATCACATTTAGAAAGTGTGGGATCTGGATAGAAGGAGAGCATATTAAAATATCTCTCAACACAGTCAGTTGAAAGTGACCATGGTAGATAAGGATTTTATTAAATAAATTATGCTAGAAATTTTGTCAGTCATCACTGATATTATACATATTCTATAGAGATTTCATAATGTGTTTGGCCATTATGTTGTTATTGTGATATGTACTGTGATTTCAACAGTGTTATTTTCACATGTCAGGTTGGACTGAGGGTTGGTGTCCGACAAAGAGGGTGTAATGGCTTGAGTTACACATTGGACTATGCAGCAGATAAAGGGAAATTAGATGAGGAGGTGGTACAGGATGGTATGTTGTAGTATGTAGACATCCATAGACATACATTTAATGTGCTTGTAAGAATAACCTTCCATCACTGATGGTTATGATTTAGAATTTATTTTTATGGATGACTAGGCAATAAAATGCATGATGTATTTTTAAGGATTACCATATTCAACTTTTAGCCATGATGCTAATTATCCTGACTTTTTCTTATGGCTTTCTTCTAGTCACTGACGTAATGCTGCCTTGAAATAGGCTACAATTGTTTCTATCACCATTGTTTCCATTTATCCATATGTATTCATCTTATCATGTTATATGATGGTGAAAAACTTGCAATATTGGTATCTAATCTCTGAATTACTCATCATCCATAAAAACACCTCCTTCCATGTGAAATTCACGTGGGATCATGACTTTGGGTTTGCAGTTTGTTTCGGGATGTCTATATCCCATTTTACATAGTACACAAATTAGGATAGTAGGTCTGCAACACCTGTTTACTATTTATGACAGCTATGATGTTTAGTCTCCCCTGATTTCAAAATTGCCTGTGCTTGGTTGGTTGTGTTTGAACTTTATGTGGTCTTGATCCAGTGCATTAGTTTGTCTGTGAACGTGAATTTATGAAGACAGAAAAGATGGAAATTGGACTATCAAATTAAGTTTCAGTATGTCTACGAAGTGGTTTATGAAGTGACTGATCATTATGTTTGTGTCTTATGGTCACCAGCACACTTTGTCTCTAAAATGTACATTTGGAATTTGATATAGAGTGTATAGCAGAGGCAAGTGATGTCTAATTACCAGTGTGTAAAATTGAAATCATTTTGAATGAATAGGAATCCTAGTAAAAGGAATTTGATGTAGAAGAAAGGTATCAGTCACTTTGCTATGAGATGTCTCATTTTCAGATTTTGAATATTGTCAGTGGGAATAGAAGTCTGCCTGATTTCAGATATTTTCAGTGGTGGGGGAGATACTCACTTTCACTGAAATTGGAGTCTGGTGGCATCCTTCTTCTGGTTCACTGTGATTAATTAACAGCACACATTATGAATGAAATCTAATCATGGTGTTTTGTATTCTTACTACCAAAAGCTGTGTTTTAATCCCTTGAGGCCACCATTCATATTCCTTTTGTCACATTGCTATCAGACAAGTTATTTTCATTGCCCTTTATACACTACATTTTTGTATGTTACATGTGGCATCATAAACTTAATTTTACTATTTTCATTTTGACTGCAAAGGATTTGAAAATTGTTATTATTATGTGTTTTCATGTGCCGCTGCGAGAATGTCAGAGCTTGAATTAGAGCAACGAATGAACATTAAATTTCTTGTTGTTAGTTGATGTTGATGTTAGTGCAAGTTTATGGGGATAATGCTATGAAGAAAACAACAGTTTAGAAGTGGATGAAACATTTTTCTGAGGAAAGAGAAAGTGTCACTGACCAAGACAGCAGGACGGCCAACAACAAGCAGAACTGAAGAAAACATTGCAAAAGTTGGTCAAATTGTGCGTTAAAATCGTCGGCCGACTGTCAGGAGCATAGCAGAGCAAGTGAACATCGACAGAGAAACAATTAAGAAAATCTTAACTGAGGATCTTGACATGAGGAAGGTGTGTGCAACAATAGTCCCAAAGGAGCTCACTGAGGAACAAAATCAAAGAAGAGTTTTTAGCTACTAAACAAATAACTGTGTTGGAACACCCTGCCTATTCACCGGATCTAGCCCCCAATGACTTTTTTCTGTTC
>JGI20166J26741_11523363_pt1 | contig 24969 bp, 23 predicted proteins | sample TergutCu122P5_FD_26741 | JGI IMG/M metagenome (IMG submission 26741)
TTTTACCGTCATTGCGAGCGAAGCGAAGCAATCCAGAAACATGATGAAACCAAGGCTTTTATGGATTGCTTCGTCGCTTCGCTCCTCGCAATGACGGGTTAGTTAAAATTAAGTTAGTGCATATGGGGCTCTGCTCCCGCCGCCGTATCTTGCCATGCAATATCCGGCAAGGGAGTGATTTTATGCAGTACGCCCAGGAAGGGCCGGGCGTCGTCGCGACGGGGCTCGACAGTTTTGATATCGGCGAATCGCTCGAGTGCGGGCAGGTCTTCCGATTCGCAAAGATAAGCGAAAAAACCTACATAATCGTCGCGCGCGGCAAGGTCATAACCGCGGCGCAAAGCGGCGGCGCGCTTTCGCTCCGCCCGTGCGATATCGGCGAGTTTGAGGCCGTCTGGCTGGATTATTTTGATTTAAATACGGATTATGGGCGCATAAAGGGCGCGCTGTCGGAGGATCCGGTCATGCGCGAGGCCGTCGCCTACGCGGGCGGCATACGGATTCTGAACCAGGACCCGTGGGAGTGCCTCATCTCGTTTATTATATCACAGAACAACCGCATCCCGCAAATAAAACGCGTCATATCGAATCTCTGCCTCAAGTACGGCGAGGGCCTGACGGAGGCGGGTACCGAATACGGCGCTTTCCCGACGCCGCAGGGCTTAAAAGGGGCCGGGATCGAGGATCTGGCCGCCTGCCGCATGGGCTTCCGCGCGAAATACATACTCGACGCCGTGGCCAAAACGCTCTCCGGCGAGCTGGATTTCGCCGCGCTCCCCGGTCTGAAAACGCCGGAGCTGCGCGATAAACTGACCGGCGTGTACGGCGTGGGGACAAAGGTGGCGGACTGCACCATGCTGTTCGGCTTTGGGCGGCGCGGGGTCTTCCCGGTGGACGTCTGGATCAAGCGCGTCATGGAGCATTATTATTTCGGCGGCAGGAACGTGCCCATAAAGGACGTGAGCGCCTTTGCGGCGGAGCGCTTCGGGGAGCTGGCGGGGTACGCGCAGCAATACCTGTTTCATTTCGCGCGGAGCACGCGCGTCGGCGCGGGCAAGTGAGCGGGGTATACGTCTCCGCGGTCATTGTGGCGGGCGGTGGCGGCTCGCGCATGGGCGGCCCGGTAAAAAAGCAGTTTTTATCGTTGGGCGGCAGGCCGGTCGTCGCCTACGCCATAGAGGCGTTTGAGCGCTGCCCGGCCGTCAGTGAGATCATCCTCGTCCTGCCCGCCGACGGTTTTGAGCGGGCCCGGGATTTTTGCCGCGCGGATATCATAGAGGCGTGCGCGTTTAAAAAGGTCAGGCAGATCGCGGCCGGGGGGCGCACGCGCCAGGAATCGGTCCTGAACGGGCTGCGCGCGGCGGATCCCGCCGCGGATATCGTCATGACGCACGACGCGGCGCGCCCGTTTGTGAGCGCGGCGGTCATTGAGGCCGCCGCCGCCGCCGCGTTTGAAACGGGCGCGTGCGCGGCCGGAGTCCCCGTGAGGGACACTATTAAAATATGCGGCGCGGATGATGTGATCATCTCCACGCCGGCGCGCGAGACGCTTTGGGCCGCGCAAACCCCACAGGCGTTCCGCCGGGAGACGCTGACCGACGCGTACAGGCGCGCCGGCAAGCCCCTGAGCGCGTATCCGGATGACGCCTCCATGGTCGAGGAACTCGGCGTGAAGGTGCGCATGATCATGGGCGGCTATGAAAACATCAAGCTCACCGCGCCGGAGGATGTCGTCATGGCGGAGGCGCTGCTGAAAAGCTATAATAAAAGATATTACCAGAGACTTTAGAGTTCCTTTGACCGGAGCGGATACATGAAACACGTGGAGATATACACAGACGGCGCGTGCTCGGGCAATCCCGGCCCCGGCGGATATGGGGCCATCCTGTCTTTTAACGGCGTCGAAAAGGAGCTGTCAAAGGGCTACGCCCTGACGACGAACAACCGCATGGAGCTGCTGGCGGCGATAGTCTCACTGGAGGCGCTGAAAGAGCCGTGTTCCGTGCGCCTTTTCTCCGATTCGCGCTATCTGGTGGACTCCGTGACCAAGGGCTGGGTATACAATTGGCGGGAAAAGGGCTGGGTCAGAAGCGGCGGAGCGCCCGTGCCCAACGCGGATCTGTGGCGGCGCCTGCTGCCGCTGTTGGGGGAGCACAGGGTCGAGCTGGTCTGGGTCAGGGGCCACGCGGACAATCCAAAAAACGAGCGCTGCGACGAGCTGGCGCGGGCGGCGATAAAATCCGGGGAGCTGGCGGAAGATACAGAATACAGAGGATAGAGGATAGAGGTTAGAGAAAGGCAGTTCCCGTTTTATTTTTTTGCGCATCTTGACATGCGCGCTTATTTATGGGAAAATGTCAGCGCGAGTAAGTTGGGTAACCGCGTGTAGTATATCTACGAGGAAAGTCTGAGCATCACAGGGCAGGGTGCCGGGTAACGCCCGGCGGAGGCGACTCCAGGGACAGTGCAACAGAAATAAACCGCCGCTTGTTCTCGAGCGGTAAGGGTGGAAAGGCGAGGTAAGAGCTCACCGCGCCCCCGGCGACGGGGGCGGCTCTGTAAACCCCATCCGATGCAAGGCGGAAGAAGCAGGTGCCGGTTAAAGAAGACCGCCAACGGGCTGCCCGTCCGGCTTTTGGTTTGCCGCTTGAGCGACGCGGCGACGCGCCGCCTAGATAGATGGTTACCGAATACAGAACTCAGCTTATAGACTTGCTCGATACTAGAGGCTAGAGGCCAGAGGCGAGAGGCTAGTATTTCATCCGGCAAGAACATGTGGTAGGGGCGGAGCTTGTCTCCGCCCGGAATACGGGCAGACACAAGGTCTGCCCCTACAGCGTTCTGCAAGATTTTGCCGGATAGGACACTAGAGGCCAGAGACAAGAGGCCGGAAGCTGGATAAAGGCATACGCCGCATTTAGCGTCTGGCCTATGGCCTTTGGGAAAGGAATTGCCATGAATTTTTCCATGCTCAAGGACGAAACGGTCACCGACGAGCTCAGGACGCTCTATGAGCGCAGCGGCTTCACAAAGGTCTTCGTCAACCAGTTTGAGGAATATAATTTATATGTGGACAACAGGAATTTCTTCAAGCTCGGCGGCGCGATCACCTTCACGGACAAAAACGGCGTGCTGATGTCGCTGAAGCCGGACGTCACGCTCTCAATCATCAAAAACGTGCCTAAACAAAGGCTGGCGTATCTGGAGAAGTTTTATTACGTGGACAGGGTGTGCCGCTCGCAGAAGGACAGCACGGACTACAAAATGCTCGGGCAGATCGGCGTGGAACTCATCGGGCCGCATGACCGCTTCACCAATGTCGAGACGGTCTTTTTGGCGTTGGAGAGTTTGAGGCGCATCAGCGGCGATTTCATCCTGGACATTTCTCATCTGGGCATTGTGTCCGGCCTGCTGGACAGGCTCGAGGCCAGGAGTTCCGTCAGGGAAAAGCTGATAAGGGCGCTGCACTCAAAGAGCACGCACGAGATCGGCGCGATCCTGCGCGACTACTCAGTTGACAGCGCCGCGGAAAAGGCGGCGCCGGGGGATCCTTCGGCCTTGATAGCGCTGGCGGGCATCTCCGGCGGGTACGACGAGGGCCTTAAGAGGGTCGAGCCGCTGATAGCCGGCGACGAGATGCGCGCGGCCTATGACGAGCTCGTGAGTGTCAAGCGGATGCTGGACGATTGCGGGTACACGCAGCACGTGATATTGGATTTTTCCGTCCTGAACGATCTGGATTATTACAACGGGCTGATCTTTAACGGATACGTCAAGGGCGTGCCGACGGCGGTCCTCACCGGCGGACGCTATGACAACCTGATGAAGTCCATGGGCAAGGATAACCGCGCGATAGGCTTCGCGGTGAGCCTCTCGGAGCTCAACAAATACTTTAAGCAGGAGCGCGAATACGATTTCGACGCGCATATCTCATACACGGACGGCGCCGATTACGCGCGGCTTCTGAATACGATGAAGGCTATGAACGCGGAGGGCAAATCCGTTTTTCTTGAGAACGCCGCGTCAAACCGCCGCGCCGGCAAGCTTTGCGCGGAATACTATACATTTGACGAAAACGGCCTGATCAGAGAAGCGGCGGGGGAGGGGAGCCGCGATGCTTAATGTGGCGTTGCCAAAGGGCAGGCTGGGCGACAAGGTCCACGCCCTTTTCTCGGAAATCGGCTACGGCTGCGCGCTGTACAACGCCCCCGGCAGGAAGCTCATCGTCGCGGACGAAGGCGCCGGCATAAGCTATTTCCTGGTAAAACCCTCGGACGTCCCGATTTACATCGAACAGGGCGCCGCGGATATCGGCGTCGTGGGCAAGGACATCCTGCTGGAGACAAACCCGGACGTGTATGAGCTTTTAGACCTGGGGCTGGGCAAGTGCCGCATAGCCGTGTGCGGCCCGCGGGGTTTTTCGATAGAGAGAAACTCGGCCATAAGGGTCGCCACAAAGTTTGTGAATATCACAAAAAAATACCTGGCCTCAAAATATTTGGACTCGGAGGTTATCAGGCTCAGCGGGTCGATTGAGCTTGCGCCGATACTGGGGCTCTCCGACGTGATCGTAGATATAGTGGAGACGGGCGCGACCCTGCGGGAAAACGACCTTGAGGTGCTCGAGGAGATCATGCCCATAAGCGCGCGCCTTATCGCCAACAAGGCCAGCTACAAATTCAAATATGAAACCATCGACGGCCTGACCGAAAAACTGAAGGGCGTGATAAACAGATGAGCGCGATGCGAAGGATATACTGCGGCAATCCGGACGATATCCAAAGCCTGCTGAGCAGGGACGGCGGGGAACGGCTGGACGTGGACGCCGCGGTGTCGGCGATACTCGCGGACGTCAAAGCCCGCGGGGATGAGGCCGTTCTTGAGTACACCAGGCGCTTTGACGGCTGCGAGCCCGATTCCCTGCGGGTGAGCGAGGGCGAGATAGACCGGGCGCTTGACGCCGTGGGCGAAGGATTCACGGAGATTTTGCGGGAGGCCGGCGGCAATATCCGCGCGTATCATGAGCGGCAGAAGCGCGCCGGCTTTATCATAACGGACAGACCGGGCGCCGTCATCGGCCAGCGCGTCATGCCGTTAAAGCGCGTCGGCATTTATGTGCCCGGCGGCACGGCCAGTTACCCTTCGACGGTGCTGATGAACGCGATACCCGCCAAGATCGCGGGCGTTCCGGAGCTAGTCATGGTCACCCCGGCCGGAAAGGACGGCGCGGTCGCGCCGGAGATACTGGCGGCGGCGCGCATCGCCGGCGTGGACAGGATTTTCAGGATCGGGGGCGCGCAGGCCGTGGGCGCGCTGGCCTACGGGACCCAGAGCGTGCCGCGCGTCGACAAGATAGTCGGCCCCGGCAATGTCTACGTCGCGACGGCAAAGCGCATGGTTTTCGGCCTCGTGGACATCGATATGATCGCCGGCCCCAGCGAGGTGCTTATAATAGCGGATGAAAGCGCCAATCCGGAATATGTGGCCATGGACATGCTCTCGCAGGCGGAGCATGACAGGCTTGCCGCCTCTTTCCTGGTCACCGCCTCGGAGGCGCTTGCGGACGCGGTTGACGCGAAAGTGGCGGAGTTTATGCCGACGCTGCCAAGGAGCGATATCGCGCGGCAGGCTATCGCCAAGAATTCCGCGATTGTCCTGACGGATTCCGTCGAAAAGGCCATTGGGATAAGCAACCGCATCGCCCCGGAACATCTGGAGCTGTGCGTTTTTGAGCCCTTCTCCAAGCTGCCCCTTATCGCCGACGCGGGCTCGGTTTTCTTGGGCAATTACGCGCCGGAGGCTCTGGGCGATTACTTCGCCGGGCCAAATCATACCTTGCCAACCGGCGGCACGGCGCGCTTTTCGTCGCCTCTTTCTGTGGATGACTTTATCAAAAAATCCTCGTTCATATATTACGATAAGGACGCGTTGGAGCGTGTCCATGGGCGGATAATCGCCTTCGCGGAGCGCGAGGGGCTTCGGGCGCACGCGAATTCCGTTGCGGTCAGGTTTTCCGGCGATGGGTATGACGCATAGCGGCGCTGATACTGTTTCTTGATGAAGGTTGACATATAAATCAGCTATCCTCCATTGGCGCGCAGATAAACAAAAGGATTTCGCTGTGTCTGCGCGCATTCCGGATGTAATACCAATTCCAAGCTGAACCATTACCATGGAGGGAAGTGAGGCGCCAGAGGGCGCTGAACGTTCTGACCGAACATGGGAATGTGTGAAGCTGGAATTGGTACGGCTGATTTATGTCAATGATAAAAAAGAAACAGTATGAGGCAAAATACAGTAGGCGCAGAGCCGGTTTATCGTGCTCAGACGTCCCCCAGCATTTTTGTAAGACAACCGTGTATCATAGGCGACGGCCTTGATCGCCCAGCTTAAATATCGTATGCTTTATGTAGAATACGTCTTGTGTTTGTACAATGAATGCACACACCAACTTAAGACTGGTCAGGATGTACTCTGGCGGGAAGTTGCGCAGCCTTTTGATATAGATAGGTCCTGCTCAATGCATGCTATGGACATCCAGAGGCTGGCCCCACGCCCTCAACCGCCTAAAGGCGGTGGACATATAAGCGGCTGAAAGCCGCGCAGTATGCTATACGAATCTCATTTTAACACCTTTCATTGTTCGGTCGAAACGCGCAAAAGCCTTCTCGCTTTTGCGCCTCCCTACAATAAAAGGGTTCAAAGAGTTCAAATTGAGATTCGTATTAGAACGATACCATACTAAAAAGGAGTTAGCCCAGTAAAACCATCATCAAAAAGTATTATTGCCGAAGCGTTTATTAATAGATGGGAATTCAGTTAAGACGTTGTAAGAAATCCAACGCCTGAAAATTTTCGCGGCTTTCAGCCGCTTATATGTCCACCGCCTTCAGGCGGTTGAGGTCCCGGGCTATAATAGTTATACATTGGGGGTTGAAATGAGCAGGTTTCTGAGCGGACATATGCAAAAATTTGAAGTATACGCCCCCGGCGAGCAGCCGCAGGATCGGTCGTATATAAAGCTGAACACCAATGAGTGCCCGTATCCGCCCGGTCCTATGGTACAAGAGCGCCTCAGCGGGTTCGCGGCTACGAACACGGAGCGTCTGCGCCTGTATCCGGACCCTTCCGCCAGTCGCTTAAAGCTGGCCGCAGCCGCGGCATTCGGGCTCGCGGCTGACAACGTGTTCGCCGGCGGCGGATCGGACGAGATACTGGGCTTTGCCTTCATGGCGTTTTTTGATCCGGGCGGCAAGGTATATTTCCCGGATATCACTTACGGCTTTTATGAGGTGTACGCCAATTTGTTCAATCTTGACATACGCGCGACGCCTTTGAACGGCGATTTTGTCGTAGACGTGAGCGATTATTTCAGCCGCGACGGGCATATCGTCATCGCGAACCCCAACGCGCCGACGGGCATCGCCTTGGATACGCGTCAAATTGAGGATATACTGCGCAGCAACAGGGACAGGCTGGTCATAATAGACGAGGCTTACGTAGATTTCTCCGACGGCAAATCGTGCGTCGGCCTGATAAACCGATACGATAACCTGCTGGTCATTCAGACGTTCTCGAAATCCCGCGCCTTCGCGGGCATGCGCCTGGGGCTGGCTTTCGGCTGCCCGGCGCTGATAGACGATCTGGAGCGCGTCAAGTACGCCTTTAATCCGTACAACATCGACACCATATCTATGGAGCTGGGCGCCGCCGCCCTTGAGGATGCGGAGTATTTTAAAGGGATCGCCGCAAGGATCATTAAAACGCGCGGACGCCTCACGGAGGGCCTTAAGGAACTTAAATTTGACGTCCTCCACTCGGAGGCCAATTTCTTATTTGCCCGCCGCGATAAAATCCAGGGCGGCGAGTTGTACCGGCGGCTCAAGGACAAGGGCGTCCTCGTCCGGCATTTCTCAAAGCCGCGCATCAATGATTTTGTCAGGATCACCATAGGGACGGACCGGGAGATTGATATCCTGCTGGATAAAATACGCGAGATACTCGCGGAACATGAGGAGGGCTTATGAGACAGGCTGATATCGTAAGAAACACAAAGGAGACGCAAATATCGGTCGGCCTGAACATAGACGGGCGCGGCGTCTACGAGGGGACCTCCGGCGCGGGCTTCCTCGACCACATGCTGGAGCTGTTCGCGCGGCACGGCCATTTTGACCTGAAGCTGCAATGCGCCGGCGACGCGCATGTGGACTATCACCACAGCGCGGAGGACGTCGGCATCGTCATGGGCAGGGCGTTCGCCCAGGCCCTCGGTGATATGCGCGGCATAATCCGCTACGGCAGCGCCCTCCTGCCCATGGACGAGGCGCTCGTCATGGTGGCTCTGGATATCAGCGGGCGCTTTCATCTGGCCTTTGACGTCGCCTTTCCCACGGAAAAAATCGGCGCGTTCGACACAGAGCTGGTGCGGGAATTTCTGTCCGGCTTCGCTCGCGCGCTCGGTCTTACGCTTCACGTGAGGCTGATCTCCGGGCAAAATTCGCACCATATCAGCGAGGCCGTGTTTAAAGGCCTCGCCCGGGCGCTGTCGTCCGCCGCCGCCATAGACCCGGAGCGCGCTCTTGAGATACCGTCCACAAAGGGCACGCTGACATGAAAAAGAAATTTAATAAATTTAATGAAGAGGCCGAAAGGCAAAGGCTTTTTCTCATGGGCGAATATGAGCGGGCGCGGCGCGCCCAGGGCTTTTCCCTCATCGCCGGCGTCGATGAGGCGGGGCGCGGGCCGCTGGCGGGCCCGGTGGTCGCGTGCGCGGTCATCCTGCCGGAAGACGCGTTTATCCGCGGCCTTGACGACAGCAAGCGCCTGTCCGCCAAAAAACGCGCCGGGCTCAATATCATCCTGCGCGAGAAAGCCGCCGCGTATGGGATAGGCGTCATCGGCGGCGACGTGATCGACCGGGTCAACATCAGGCAGGCGACGTTCCTCGCCATGGCGGAAGCGCTTAAAAATCTCAAAACCGCCCCGGACTACGTGCTGTTCGACGGCTTGGATGCGCCGCCCTGCGCCATCCCCCACGAGGCCATCGTCCATGGCGACGCGCGCTGCGCGAGCATTGCCGCCGCAAGCATTATCGCCAAGGAATACCGCGACGCCCTGATGCTTGAGTACGACGCCCGGTATCCGTCGTACGGCTTCGCGTCCCACAAGGGCTACGGCACCCCCGAACACATAGCGGCCGTGCTCTCGCGGGGCCCGTGCCCCATCCACCGGCTTTCGTTTATCGGCAAGTACGTGAGGCATACATAAAGTGAGGGCGATATGGAAAAGGACAACTTCCTGGCTTCCCGCCGCGGCAAATACGGCGAGGATATAGCCCGCAGGCTGCTGGACGGCAAAGGCTACGAGATCCTTGCCGCCCGCTACAGGGCCGGCGGCGGCGAGGCCGACATCATCGCCAGGGACGGCGGCACGGTCGCCTTTATTGAGGTAAAATACCGGAAAACGCTGGCTTTCGGCTTCCCTAGGGAGTCCGTCACGCCCGAAAAGCGCCGGCGCATACGCGCGGCGGCGCTGGCGTATACCGCTGAAAACGGGTCCGAAAGCGGTTTTCCCTATGACATCCGCTTCGACGTCATAGAGATAATCGGCCAGGACGCGTTCACGGTGGAACATATTGAAAATGCGTTTACCTGCGACGACATATAATTAAACGAGGTGTGTGGTATGGCTAAATATGAATCCGGTTTAAAAGGGGATTTCAATGCTGTCCTGAGCATGATCGAAAACGGCATACTGAAGGGCAGCGTCTCCGCCAGTTATGAGGACGGGAGCGATTTCCAGGAGGGTGATGTCCGCTGCGCCGTCCGCGTGTACGAGCGGTACAGCCTCATCGGGAAGAACCGCGTCAGCCTGAATGTCACGCTGCTGGGCAAAGGCCGCAGTCTGTTTTTATCCGCCATCACCTCCGGCGGCAGCCAGGCCGTGTTTTTCAAGATAAACACCCTGGGTGAGGCGACGTTCCTGGATTGTCTGACCAAGATTATAGAAGGCTATAAACGCGGGATGTAGGCGCTCATGAGGATAAACGAGGTAAACGGCGTAAAGTTCATCACCTTTGACAACCTGGAGGGCACGGGCCTGGTCAGGCACTGCTTCACGACGCGCGTCGGCGGCGTCTGCGCCGGCCCCTGCGAGAGCCTCAGCTTCAAAGCCGGGCCGGGCTGCACGCCCGAAGACGCGCTGGAAAATTACCGGATAATAAGCGCGGCCGTGGGTTTTGACGTCCGCGGCATCGTCAAGACGCATCAGACCCATACCGCCAATGTCCTCGTCGTCGGCGAAGGGGAGCGGGGGAAGGGCCTCACCCGCCCGCGCGGCTATACCGACGTGGACGGGCTTGTGACGGGCGCGCCCGGCGTTACGCTCGCCTCGTCCCACGCCGATTGCGCCGCCCTGTTTTTCCTGGACCCCGTAAAGCGTATCATCGGCCTGGCGCACGCCGGGTGGCGCGGAACCTTAAACGGCATAGCCGGGGCAACGGTGGGCATGCTGGCCTCGCTGGGGGCGGACCCCGCCGATATACTGGCCGCCGTCGGCCCGCACATCCGGGATTGCTGCTTCGAGGTGAGCGCGGACGTCACGGAGGCGTTCCGGGACAGGGGCTTCGGCGCATATGTCCGCCCCGCAAACGACAAATTCCATATTGACTTATCGCGGGTTAATTATGATATGATGCTCCAAAGCGGGCTTGCGCCGGAGCACATCGAAATCTGCGGGCTGTGCACAAAATGCCGCCCGGACCTGTTCTTCTCGCACCGCCGCTCCGGTGGGGAGCGCGGGGAGATGGCGGGGTTTCTGGGGCTGGTTTGATGTGGTTTATAATCGATGAGCGGAAGGAAGCGAATATGCGAAAAATATTCAAAACCGGGATATTTATAACGTTGTCCCTATTGTTGTTAGTCAATCCTTTCTTTGTTTGTGCGCAAAATTCAGGCATTTTCATGCAGTCGCCTGCTGCAGTACAAATCTTTACAGAAGCTGACAGCTCTGCGAAACAACTGATTTTTGATCCTCCGCCGGAGGTTGTCAACGGAACGCTGATGGTGCCGGTTCGCGCTCTTGCGGAGGAGATCGGCGTTTCAGTGAGTTGGAACGCGAAAACGTGGAAAGCCTCTTTAAACGGAGAATACTCGCTGGTCTTGCGCGTCGGGGACAGAAAACCCGCTTTCCACCCTTTCAGCAAGTCCATCCTGCTGGATGTCGCCCCATATATAAAAAATAATAGCTTATACGTTCCGCTCAGATTTATTGCTGAATTTTATAATAAAAATGTGACATATGATAAAAACTCACGAAGCGTAAACATTGCGGATTCGATTTCTGACGGATGGTATCTGGACGCACCCTCTGATTATAAAATCAAAGTTTTCGATAATTATGTTTTTGAAGGAAGGGTTGGCGTTACTATACATGATCATTACACAAACCAGGCGATGTTCGCTATAGGCGATGAACTTATTGCTGAAGGCCCATATAGCAGCGTTATTTCAACCGCTAAACTGCCGGAAAACGTAAACAGTTTAATTGGTAAAATCAGCTCTGACCGTAAGCATAGCCCAAATGTTGAAAAACTCAGCGATAAAGAATATATGGTGAGCTATAATTACAATGAGAATGACATTGTTGATGAAATAACGGAAACGGAGTATTATCCGTATAATTTTATTCAATACACAAGAGACCTGCAAAGGACTGTAATCTATTATTTAAAATCCGTTGATAATGATGAAACCGTATTTGCAAAAATCGATTGCACAACGGATTATTATACGCAAAATGGCAGTGACATCATAAAAAACTTGGAAACTTTACAAAAATGGACAACATAGTCGTCTCGATAGAAAAAGGCAGCATCGCGGAAGAGCTGGAGATAACCCCCGGCTGCCTGCTCATGGCCGTGAACGGGCAGGCGGTTGAGGACGTCTTTGATTACCGGTACCTGATACAGAACGAATACGTCGAATTGTTGATAAAGACGCCGGCGCCGGAGAATCAGGAGATCCTGTTTGAGATCGAGAAGGACGAGACGGAGGATCTGGGGCTGGTCTTTGAGACGGGGCTGATGGACAGGGCCAGGTCCTGCGCCAACAAGTGCGTCTTCTGCTTTATCGACCAACTGCCCGTGGGCATGCGCGAGACGCTGTACTTCAAGGACGACGATTCGCGCCTGTCGTTTCTGCGGGGCAATTACGTCACGCTGACGAACATTTCCGGCCGGGAACTGGACAGGATCATATATTATCACCTCTCCCCGATAAACATCTCCGTCCACGCGACCGACCCCGGGCTGCGCGCCGGGATGCTGCGAAACCCCCGGGCGGGGGACTTAAAGACCGCGCTGGACAGGCTCAGGGACGCGGGGCTCAGCATGAATTTCCAGATCGTCCTTTGCAAGGGCATAAACGACGGACCCGCGCTGGATAGATCCATTGAGGACCTGGCCGCGTATATACCGGCGGCGCGCAGCCTGTCCGTCGTGCCCGTGGGGCTGACAAGGCACAGGGAGGGGCTTTACCGCCTGGAGCCGCTCGACAAGGCGGACTGCGCGCGCGCGATAAAACAGGTGGAGGGCTGGCAGAAGCGGCTCCGCGCGCGGCACGGGACCAATTTTGTGTTCGCCGCGGACGAGCTATATCTCAAGGCCGGGATCAGCACGCCGAAATTTGGCGCGTACGAGGGCTTCCCGCAGCTTGAAAACGGCGTCGGCATGCTGGCGCTGTTTGAGCGCGAGCTGGATACGGCGCTAAGAAAAAGCGGCCAGGGCGCGATAAACATACGCGGCGCGGTTGTGACGGGCAGCGCGGCCTTTGACTTCATGCGGCGCGGCGCCGGGAAGATAACGGCGAGGCACCCGTGCGCGGAGCTGAACGTGATTGGGGTAAAAAATGAGTTCTTTGGCGAAAGCGTCACCGTAAGCGGCCTGCTCACGGGGCGGGACATAATCCGGGCTTTAAAAGGCGCGGACCTGGGGCGGGCGGTTTTTGTGCCGGAAAACGCCCTGCGCGCGGGCGGCGACGTCTTTCTGGATGATATTGCCATAGGGGATATGGAGCGGGAGCTGGGCGCGCCGGTTATAAAAACCCCGTGCGACGGGGCGGTGTTTTTGCGGGCGGTTTTGGGCGTATCGATCCCGGGGCAGCGTTGATACTGTTTTTTGATGAAGGTTGACATAAATCAGCTAAAAAGTTCGGAATCATCGGAGGAATACATGGCAAAACCCATTGTCGCCATCGTCGGCCGCCCCAACGTGGGGAAATCGACGCTGTTCAACAGGCTGGCGGGGGCCAGGATATCCATCGTGGAGGACACGCCGGGCGTCACGCGGGACCGCGTCTTCGCGGACGCGGAATGGACCGGCCATAACTTCACGCTCATAGACACCGGCGGGCTGGACCCGGAGTCCGACGACGAGATGCTCAAGGCGATGTTCAGGCAGACGGAGCTGGCCATTGAAATGGCGGACGTGATCATTTTCCTTGTGGATGTCAAGACGGGCGTCACCGACGCGGACGATCAGGTGGCCGATATGCTGAGGAAATCCGGCAAGCCGGTCGTGTTGGCCGTCAACAAGGTGGACGAGATGCGCCGGGAGAACCCGGATGTATACGAGTTTTACTCCCTGGGGCTGCCGTCGGAGGTGTTCGCCGTATCATCAGGGCAGGCCCTCGGCCTGGGGGATCTGCTGGACGCGGTGGTCAGGTATTTCGATAAAGCCGGCACGTCCGACGAGGACGACGAGTACATCCGGGTCGCCGTTATCGGCAGGCCCAACGCCGGAAAGTCATCCATAATCAACCGGATACTGGGCGAGGAGCGGCTCATAGTCAGCGACGCCCCCGGCACTACGCGCGACGCCGTCGACACCTGTTATGAAAAGGACGGCAAGCGGTACATCTTTATAGACACGGCCGGCATACGTAGAAAGAGCAAGATCAGGGAAAACATAGAGCGTTACAGCATCGTCCGCGCCGTGGCCGCCATAGAGCGCGCGGATATATGCGTGCTGGTCGTTGATGCGGCGGAGGGCATAACGGAGCAGGACGCCAAGATCGCGGGGGTGGCCCATGAACGCGGCAAGGCCATGATCGTCGCGGTCAACAAATGGGATTTGATCGAAAAAGACGATAAGACCATGAACAGGTTTCAGAAGGACATCGCGGAGCGGCTGAGCTACATGCAGTACGCGCTGATGGTCTTCATATCGGCCAGGACCGGCCAGCGCCTCAGCAGGCTCTTTGATATGATCGACATAGCCGCGCAGAACGCCTGCATGCGCGTCGCCACGGGCGTGCTTAACGAGGTCCTGACCGAGGCTGTCGCCATGACCCAGCCACCCAGCGACAAAGGCAGGCAGCTCAGGATTTATTACATGACGCAGGTATCCGTCAAGCCGCCTACGTTCGTGCTGTTCGTCAACGACGCTGAGCTGTTCCATTTCTCCTACAGGCGCTATATTGAAAACCAGTTGCGGGTCGCCTTTGGCTTTAAGGGCACGCCCATACACTTTATTGTCAGGAATAAGTCTGAAAGCGACTGAGCGGACTGGATTTGCTGGATTCAAAGGATCGGAGGGATCATGTGTTCCGGATCGTCTGCGTGTTGATCGGATACTTTATAGGGTGCGCCCAGACGGCGTATATCGTCGGAAGGCTGATATACAGGATCGATATACGGGAGTTCGGCAGCGGCAACGCCGGCATGACCAACGCGGCGCGCACCATGGGCGTCAAGGCGGGCGCAGCGGTGTTCGCCATCGATTTTTTAAAGGCGGTTCTGGCGTATTATCTGTGCGCGCTCATTTTCGGCGGCGGCGGCACGTTTCTGTTCGGCGGCGCAAACGGCGCGTCGCCCGGGCTGTTCGCCTGCGCGGGCGTGGTGCTGGGGCACAACTTCCCGTTTTTTATGAAGTTTAAAGGGGGCAAGGGCGTCTCTTCGTCTGCCGGCACATTTTTTAGCGCGGATATCCGTATCGCGCTGATCGAAGGGGCGGTCTTCTTCGCTGCGGCGCTCCCGACGCGGTACATATCGCTGGCGTCGCTGTGCATAATCGCCGCCTTCCCGGTCCTCCTGCTGATTTTTAAGTTCCCGGCGGATTGCGTGATATTGGAGTTTTTTATGTGCGCGGTATCTTATTATATGCACAGGGGGAATATAAAACGCCTGTTAAACGGGACCGAGCGGAAGTTTACCGTCAAGAAAGGCGCGCAGTAAACGAGCCGCGGCCGGTCACAGCGCGGACGTCCTCGGATGGGACAGCAGGGTGCTGGATATCTCGCTCTTTTTATCGCGGCCGAGCAGGTTGCGCACGGCGGTTTTGACGTCCAGCCCGCCGAAGAGGACGTTGTTGACCTCCGCCGTTATGGGCATCTCGACGCCGTATTCTCGCGCCAGCAGCAGCGCCGCGCGGGCGGTGTTGATCCCTTCCACCACCATGCCGACCGATTTAAGCGTTTCTTCCGCGGAATAGCCCTGCCCCAGCAGGATGCCGGCGCGCCTGTTGCGGCTGTGCACACTGGTGCACGTGACCACCAGATCGCCCATGCCGGATAAGCCGCTGAAGGTGAACGGGTCCGCACCCATGGCGACGCCCAGGCGCGATATCTCCGCCAGGCCCCGCGTCATTATCGCCGCCTTGGAGTTGTCCCCGAGGCCCAGCCCGTCCGTTATGCCGACGGCCAGCGCGATGATGTTCTTGAGCGCCCCGCCCAATTCCACGCCGATGATATCCGGATTGGTGTAAACCCGCAATACCGGGGTCATAAAGATATCCTGCACCCTGTCCGCCACGTCCGCGTGCCTCGACGACGCGACGATCGTGGTCGGCACGCCCCTGGCCAGTTCCTCGGCGTGGGAAGGGCCGGACAGCACGGCCACGCGCGGGACACGGGACACGTCCTCGATCACCTGCGAAAGGCGCAGCAGACGTTTCTCGTCCAGGCCCTTCGAGACGTTGACGATGAGCTGCCCCTCATTCAGATACGGCGCGACGCATGATACAGTGCTCCCGACGGCGGGGGACGGGGAGGCGCAGACGATGACGTCGCTGCGCCGGACATAGCCGCCCGCGCCCTCAAAATCCGTGATCTCCACCGCATCCGGTATCCTGACGCCGGGCAGGAGCTTGTCGTTGCCGCGCTCGTCCCTGAGCAGCCTCGCCTCCTCGCCAAAATACGCCGCCAGCGCGACTTTATGCCCCGCCCCGTTTAAGAGGTTCGCCAGCGCTATGCCCCAGCCGCCCGCGCCCATGACCGTTATATTCTTCATACTGCCTCCAGGCTGATTATATGACGATTTCAAATTGCCGGATAATGTCCCGATTCAAGTATCAGTCCCTACCCAACAATAGCCAATCTCTATTAACTTCTCAATCCGTCATTGCGAGCGGAGCGAAGCAATCCAGTATACGCATAAACCGGGATTTCCTGGATTGTTTCGTCGCTCCGCTCCTCACAATGACGGATTTATAGAGGTTGCCAATAAATGACCACGCTTTTATTATTGGATAGGCTCTTTGCCAATAATCAATAAACCTCAAATTCCCAGAACGAAAATCCCCACTGCGTTCCGCGCGTCAGCCCGTAAAACCTTACGTACCGCGCCGTCACCGGGGCGAACCGGACCGTCTCGGTCCCGCCCTTGCCGTTTGATACGGAGGTGGCGGTGTTGAAGGTGCCGGGATCGGCCGAGGTGGCGTAGTCTATTCTGTAGGACGCGCCGTAAGCGGCTTCCCATCTGATGACGACCTCGCTCACATCCGTATCGGAACCCAGATCCACCATAAACCACTGATTGTTGTTGCTGCTGGAGGCCCATCGCGTCGTGAGGTCGCCGTCCACCGCGTAACCCGGGATGTGATCTGTGCTGTCGTTGCTGCTGGACGTCGCCTTTTTGCCGAGCGCCACGTTTACGGGCGTGACGGTTATCGTGAAGGTCTTTTGGTCCGAGCTGATCCCGTTTGTGACTGTAAACGTGACCGGGTAAGCGCCTATCTGGTCCTTCGCCGGCGTCCACATGATCGTGCCGGTGTCCGGGTCAAAGCTCGCGCCCTGCGGCAGCCCGCTGGCGGAGAGCCGGATACCCGCCCCGTAATACCCGTAGGTTTCCGCCTTTACAGTCACGGGGGAACCGGCCGCCGCGCTCACGTCCAGCGGCTGGATCAGCCTTATGTCGCCGGCGGCGAGCTCCGGGCCGTATACCTCAAATTCGTTGATATGCGTCCTATAGCTCGTGCCGGCGGACGGATAGTAAAACCTCACATACCTGGCCGTGACCGTACCGAATGTCTCCGTATCTGTGCCGCCCGCGCCGCCCGAGACCGTTTTGACGGTTGAAAAGCTGCCCGGCTCTGTAGCCGTCTCAATCCGGTAATCTGTGGCGTACGGCGTGCCCCAGTAGATGACCACCTTATTGACGCTCGCCTCATAACCCAGATCGACGGTCATCCAAACGTCGCCGCTGGAGTTTTGGGCGTTCACCCAGTAAGTGGACTGGTTGCCGTCGTTTACGTTGAACACGGGGCCGTCGCCGGCTGAGGAACTGGCCGCCGCCGGCCTCAAAAGCGCCAGGTTCGGGTTTGGCGGCGCCCACCGGCCCAGCGTGTACGCGGGCAAAAGCGGCGCCATATCGCCGTCCCAGATAAAGCCCTTGACGGTATAGTCCTCTATGCCCGAGGCCGGTATCGTCACGGGCGGCGTAGAGACGGCGGCGGTCCCGGGCGTGAGCCCCACCGGCCCGCTTGCCGCCCTGACATCGGCCAGCCGCCCGTTTTTATACAGCGCGATTATGGGCCGGATATCCAGCGACGCGTCGACATTGCTGTTAAAATTGAGCTGGAACGCGACGTCGCCGGCCGTTACATTTGCGACGGCCTTGCCGCCGGATACAAACGAGGCGGTCATGTCGTACGCCTTATCGACCGTCACGTCGCAGATCATGGCGTCGGAACCGTCGGAGGCCGTGGCGATGACCATGCCCTCCCCCGGCACCTGCGACGATATATTCGCCGACGTCTCGCCCGTCGCCGGGTCGTAGCTTATATCGGAGAGCTTTATGTCGTCGTTTGTGGATATAAACCTGGCCTGCGCGCCGGGTGCCCCGCCCGGCAGCGTGACCTTCGCGCCGAGCCGCCGCTCCTGCCCGGCGTAAAATCTCAGGGCGTAATGATCCAGGGCGAGCGTGTTCTCCTTCGGCTTTATCACGTTCGCGGCGGGGTCAAATTTGGCCACGGCGAGGCAGGAATCCGCCGTGCCGTAATACAGATACCACGCGCTGTTGTAGAACACGAGCCCCTCCACAAAGCAGACCTTGCCCACCAGCCCGTAGACCTCATAGGATTTTTCCGGGTTCATGAAATATGTGGGCGTCCGGTCGATGACCCTTGTCGGGTCGTTCCTGTCAAAGAGCGCCTGCCCCGGGCAGTACGCCCCGCTCAGTATCATCGGGTCCCCGCCGTTGGCCGGGTCGTTGTTTTTGCCGTTGTATATGAGCACTATGCCGGCGTCCGTATAAATGGCCGGCGGGCCCGGCTCCACCAGGTTCGAGTCGAAATTGCCCGCGCGCGTGCCGAGAACCCATTTCAGGCTGCCGTCTGCGTTTTCTAAGGGGTTCCAGTTGATCAGGTCGTCGGACGTGGCCATGAACATATTGGATTCGCCCCAGTACATCCAGTACTTGCCGTTTATCTTTTTGGCCGTCTGCACGCCGTTTATCAGCTCGCAGACGACGGAGCCGGATTTGGACCATGTATTCCTGTATTTTCCGTTGCCAGCCTTGTCGAAGGCAAGGCCGTACTTTGTCCAGCTCTTCAAATCCTTTGAAGAGGCCACCATCAGCCGCGCCGTCGCGCCGTTATAGCCGGTATAATACATATAATACGCGCCGTCGGACGATTGTATGACGCGCGGGTCCTCGCATCCGCCGGGCCACTCGTAATTGTTGAACGTGTTGTCCGGATAGACGACCGGGCTCGGGCTGCGTGTGAACGTCAGCCCGTCCGTGCTCGTCGCCAGGCCCACGCGCGACGTCTTCCCGGATGAATTGTCCTGGGCGCGGTAGAGCACGTCGATCGCGCCGTCCTTGATGATCGCGCCGGGGTTATAGAGCGAGAGGTTTGTCCAGGGGATCACGGCGTTTGTGACAGGGCAGAAAAACGTGTCGTCATTGGCCTTGAGTATCGGGTTGTAAGCGTCCATCTTCTCAAACGGGCCCAGCGCCCACGTCTGGGCCGGGCCGCACTCAAACAGTTGAAGCTCACTCAGCTCGACGATCGTCCCGCCGTTGTTCGCCGTTATCTCCAGCTTATAATACTGGTACGCCTTGTCCGTTTTAAAGTTATAGATGCGCTTTAACTGCTGCGCGCTGAATTCCTGGTTCGTCTGCGTATCCAGTTTGTCCCAGTTGGCGCCGTCCATGGAGGCCCAGAGTATCCAATCCTTGGGGGCGCGCAGGTCCGTCAGGGCGGAGCCGCCGGAGACCACGGCGTATTTGGTTATGTAATAGCGTTTCGGGAATTTGATCTGGATCCAGCCCGTATTGGAAAACGTGAGCCATTTTGTGGAAATTTTATTGTCGAACGCCTGCGCGACGGTCTCGTTGGGCGGGTTATCGCCGCCGCATGACAATTCCCCGCCCTCCGCGGCGCGGTCGCGCAGCTCGCCGGGGTTGAGCGCGTCGCCCGCGGTTACGTCGCAGACGGCGGTTTTGCCGCCGTCGTCGCTGATGGCGACGATCTTCGCCCGGGTGTTGCCCGTGACCGCCGCCGTGACGCTCGTCCGGCCGGTCGCCGGGTCATACGCGGGCGGGGAAAGCGTTATATACGGGCTGTCGCACGCGAAGCGCACGGTCTTGTCGCCGGCGTCCGCGGGCGTTACGGAGGCGGTGAGCGCGATACTGTCCCCCGCGGCCGCCGCGACGCTCTGCTTATCCAGGCTCACGCCCTGCACGCCGGCGGCGGCGTAAGCCGTGACGCCGGGGGCCGGGGCGACCATGGACGCGAGAATAAGCGAACAAACCAGTTTCCTCATAAATTTTGTTTTCATTTGCTGTCCTCCTTAAATAAAATATGAACAATTTTGTTAAAATCATTATAACATGCCCGCGCGCGTTTGTCACGTATTTAGCGCGCGGCTTTCACGTCAGGCACATGCATATTCTCGCCTCAAACGCCCATTCAACTATTGTAATAAACCAAGCCCTGTGATATATTAAAATGACTGTGACACACTGCCACAATGTTATTAAGCGACGAGCGGGAGGCCATTATGAAGCTGCTGGTTTTAAACGGACCGAACCTAAATATGCTTGGCACACGAGAGCCGGATATATATGGACGAATGGATTACAACAGACTGATTGAAACTATAACGGCTTATGCAGAAGGCAAGGGTATCGAAATAACGATCCTGCAGAGCAATCTGGAAGGTGAGCTTACGACGTTTATTCAGCGGGCGCGCGGTGTCTACGATGGTATAATAATTAATCCGGGCGCTTTCACTCACTACAGTTACGCTATCCTTGACGCGTTATTGTCCGCGGAATTGCCCGCTGTGGAGGTGCACATTTCAAATATCCATAAGCGGGAGAAATTCCGGCATACATCTGTTACCGCCCCCGCCTGCATTGGGCAGATATGCGGCCTTGGCGTCAAAGGGTATCTGTTGGCTATTGACATGCACATCATCCGCAAAACATTATCCGGGCAATGTTCCGAGCGCCGCTATAAAAAAGAAACGCTGTCAACCTGATATATTGCTCAGGGTCAATAAAATCGCCAGAATCCGCTCGGGATTTTGGCGATTTTATTATAGGCAATCTCTATTACTACACAATCAGTCATTGCGAGCGAAGCGAAGCAATCCAGTATACGCATAAACCGGGATTTCCTGGATTGCTTCGTCGCTCCGCTCCTCGCGATGACGGGTTTATAGAGGCTGCCTGTAAAGGGGCGGTATTAATTTGTAAGTAAATGGTATGGTATTATCGTCAGTTGCGGTATCAGCGTCAGTAAAATAAGCACGACCACCTCAACCGCCAGGAACGGCAAGACCTTCACCAGCATTTCGTCCATTGAGACCCTGCCTCCGGCGCAGGCGGCGTTGAGCACGGTGCCGACGGGCGGGGTCAGCAGCCCGATGGCGTTATTGAGCACAAATATCACGCCGAAATACACCGGGTCGATGCCCGCGGCGTTGATAATAGGCATGAGCACCGGCGTGAGGAGCAGCACGGTGGGCGTGGAATCCAGCGCGGTGCCGACCAGCAGCACGAGGACGTTTATCGCTATCATCAGCGTCACCGGGTGCGTGAGGAACGGCGCGAGAACCGAGGTGATCAGCGCGGGTATGTTGGCGACGCCGATCATCCAGGCCGAAATCATCGCGGAGGCTATCAGGAACATGATTACGCTCGACGTCTTGGCGCCCTCGATGATGACTTTGATAAACTGCTTCACATTCAACTGCCTGTATACGACAAAGTTGAGGAATACCGTATAGAACACGGCGATGACGGCGGCCTCGGTCGGCGTGGTGACGCCCATTCTGATGCCGACGATGATGATCACCGGGAGCAGGAGCGCCCAGAAAGATTCCTTGAACGAGACGGCGATTTCCTTCAGCGAGCTGCGCTTATGCACGTCACAGTTCATCCTCTTGCTGACGAAGAACCACACGATCGCCAGGCCTATCGACATGACAACCGCGGGTACCAGGCCGGCCATAAACAGTTTTACGACCGAGACGCCGCTTATCGCGCCGAATATGATAAAGGACATGCTGGGCGGGATTATCAGGGCGTTGATGCCGGCCGAGCCGATGAGGGCCGCCGACGAGCCCCTGTCGTAATGCATCTTGGCCATCATGGGCACCATGATCGCGCAGAGAACCGCCGCGTCCGACACGGCGGAGCCGGAGAGCCCGCCGAATATGAAGGCCGTGATTATAGCCACATATCCCATACCGCCGCGCACATGCCCGACAAGCGTCATACAGAATTTAACGATCCTGTTGGATATGCCGGCCGCGTTCATGGCCTGTCCGACAAGCAGGAAAAACGGTATAGCCATCAAGGGGTAATTATCCGCGCCGTTGATAAACTGCTGGGCGAGGAGCCTCGGGTCCATCATGCCCAGATACGCCATAAGGCAAACGCCGCAAAACAGCAGTGCGAAGGCGATCGGCATTCCGAGCATCATTGCTCCGATGATTGAAACGACAAAAATGATTATTGTCACGGTTTGTCCTCGCTTCCCACGGCGAATTTGTCCGCGTTTTCCACATCGTCAAGCCTGAGCTCGTCCTCGGATTCCTCAAGGTTGATGAGGCTGTCCAGAGAGTCCGGGACAAATACGGCCTTGTAGACGTTGACGGCGATGATGATGAACATGATGAACGCCATAATAGTCCCGGCGATCCATTTAAATGTCAGCGGTATGCCTATAGCGGGCGAGAGGTTGTGCCAGCCGAGGCCGGCCATCGCTATACTTCCGACAAAAACCATGTACAGCATGACGAGGATGATCGCGTTGCTCACCAAAAAGCAGATCAATTTAGGGACGCGCGGCAGCCTTTTTATGACCGCGGTGAACCCCAGGTGCTTCTGGTCTTTGAGCGCGCCTATGGCCCCCATGAAGGTTATCCAGACGAACATGAAGCGCGCGAGCTCATCGGACCAGGGCAGGCCGGAATTGAAAAAATATCTGAGTATTATATTGACAAAAAGAAATATCCCCATCAGCGAGAGACACACCGCGAGCAGTACATTCAAAGCAATCGAGGAGTATTTTATTAAGGCGTTTAAAACCTTGGTCATTCCTAAGAGCCCCTCCCGGAAGTTAAGGAACTGTCCGCAAATAACTTGGACATCAACGATCATGGCCCCCGTCCCGCGCCGGCGGGAGGAGGGGGCCAAAAACCGATTGCCTTTTATTTATTGCCGATGGCCGCGTTGAGCCTGTTCATCAGATCCTGGCCGTACTTCGCGCCGTACTTGTCATATATGGGCTGTACGGCGGCTCTCATCTTTTCCTTCTCGCCGGGGTTGAGCTGGTCGATCTGCATGCCGGCGGCGGTGAGGGTCTGGGTGGCTGTGACGTCCTCATTCTGAGCCGCGGCCCTCTCGTCGTCCCTGGCCTTTAAAGCGGCGTCCTTAATCGCGGCTTGTTCGGCCGGCGTGCAGGAATCCCAGAACACCTTGGAAACAAGGAACGGGCTGGCGCTGTATTCATGGCCGCTGAGGGTGAGATACTTCTGAACTTCGTTGAATTTCCGGGTGACTACGTTGCCGAGGGGGTTCTCCTGGCCGTCTACGACCTTCTGCTCCAAAGCGGTGTAGAGCTGCGAGAAATCCAGAGGCGTCGGGTTTGTGCCCAGGGCGGACCATGTGTCTACTTCGATCGGGGAGTTCATAACCCTGATTTTCAGGCCCTTGAGATCTCCGAGGGCCTTGATGGGGCGCTTTGAGTTGGTGATGTGGCGCCAGCCGTTCTCCCAATAGCACAGGCCGATCATGCCGGAGCCGGCAAGGGCGTCGAGCTCCTCCTGGCCGACGGGGCCGTCCAGCACTTTGTAAGCGGTTTCTTTATCGGGGAACAGGAAGGGCAGGCCAAAAACGCCGATCGAGGGAACCAGCGCGGCAATGGGGCTGGTGGAGATGGTGGAACCCTGGATAGTGCCCATCTGCAAGCCTTCAAGCGTGGCGGTGTCGTCGCCGAGGACGCCGTCGGTATAGACTTCGACCTTGATAGTGTTGCATTCGGCTTCAAGGTACTTCTGGAACGCGTAGAAGCCCTGGGAAGGCGCTCTGCCTTTAGCGTTTGTCGAACCGATCTTCATGGTCTTAGCGTTAGCCGCCGGGGGCTGAGAAGCCGGGGGCGGCGCGGAACTCGGCGCGGGGGCTGACGCAGGCGGCGAGGCGGGGGCGGGCGGTGAAGTGACCGGCGAACATCCGACGGCGCCGAAACCTATGGCAAATACCAGGGCCAGGCTGAACAGTCTTTTCATGATCAAGCTCCTTCTCAATTTAGTATAGTGGTGTTTATAATGCCAATGATTATAACATATAATATCGATCATAACAATATAATATTGACTTGCCAGTATGAAATCCTATATAATCCAGGTATGGATATCGTCTATTTAATTCGTCTGTTAACAACGGAGGACGCAAATGTACAAGCCGTACAAACCGTACAAGCCGACACTCAGCAATATAGCTTACCAAAATATTAAAGACTACATATCAAAGGCGAATACTGACGCGCGCATCAGCGTCCGCGAGCTCGCGGCGCGGATGGGAATCGGTTATACGCCTGTGCGGGAGGCCTTTTTAAAACTGCAGAACGAGGGTTTCCTCCGACAAGTCCCGGGCGTCGGTTATTTTGTCGAGGAGAACAGCATCCATGAAATCATGCACATTTTTCAGGTTCGCGAATGCGTTGAGGTTTATGTCATGAACGCCGTCTTCGACAATTTGGATGAAGCGCATTTTGCCAGTATGCGCGCCCTGCTCGAAGAACAGAGGAGGGCCTTTTCCGATGAAGACATGATAACGTATTCCGTCGTCGATATCAAGTTTCACAGCGTCGCTTTGGAGGTGTGCGGCAACAAATATTTTACCGGTCTCCTTCAAAATGTGCGCGAAAGGTTCCTGCTGTGTTCAAGCCAGGTGGCCAGGGATCACAGCCACAAGGGCATCGACGAACACGAAAGCATACTCCTGAGCATGGAGAGCCGTGACAAAGAGAAAACCGTCGAATTGCTCAAAAACCACATAATAGCGGCTAAGGAGCGGATAAGGGAGGGCTACCTGATGTATGTCAAGAACATGTAATACCGTTTCTTTTTTATCATTGGCATAAATCAGCGTACATCCGGAATGCGCGCAGACACAGCGAAATCTTTTGTTCGCAGGTCTGCGCGCGCCAATGGAGGATAGCTGATTTATGTCTACCTT
>JGI20166J26741_11524474_pt1 | contig 24962 bp, 28 predicted proteins | sample TergutCu122P5_FD_26741 | JGI IMG/M metagenome (IMG submission 26741)
ATCCCGACGACCGAGGCGGAGTTGTTGACCGACTCGGTGAACTTTCCGGGCGTGAAGAAGCCGAGGATGCCCCGGACGGTGAGCTTCACGTAAGTGAAGGACTGCCCCAGCGCATGTAATGGCGCCAAGCGCTGGTATTCCGGGACCGCCTCGATCCCCAGGTAAGCGCGACTGGCGTTGCTGGGGTTTTTGCCCAGCGTCAGCGTTGTCTGTCGGTCGGGGGCGATGGTCAGCGTGATCTGGTCGCCGGGATGCAGGTGCGCGACTGCCTTCGTGATGTCGTCGAAAGTCGTGACCTTCGTCGCCCCGATGCGGATGATGCGGTCGCCCTTCGCGATACCCGCCGCGATGGCCGGACCTCCCGCAACCGGCGCGACCTTGTTCAGCGCGGCCTGCTGGCCCCAGACCGAGAGTACGACCGTGAAGACGAGCAGAGCGAAGATGATGTTGATGAAGATGCCCGTGAGGAGCACCACGGCGCGCTTCCAGAAACCGAGCGCCTGATAGGTGTTTTCCTTCGCCCTGGCGAACAGCGCCTCGGGATCGGCGGCCAGCTCGGCGGGCAGCTCCGGCGCCCAGGTCCCCTCTTCCCTGTCACGGGAGAGCGCGGACCAGTCCACCAGCGTGTTCAGGACCAGCTCGGCTTCCTCTTCGTCGATCCCACAGAGCTCTGCGACCTCGGCCGCCGTCATCGGGCGCGCGGCTTTCGTGACGGCGGTCAGCGCCGGTTGCAGGCAGACGTTGGTCACATCGCCCTCCATGCCCGCGATCTTGTTGTAACCGCCGAAGGGTATCGCGGTGACGCCATAGAGGGTGTCGCCGCGCTTGAAGCCGATCTTGGGACCCGGCAGGCCGAACATGAACTCATGGACTCGTACCCCGAAAGCCCGGGCGGCCAGGAAGTGGCCTCCTTCATGCAGGAAGACCACGATGGACAGCGTGATGATCCCCCAGAGTATGGCTTGTAAGGTGAAAGACACAGGTTACCTCGTTCAGTCGATCAGTTTCAAGCCTACGTGGCGACGCACCGAGGCGTCAAGCTCCTCCAGATGTTTAACAGATCCGATCGGACTGGCGCCGAAGCTGTCGAGGGCCTCGCGCACCAGCGCCTCGATGTCGAGAAAACCACAGCTCCCCGCGATGAACGCCGCGACCGCGACCTCGTTGGCAGCGTTGAGTACCACCGGCGCCGTCCCGCCTGCTCGCCCCGCCTCGCGCGCGAGCCCCAGGCAACCGAAGCTCTCCTCATCAGGCGCCTCGAAACTCAGCGGCCCGGCGGCGAGCAGATCGAGGGTCTCGGCAGACTCCCAGCGCTGAGGCAGGCTGAAGGCCAGCTGGATCGGGACCCGCATGTCGGGGACTCCCAGCTGCGCCTTGAGGGCCCCGTCAGCGAACTCGACCAGCGAGTGGACGATCGAGGAGCGGTGGATGACCGGCGTGATGTCGTCATAACCGCAGCCGAAGAGATGATGGGCCTCGATGATCTCAAGACCCTTGTTCATGAGCGTCGCTGAGTCGATCGTGATCTTAGGGCCCATAGACCAGGTCGGATGACGCAGGGCGTCAGCTGCCGTTCTGGTGGCCAGCTCCTTCCTGCTCAGCCCGTAGAACGGCCCCCCGGAGGCCGTCAGCCAGATGCGCCGCAGAGCGCCGGGGTCCTCGCCGAGCAGACACTGGTAGATCGCTGAGTGTTCTGAGTCGACCGGGATGATACGGGAGCCGAGCGGGCGGGCGGCCAGCGCGTCGGCGACCAGCGGCAGTTCTCCTCCGATGACCAGTGATTCCTTGTTGGCCAACGCCAGCGTCTTGCCCGCTTCCAGCGTGGCAAGCGTCGCCCGCAGACCCGCCGCGCCGACCAGCGCGTTGAGCACAAGATCTGCCTCGCTGGTCGCGATGGCCTCTGCCAGAGCAGGCGATGACTCAACAGAGGTGAGCACGCTGCGCGAAACCTTGAAGGCAGCGGCCTGCTCACGCAGGAGTTCTGCAGAGCGGTGCGCGGAGAGCAGCACGACCTTGAGTCGGTCGGGATGGGCTGCGACGACCTCGAGCGCCTGGCGCCCGATCGAGCCCGTGCTCCCCAGGATGGCTATCTTGCGGACGGTCGCCATCAGATCAGGCCAGAGAGACTGACGACGATCTCTAAGCAAAGCAGGACGATCAGCGTCACCGGAGCTGCCGCAAGCAGCGAGTCGAAGCGATCAAGCACGCCCCCATGACCCGGCAGGATCGTACCGGCGTCCTTGACACCGGCGCGTCGCTTGAGCTGTGATTCGAACAGGTCGCCGCCCAGCCCTGCCCAGGCAACGATGAACCCCATGCCAGCGCCGAGCCACCACGGCACCCCTCCCGTCACGAAGAACTGCGGTACGATCGCCCAGATCAACATCGAGACGATGATACCTGCGATGAAACCTTCCCATGATTTTTTCGGCGATATCCTCGGAGCCAGTTTATGGCGTCCTAAGAGCGACCCGAAGATATACCCAGCCGTATCGGCGCCCCACACTGAGAGGACGAGCGCCAGGCAGAGGCCAAGGCCTTCGGTCGTCGTGTTACGCAGCAACATCAGGCAGGCGAAGGGGATCACCAGGTACAAGAAACCTAGTATCGCGTTCAGCCAGGTCGGCGCGAACTTGCGACGCAACTGCATGAACTCATGGATGCCGATGACCGCCACCACCGCGCACAGGATCGGCAGCACAAACCAACGCAAGCCGATGACGATGCCTGCCAGCCAGATAAGCGCGAAGGCGGCTCCCGTGAGCGCCCGGGTCAAGAACCCCGCTCTCTTGATCCCGGCGGGCTCCTCTTCGATGATCTCGTAGGCCACCGGCTACACGCCCCCGTAGCGGCGACTGCGGCCCTGGTAGTCGACGAGTGCTTCCAGGAGGCTCTCGCGCGTGAAATCCGGCCAGAGGACGTCGGTGAAGTAGAGTTCGGCGTAGGCGGCCTCCCAGAGCAGGAAGTTCGAGAGACGCTTCTCGCCGCTCGTGCGGATGAGCAGATCGGGATCCGGCATGCCCGCCGTTGAAAGCTCACGGGCGAAAGCGTCCTGATCGACCTCGCCTCCCCCGCACCGTCGCGCTGCCGCGATGATGTCAGCACGGGCGCCGTAGGACAGCGCCACGACCAGGGTCAGACCCGTATTTGCGGAGGTCGAGGCACAGCAGTCCTCGAAAGCGCGCCGGGTCCGCGCGGGCACGCTGCTCAGGTCCCCGATGATGCGCACGCGTACGTTCTGCTCGTTGAGTTCACGGACCTCTTTGGCCAGCACCTCGACGAAGAGCGACATGATGCCTCTGACCTCGTCTTTGGGACGCGACCAGTTCTCGCTGGAGAAGGAGTAGATCGTCAGATAGTCGATACCGAGCTCAACGCTGGTCCCGATCGCCTCACGCACGGCGACCACCCCAGCCTTATGCCCGCTGATCCGCGGTTTCCCCTGCTTCTTCGCCCAGCGACCGTTCCCATCCATGATGATGGCGACATGGCGCGGCAGATCCGCAGGATCCAGCGAGAGCCGGGCAAGAAGTCCGCGCGCCACATCCGATGAGAAGTACTCTGCTCGTCGCGCCCTGTCAGAAGAGGAAGCCATGATACCGGCGGCCTAGATGGCCATGATCTCCGCTTCCTTCTTCTCAAGAAGCTTGCCGATCCCTTCGATAGCGCTGTCCGTGAGCTTCTGGACGTCCTCCAAAGCGCGGTGGATGTCGTCTTCCGAGACGCCCTCGGTCCCCTTCTGGTCCTCGATGCCCCGGTTGGCCTTCTGGCGCACGTTGCGCACCGCGATACGGGCGTCCTCGGCATAGCCATGGCAGAGTTTCGCGAGTTCACGACGGCGCTCCTCGGTCAGAGCCGGGAAGGAGACCCGCAGGATCGTCCCATCGTTTGAGGGCGTCAGCCCCAGGTCAGAAGCCTGGATGGCCTTGTCGATATGCGACATCACACTTTTATCCCAGGGCTCGATGACGACGGTCTGCGCATCGGTGGCCTTGATGTTGGCGACCTGGTTCAAGGGGATCGTGGAGCCATAGGCCTCCACCTCGATCTTCTCGAAGAGCGCCGTGGTCGCCCGTCCGGTACGTACTCCCGTGAACTCTCCTGCCAGCACCTCCTCGGTGCGCTGCATGTGTTCTTTGGTCCGCTCGATGATCTCTTCGATCTTCATCTGTTCTTACGCCTCCACTCGCGTTCCGACTGCTTCTCCTGCCACCGCCCGCGCGATGTTTCCCTCGACCTCCATGTTGAACACCACGATGGGCAGTTCATTGTCCATACAAAGCGATATGGCGGTCGAATCCATGACCTTGAGTCCCTTGCTCAGGACTTCCAGATAGGTCAGATGGTCGAACTTATGCGCGTCGTCGAACTTCTGTGGGTCCTTGTCGTAGACCCCGTCGACGCGGGTCGCCTTCATGACGCAGTCCGCATCGATCTCGAGCGCGCGCAGGGCGGCGGTCGTGTCCGTTGTGAAGAAGGGGTTACCCGTGCCCGCCGCGAAGATGACCACGCGGCCCTTCTCCATATGACGGATGGCACGGCGCCGTATATAGGGTTCGGCGACCTGCTGCATGTTGATGGCCGACATCACCCGCGTGAAGCTTCCGGAGCGTTCGAGGGCGTCCTGCAGGGCAAGGCCGTTCATGACCGTCGCGAGCATGCCCATGTAATCGCCGGTGGCGCGGTCCATACCCTCGGCTGAGGCAGCCAGGCCCCGGAAGATGTTGCCGCCCCCGACGACGATGCAGATCTCATGTCCGTCGCGCGCGACCTCGGTGATCTGACGGGCGAGCGAGTTCGCGACAAGCGGGTCGATCCCATAGCCCTCGCGCCCCATAAGCGCTTCTCCCGAGAGTTTGAGCAACACCCGCTTGAAACCCTTTACCTGTGACAAAGAACCACCGCCTTCGCTCTGTGTTGTGCATGCCTGCAACTAGCATAGCAGAAAAGAGCCGGCCCTAAGGCCGGCTCTGAGTTCTGACACCACCTGTGTCAACGCAGGGTCTATCAGCTTGCCGCCGCTTCGCCTGCGCCCCCGGTCTCACCCAGGTTATAGCGTAAGAACGAGGTGATCGTGATGGTATCGCCGATCTCTTTGTTGACGCGCCTGGTGTAGTCGCTGATGCTGATGTCCATGTCCTTGACGAAGGCCTGCTCTACGAGCGCCTGCTCCTTGTAGAACTTGTTCAGTCGTCCCTCGGCCATCTTCTCCTGGATAGCCTCCGGCTTGCCGGACTCGGCCGCCTGCGCCTTATAGATCTCCAGCTCATGTGCGATGGTCGCTGGATCGAAGGAGTCGCGGTCAAGGGCGATCGGGTCAGCTGCGGCCACCTGCATCGCGATATCCTTGCCATAGACCTTGAAGTCCTCGCTGTAGGCAGTCTCGGCTGTATCGAAGGAGAACGCGACGATGACAGCGATCTTGGCGCCTCCGTGGATATAGGACGCGAAGGCTCCCGTGCCCTCGATCGTCTTGCGGGTGAAGCGCGCCACGCCCATGTTCTCGCCGAGCTTGTTGAACATGTCGGCGAAGAGCTGCTCGACCGTGATGTCAGCGCCTGATACCGGCAAGGCCTTCAGAGCCTCGACGTCTGCGGGGTCCTGGGTCAGCACAAGCTCAGCCAGTTGCTGCGCGAATCCGGTGAAGGTGGCGTTGGTCGCCACGAAGTCTGTCTCGCAGTTCAGCTCGAGCATCGCGATCGTACGATCGTCATCGGCCCGTGCGATCGCGATCGCGCCCTCGTTCGTGGCGCGTCCGGACTTCTTGACCTGGGCGGCCAGACCGTGCGTGCGCAGGTTGTCGATAGCGGCCTCGATCTCTCCCTCAGCCTCCATCAGCGCTTTCTTGCAGTCCATCATGCCGGCTCCGGTGATCTCCCGGAGCTCCTTTACCAACTGTGCGGTGATCTCTGCCATCATGCCTCCTCTACGGGTGTTTCGACTGCCGGCGCCGGCTCTGACGCAGGCTCCGGTGTCGGGGTCGGTGTCGCCTCTGCCTCGGGTACTGGCACGGGCTCCGGTGTCGGGGTCGGTGTCGTTTGCGAGGCCGACCCCGGCGACGGGGCCTCCTCGGGTTCCGGCGACGGAGCACTCTCAGCTGGCTCTGACTCGGGCGCCGGTGCTGGTGCCGGTGTCGTTTGCGAGGCCGGTACCAGTGACGGCGCCTCCTCGGGTTCCGGCTCCGGTGTCGGGGTCGGTGTCGTTTGCGAGGCCGACCCCGGCGACGGAGCTACCTCCGGCAACGGCGCCTCCTCGGACACCGGTGCCTCTGTGGGCGCACTCTCAGACTCAGGAGCGACGCTCTGGACCGAGGCGCCACCGTTGCCCTCGAGGATACCTTCCGAGATGACGTTGGCGATGAGCGCGATGCTGCGTATCGCATCATCGTTGGCCGGTATCGGATAGTCGATCTCATCGGGGTCGGCGTTCGTGTCGATGAGCGCGACGATCGGGATGTTCAGGCGGCGCGCCTCGGCGACCGCGATGTATTCGCGCGTCGAGTCGACCAGGAACACCGCGGCCGGCAGCCCCTTCATGTTACGGATGCCATCGAGGTTGCGGTGGAGTTTCTCGAGCTCCTTGTTCTTCAGTATCTGCTCCTTCTTGGGCAGCTGAGCCATCGAGCCGTCCTCGATCATCTTCTCGAGCTTCTCCATCTCGGTCACGCGACTGCGGATCGTCTGGAAGTTCGTGAGCATACCGCCGAGCCAGCGATGGGTCACATAGGGCATACCGCACTTCTTCGCAGCGGTCTCCAGGGGCTCCTGCGCCTGCTTCTTCGTGCCGACGAACAGCACCTCGCCGCCGCGCTGCCCGGTCTGGAAGGCGAAGCGATAGCCCTTCTGCAGGGCCTGCATCGTCTGGCGCAGGTCGAGGATATAGATATCCCCGCGCTGCGTGAAGATGTAGGGTTTCATCTTGGGGTTCCAACGACGGGTCTGATGCCCGAAGTGGACGCCTGCCTCAAGCAGGGTCTTCATGGTGATCTTAGTTGCCACGAGTGGCCACCGTCCTTTCTGGTTGTTCCTCTGCGGGCTTTGATACTCTCCCCCGAAGGGCACCTGAGGGCCAAAGCTGTTCCCGCATGTGTATTCTGCTTGATTGGGGTGGGTAAAGGGATTCGAACCCTCGACCTCCTGAGCCACAGTCAGGCACTCTAACCAGCTGAGCTACACCCACCGTATCCAGACAAGCGGCTTATCATGATAGCACAGCTAGGCCTTGTTGGCGATACGATAGATCTTCGCGAGCATCTTCTCGCGCTGCTTTGGAGTGCTGCGTTTCAAGAAGCCGAGCGAGGTGAGTTTCGCACCCTTGATACCGAACATGGTCCGCAGTATCTGACCGCGCATGATCCGTCCGTAGTCGCGCTGGATGAAGCGCGCCACGAACCAGGGCGTATCGTGAGTCACGATGATCCAGGCGCTCTTGTCGCTCAGATGGCCATGCGGCCAGATCCCCTTGAAGTTGTAGGCGAAACCGGAGCAGTACACCTGATCGATGAAACCCTTGAAAAGCGCCGGTCCGCCCCCCCACCAGATCGGATAGATGAAGACGAGCTTGTCGGCCCAGGCGATGTTGTCGCGATAGGTCTTGAAGGTCTCATCCGTCTGGCAGTTGATGAGCTCATGGGGATCGTCATAGCGCAGTATCGGGTCGAAGTCGCGCTCCCGATAGAGATCGGTCACGCGGACCTCATGGCCAGCGTCCTCGAAGCCCTTCTTCGCAGACTGCAGCGCCGCATAGCCCATCCCGACATGGTTGGGGTGCGAAAAGACGATGTAGACCTTCACAAGATATCCTCTCCTCAGTATCAGCGGCGAGTTACAACCTTTCCGAGTTTACCCTAGTTCGTCGCGCGCAGCGTAACACGAACCGACGAACGGTCACGCGTTGGCGATGATCCTTTTGAGCTTCGCGAAGCGTGGAAGTCCGTCCTGCATCTCCTGCTTCGTCTCGCCCTGGATCAGCGGCAGCGCGTAGTCGACGAAGGCCGGAAGCACCTTGTTGCCCGCCTCGTTGATCCACTCGCGCGGGACCTTCTTCTCTGTGTTGGCGACCGTATCGAGCGGCAGCAGGACCAGCTCGCACGTATAGCCGCCCTCGCGCGTGACATCGAAGCCGATCATCTTGTCGGTAACGCCGCTGACCGCATGCTCGACAGCAGCCTGCCCCGAGGCATAGCTTTCATCAAGGTCGGTCTGCGAGGCCAGACGTGACGCGCAGCGTTGCAGCAGCGAGAGCTCGATGCCGCGGACCTTCGCGCCCGTCCGCTCCTTGGCGCGCGCTGCCAGGATGGCGGCAAGCCCGCCCAGCTGCGTATGCCCGAAGCTGTCCTTGGTCTGATCGCCCGAGGCGCCATACTCAGAGATGAACTTCCCGTCCTTGTCATGGATCCCCTCGCTGACCGCGACGATCACGTTACCGTTCTTCTTATAGAGCGCGTCCACATCGTCCAGGAAGGTCTCCATATCGAACTCAAGCTCCGGCAGATAGATCAGATCGGGCGCGTAGTCTCCCGCAAGAGCGGCGGCAGCGACCAACCAGCCGGCATGGCGTCCCATGGCCTCGATGATCGTGATCATGCCGATGTCATAGACGCGGGCGTCCAGAGAGACCTCCTTGCAGGTGGTCGCGATGTACTTGGCGGCTGAACCGTAGCCCGGACAGTGATCGGTCCCGTACAAGTCGTTGTCGATCGTCTTCGGGATGCCCATGACCCGACACTCATAGCCGTTATCCAGCATGAACTTCGAGACCTTGTTGCAGGTGTCCATCGAATCGTTTCCGCCGATCAGGAAGAAGTAGCGGATGTCGTACTTCTTGAAGATCTCCAGGATGCGCTGGTAGTCGGTATCATCATCTGCAGGGTTCTTCAGCTTGTAGCGGCAGGTCCCCAAAAACGACGACGGGGTATACTTGAGCAGCTTCAGCTCGTCGCGATCCTCCTCGTCGAGTACATACAGCTTGTCATCGAGCACCCCGCGGATACCGTACTGCATGCCGTAGACCCTGGTGATGTCGGGGCTGTCAAGACAGGCTTCGATCGCCCCCAACGCCGCCGCGTTGATGGCCGATGTCGGTCCGCCGGACTGCCCGATGAGCGCTGCCCCTTGTAAACTTGCCATGATGTACCTCCGTTCGAACCCTGTCCTATTGGTGCGCCCAGAGGGAGTCGAACCCCCGGCCTGAAGATTAGAAGTCTCCCGCTCTATCCTGCTGAGCTATGGGCGCATGTTACCGTTAACTGCCAACGAAGGGATTGTTTCGCGTCAGGCTCGAAGGGCATCCCGTGGCGGCCTTGGTCGCCGCGAGGGATGGTCTGAGCGCCCGAGGCGGAACAAGACCGAGTTGGAGCGGGCGACGGGACTCGAACCCGCAACAATCAGCTTGGAAGGCTGATGCTCTACCAATTGAACTACACCCGCTTGTGCTCATCCATGATAGCAAGCAACGGGGAGCGGATACAAGAAAAGCTGGTCGGGGTGACAGGATTTGAACCTGCGACCCTCTGCTCCCAAAGCAGATGCGCTACCAAGCTGCGCTACACCCCGACGCAGAGAACAGTATATCAGCCTAACGCCCGAGCGTCTTGCCGAGTCCCAGATAGAGGGCCCGCGCCAGGTTGTCGCGAAAGAGGCTGTCGCTGAAGAGCGCCCGGTCGGATCTCGAATCGCTTCTCCCCAATGAGATGACGGCGCTGGAGGCGGGAGGAGCAGCGCTGACGAGCGTTGTTGCCGATGAGCGCGCCTGGGGCGCGACCCAGCGCAGTTGAGCGAGCAGCGCCTGGGCCAGCGTCGAGTTCGGATCCGGAGCCTTGACCGCCATCCCACTTGCTCCGTCTGACTCGATCCGGATGATCAGTTGCGCGCTTGGGTGGGCGGCAGTCGCGCGCTCGGCGAAGACCGCGGCGGGCAAGGTCGTCTCTGTCGAAGCGCGCGTGATCACCGCCTTTCCTCCCGCCGCCTTCACCAGGGCGGAGAGGCGCTGGGCGACGTCGTAGGTATGATCGACTCCTGGAGCGTTTGGCTGATAGCGAGGTTCGATGACGATGGTACGCTCGCTGAGATCATAGCTGACGAGCTCGATGACGTCGGTCGTGCGAGCTACGTGGACGACGACCGTGTCGCCGACGCGCAGACGTGACCCCGCAGGTGGCACGGTCGAGATGACCGTGCCGGCAGGTTTCGGGGATGCCTCCTCGACGATACGGTACAGCAGCCCCAGGCTTTTCAGACGCTCCTGAGCCTGAGCGCTCGCCAGCCCGGTCAGATCCGGCAGGAGCACCTGGCCGGTACCGCCGGAGACCGAGACGTGTACGGTCCTGCCTGCAACGACCCTCCTGCCCGGCGCCGGGCTCTGGCTCAGGACCGTTCCCTTCGCGCGAGTGGAAAAGAGGCGCTCGGACACCACGAGTTGCAAGCGGGAGCTCCGCGCGATCGCCCGGGCAGCCTGTTCGCTGCGTCCGGTCAGCGTCGGTACGTTCGTGGTCGCAGAGAACCCGTAGGCGGCAAGCAGGACGGCGATCAGGGTAAGACCGATGCTGACGACCAGGGCCAGCCGCAGCCGTGTGGGGGCCACGAGCGGCTCACGCTCTTCACGCGGCCTCTTGAGCGCCGGAAGCTTCGAGGGATCGTTGGCCGTCATCAGCGCCATGCCAGCGACTCCCTCTGCTGCAGTCCGCGCAGGAATTCCGCCGCCGGTTGCGCCTTGCCGCCCGCACGCTGCAGGCGCGTGACCGCGCAGTAGCAGCTCTTTGAGGCGGCGCAGAGCGCCAGGTGGTCGCCAGCGTCTCGAGCCGTGCCGGGCTGGGCGCACTCGCCAGAGCGCAGCTCCGCTTCAAGGACGCGCAGCACCAGCTCCTTGCCTGCGACCTGCAGCCTGCAGCGCGCCGGGCTGGCGTCGGAGGAAGCGCGGACCCGGCGCACACAGGTCGCGGGGTCGAGCGAGGGGTCAAGATCGAGCTCGCCCTTCTGCAGCTTGCGGGCATAGCTTGCCTGCGTTTCATCCTGTTCCTGCCACCGTAGCGTCCCCAGCGCGAGCCGCGGCATCAGGTCGATGAGGAGCTCTGCGCCCCGGGCTGCAAGCGTGTCTTCAAGCTCACGCAGCGAGGCCTCCCCTATCGTGACGCTCTCCTGCGCGCAGACCGGACCGGTGTCCAGGCCGGCCTCCATGCGCATGATGCTCACGCCGGTCATCTCGTCGCCTTCAAGGATGGCCCGCTGGATCGGGGCCGCTCCGCGCCAGCGCGGCAGGAGCGAGGCGTGCACGTTGATCCAGCCTGAACGCGAGATCTCCAGCAGGCTGCGGGGCATGATCCGTCCGAAGGCCGCCACGACGACGCAGTCGAGATCGAGTGCGTCCAGATCTTCAGCAAGCTCAGTCAGTTCAGCTGGACGCGCAAGCGGCAGCCCTGCGTCCAGCGCGCGCGCGGCCACTGCCGAAGGTCGCAGTCTGCTGCCCCGCCGTGAGACCGCATCAGCGCGGGTCACGACCAGGCTCGGGGGAAGTCCGGCGGCTCTGAGCCGCTCGAGGATATCTGCAGCGAAACGTGGAGTGCCGAAGAACGCGTAGCGCATGATGAGCCTTGCTACAGCTCGGCGCCAGCGTGGGCGCCGGTCGTCGGCAGGGCAGGCTGTAGACCGAAGTACTCCCTCAGGGCCTGTTGGCGCTGCGTCGGATCGAGATGGTCGAGCATCGTGACCCCTTCGAGGTGGTCGATCTCGTGCTGCAGGACACGGGCAAGGAAGCCCTCGACCTCGATGCTGTGCGACTTACCTGAGGCGTCAAGCGCCTCGATCCGCATGCCAAAGGAGCGCTCGACCGGCTTATAGAGCCCGGGAAACGACAGGCAGCCTTCATCACTCGTCTCGCAGTCCGCAGACAGATCGACGATGCGAGGGTTGATGAGCGCCTGCAGATCGTCTTGCTCCTCGCTGATATCATAGACGATCAATCGCCGGGGAACGCCGACCTGGATAGCGGCCAGGCCGCAGCCTTCGTTGTCATACATCGTCTGTCCCATGCTGGCGATAAGCGAACTTAGCCCCGGTATCTCCGCGGGGGCCACTTCAGCGCTGATCTGCGCCAGTATCGGGTCAGGATGCAGCCGCAACTGCAGCCGTTTCGATCGGTTGAACACGTAGAACTCCTTCAGGTTCCAGTATAACAAAGGCGACAGCGCCCGAGCTTGCCCCGGGCGCCGTCGCAAAGAACCAGCCTTACCAGAGCGGATCAGCCGATGAGTTTGAGGATCGGCCCTTGCAGGAAGACCACCAGGAAGGCCGCAGCCGCTATCCACATGAGCAGCTTGACCTCTTTCGCCTTGCCGCGCAGGAGCTTCGTGAGCACATAGACGATGAAGCCCAGCCCGATGCCGACGCCGATGGCCCGGCGCAGATTGACCGGGATCGCGTTCATGACCGCTTCCCGCAGACCGAACAGCACCAGGAGCAGGATCAACACGCCCTCGGCGAAGATCACGGACATGGCTACCTGCCAGGGCACCTTCATGCCGATGATGAGCGTGAAGGCGACCACCGCGTTGATGCCCATGCCAGAGGCCAGCGCGATCGGGCGGTTGGCGTAGAGCCCCATGAACAGGCACATCGCCGCCGCACCGATACAGGTCGCGGTCAGTACGGCGGGAAAGAACTCCTTCCCCATGGCCCCCGCCAGGATAGTCGGGTTCACGAAGATGATGTAGGCCATCGCGAGGAAGGTCGTGACCCCCGCGATGATCTCGGTCGACAGCGTCGACCCTCGCTCACTGATCTTGAAGAACTTGTCCTTCTGCCCGTCCTTTCTGGTCGATCTGACTACCTGTTCCGGTACTCCCGAAGCCACCTGCTCCGCGGATGGTCGTATCAAGCTCGTCGGCCTCGATGAGTGCGAGCTGCGCCGTCGCGATGATGACGAGTTGCGCGATCCGATCCCCGGGCTCGATCGTGATCGGGATCCGGGGGTCGAGGTTTATAGCAAGCACCTTGATCTCGCCCCGATATCCGCTGTCGATGAGCCCCGGAGTGTTCGCTAACGACAGACCCTGCTTCAGCGCGTTGCCACTGCGGGGCAGGATGAGACCGGCATGGCCCTCCGGGATCGCGAGGGAGATCCCCGTGGGGATCAGGATGCGCTCGAACGGGGCGATCGTGCAGCCGTCGGCAGCGCGAAGATCAAGGCCCGCATCGCCTGGATGGGCGAAGTCCGGCGCCGGAACATCTTCTCTGAGTCGCTTGATTTTAAGGGACTGGGCCACGCTCAGAGCTCCCCGAGTTCACGGGTGAACTCATCCAGGTCCTGGAAGTCCTTGTAGACCGAGGCGAAACGGATGTAGGCGACCCCGTCGAGCTCCTTGAGACGCCGCAGGACCATATCGCCTAAGACCTTCGAGCTGACCTCATACTTCATTGAGTTCTGTAGATTGGTGACTATGTCGTTGATAAGCTCATCGATCGCATCCGAGCCGATCGGACGCTTGACGACAGCGGTCATGATGCCGCGCCGCAGTTTGTCGAAATCGAATGGTTCAGAGGAGCCGTCGCGCTTGACGATGAGAAGAGGTCGCTCCTCGATGCGCTCGTAAGTCGTGAAGCGCGCGCCACATTGAAGACATTCACGTCGCCTTCTGACCGCCCCCTGGGAATCAGAGGTCCGAGAATCGATCACCTTGCTCTCAGCATAGCCGCAGGACGGACAATCCATGCAATCCCCTACATATAGTGGTTCGAACGTTGGAATCTACTATAGAGGGTATAAGGAGGCAAGTCAACTGTTCAGATTGGCATCAGGAGAAGCGCCACGATCACTGCGCAGGCGATGACCCCTGTGAAGGCATACAGCGGCCTCTCGTAGAACTTGTCGGCTACTCCAGCTATCAGGCGTGACATCGTTGCTCCTTTCCTTTGGTTCCTGTTACCAGCGTGCCAGAAGCTTCTGACAACACTCACGTACATCTGTTCGTATCCAGTATAAGGCGTACATGTGTTCGCTGTCAAGGATATTTCCGAACAGATGTTTGCTTTCCCTGAACAAGTGTTCTATACTGGGGATATGAACGTAAGGAGTACCTCATGACCGTTGACAGGACCGGGCTTACCCCTAAACAGGCGCTTATCTACGACTTCATCGTCACTTACTATCAGCGCGAAGGGATATTCCCCAGCGTGCGCGAGATCGGCAAAGGAGTCGGCCTCAGTTCGACCGGAACGATCCAGACTCACATCAACAAGCTCATCGAGAAAGGCTTCCTGGGGCGTGACAACGGGAAGTCCCGCGTGTTCTCTCTCCTGCGCGAAGAGAACCCCGCCTCCTCAGACACCGCCTACGATCGCGGTGAGATCATCGACCTTCCTTTGATCGGACGAGTCGCGGCCGGCACGCCGATCCTGGCTGAGGAGAACCGCGAGGAGACCTTGCCACTGCCCGCCTCCCTGATCAAAAGCGGCAGCAAGGAGAGCTTCCTGCTTCGGGTGCACGGGGACTCCATGATAGATGCCGGTGTGCTCGACGGAGATATGGTGATCGTGCGCGCGCAGAGAACGGCACTGCCCGGTGCGATGGTCGTTGCTCTGATCGATGACGAGGCGACAGTGAAGTACTACTACCCCGAGACCGACCACATCCGCCTGCAACCTGCCAACGATGCCTTCGAACCGATACTGAGCCGTGAGGCCGAGGTCGTCGGCGAGGTCATCGGGGTCCTGCGGATCTTTCGCTGAGCACCGAGAGGCGGCGCCGCAACTCATCGATCCCCTCCCCCCTCAGCGCTGATATGACCAGGCTTCCCGGCCAGCGCTCTTTGAGTGCCTCAGCCTCCCCGATCGCGATCTCGTCACCCTTGTTCAAGACAAGGAGCTGAGGCTTACCTTCAGCTCCCAGCTCGACCAGCACCTCCTGAACGGCTGCGATCTGCGCACGCATGACCGGCGAGGCGGCGTCGACCACATGCAGGAGCAGATCGGCCTCGCGGACCTCGTCAAGCGTCGAGCGAAACGAGGCCACCAGGGTATGGGGCAGCTTGTGTATGAAGCCGACCGTATCGGTCAAAGTCGCCTGTCTGCCTCCCTCAAAACCGATCCGTCGCGTCGTCGCATCAAGCGTGGCGAAAAGCTTGTCGTAGGCCAGGACCTCTGCCGAGCTCAGACGGTTGAGCAGGGTCGACTTACCGGCGTTCGTGTAGCCGACCAGCACGATCCTGAAGACCGCTGAGGAGCTGCGCCGCTGGCGCTGCGTCCGGCGTTCACGCCCGATCGCCTCGATCTTCTTTCGCAGAAGCGCGATACGCCTGCGGATCAGACGCCGGTCGCTTTCCAGCTGCGACTCGCCCGCTCCGAAGCGCGCGCCTGAGGCGCCGCCGAGCTTCTCGCGCGTCAGGTGGGACCACTTCCCCCGCAGCCGGGGCAGCTCATATTCCAGTTGGGCTAACTCGACCTGGAGTTTGCCCTCGCGCGACGTCGCATGATCGGCGAAGATCGAGAGTATCAGCGCCGTCCGGTCAACGACCATGACCGAGTCCGGGAGCAGACGGGTCAAGGCCGTCTCCTGCCGCGGCGTCAGCTCATCGTCGAAGAGGACGACCTCGGCTTCAAGCGCGCTGACAAGCTGCCTCAGCTCCTCGGTCTTCCCCTTGCCGAGATAGGTCACGTTATGCGGCGCTGGCAGTTTCTGACTCAGGCGCCCTGCGATCTGGAGATCGGCGGTCAGGGCAAGACGGCGGAGCTCATCGAAGGTATCGTCGAAGGACCACAGCTCAGATGCGCCCGAGTCGACACCGACCAATAGGGCGCGCAGGCGCGCATCTCTGATCTCGGGAGCCATGCGGCTAGAGCTTGCTCATGCGCTCCAGGGCCTCGACGAGCCGGTCGTCCTCGCAGGCAAGCGAGAGACGGAACCAGCCCTCCCCGTCCGGTCCATAGGCCGTGCCGGCCGCGACGATGACGTGTGCCTCCATCAGGACCTTCTCGGCGTATTCTGCCGAGCTGTAGCCCTCGGGCACGCGCGCCCACATGAATATCGTCCCCTGCGGATACGCATAGTGGATGCCCATCTCATCGAGGGTCTTCATGACGAGGTCACGCCGGTGCTGGTAGAGTGCGACCATCGTTGCGATCTCATCCTGCGGACCGGTGAAGGCCTCGATGGCAGCGTCCTGGACCGCCGTGAAGATGCCCGAGTCGATGTTGGACTTCACGGTACCGAAGGTCTTGATCGCCTCCGTGTTGCCCGCTACGAACGCACAGCGCCAGCCGGTCATGTTGTAGGACTTCGACGTACTGAAGAACTCAAGACAGCAGTCCAGGGCGCCCGGTCGCTCAAGGATACTCGTCGGCCGGAAGCCGTCATAGGCGACATCGCAGTAAGCGTTGTCGTGGATCAGCAGAAGGTCGTGCTGCTTTGCGAAGGCGATCGCCCGATCGAAGTACTCAGGGCCGGCCGCCACGCCCGTCGGGTTGTTGGGATAGCTGATGATCATCATCTGGGCCTTGGCCAGGACCTCCGGTGGCGTCGATTCGAAGTCGGCCAGAAAACCGTTCTCCTCGCGCATCGGCATCCAGTGGGACAGCGAGTCGTTGAGTATCCCCCCGCCCGAGTACACCGGATAGCCGACCCCGGGGATCAGCGTATAGCAGCCGGGGTCGACGAAGGCCGGAAAGAGGTGAGCGATACCTTCCTTTGAGCCGATCAGGGATATGATCTGACTGGCCGGATCGACCTTGACGCCGAAGCGTGTATCGAGGAACTGCGCGCAGGCCGCCCGATAGGCCGGCGAACCCGAATAGGAGGGGTAATGATGGTTCTTCGGGTCGCGGATGGCCACGGCCATGGCATCGACGATGTGTTCAGGCGTCGGCTTGTCGGGGTCTCCGATACCCAACGAGATCACATCGTGACCTGCCGCCTCCAGCTCGGCTTTCTTGCGATCGATCTCCGCGAACAGATAGGGCGGAAGGTTCTCCAGACGTTTGGCGGCGAAGTGTGACATGATCTTCCTTTCTCACGAGTCCTTACAGCGTGATGCTTCCTTCATAGACGATCCGGGCCGGACCGGTCATCGTGACCGCCAGCGTCGCCGCCTCGATCGAGATATCCAGCGCGCCTCCCGGTAGCTGGACGGTGACGCTGGGCCCGCACAGGCCCCGGGCGTGCGCCGCGACCGCTGCCGCACAGGCGCCCGTCCCGCAGGCAAGGGTCTCCCCGACCCCGCGTTCCCAGACGCGCAGCTTCAGCGAAGCGCGATCGCCGACCTCGCAGAAGCCGACGTTGGCGCCCTGGGGAAAAGCCGCGTCAGTCTCGATGAGGGGGCCGAGTGTTGCGAGCGGCGCGGAGCTGACATCATCGACGAAGGTGACCGCATGCGGGTTTCCCATGGAAACGCAGGTGAACTGCGTACCCTCGATGCTGAGCGCCTCGGGCCTGAGCTCGGCGTTTCCCATCGAGACCGCAGCCGCTTCGAAGTGTCCCTCCCGGTCGCGCAGGATGCGGATGCTACGCGCCCCGACGGCCGTCAGGATGACAAGTACTTCCTGATCCGGAGCACACAGTCCTCGCTCGACCACATAGGCGCCGATGCAGCGGATGCCATTGCCGCACATCTCGGCGACAGAACCGTCCGCGTTGAAGAAGTCCCAGGAGAGATCCGCCGGGGGCGCCCCCGGGCCCAGCAGTATCAGACCATCGGCTCCGATACCGAAGTGACGGTCGCAGAGACGCCGGACCTCAGCGGGGGTCAGCGAGATACGGCGACTCCGGTCATCGATGATGATGAAGTCGTTGCCGAGACCTTCGGTCTTCGTGAAATCGATCTCCTTCATTTTTCCAGTATAGACCATGCCGCATCGAGCAAAGGATACGTGCCGCCGTCAATCCACGAAATCCGGGGATCAGCAGAGAAGAAGGTCATCTGGCGCTTGGCATAGCGACGTGTGTTCTGCTTGATCGCTGCAACAGCTTCCTCATAACTGCTGCCTCCCTCAAGATAGGTCAGAAGCTCCTTGTAGCCGATCGCCTGGCGCGCGGTGGGTGTCTTGGCCAAGCCCGCTGCCCGCAGGGCGCAGACCTCATCGAGCAGGCCTGCGGCAAGCATCCCCTCGACGCGCGCGTCCAGGTCACGATAGAGCGTCGCGCGCTCCTTGCTCAGACCCAGATAGCGCACGCCCGGATAGTGCGAGCGGAAGTCCTTGAAACCGGCGCTGCGCTGCGCATAGGATTCTCCGCGATCGCAGAGCTCGAGCGCCCGGATGACCCGACGGGTGTTGTGCGGATGGACGCGCTCTGCAGAGACCGGGTCGCGCTCCTCCAACAGAGCGTAGAGGGCAGCGGCCCCCTGATCTGCGAGAAGGGCCTCGTAGCGCTTTCTGAGCGTGTTGCCCGTCTGCCCGCCACTCGCGAAGTCGAACTCGTCGAGGGCGGCGCGCACGTAGAGCCCGGTGCCCCCGCAGACGATCACGGGCTGATCCTTCGCCTGACAGTCTTCGATGACCCCCCGCGCATAGCGTTGATAGCGAGCCGCGGACCAGGACTGATCCAGACTCACGAGGTCGAGCCCGAAGTGCCTGACGCGCCGCTCTGCGAGCGGGAGCTTCGCGGTCCCGATGTTGAGTTCACGATAGACCTGGAGCGCGTCGGCAGAGAGGACGACGCCGCACATACGACAGGCGAGGTCACGGGCCAGCTCGCTCTTACCGACCCCGGTCGGCCCGACGAGCGCGACGATCATGCCAGGGTCCCCTCAAGATAGAAGGGATGGGCCGCGGTGATCCTGACCGCCCGCTCCTGCCCGATCAGGTCTGCGGGCGCCTTGAGATGCACCAGCTTATAGCCCCGCGTCCGCCCGGTCATGAGCGCCGGTTCACGCTTCGAGGGGCCTTCGATCAGTACCGACTGGGTCGAGTCGAGCAGGGCCGCGTTGCGCCCGGCGGCGCTGTGCTGGACCAGCTCTGTGAGGCGCTCGAAGCGCTCAAGGGCCACGTCGCGCGGGATCCGATCGGCGAGGCTTGCCGCGCGTGTTCCCGCGCGAGGCGAATAGATGAAGGTGAACACCTGGTCGAAGCCGATGGCGCGGACCAGCTCGAGCGTGTCCTCGAACTGAGCTTCGGTCTCCCCGGGAAAGCCGACGATGAGGTCGGTCGAGAGCGTGACGTCGGGGATCTGCGCGCGCAGCTCAGCTGCGAGTGCCCGGTACTGGGCCTGGGTGTAGCCGCGGCGCATGGCCTGCAGGATCTCGTCGTTGCCGTGTTGTGCCGGCAGGTGAAGATAGCGCAGGACCGCCGGCGTCTGTGCCATGGTCGTGATCGTGGCGGACGTGAGGTCCTTCGGGTGGCTCGTGGCGAAACCCAGACGACTCACTCCGGTCGCCGCGACCGCTTCAAGCACCTCGGCGAAGCGCTGCTCCCCGTAAAGGTCGCGCCCGTAGGAGTTGACGTTCTGCCCGAGCAGGGTGATCTCACGGACGCCGTCTGCGACAAGCGCGCGAGCGATGTCATCGATCTCTGCGAGCGGACGGCTGATCTCACGTCCCCGGACGAAGGGTACGATGCAGTAACTGCAGAAGTTATCGCAGCCGACCGATATCGGCAGCCAGGCGTGGAAGGCATGCTCGCGACGCTCGGGCACGACGCGCGTGAAGTCTGCCATCGAGCTCGAGTCCCGACGCGCTATCTGGGGCCTGCTCTCTTCCGTCACCCTCTGCAACAGACGCGGCAGCTCATGCAGATCATGGGTCCCGAAGACCACGTCGACATGAGGTATCCTCTTCTGAAGCGCTTCCCCGTCGCGCTGGCCGATGCAGCCCCCCACCGCGATCAGCGGACTACGCCCCGCGGTCTTGAGGCGTTTCAAGCTTGCGACCTGACCGTAGAGGCGCTCGTCAGCGCCTTCACGCACGCAGCAGGTCAAGAACACGATGACGTCAGCCTCATCCGGGCTGCTAGCCGGGCTGAGTCCTTCTGCCTGCAGCAGGCCGGCAACACGCTCGCTGTCATACTTGTTCATCTGGCAGCCGAAGGTCCTGATGAAGTAGCTGCTACCGAGCCCCATCAGTCCTCTTTCATGAAGGGAAGCCGTATGGTGATCGCGTGACGCGTGACCCTGATCTTCACCTCGTCTGCGACCTGCAGGTAATACTTCTCTGCCAGCTCCTCGAAGGCGCTCTCGACCTGTGACTGCAGAGCGCGCAGGTCCTCGGCGGCGACCTTCAGGCCCCGGGCGTCGCGATAGATGTCAAGGGAGCCCTCGCCGCTTTTGGCCCCGAAACGTCGACGCATCTCCTCAGCAACAGACGGAAGGGCCGCGATCTCTTCGCGCTGTATACGGTAGGCGTTGCGCTCTGAGAGAGCGAGGCCCAGGTCCCGGGCCGCCTCATAGAGCTCGGCGCCGTCGCCTGCGAGCGCAGGCCAGAGCCAGACAGGCGCGCGATGCGGGTCGGCGTCAGGCGCAAGCTGCGCTCCCTGCCGGCGCAAGGTCGCCGCGATCTCTGCCGGCGACCCGAAGTAGATCTCGATGTCGGGATGCTGGCACGCGAACTCGAGAGCCGTGCGCAGGAGGTTGCGCGGCCCGCTTACGACCGCAAATCCCTCGGCGCCGGGTTTGATCTTCGGCCAGCTGCTCTGATCGGCACGCTCTTTGAGCCTGCGGGTATCGACACTGATCGCGAAGGCGGCTCCCCGCTCAGGGCCGCTCGCGACCAGCGAACAGCTGTCGGCGTTGGCCGAGATCGAATAGAGGGCCATACCGCGCCCGTGCACGCCCCAGTCATCGACGACCATCGAGGCCAGCTTGCTCGTCACGCGGGGCTCGAAGATCTGCGGTTGCAGGGCAAGGGGTATGCCCTGTCCGTCGTCGATGACCGTCAGGCGGCGCGTCGCCGCATCCAGCGAGCTTGCGATGAAGAGCCGCGTGGCCCCTGCGTCGCGCGCGTTGCGCAGAAGCTCGACCAGGATGTCCTCGACGCTGCGGATGTCATGTTTGGCCTGGCGGCGCTGCGCCTCGCTGACGTTGAGCCGGACGAAGCCCTCGCCCAGGTCCTCTTCGACCTTCAGGTAGGTATCCCCTGAAACAGAAGAGACGAAATCAAGCAGGGGCTTGTCTGAGCTGTCCGCCATAAGAGCGCTTATTTCGCGAAGTCGACGGCACGGCTTTCACGCACGACCATGACCTTGATCTGGCCGGGATACTCCAACTGCTCCTCGATCTCGTGAGCGACATCACGGGCCAGGATCACGGCGTCGCCGTCGCTGATCTCATCAGGCTGGACCATGATACGGATCTCACGACCGGCCTGCATGGCATAGGTCTTCTCGACACCCGCGTGAGCGTTGGCCACCGCTTCAAGTTTCTCAAGGCGCTTCACGTAGCTCTCGAGCGTCTCACGGCGCGCACCCGGACGCGAGGCGCTGATCGCATCAGCGGCCTGGATCAGCACGGCCTCGACCGTCTGCGCTTCGACGTCGTTGTGGTGGGCCATGATGATGTGGACGACCTCGTCATGCTCTCCCAGACGCTTCGCAAGCTCGGCGCCGATCACGGCATGGGGCCCCTCGATCTCATGATCGATGGCCTTGCCCAGGTCATGAAGGAGTCCCGCGCGCTTGGCGAGCTCGACGTCAGCGCCCAACTCTTCTGCCATCACGCCGGCAAGCCAGCTCACCTCAAGGGAGTGGTTGAGGACGTTCTGACCGTAACTCGTGCGGAAGCGCAGGCGCCCCAGGGTCTTGACGATCTCAGGATGAAGGCTGTGGACGCCGGCATCGAAGGTCGCCTGCTCGCCCTCGCGCTGGATCTGTTCGTTGACGAGTTTCTCCGCCTTGCCGAACATCTCCTCGATGCGCGCCGGATGGATGCGCCCGTCGGCGATCATGTTCTCCAGCGCGATGCGACCGATCTCACGTCGCACGGGGTCGAAGCTTGAGAGCACGACGGTCTCAGGCGTGTCGTCGATGATCAGGTTGATCCCCGTGATCTGCTCGAAGGCGCGGATGTTGCGGCCCTCGCGGCCGATCAGGCGTCCCTTCATCTCGTCGGAGGGGATGTGGACGACGCTGACCGTGGCCTCGGCGGTGTGGTCGGCGGCGACCCGCTGGATGGCGATGCCGACGATGCGGCGCGCCCGGCGGTCGGCCTCGTCGGTGGCCTGAGCCTCGGTGTCACGGATGAGCGCCACGGCCTCACGCTGGACCTCTTCTTCCAGAGATTTCAGGAGCTCAGCCTTGGCCTCATCGGCCGTCATAGAAGCGATCTTCTCCAGCCGCTCGGTGACCTCGCTGCGTGCAGCGGTAAGCTCTTCTGCGCGATGCTCGAGCTGTCCTGCCTGCGAGTTGAGCTGATGCTCGCGCTTGTCGATGTTCTCCATCCGACGATCGAGCGTCTCTTCGCGCTGGACCAGTCGGTTCTCAAGCGCCGTGATCTCCTTGCGGCGTTCCTTGTCCTCGGCCTCTGCGGCCGACCTCTGCTTGAAGATCTCGTCCTTGGCCTCAAGGAGCGCTTCCTTCTTCAGGTTCTCAGCTTCTTTCTGGGCATTGGCGACCAGGTTGCCCGCAGCATCCGCCGCTTTACGAGCCTGTGCGTTGACCAGAAAACGATCGATGGCGAAGCCGAGGGCAAATCCGACAACAGCTGCGATAACGATCTCTACAGCAAGCATGGGTTCCCTCCTTCATGAGAGTCATACACATCACGAAGACAGCCCCTGAGGAGACACCGATTGCGACATCATCTACGATTTGACGAACAATATCAGTACGGAAGCGATACCTCCGTGAGCGATCTTTCGTATCTCATAGTATCGCGAGCGCCTCTGGCGCGTCAACAGAAGCGGGTCTAACGCAGCACGCCGAAGTGTGAGAGTGGCCAGTAGGTCCACCACGCGCGCCCGTAGACCGCCTCTACCGGGACAGACCCGAAGACGCGGGAATCCGCGCTGTTGGTGCGGTTGTCGCCCATGACCCAGATCTCTCCGTCGGGCACCTTGAAGGGGAAGCTGACCTGCCCGCCTGACAGGGGCGCGCTCGGTTTGCCATGGGTGTAGGCTTCGTCGAGCTTCTGCCCATCGACATAGACCGAACCGTCTTGAAGATCGACCGTCTGTCCCCCGGTCGCGACGACGCGCTTGATGAGCTGGGGGTACTCCCCGGTCGGATCCTTGAAGACGACGATATCACCGCGTTTGGGCTGGCCGCCCACCTTGTAGACAAGCTTGTTCGCCAGGACCATGTCGTTGAGCTGGATCGTCGGTAACATGGAGCCGGTCGGGATGCGGTAGGGCTCGATCAGGAAGTAGCGTACACCGGCCGCGATAACGACCGCGATCAGGATACAGACCGCATAGGTAAAGATCGTGCGGGCCAAACCCACCGGCTTCACCGCCTCACTACGAGGACCGCCGTCCTGGTTGCTCGGTGTCAACTCGTCCTCCTTCGTCAAGCAGATCGGGGCGGCGCCTGCGCGTCCGCTCCAGGGCCTGCTCGGCGCGCCACGCGTCGATGTTGGCGTGGTGCCCGCTGAGCAGAACCTCGGGGACCATCATACCGCGAAACTGGGCAGGACGTGTGTACTGGGGGTATTCCAACAATCCCTTCATAAACGATTCATCGAGCGCGCTCGTCTCATCGCCGAGGACCCCCGGCAGCAGGCGCGTGACCGCATCGATGAGCACATGGGCCGGCAGCTCCCCGCCGGTCAGCACGTAGTCGCCGATCGATATCTCCTCGTCAGCCCACAGGTAGGCACGTTCATCGATGCCCTCATAGTGTCCGCAGACGAGCAGCAGACGTGAGAAGTCAGCCGCCAGTTCTCCGGCGCGCGCCTGCGTGAAGGGCACTCCGGCTGGTGTGAAGAAGATCGTGTGAGCACGACGTTCGTCGAGTGCCTGGATGGCCTCGATGGCACGCACGAGCGGCTCCACCATCATGACCATACCGGGACCTCCCCCATAGGGCGCGTCGTCGACCGTACGATGGAAGTCATGCGTCCAGTCACGCAGGTCGTGCACCTGGGTCTCAAGCACCTTCAGCGAGCGGGCCCTCCCGATCATCGAGGCCCCCAGGAGGGGCTCGAACATCTCAGGGAAGATCGTCAGAACGTCGATGCGCATCAGCGGTTCGCCTCCAGAAGTCCTTCGAGCAGGGTGACGGTCACCCGACGACGCTCGTCGTCGCGCACGATCTGCAGATCAGCGATGACCGGCAGGAGCAGTTCTCCCTCATCGGCCGCAACGACCCAGACCGCGTTGGCAGGAGTCTCGATGCGCTCGCGCAGGATACCGAGACGGGTGCCATCGTCGCTGTAGACCTCATAGCCGATCTCCTCGAAGTCGCCTTTACCCGCAGACAGGAACGCCTCAAGACGAGCGGCGGGAACATCAGCGGTCTTCAGGAGCAGGGATCGCCCGACAAGCTCGTGAGCGCGCCCACGCTCCCCGATCTCTGCGAAACGCAGCCTCAGACCCCGCGCGCTCAACTCGCACCTTGTGACCTGCAGGAGCTTCTCATCCAGCAGTGGGGGCGCCAGATAACAGCACCGGCCCTCCTCGAACAGCAAGAGGGCTCCCGGTTCCGTACGGACCAGGAGCTCCCCTTCAAGACCTATCGTCTTGACGACCGTCGCTACCTGCAGAAAAGGAGCGTGATCGTCAATCCTTGACATCGACTTCTACGAGCAGGGGGTTGTCCCCTGCAGCGGCCCGCGCGAGCGTCCTGATCGACTTGATCGTACGCCCGCTGCGACCGATTATCTTACCGGTGTCGGACTCAGCCACTTCGATGACGATGTTGAGATGCCCGTTCTCTTCCTCAGAGAGCAGCGTGACCTGATCGGGATCATCAACGAGCGAGGTCACAAGGAACCTGACCAGATCTTCGATGCGCGCGGCTTTTTCAGACATCATGACTCCTCTGCAGGAGCTTCCTCTTCAGCGGCAGGGACCTCTTCCTCAGCAGGAGCCTCTTCCTCAGTGGCAGGAGCTTCCT
>JGI20166J26741_11525585_pt1 | contig 24931 bp, 23 predicted proteins | sample TergutCu122P5_FD_26741 | JGI IMG/M metagenome (IMG submission 26741)
CTGTTTCTGGAGCAGTACGGAAATTTAAATGCCCACTGAAAAAAACGCAGCCTTTCTGCCCATGCAGTAGTGCTTTAAATTGGACCGGCAAAGGGTTAACTAATGCATCAACATGTGTTGTGTGGGGAGTTGCCCACCTGTATGAACGTACTGTGGGAAACCCCTTACTCTTGCTCCTAGTCATGGCATATTGCACAATATCTGTGGAGATGATTGCTGTAGTGTGTCCAATATTCTGGCATTTATGAACACTTAAGATGCTTTTGGAGTCTTCAACCAGAATTTTGTGTCTGTCCTTGGTACGTTTTCCTATGAAGTTAACTTTGAATCAGTTTGGTGTCAGGTCCCTGATAACAGCCTCTCATTTCTTCCTACATTTTATGTTTCCATTACTGTGTATATAACTTCTCAGTTTTACTCCAGGATTAACTGCCTGACTCCTGCACAACCTAACACATACATCCTCATTTACAGGCGCATTTGCAAAAGTGTGAAAAGCAACTGTTAGCTTCCTCATGTCTGTCTGTCCATCTTTCCTTCTGTCCACATGGAACAACTCAGCTCCCACTGGGTGGATTTTAATGAAATTTGGTATTTGATTATTTTTAAAAAATCTGTCAAGAAAGTCATGTTGCGTTAAAAGCGGACAAGAATAACAGGTACTTTACATGATGGTCACTGTACATTTTTTATCCTATCTCGCTCCCTTCTTCTTAGAAAGAGAAATGTTTTGGACAAAAGTTATAGGGAAAATCAAAACACACATTTTATGTAGGTAGGTTTCACCCTTTCCTAGGCCGCAAAGGCCCTTATGGAGAGTAGAGATATAGCTCTACTCTATTTTTGACCTCGGCACTAGAAGGGGGGTGAGGGGTCAGCATCACGCCCTGGCCGCACCTTACCCCCGGGAAAGACCCGGTACCCATTGTACAGGAGGCTGGGTGGGCCTCAGGACCAGTCTGGACAGGTGCGGAAAATCTCGCCCCCACCAGGATTCAATCCCAGGACCATCCAGCCAATAAGCAGACCATGCTACCCGGCCCACACACATTTTATGTTCAATAACTTTTTTTTTAAAATTGTGCTGTTTATGAGATAATGTGGAAAAATATTGTAGAGCCAGGCAGGCCACAAATGACAACATGGTGCATGCACATTGCATGCTGGATATCTAACACTACAAGTACACACTCAAAATATGCAATAGTTATTGCTTTTCCACTGCAGAAATGGTTGCACTAACACGTCTCAGTGTTACTTTATGTGTACATTGCCTCTCATATCATTCTCTGGTTTTTTAGTTTGATCTTCTCACAGTCGCAAGTAACCCTAGAAGCTGACGTGCTCTTATGCCCCCTTCCTGTCCCTGCACACAGCAGTGGATGCATATAGAGGCTCTTGCTGTTTCTCAACCCTATTAGTAGGGCATGTGATCAAAATCTATTTTTAGTATCATGTTACTTATGGATGTCAGAGCCATGGGTATGCAGATTTTCCAAAAGTCCAGGAGCCTCCTCAATATTCTAGGCACCAGAAGAGTGACATAAAGCAAGTTCCACTGTGAAAATGCACAAATATTAAGTGCCATGGTACAAATTTTGATCACTTTTGCAACCTGGTGCCCGGGATTTATGCAACCCTGCTCAGAGCTTCCTGCTGACACATAATATAGTGTGGCATTTTGTGTAGTCAGGTAGGTAGTTGCTGATAGTTTAGATGAACCAGAAGATTGAAGAAGGAGGCACTTATCTGCCAGGCTACTGGTCATCATTTCGCTAAAGTCAGTAATCTTCAGTTAATATAATAGTTGGAACACTGTGTTTTTCTCTGTGTTTCAGGTGTATGCATGGGGTTCATCTCAATATGGACAGCTAGGTATTGGAAAGACAGGCCAGTCCCCTTATCCCCGATTGGTGGAAGATCTGTCAAGGGAGAGAATAATTGCTGTATCAGCTGGACAATACCATTCCATAGCCTTGGTGGATGATGGAAGGTGAGTAACATTTAATGTACCATGTAACTATGTATTAAATACCAAGTGTAGTTTATTATGATTTTGTAGCTTGCCATGTCATTTGTTTTGATAAAAATAAGCAGCCATTAACTTTATAAATGCAATGATATAACTGAACATGAGCCATGTTTATTTCATTCTCATTCCTAATCCATTGTTACTGGATATTTGGATATTGTGTATGTTTTTCAGCATGTATTCTGTCTGTCCTGACATGAATATTTTTTGTGGTTTTGCCTAGTCTTTCAGTTCAGTTGCTGGTATAGTACTTCAGCCTGTAAGGAGTATTTCTTTTCTTTTTTTAAATAAAGCCAACTTGGTGCACAATTTTTTGGGTGACTATGTGCCCATCATCAGGAGAAATAACTGTATTTATGCAACACTTGGTATTTGTCACTCTGTGTGGATGACTGTTTGGTATGCAGGGTGGGAAGTTTCATTCCACCCTGCATACCACAGTTATTTCTCCTGATGATGGGCACATAGTCACCTGAAACATGTAGAGAAAAGAAATAAACACACTAAGAAAAATTGTGCACCATGTTGGCTTTATTTACAAGATTATGCAAGGATGCACAGTCAACAAAACATAAAATTCGAGTATTTCTTTCTTGTATTGTGTGACCTTCATTTTGAAGCATCTTGGATATGGGGAAGAAATATGTGCAAGTATCCAACAGATGGCAGATCATGTTGGTACACTTTGTGGCTGTATGTTTACGGTACTGTTTTTTTTATTGTAACGGCCATAATTCATGATGAGCTAGAAACGCAAAAACAGATCTGTGAAAACAGCTTCTGTAAAGGTACATAGGAAAAGCTTGTCATTTACAGTGAAGCTGAATATCGTTAGATGTGAGAATATCAGTTCAATGTTTGCAAAGTGTTGGATTAGTGGGATTGATGGTATGATCTGTTGTGAAAAATGAAGACAAAATTAGAGAACATGGAAAGAAAGCATCTTCTTCATGGGCTTTGAAATTAAATATTACTCTGTGTACTTTTAATTGTTAGTCTGATTTCAGTACTGAAATGTACCTGATATTGGGAATTAATTATCACTGAAGCATAAACTGAGAGTACAAATTATAGCTGTGAACATCAGTTCCTATGGAGAAAGTTCCCTTATTTAGTGCTTTTTCACTTAATGCTCTTTCTGGAACAATTAATGTTCTATCTGAGCTTTCAAAGAGTATTTTTTTTTTTTTTAGGTTTTTTCCCATATTTTGTCAGCAGTATCTTAGAGGCTGTTGTTTTTACAGAGTGTTTACGTGGGGATGGGGTGTGCATGGACAACTGGGGCATCACTCAGTAGAAGACTGCCATACACCAACTCTTGTTGAGAGACTGATAGGAAAGGTGAGTTGCCACGGTAATAGTTTCATTGATCCTAGTCTGTTAACGTGCATCAACACTTGATGGCTAAGGCATTATGAAAGTTCTAACAATTGCTGGTTGAATTTGATTTTGACCGTGAAGGCCAGTAAGATATATAGACTCTGGAGGAATGTGCTGAAAAACATGTACCTCAAATTAGTGTACACTTTCTCAGTCTGCTTTCTGTTTAGTAACAGAGAAACATGAACAGGTGTAGTGACTTTTTTAATGGGTACTGTGGCCCATAAGGAGTGGACTGTCTTTTGAGTGAAACATATGTAGGTTTCACCTTTTCATAGGCCACGAAGGCCCTTAGGGAGAGCGGAGGTATAGCTCTACTCTATTTTTGACCATGGCACTAGAAGGGGGTGAGGGGTCAGTGTCATGCCCCGGCCGCATTCCTACCCCTGGGAAAGACCCAGTTCCAATTGTACGGGAGGCTGGGTGGGCCTCAGGGCCGGTCTGGACAGGTGCGGAAAATCTTGCCCCTTCTGGGATTCAACTGAGTGAAACATATGTACATACAGAACAAAGAGATTATTTGTGTAAACAAAAATGGTCTGATATTATTGCTAACACTGCACATTCTCAGTTTCATGCTTGCATATGCTAACAACTTTGCCATCTGATGTCATGGCAGGTGGTGACTCAGATATGTGGAGGACATGGTCACACAATTTGTCTTACTGCTGAAGGTCACGTGTATACATTTGGTTCATCTGTATTTGGTCAACTTGGAAATGGGAGTAATGTGAAGAGTTCTGTGCCTGTTCATGTTACTGCACTAACGGAGAGAATCACTATTATTGCCACGAACTATTTCCACAATGTGAGTATTGAAGTTATATCACAGAGGGGGTTTTGTAGATACTCTAAAATGGCAATTACTGGAGATCTAGATTCATAGAATTCTGCCTACCTAGTTGTGCTTAACAAATCTTGATGTTACAGTTATGCTTCAAAGTCAGAAATATAGCATGAAATAGATACATGTGCAGTCTGTCAAGAAAGAAAATTCATAGGGCAAACACCTGCCAACAAGGTAACTGTTACCATGTTCATTCACTAGGGACTTTAACTTTTGTGGTTTTCATATCTTCAGTGCTGTGAAGGAGGGTGTGAAGGGATGCTGATTCCAGTAGGATTGGTGTGCAGCAGGGTGTGTTCTGTTGGTTTATGAGCAGGCTATGAAATTCTGTGGGGAAATTTCCCATTGCTTGGTAACTGAATCAGGTGTACATTTCAGTGTTCATGTGACTGTGTGTGATTGGACCATTCTCACGTGTAGTACTGCTGGCTGGACCTGCAGTGTAATCACTCTGAATTGCTGTAGATCAGTGTGTGTTTGCATGGTGCAGTGTGGTGACACTGGTAGTTGTCACAGCTCACCAACAGCACAGAACTCACTGTTAGGTTAGTAACTGTCAGTGAATTTTACGATTGTATGATCGTGCATTGTAACAGATTCCTTGTGAATAAAACCAACAGATGCACTGAAATCCAATTTTATTGGTATTACGACTACATGTTTCGGGCAGCCTTTCTGCCCATCATCAGGAGTTCTTAGCCGTACATTGGCTTTGGTACATTTTATGCAGTTTTGATGGCTGTATGCTACCAGGAGTTCCATCGTACTCCTGGTAGCATACGGTCATCAGAACTGCATAAAATGTACCAAAGCCGATACATGGCTAAGAACTCCTGATGATGGACAGAAAGGCTGCCCAAAACATGTAGAGTTGTAATACCAATAAAACTGGATTTCAGTGTATCTGTTGGTTTTATCCACAAGGTAACTGTAAGTGATTTCATGAAGAGTAATTTCTGAGGTATATGTCTTGACATCAGGCTTTGGGTGGAGGTTGCCACAGTTGGACACCAGTTGCACCTTAGTATCAGTTGTCTGTTACTCATCTCTGGGTAATGCAGTATGTGTCTTGACAGTAATGCCCCAGTGGTGGGACTATCTGTCCCTATGTGGAAGTCCCTCCGTTCATACACATACACATTGGTCATGCTTGCATAACACATGGGCATATGTTGTGTGGTGATCCAGCACTAATTTGTACATAAATGGTATAGCCCCAGCTATTTTACATGTCCTGATGGAATTCTTCTTATGTTAGGATGAAAACCATTTTGCTTTTGTTCTTCATGGTGTACTGGGCAATGTCTGCCATACCATATTAAAGGTTGACATTCCTTTTAGTGGTATAGTGGTTGCCAAGTCTCTTTAGTTGACAGAATGTTATGTTGTAAAGAAATCATTGTGATCATTTTATTTTATTCATATTTTTGATGTATGAGCGCTCCTAGTCCCCACTAGTCTCATGTGTGTGTGTGTGTGTGTATATATATATATATATATATATATATATATATATGTATGTATGTATGTATGTATAGACAGTTTTTGTTTAATTTTATATGAAGTTCAGTGTGGATATTAGTTAATTTTAATGGGGCCAAATAGCTGTAGTTGCAGACATGCCCTAGAGCAATGTACAGATGGGTATATAGATTGTATGGAATTAATTTATTGGCATTTGTTTATCTTTATATTAGTAGATGCTGTTGCTTTATTTGCAGCTTGCTGTAAGCAGCAGCAATAAACTGTATACGTGGGGATCATCGCCTCAAGTCCTGCGACTTCAGGCACAAGCCCAAAAGAAAGCAAGGCTCCTTCAACAGCACCATTTGCCATCCAATGTTACCCCATTATCCCCTTCAAAGTCTCCACAATTACAGTCGACATTGGATATTAATTCAGATATTTCTGGTCCGCTGTTACTCTCTCCCACTTCGACCAGTGCAGCTGCACCTGCTTTTATTATGCAGCAGGAATCCAGCCCAACTGCGGTCACAGAACTTGTTAAAGAAGAATTACCAGATATGAACCTGAAGCTAGTTTTGAACACTTGTGATTCTGAGCTGCCCTCTTTGGTTCAAGCCCGTGTGAATTTGAAAAACAATTTACCCAGTCATTCTGAACTGCCATCTTCTCTACTAAGTAACAGTACAGACTCTATAGATAGTGTGTCTTCCACCCCTGCATCTGTCTTGAATTCAGTTGCGTGCCATAAGTTTTCAGCAGAGAATAATGGCAGTGCATCAGAAGTAGATAATAAAGGATGTGTAAACAATGAGAAATGGTCTAGTCAGAGTAGTGGTGGATTTCCATTATCAAAATGTGAAAGCATCTGTGAAAAACAGGTGACAGATATGTCACATTCTGAGAAGTGTATGCAGGAGTCACAGCCATGTTTTTTTGGTGCAGAAGAGAAATGCGAACTGTTTCAGTCATCTTGTGAGACTGATAAAAGTCAGCCAGGCTTTTATAGTTCAAAAGAGAAGCAAGAGGCTTTCCAGTCATCGTATGGGTCTGATAAAGTTCAGTCAGATATTTGTGGTTCAGAAAAGAAGCGAGAAGAATTTCAGTCTTCATATGAATGTGATAAAATTTCTTGGAATAAGAAGAGCTTGCAGCTGCCACCTAGTTTAATTCAAGATTCATCTGAAAGCAATGCACAACCTGTCTCATCCTCGGTATTTTCAGATTGTGAGAGTGCAAATATGGGCACTTCATCTAGGGATATGCATCCTCCAGGTAGTTCCTTTGCATCAAGGAGAATGGATCAGAATTTGAACCTTCAGGTATGTTTTGTTCTTTAACTGATTGTTATAAAATAGATTACATAATAAAATAGATTACTGTCCTGTTAATCTTTTAAAGTACATTGGTAACTGTATTTGTCAGCTGCTTAAACAGTAAAAATTCTATATTTTGCTGACAGAGTATGTTTGTGTCTTTCATGTGTTTCTCACATTAACAGCAACTATCTGTATACAGCATTAATTGTTCAGTATGTGTAATGGAGACTCTTAAGCCTGTGAACTCAAGTTTCAAGTATTTGTTACATTAAATTTGTGCATAAAAGTGTTAAATATTACATTATTTTTTTATTTTTTATGAAACCTGGATGTCTGTCCAGTTCTGCATAAAGATCCAGTATATTTTTAGTTCATGTACCACAAGAAATCAAGTCAATTACATAATCAAGAAAAGGAAAGCATGTGTATGAAAACTTTAATTATAGTTGCATTTTTGTGGAAGTGCTATATAATTTGTTTGTGTTTGTAATTAGCACTAGTTTTATTTCCCAGTTCACAACACAAAATACATGACTGCAGTATGCATACTTCAGATTTCTGGCTTGTTGGATGAAATCAACGGGCCTTAGAGTAAACCGTATATCAGTGCCAGAATTTTTTAATTGCAATGTACATACATTGTTTTTCTTCATTGTCTTTTTCTTTCTGGAGAAAAATTACTGTAATTATATTTATTGTAATGAGATTCTGTCCCATTTTAATTAAATGGGTTTTACTGATGTTTATGTGCGCATTGTTCTATTAGACATGGAATGTTATTGCCTTTTTAGGAAATTCATATATATATATATATATTACTTGAGTTTAGCAGAGAGTTTTATAATTTGTAGGTCAAATTTTAGACATTGGATTTGTAAGAAAGTGATTTTTTTTAAATGCAGTATCTCTACTTCATACTATAGACAGTGCCAAGGGAACTTCCTTACAGAAATAACTATAAACAGTATTTTTATTATAAGGTTCTGTTAGCAGTGAGCTTGCAAACAGGTTACCATTAACATGAACAGACACAAGTGTAGCATTGAACATTGCTGTACATGAGCCTGTGGTGGCTTTAGTCCAGTAGTCTACCCATCACTTGACAACACAAAATGAATGATATTTTGTACTTCAAAGTGCTTTAGTTGGAAGGAAGATGAGAACAGTGTATGGCAACTATGTTCCTAAAACTGTACTTTTGTTTCACTTTGGTTACTTTATTCTTGATTTCCAGTGGTGTAGGTGGGTGGTTACTGCAGTAGTGGATCTTACAGGCATAAGGGCATGATGATGTGGGCTTCATTCATCTGATTCATTGTAGGGTCCAGTAGCAGGTTTTAATGAACATGGCAATGAGTTCTGTAAAGGTTTGAGAGTGACTTGACTAGCTACTGTTAAGGTCTTAAGGAAGACTCTGCTTTGTGGAGTTGGCATGACTGCAACTAAAAGAAAATTACATAAGGGAGTGATTTAGGTTGTCATACATTAACAGTTGGCTGTCAGTATGAACAAGAGAAGGTTATTTGACTATGATAAAATATTGTCTGTTGCCACCAATTTTCTGTGAAGTGTGTTTTAAATTTTTTGGTTTTCCTAGGTGTGAGATATTTGGATTGGAATTTTGTGGGTTGTGACATCATGTGGTCTTGTATGGAGATTCCACCATTTTGGAGCAGCTTGGTACCTCCATCTTTAGGTTTCAAAGGCCACTTTGGCCCTGAAAATGGAGGAAGCATGTTCCTTCAAAATCTTGTTTCACCTGCAAGACTGCACAGCTTCACACCCCAGAAAACTGCAGTCCAAACTTTGAAGTCAGGTATACAGTTACAAAGGAATTAATTTTTTACTGCAAATGTCATATGTTCTGTTCCTCCTGCAACAGAGAGGAGTAAATGGAGGCAACACATTGTTTTATTCAAAATTGTGGCTTGTGTTGAACCAAACATGTTGCTTCTGTTTCTGATATTGTGTTCTGTGTTGAGAACTGCCCTATTATCGTATTAGAGTAGCGATGTCAGAATAGAACCGTTTTCGTAGTTGTTTAACAGCGTTGTCTATAAACTGTTTTGCTGAAGGTGAAGCCATCATATCGACCACTTACAACAACCACAGCTGAAGGGTACTCTATTGCATCTTTAATTGTTAGTCCCACTGTGGAGTTCAAAGGTTTATCAGCTGGGCCACATCCTCTTGATAACAGCTTTGTAAGTGGACTGGTAAATTCCATTATAGATTGGAAAAATATGTTATTTCAAATTTTGGGTGCATATACATGTTCATGTGCCATTGGTACACTGTTGAATGCAACAGTGAATAAATAAAACTTATTTACCACAGAATCTAACCCTAGAAGCTGAAATGGCACATAAGATTTGTATTTTCCCAGAAAATACAACTCACTGTGCGGACTATATCCTCACTTACCAATCTGGATCATGATTCACCACATATATATTCTATGTACATCACTCCACAGACCTGTACTCTGTACAACTTTTTTGAACTTCGAATATTTTATACTCATTGATATTTTGCTATTTGAACCGTGAATTTTAACCAGAAATCATATGATTTTAACTGTAGAGTGATTTTGATGCATTATAAGTGTGTTTGTTCTCATCACCTTGAAGATGGCCACATGATTGGCTGAAACATGTTGGTGACTGCTATATAACAAAGTCACATAAATAAATCCGAGTAAATTTGTTGGTTCCTTTAAAAAAATTGTATATATCTGACTGATGCATGGAACATGGAACATATTAAAATACAATTCACATTTTTCAAGTAACAAAGAATTGACAGTTGTCCTTGCTGATGAGTGTTTATTGTCAAAAAATTTGGAATTTGGAATCATATTTCTCTCTGTGGTTTGGAATCTCTTTCTTCTCGTAACACAAAATGTTACTCAAACAAAAAATAAATCAGCAGCTGTATTTTATGTTAGTATTAGCTTTCATGAAAAATTGTTAACTTCACTTTCTAGGTTTAGAGTCTTGTTTCTCAGAACACAAAGGTTACTTATTTGAATAGGTGTACATGGCTGCACATTCCAATTTGTCTGATCTGTCAAAAAATTTGTTGGATTACTGTCAAAAGATTGTTAGCCACCATTTCCCTGATTCACAGTCTCCATTTGGTGAAAACAAAAGGCTTTTTAAAGAAGCATCAATAGCTGTGCTCTTGGAACAGTTCTGAATGTTAAAAAAAATCAACAGGCTCTTCTAGGGTTAATATTTTAACCATGATCAGTAGTTGTTTGACATGCTTACATTTTGTATCACTTCCATCATGTGTGGAAAAGATGGAGCACTCATGCATGTGCTATGCCCAGCACCTATGTGTATAGATAGGAGGTTGTAAAAAGGAACTGCTGATACCTAGAATAGGGAATTGTTTCCTTTGGTTGTATGGGTGAATGCACTGCATTCTGTGTGGTGTAGTTGAAGCTGGCATTATGCGCGATCCACTGTCTCAGTTATTCTCAGTAAATATATTTTTGGGCTTGACTGTCATCTCATCTTCTGGTGAATGATTTTCATGTGAACACTTGTGGACACTTTTTTTTTAATGGCAGCAGGTGAGACTGAACCTAGACTTCATAAATCTTCTGCCTAGCCACTGGTTATCTGTTATTTTGTAATGAACAGTATTTTTGGAGGACAAGTTTTTGTAGTAAATTCATTTATCTTTCTGTACAGTAACAAGTCATTGCTTTTGCTTGCTTCTAGTATTCTTAAAAATTATATGATTGCAAGGTGTCCAGATATAATAATTACCATAGTTCTACACAGTTGCATAATTTTTTTCTTGAATGCATGTAGAGCATGTCATATTATTACCTGTGTACAAGTCCTCTTATTTCTCCATGAGCGAGAATATCTCAGTCAATATAAAGCTAGGTGACTGGCTGCAGGACTGACAAATTGGGTGTTCAATTTCTGGAAGGGACCAGAAATTTTTTTCCTGTGTCCAAACTTGTTCTGTGATCCACCCGGCCTTCCATTTAGTGGGTACCTTGAGTTCTTTCACCAGGAGTAAAATGGTTGGTTTGTGAGGCTGACCACTCATCTCTGTCTAGTTCTGAAATTAAGACTGAATGGAACTATACCTCCTATTCTTCCATGTACCCTCATAATATGGTGATGATGGAAGCATGGGAAAACTTTATATTTTACTTTCACTTATTTTTCTATTCATAAAATTATATTATAGATGAAGAGCATCACATTCAGTTGATTGGCTGGATCACAGGCTCGACCATTGTGTTAGAATGAAACAGCCTAGCCATGCCGTCTGCATTATTTTATTGCCTGTGTGTGGTGTGTGTATGATATTCAAACACCTGGTTATGTGTATGTTTTTCAGTCTGAGTTTAGGTTGTGGTCTTCTGGGAGTACTCTTGTAGATGGTCACCACCATTTCAGAGAAACCTATTGCCTCCATCTTCAGGATACGGTGTCAAAACTCAGAAGGCCACAACATAAATTCTTACTGCTGTGCATAACTCAGCTTATATGCGTGAAATACTGAGTTACATTTCAGCAGTGGGTATGCATACTTTACATCGCTGTATGTGTAGTCCTTGGCTTTGTCATCAGCGCAGATCCATAATTGTAACTGCATTACAACTGAAAAATCTGTTGCCGTCAACCACAGCAAATTTTATTAGTCTTGTCAGTATATTCTACATATTTTAGTTGTACTGACTATCCTCAGGCAATAAATACATGTTTTTAAAACTCAAAATGAAATGCATATATATTTTAAATTTGTGAGATCTCACATATTGTACAAGTTATAATATTAATGTTTATATAGCATTTAAAATATACTTTTTTTATATTATTTGTTTTCTTTATTGTATGTTGTCCTGTTTTGTCTAAAAGTTAAAGTCTTTTTTCCTGTAACTAAAACCAGAAACAAGAAATATAAAAAAATGTTTATATAATTAACTGCCACATAAACATTAATTATATGACTTGTTAAATTTTTGAGATCTCACAAATTTAAAATATATGTGCTTTTTACTTTGAGTTTTAAAATAATGTATTTAATGCCTGAGGATGGTCAGTATGACCGAAACGTGGCATGTACTGATGGGACTAATAAAATTTGTTGTGGTTGATGGCAACGTGTATGTCAAATTTAATATGATATACCACAATGGGATGAATTTTACAAAAAATGTAACTGCATTGTCTGAAATGAAAATTTGAAAAATTTTTCAGTAATACTTCTGTCTGCTCATTTATTTTGCTGTCATCATAAGATGTTACACAGACAAAACATTTACCAGTAATTTACCGAACTGTGGCAGTGTTGTTCTTTTATTACATGTCAAATTACTTGCCATGTGTTTTGAACGGAAGTGTTACATGATTTAATGCTTTGATCAGTAAATCACAAACGGATCCTGTGCATCCCTGTCTGTTTCAGACAGGGATGCACACAGGTGGAGTGTGGGGAGTTGCTGGGCTGCAACCTCCTCCTCCCTCCCCCCTCCCCCCTCCAATGGAAATTTAAAAAAAAAACAACCTTTTTTTTAAACAGTGATATCAAATGTTGTACTTGATTTACTCCTCAGCCAAAATCAGCCACTGACATTGGTTAATGATTAGTATATTATAATTTTGGAAAATGAAATAAAATACTCTGAGATGAAAGACCTTGTGATATAAATTAGGTGAGTAAGTAATGGAACATGTAGTTATATTTGTCTGTATATAAATGCAGTTGCAAACAGTTTTGTGTTATACTTATGACATGATTTTTATAACAGAACTTTTAAAATCAAACATAAATTGTACATAGCCTCACAGTCAGTTCCCCATTGAAAATTCGGGGCTTACACCTGGTTTCATAGGATGAATATGATTAAGTGAATGGTATTCTCAGAGATCAGTAATAAATTACAGAAATGCAAGTGTTGTTCCAGTATATGATGTCCCACTTTCAGAGACTGGTATTGATTTCTGTTTAATGTAAATGTCTTTATGGAAGTGAACTCTGCTAAGAAACTTCCTGATTTCTTGAAATTTGGGAAGTTGGATGACTGTGGGTTTCTGTTTGAAATACATGTTTGGTGCACTGAGGAAAGTCAGAGAGTAATTCACTAAGAACAGCTTGTCTCTGGGCCAGCATTTGAGCTCCGTATCTCCCAGATACGAAGGAAGAATGGTAACTGTCTGAACGCAGCATTTGGTTACTTGCTGTTAAGGTGTATTACAGTTTGATGTGTAATTAGTGTCTGCATATGAGTGATATATAGTACTGGGAATGAATTTTCCTCCAGTAGACTTTTTAATCCATCTGATTTTGTGGAGTTGGATAACTATAGGCTGTCCATAAAGTACATGTCTACTAAAATTCGGTAAAGCCACAAAAAGTTTAGTCAGTATAGTTGTGGTGCATGACTTATGCCTACAGATATGATTGTGAACCATCTTGGCCTCTGCCCATCTACCTGTAATGGCATGAATCCACATTTTTATGGATGTACCTAGAGGGTAGGAATTCATTTTGCTAATGATGATAGGTTGACTGAAAATGATGATGGTAGCTGAAAGAGAGGCTTGACATGGAACCTGAACCATAGTGGGTACCAGATATTTCCCACGTACAGTAGTTTTTTGGCCGTTGGTAATGATGAATGAAAAGAAGGCATGTGAAAAGTTATCTGGCTGGTTTGTATGGATTGCTGGCACATGCCAGGTCTTTTTTTACAAGTGAACATTAATAATAATCACTCCTGATCCTGTGGGTTAGCTCAGTAAAATCAGAACAATTTCTTAAATTGTAGGATTTCTGCATTATTACAGTTGTGATTATGGACCTGTATTTTAATGTTAAAAACTGGATTGTAGTTAACTTTGTGAGATATTTGGATATATGCCGGGTCCCTGCCAGTTGTGTAATTGAACTCTGTGGGGCAGTGACGATGGTATATGACCTATTGAAGTCGATCATCAGTGGTCAAAGTCCAAAGGAGGAAGAGGACATCAGTAACTCATGTAGCATTGTCAGAGACCTATACAGATGAATTTGTTAGATATCGTAGAAACTGTTGCAAACATTTGTCATTAATTTAAGCTGTTTCAGTTTATATTGTTGTTCCCATGCTTGTAATGTTGTGTACATTTTTAAAATTAGGGACAGTGGATATATGCATGGAGAAGTAGCATGATTTTCAGACATTTAGTTGCATGGGACCAGATGTCAAGTATATTTGCCATACTTAAAAAAGAGTAGACATAGCAGTATATGATACTGTTAAATGGAATAGGAAGTACAGTGATGCATGCCAAGTGTAAGGTATTTGACGTATGTTTCAGAAATGGATATCATGTAAATTGCTTGGATGCAGTTTGCAAGTTATATTTGTGCATATTTACCTTGATAATTAATAAAATAAAGTTTGGTAAGTGGTTCATTTTAAACAGGAAGTTAAACTGGTACATTGATGGTGCTGTTTAACCTTTGTGTGTTCCACCACCACTCATACGAATACATTCTTACTAAGCACTGAATTGGATTGTTAGACTGTACAAGTAACTTCCTTCTGCCTTAGTTAAGATTTTTACTTTTATGTGGGTACAAGTAATGTCCTTACTGAAGTAAAGATTACTAATTGACACTCTTTTACAAATTGAGATATGTTTCAGAGGTATTATTTTTTTATGTGTGTTTCTTTTAGTATTTTTTCAAAGTAAAAGTTTCCAGAAACAGGAATTATAACATTACATCAGGTGTGTCACTTTAATATGTGCACATGATAAAGCAGGACAGAATGCACTGTTGGCAGCTGGTATAGCACAATTGGGAGAGTGACTCACTATGGGCTGGACAGTCTGGGATTCACCCTAGTGGCAGCAAGGAATTTTCTCCACACCCATTCAAACTGGCCCTGGGGCCCACCCAGCCTCCTGTACAATGAGTACTGGGTATCTTTCCCAGGGGGTAAAGCAGCCAGGGCATGACATTGATCACCTACCCACATCTAGCACCAAGGTTAAAAAAAACTGAGCTATACTTCTTCTACCTTTGTGGGTCTTTGGTGCCTGTTACAGTGCGAACTTTACCTTTATTACCCATGTATTAACTACATACAGACATCATTCATCAAAATGTTGCAGGGATGAACCAAGGGATCAGTGATCAGTGTATTCCACAGACAACAGCACTGAATAGTAATGAGACTTCTGAAATTATATAACTGCAAATCAGTTAACAGTTTTGTTGCTCTTGTTTAAATGCTGTGGAATCATAAATTGAGTGGAAAACAGAAACAAACGGTTTTTGAATTGAAAGAGGAAAACCATTTTTCTTTCTGTTATTGTTTTATCTCAGAAATATAACTTTTTCAGTTCTTTGTGTCTGCTAGTCACACTTATTACAGACTTCATATGAAAGTGATGGAATTGCACTGTAACACAGTTTCAGAAGCCTCCAACTGAACTTGTTAGCAAGATCCATGACAGAGATGGGGCACAAGATTCACATTTTGAATCTGTTAGAGTTATTTATTCAGTCATTCTCTATTAAGTAGTGTGGTTAATATATGTTGAAATTAATGTGTGTAATGTTTGTCTTTTTTACTGTCTATAAGGTAGCAGGAGCTTAGGGAAAGTCAGCATAAAACACTAAAATAATATGTCAGTTTGAGCTCAACATTGAACCTGATACAGCAGACAGTGATGTCAAGATTAACTCAACACTGGACCGATAATGGTTAAACGTGATTATATAGCAGTTTGTGCAGTGTGAAGATGTGGTTCTGTTGGCATGGGATATAAACCAGAAGCATTTGTGGGGTCACTGTGTTAATGTAAGCAGCCAGTTACTGTTTCTGAGCCGCATTTCAGGACAGTTAGTCTTACCAATCACAGACAATCCTGCCTCCCAAATTCCCCATTAGACAGGCCACACAACACCTGTTGGAGAGGCTGGCCAATATGACTTGCCCTTGAACATATTACTTGGAATTCTTGTATATTGTTTGTTTTGTAATTAACAAATTCTGTGTCACTTTGTTAGGCTTCTCCTGATGTGGAGGCAACCAACCAGTCATCTAGAGAAGAGCCTGTTGATGATGGCCAGACCCATCTTACACCTCAGCTTGTGGACACTTCACTAGTAGTTGGCCGCATTGTTCAGGTAAATTACAAGAGTGTGTTGGAACTCGTCACTAAGCAAGAGAAATGAATAACACTGAAAGTAAGACTATTATGTGTCATATTAGGTGGCCTTGTCATCATAGCACATAATACATATGTGGATTGAAGAACTCAGTGACACGTGGTCCTCCAGTTTGGAGGTTGCAGCCAGTACATTACAAAATGTTACAGTGGCCTTGAACTTGGGTGGAGTCATCAGAATGGCCTCGTGTACATAGTTGTATGTGGGATATTGGTATTAAAATGTATCTTGGGTGTGAGCATTTGAACTGCAGTTACCTGACCCAGGACAGGGACTGGTCGGTGGTGAACCACCCCTTATGAAGGTGAAGGAGTTGCTCGAGTGCTTAAATAGCTATCAGAATATGCTGGGATACCATATGTGTCTATGTCCTTACAGATCTGGAGAAGTGGAATGTGTGTACAGGAACTTGGTGACACCACTGCATGTAGTGTAATTAATAGTAAATTAAATTAATAATGATTCATGTAAAATAGTATGATGAAGTTTGTTAATTACAGCAGTTTGATAGGGATATTGCTAATTGCAGTGTAGATATTTTCATTTTGTAGAACTGGATGACAGATCGCAGTGTGCCCTCTCCATTTTCTTGTCCTGACACCTGTGTTATGGTAGTTACTAATGTTTAATTTATTCTATTTGTAAATTTTGTTTTGAATATATTTTTGATACATGTATAATTATATATAATTTTGTGGCTGTACTTCTACTGTTGGCAGGTTTCTTGCGGGTGCCATCATTCAGCTCTTCTAACAAATGAAGGAGTGCTGTATATGTGGGGACGCAATCTAGATGGTCAACTGGGCAGTGGAACACGAAAAGAAATCCCTATCCCGACACCACTAACATCTGCAGCTGCTTCTGCTGCTGCAAGTACTAAGGTGAATTAATATACAACATTTATTGTGTAATGAAAATTAAATATACTGTAGATACGAGTGTGACAGATGTCAGAGGGCATAAACAAGAGCAATTTTTTATTATAATACATTGACTTCTTGTTTATTTAGTTAACATATTAACATTACTGAGAATATATATAAATTAATTTTTTAAATTTTTTGTAGCTGGTTATTTCAGTATGCTGGGTTTGGTTTGGGCTTGTCCTGTAATTTAATAGAATATCTAGTCTCCATGTGGAATTAATTTTTAAATTCTTATCTGACTGAGTTTACAAAAGTAACCGTACTGCTGTGGTATATATTGAACACCATAGATGAGTTTTATCACTCTTATGTGGGGACTGAGGAGGAAAATGTCCTGCAGGCAGTGATACAGGTTGGGCCCCAGCAGACCATGTTGCACTGGGGGCCCCCAGACATATGGGATATTAAACTTTTTTGTCGGTTCTGTTGGATTGGAGTTTGTTCTTTTGACAGCAGGCAGTATTCTATATCCCTGTTAGGAGATCTTGGAGTAATTTTGCTAATAATTATATATGGATCCCTGTTATCAGTGCTACTGACTGCAGGCAAGGGCATTAGAAGAGAGGATCAAAGTTTGCATGACAGAAGTTGTTTGTAGTCACCACCTGGTATTTGTTGAACTTTGCACTTTAAACCTTTCAGGTTCTGTGTTGCACTAGTTCACAACCTTTGGTATGCAGACTGATAAAAAGGCAGTGGATTTTCTGATCACTCATGTTCTTTTTGTCTCATTTGTAGTACAAACAGCAGTTTATAAATATAGTTGTTACCAGCACGGCTAAACTCGATTATTTAAGCCTTTGAAGACTGAAATTATTTTAAATTATATATATATATATATATATATAAAGAGTCAGTTCAGTGCCACAGAGGACATAGTCTGCAGACTATTAGAAAGACAAATCAGTTAATGGTGTGTAGGGAAAAAATGGCTGTTCATTATGAGGCGATTACAAAACATGCAACTACACAGCGTGACCAAATTGCAGAGTTTTTCATGTCAAACCTGATTGTGCATGCTGTAATAACTGGGTTTTAAAGGGCTGGAAGATTGCTTGTGGTTTTTCCTAGTAGCCTTGTATTAAGCTGTTTGCTGCTGTGGTGTTTGTTTGAACTTTAAATGTATGTGTATATTACTTGGTGAAAGTTGACCCATGATCAAATGGAATACAATAGGAAAGACTGGAGGGAAATGGTGATCCATGTGTAAGGGATGGTATGGTTGATGGAGACCTGACGCTGGCTTGCAGTTGCTGAAGAATTTTATAACCTTACTTGTCATGAATATGTCAGGAATGTTGACTTTTTGAAGTCATTATAACTGATGGTACACATATTGATGATATACGATAAAGAAGACATTGGTAGGGAGAGCTGTGTGTTGATGGTGACAGACTTATGGTTGGCTTTTAGTGTCAAGAACAGTAGAGACCGAAGCACTCCTCACCTTTGACAGCTGTTTGTTTTTCTACCACAAACTATATAAGTACAGTTGTCCCTCAGGGAACACTCACACATCGCCTTCTACAAGGACTTAAAGGAACCTTTCTGGTTACAGGCTAAAAAGTTGCAAAAATTTAACTTCTGGCAAAATAAGGGTCATTATTTTGAAAACCTCACTTTATTTCATGATTTCTTGCTACTTTGTTAACTATGTACATATTCAGAGACCAGCAGGTGCATCTTCTTGGTATGTAAGCAGAACATTTTTATCTTGTTTATTTTCAAGTTGTTTCGAAGAAACTGGTGTTGACTTTTCCTGGATCGTTTGTATGTTTTATGTAGGGAACTTTTAAACACTCCTGCACAAACCTGTGTGTAATGTTTCCATAAAGTCTGTGAAACTGAAAAACTTTTGAAATATACAAAACACACAGAAAAGTCTTTCTGTTGTATAGAACCTCATTTGTTCATATTTTCTGGAGTAGTAAAACCCCATCATGCCCTACATTATAATTTCTTTGTATTACCTACAAGCAGTCAGTGATGCAGCATTTGTGTGAGTCCCTGGCTTAGAATAATGGGACCTCAAAGGGTTAAAATGCATGTGATTAGAGGTTCACATGGTGTTGTTTCTGAGGATTCAAGTCTTCCGGAATATGACGCTGTCTTGTTGGGTCATGACTCAGAAGACCTGAATTCCTGGTTAAAATTCGTCAACTTTTAGTCCAAAAGAGTATCTAATCAACATTTGGAATGTGATTTAATTCCCAAATTCAAATCAGGTCCTTATAAAAGCAGGATATCATCATCCACAAAAAGCTTGCAATACATGAACATGCTCATTGTAATGTGTCTGTTCCTGATTTCATCTTCACAGACTTCTTCAGTGTCCAAATCACCATCTGTTGCTGGAGTTCTTAGTGGAGGAGAAAATCTGAGGCTGAAGCAGGTTTCATGTGGTTGTGATTTCACAGTTGCACAAGAGAGTGCGCCTGCAGGAAAAATCTGGGCATGGGGCAACAATTCCCAGGCTCAGGTATGTGAGGTTATTTCAGTGCAGGGCACTGATTAGGCTTTGGGAAATATATGTGTAAGCTTCGGGTATTTGAGAGCAAGACACTGATTAAATTTGTTGGACCTAAGAGGGATGAAGTATTGGGAGGTTGAAGGGAGTTGCACAGTGAGAAACTTTCTTCACCAAATTTTTATTACTGGCACATTAAAATAAAGCGAGAAAGAGTAACAGACATACAACATCCCCTTTTCTGTATTCTGTCAAGCATTTCATTTTCTTTCTTTCTGAGCACCAACTTTATGGATCCTGCGTCCACACTGCAGAACATTTACTTGGTGTTTTATGAATTATAGCTTAACTTATATATGAACAACACAGTCAGAAAATGTTACCTGTTTCTGAGCAGTATAGCTAATAAAGTTGTCATACACAAAGAGTTCACAAACCACTGCTTGCTAATAACTGGACTAGACTAACCTAACTTGTGGTATTGCCAATAGACTGTATAGCATGTATTATGTTACTGCTTTCTTTGCAATATAATTTTATGTTTATTAGCTTGGTCGAGTACCTGTTGAGGAATCAAAAGGTCTAGAAGGGAAGCTTGTGATGTTGAAGACAACAAAACGTGTTGTCAAGCTGCCTCATGGCAACCAGAATTCAAGTGATGTTCCCAGAGCAGTGCCTGGCCTCCCAAATTCCACTATTTCCTTCAAATATGATAATCTCTCAGGAGTAAGTAATTACACTTTGTAAGCGTGAATTGAAATATTGTTTATGTTATTAAAATATTACAAGTATCTCATTTTGTGATGTGTGAAATTTGTTATCCTAATTGTGGTGGTTGTGATTGATGTGAATGGTTTGCTTCGTAGGAAAAGAACTTTTAAATTTTAGCTTTTGGCTATATCATGTGTGGCACATTTGTTGAAACAACTGTTTGTTTGTGTCGCTGTTCAGGATGAGGTCCAGTGGCTGCATTTTATGTTGGTTATTTTGTTTGTTGAATAATTAATGGGTGGGATAGTCATTTACTTGTGTTGTGGGTAATAGATTTAGGAGGAAAGGTAACATGAAAATGTAACTCTGGATATCAGTATTTCATATGTTTTTAATCCTTTCATAAATTGAAATGCAGTGTATTGTTAGGGCATTGTTCATATGACTTCTGCATTTCATTCCATGTACTCCATTTATAGGGAAACATTTAATGTTAGCTCACTGGGAATCGGGGGAAGTTTTGTCTTACAGATGTGAGCATTATGTGACTGCAGATCAAAACCCAGAAGCCTCTAGCAGATGAATCATATTTTGTATGCTATAATACATGCAAATATTTGGAGTTTGGTCTTCATATTTTGCACACTACATAATTACACTTCATATAACTTTTCTCTTGGTTTGACTTAGGCTATGCTAACATTCTCATGTTTCAGATTGGTGCTTGCAGTAGTTATTTGATAAGGACTTGTACAGATTTTTGTCCTCCGCTGTGCAGTATAGAAGAACCTTGTTATGGTTTACGAACATTACATTATGCTCTTCAACATTTCCATGGCTATTATGATTCAACATATCTTCTGAATAAGGTGAATTTATATTCTGTTCAAATATTTCTATCCCTTTTTCAACCATGCTGCTGAGCACTGTATTGGTTTGCATAAATATTTTATTTCCTTTTTATGTGCTGTCTTGTGTAAGAAAAAATATGACCAAAGTGTGTTACTTTGAATATGCAGTGGGCTTTACATTAATTTTAATGTAGTGTTCCTCTTGTATAATTGTCCTTTGATATTCCTGTTTTTAGTGCCTTGCATTGGAAAACTACCAAGGGGCTGCAAAGTTGGCTGCTCTGGACAGGCATTACCATCTTGCCTTGGCGTATCAATTGAAAGCATTGGCACTGGCAAGTCTGGAATTTGGTTCCAATCCAGAAGAGCATCTTGAAAATCATAGCACAGACTTCAGCAGAAGCGCTCCTGATAAGATGTACAACTCAAACAGCACCTTTACAAAAATTCTGAGTAGCACAATGAAGGGAAATGAGTTTTCAAACTACTCAAATGAAGATAAAATGAGAACTACATTTTCCAAGCATATTCCAGACACGGTTAATACAGCTAAAAACAGAAATGCAAATCCAGTGTTAGGAATTTACAGGGAAGAATTTGAAGTTAATGTTTCAGGTGTGAATTCCTGTTGTATGGCAGTAAAACAGTTAGGAGTCCAAACTAGTGTTGAGAATGGTTCAGCTAACAATAAAACCAAGGTAAATGAAAATACTATAACTGACAGTAACTTGGTAGGCAAAACCATTGTCAGTACTGAAGCTGTCATTAATATCAGCAGAGAAAATAAAGACACAGGTCACTGTGATGAAGACAGTGCTCTCAATAAAATGAAGAGGAGCGCTTCAGTTTCAGGCACAGGTGATTCTGAAGAACATTTACTAAACATTGAAGATAGATCAGATGTGACAGAAGGCCCACAAAATAGTAACTGTAAAAGCAATATTGTTACAGAATCAAAAACTGAAACACAGTCCCTTTCTAACATTGAAGAAAAAAATTGGAGAAACTGTAAAATTGATTTGTTGTACTGTTCAGAGAACAAGTCTGAGGGAAACGAAGTCATTAAGCATTGTGAGACACCTGAGGACAAGCTGAAAGTGGAATTTTCAAGTGAGATTTGTCATCATATAAATGAAGATTTAAGATCTCCTTTGGCTCAGTCTGATGTAGATGAAGTGAAACTTGAATTGAATAAAGAAGAGGATTTGAAATTTGAAGACTCAAAACAGGAAGCACACTTGGTAAAACCACCTGATCACATAAGTAACAAAACTCAGGTTATCATGGTAGAAGAAGCTGAAACAAGTAGTTCTGTTTCTACTCCTGAAAGCTTAACTATGTCAAATGGTCATGACAGTGAGATGCATGCATTTGCCGTACAGGGAGGAACAGAGCAGATGTCAGAAGGACATCACTTGACAAGTCCAGGTTGCAGTACGTCTCTAGTAAGGGAAGAGCAGGGTCTTTTCAGCCCTGAATCCATTTTACCCCAATCAAATGAACAGGTTTTAAGTGGAGAGCAGGGTTTGGTCAGCCCTGAACCCATTCTGTCCCAGGTACATGAGTGGGTCTTAAGTGGAGAGCAGCATCTAGTGAACCCTGAACCTGTTCTTCCCCAAGCAAATGAACCCAATTCCCAGACTACAGGTATGAACTTGGTTTCCATAAATGGAGATGAAAATTTACAAGTTCCATTTGTTGTTTCTCCTGAAGGTGACAAAAATAATTCTGATAAACATCAAACAGAAATGATAAGCAATTTAACTCCAGTATTAAATATCGATGCAGGCTCAACTTCTGAATCATTTCTGGTCATCAAGCAGGACATTCTGTGTGAGAACGTGGGCCTCAGTTCACATTCTTTTAATGCTGGAGTAGGACTCCAAAGGAATTCTGATGTGGATACCCCAGCAGTAAAGAATAACATTATATCTGTAGCATATGAGTCCAGTGAGGTGGACAGTGTAAATACTGAAGCCAAGAAGATTAAGAAAGGAACTGATAATGTTTCACATGACTTACAGAATAGTAAGCAGCTGTATGATCAAGAAAATTTATCAGCAACCAAGTCACTCACTTCTGATACCTTAAATCGGACAGTTGACGCAATATGCAAACTGAATAAGGCGGTCACATCTTATGACCGAAATGAAATGTGTGTAGACAGCAGTGGTAGCAGTGAGGTCATGGGATCAGATCATAATAAATATCAATGTAGGGTGGATCCTGGTCTAAAATCACCACAGTCTGAGGGGTCAGATATATTACAGTTAAACAGCTGTGCTACTGAAGAAAAACTGAGTCCTTCTAACAAGAACATCTCTGTAAGTTTCAATACTGACCTGCAGACATCATCACTATCATTTTCAAGTACTGAACATGATGTAATTAAAACAATAAATACCATCACCGCAATTGGAGGGGAGGAAACAATTAAAGCATCGGAGATACATGTTTGGGATCATCAGAGTGATATAGAACAGTCATCTTCTGATAGAATAGACTTGGATAACTATGAGAATGAATTGAAAATTTCTTCTGGTGACGAGGATTTTCACTTAACACAGGATGCTGTGGGTAATAGAGGTTGTGTAAAATCAATAGATGCAGTTGCGGTTGAAGTCTGTGATAGTAAATTTTCTGGAAATTTGGTGCCCGGAGAGTCTGACTTGACATCTGTGAATGGGGTAAATGGAACTGCCAGCAAAACTCAGCAAGTGTATAAGGTTAATGAGATTAAGACCTCAGATCGTTTAACTGAGACGCATGCTTGCAAGGACTTGGTAAATCAAGCTGCTGCAGTAGTTGAGTACTATGTCTCAGTAATGGAAGAAGATAGTCATGCCATGATGAGCAGACTACTGCAGCAGGTATGTTCACTGGTGATGACTTTAGCACGTACACTTTCCGTAACATTTTCTACATTTGTATTGGAGATTGTAATGCACGTGTCCTTGTAAAAGTTACATGAGACTTCCATTCTTCAAGCATGCTGTTTAATATGAAAACTTGTAAACTAATTTCCTTCCCTGTTGACTTGGTATTAAAAATTAATGGGTTTTAAGCAGAACTCCTCAAACCTAAATACCTATTGCGAAGACCACGCCTCATACAGATTTTGCGTTGTTAATGCCACATTTGAATGATAAAAATTTTTAACCCATCATTGCAGTGCAGTATAACTTACATGTTGACTAGCTGCACTCCTGCACAAATGGTCATGTGACAGAATCATAGTTAAGTCAGAATTTTTTATTGTTTGCAATTACATATTGCCTACAGAGTATCATTATTTTCTTTGTGGGAATAACTTTTCACAGAAATACAAATCTTGACTGTGCTAAATTGGTCAGACATAAAATCACATATGTGAACTGTAACCCTATTTTAATTATTTTATTGTAAGTGATATCTAATACAGAGTTTGTAGGTATGTTTATAATGTCACCCTGCCAGTTTCACATTTTTAATGTGGTTCGGTATTTGTTGAGATCATATGTACCAAATGTAGATGTGCAACTACTGTTTTGTTAGGAGAAGAAAGGATCAACAGATGACACAAGTATAGATGTTTATTCACATTAGATCGTCAGGAGAACAGACTATGAATCACACAGTGCGCTCAGCTCATGTCCTGACTCCACACAACCGCAGCCAGCACATCCAGGCTAACACCACACGCAGTTTTATACAGTCTGTTCTCCTGACGATGGGCATAATGATGCCCGAAACATGT
>JGI20166J26741_11526696_pt1 | contig 24892 bp, 16 predicted proteins | sample TergutCu122P5_FD_26741 | JGI IMG/M metagenome (IMG submission 26741)
CAATGCGGCCATGAAAATCAATCAAGACAATCAACTCCACGCTTTGTTTCAAACACGCTGGACTCTCTCAATAACAAGCAATTCTTTAGCAGATCAGTAACGAAACAGGCGAAATGTTCGCAAATTTTCCCAAAAAACTGCGCTATTGGTCTGCGATGATTTGATGCGAGAACATCATTTTCATATTTCTTGTTGTTTCGTGCCCTGAAAATGGACATCAATTTTGATCGGTTTGACCATCTGACGCCGTATTTTGCGGGGGTGGAACAACCGTTGGACAATTATACCCCCCTTGTTTTTTGCCGGGGTTCTGTTTTAATATGATGATAGAATTGTTTTTGATTCACGAAGCAATAATATTCTTGCACCCCTAGCTCAATTGGATAGAGTACCGGTCTACGGAACCGGTGGTTACAGGTTCGAATCCTGTGGGGTGTATTTTGCAACCTCTTAAATAACAACAACTTGCGACAGAAAAAAATAAAAAAGTAAGTGACTGTTTTAAGGGGTTTTTTAATTTAGTGGATGTTTTACTGCTAACGTCGCAAAAGACAAAGATGGCTGGTGTATTCTCATTTCTATCAATAGGAGACACCACAAATGCCGCGTTTAACGAATTCCAAGCTACCAAAGTATTACCGTTTATCTGGAAAGAACATCGGATATTTCTGGAAAGACGGTAAGAAAGTCTATCTGCCGGGGAAGTACGGCAGCCCGGAATCCAAAGCCGCCTATGACAGGGCAATGGCTTCACTTCTTGAGGAGCGGGCTATTCAAGTTGACGGAAAGGACAAAATAACAGTCACCGATCAAGAAAAACAGTCACCAAAGATTGATATGGAAAAGATAACCATCGTTGGAATGGTTGCCGAATTTCTCGAATGGGGAAAAGGGTACTACGTCAAAAATGGTATACCGGCAGGAACATTAGATGACTTCGTTCTTGCATCAAAACCGCTTGTCGGGAAGTATGGAAATACTTTGGTTAAAAAATTCGTCCAAATGGATTTGATCAGGATACAGGAACATCTTGTCAAAAGTGGGATTTCAAGGGATCATATCAATAAAAGAATTGGACGAATCAAAAGAATATTCAACTGGGCTGCCGGGCGTGGTCTCATATCCTTTCAAACTCAAATTCGGTCATGACAACGTCAGTGATTGTTTCTTTAGCTTTAGGGTTTCATAAACGATTCTTACACACCGCTCTTCCATTATTGCGAGTGAAAGAGTTCTTTTTTCTCGACTTTAACCGTTGGCATCAAGAGCACACAACGTCGCGACTTAATTTTTTTGGAAGTGGCCCATTAGGAAGCCGAGACCCTTCAAGAGAGGTATATAAAACAGAAAGAAAAACTGCATCTGAATATACATGGAGGCATCATTCCTTAAAAGAATTGCCCGGTCTTCTTCAATTCACAAATTGTCGCAATGAGGTACTGGCAATTTTGGAGAAGCACGAATCGGAACTGAGCGGTTCCAGTGAAGAAAACACATGGAAAAACTGGCTCTATCAAATGGATTTAAGAAATGCAAAAATCCAAGATGACAGACAAAACAACCGTATCATTATTCAGCCTACCAAATCCCCTGATGTTAAACTTACTCCCAAGGAACAAGAAAACATTGAACACGGAGACCGTATTCAGCGTCTTTTTATACTTCAGAAGTGGGTACATGAAGCACTAAGGCAAAAAACCGACTTTCCCGAAGGTCTATTTTCCGCCGCCGGTCTTTATCATGAACTGACTGAATTTCTGGATGTGTCTAATGCCGATCCACAGAAATATGCCTTATTTCAAGATATTTTGCCTACTGGATGCGCTCTTTTACTCAAAAATCATCGAAACGATCTCAATAATGAAGCTCTGATGTGGTGTGCTCAGATAGTCAGTAATGCTCTTGTAGAGAATGCTTGCAGGGAAGATGTAGCCTATAATGAGTACGACCGCACTGGAAGTATTGAAATTGCAAAAATATTGCCCACACTTTATGACCCACAAGACCAAGAGAATTTGCAAGAACTTTACGATCTATTGTCTTTCCTTGTTGCTTGTCCAAATCGTAACATGAGAAAAGCTGCCGGGCAGGCTGTACGTGATTACATGTGGAATATTGACGTGGAATTTTCGGAGATGTCTTTACGTGGGGCATACAAAGTGGCCATGTTATCAAAAGATTTTTATCGCCGATGGCCTCGACGGACAGAAGAAGAACACACTGAATTTTACGACCAATGCTTTGCAATTAATGAATCTATTCTGCGTCGGGAAGTCGAACCAATTCCAAGTAATGTGACATTTACCACCCATGATAGCTGGTATCTTTTGCCTGTCTTAAATATAATTCCATTCAACCAGAAAACTCTATTACATAATCAAATCCTTGATGAAGCGACAAAATGTTATTTGATGTTAAACGAAAGGAACCGTAATGAATACGATAATGTATGCGCTGATTTTCAGGCATATTTTCCACATCTTCTTGGAGAACATTGCTACCATACAGAATCGCGTATGAGCAATATGGGGTTCATAAATGTCCTATTTAAAAATATTGACGAGCCCGAATCTTTTTCGGTAATACAATTGATGCTTGCAAAAATATTGACTGAAGCAGACAATAATAATTGTTTGACAAAATACTGGAATGTGTGGAACAGTTTTGCGCCGAAGATAAAGCAAGAAATACAAAAGTGGGCGTCAAACGTCAGGCAACGTAACAACAATAAATCTGAACAAGACAACTTTATTTCGTCATTTTTATTCGTGAATTACTGGCCCGATAATGGCAAAGCAACTCAGCAACTGCATGACCTGCTTGAAATGAATAAAAATGATTTGATTCAATTTATCAAAGAAACAATTGTTCACGTCAAAGTGTTTGAAGCTTTTTGTAAACTCTACTTTTCATTTCCAGACATCTTTAACGAGTGCGGGATTGAAATTATCGCCAGCAACTTTATTTCACCTGATACTAAACTACCACCAGCTGAAGCTGGTGGGTTGGTTAAGGGGGCGTGAGCTACGGACTGAAGTCCTTCGCTCACGCCTTTAGCGGGCGATTTGAAAATTGTCACCGCAATCATAGGGCTCAACGCCTTCCTGATTGCAAATGTACTCCTTGATCATTTCATCGGTCACGTTTCCACACGATGCCACAAAGTAGCCGCGTGCCCAGAAATGCCGACCACAATACATTTTTTGAAGGTGCTTGAACTCCGACATCAGTTTTCGCGAACTTTTGCCCTTGATCAACTGCATGATCTTGCTCGGGGCCAGGTGCGGAGGACACGACAACAACACATGCACATGGTCGCTGGAAACGGCTCCCTGCAAAATGTCGATCTCCTCCGTGCGGCAAATCTCGCGAACGAGATCACGAAGTCGCGTTGCGACTTCGCCAACAAGGACACGTTTGCGATATTTCGTCACCCACACAAAGTGGTACCTGATGTCAAAACGACTGTGTGAACTTTTGCGATAATTTTCCATTTCCCCATTTTAACACATGTCCCTGAAGGCGAGGGTTTTTGACCCATCTCTGGGACAATAAACAAGCTGTACAAAAAGGCAAAAATATTATCTTTGAATTATCTGTGTCAATCTGAGCCGTCTGTGGATAAAAATGATTGGAGATCGACTTGTGTGGTACAACGAGGGCAAAGCCGGGGGTTTTCCCTGGGATAATAACTTGGTACTAGGGAACGTCTACAGCTAAACCGATAAAAGCAGGATTTGGTGACGTAACTATTTTGAAAAAAGAATCGTTATGTTGTTGCATTCGGTGAAAATATCCGCTAAAATGACTTAAAGGGCTGTTCAAAATCCCTTATTAGGTAGTTTAGGAAAAATAAAATTACCGCAATAGCGTTTTTTTCCAGATTACCAAAGCCTTCTGAATAGGTTTTGAACGGGCTTTTAGTGATGGGGTGTTTGCCGCATGCATCGTTCCTGCGGGAACGCCCCAGGTTCCATGAATAAAGTCATTACGCTTAACAACCATGATGATTTAAGTATTTGAAAATAGCACGAAATATTATTGGACATTTGTTGCGCCGCTCAGGGAAAATTCGCCCCGGCACAATGTTGGTTGATACTGCTTTCCGGTAGAATCATAGTCATGACCGTTATGTTGCTGATCCTTTTCATTTTTGTCGTGTTGTTGCATGTCCCGGCTTTGTTCCTGCGGAACAAAGCGGTTTCGGTGCGTGCAGGGCAAGCGTGTACCAAGCAGATGCATGCAAGACAAAAATGTTTTCCGGGAATCACGGGGCTGGATTTGATGAGCAGTCGAAATTCCGGGATTCCACTGTTTAACGCTTGGTATCGAATTATGTTCTTTTTTTCCCCGCTTTTGATGAAACACGGTTTTATCAAAAAACGATTGATTGTTTTGTCGCATGGCCGGCAAAGAGCCGATGGACAACGAGCTGATATCCGGGGAGAAAATTTTGAACAAACCGGGTGGATGCGGATATGGTCATGCTTTTGGAACCGGAATTTGATCGACCAATCTCTTTTTGCGCTCCGCCGATGCGGAAACGACATCACGAACAACATTTCGTCACGTTTTCACGTTCTTAAACGACATGGCCTGAAAGGGTCATTGTGTGAATACGGTTTTTGATCATTTTCTTTTACTTTTTGGTCAGTCGGATCAGCAGCAGTCCGTGTTGATTCATTGGATACATAATCTCGCTTTTTTTGTTGGAATGTGTCTCGGCGCGATCGTGATGTTTTTCGCGATGCGAGTGTTCAATAAGTCCCGTAAAAAAGACGCGGAGTCGGTTGCCAAAGAGATCATCGAACGTGCCGAAAACGAAGCGGAAACCAAACGTCGCGAAGTGGAAATCGAACTGAAAGAGGAGGCGATCCGCATGAAGGACGAAGCGGATCGGGAATTCCGGACGATTCGGCACGACCTGCACGAACGGGAACGATTGCTCGACAAGCGACAGGACACGCTCGAAAAACAAGGCGAAGACATCCGAAAGCAGGAAAAACTGGTCGAAACGTCGCAACGGCGTCTGGCGGAAAAAATCGAGGAACGCAACCGTCATAACGAAGAACTCAAAAGACTGGTCGACGCGGGGCGTGCCAAGTTGCACGAGATTTCCGGGATGACACGCGAAGAAGCGCGGCAACGCCTTCTCAAGTCGCTCGAAGGCGAATTGCAGGAGGAAACCGGTTCGATGGTGTTGCGTTATGAAAAATCGGTGCATGAACGTTGCGAACAGATCGCCAGGGAAAAGGTGTTGCTTGCCATTCAGCGTTACGCGGCGGCACATACGGCGGAAGCGACGACAAGCACGGTCGATATTCCGAACGACGACATGAAAGGGCGAATCATCGGTCGCGAAGGGCGTAATATCCGGGCATTCGAAAAAGCGACCGGTGTTGACGTGATCATCGATGACACGCCCGGCGTGGTGATCGTCAGCGCGTTCGACGCGATCCGGCGGGAAGTGGCGCGACTCGCGTTGAGCCGTTTGATCGCCGATGGCAGGATTCACCCGTCGCGGATCGAGGAAATCGTGCAGGAAACCGACGACGAGATTCAGCAGTTCATTCAGAAAGCCGGCGTGGAAGCGTGTGAAGAAGTCGACATACACGGACTCAACGACCGTATCGTGAATCTGCTCGGACGGCTTTATTTTCGAACCAGTTACAGCCAGAACGTGCTGCGTCATTCGATCGAAGTGGCCTTTCTTTCCGGCTTGATCGCCGCCGAACTCGGACTGGATCAGCGGTTGGCGCGACGTTGCGGCCTGTTGCATGACATCGGAAAAGCCGCCGATCATGAACTGGAAGGGGGGCACCCGAAAATCGGCGCCGACCTGCTCAAACGATACGGGGAACCGTTTGAAGTGGTGCAGGCTGCCCACGGGCATCATGACGATTTGCGAATCGACAACCCGTACACGATTATCGTGGCGGCGGCGGACGCTTGTAGTGCGTCGCGTCCGGGAGCGCGTCGCGAGACGCTTGAACACTACATCAAGCGAATGGAAGAGTTGGAAGCGATTGCCAATGAATTCCCCGGCGTCGAACAGGCGTATGCCGTCCAGGCGGGACGCGAAATGCGGGTACTCGTTTCCGCGGCGCAAACGACCGACGAGTCCGCCGCGCAAATTTGCCGCAACATCGTCAAATCGCTGAACGAACGATTGCAATTTCCCGGAGAAATCAAAGTGACCGTCATTCGCGAAACCCGTTGTACCGAAGTCGCCAAGTAAGGGGACAGGATGCACTGATCGGGGGACTGTGGCAGGCACAGCCGCCGATCCTGCCAGGCGTGTACTACAAACGGAGACAAATTGTATTCTTCACACGGAGGCACAGAGGCACGGAGATTTTCCTGTTTCTCCGTGCCTCTGTGTGAGAAAAAGTTGACCAAAAACTCACAAAATAAAGTTTGGCCGGGTAATACACGGCCAGAGTTAAAATTGTGGGTTCCCAATGGCTGCCGGGAGCATAACGCACGGCCGTGATCTGTGATCACGGAAGCGGCCGGGTCGAACACGGGATGATCCGGTCCTTCACTTTGTCACGCTCCCGGCAGCCATTCTGTTCACGGTTTCAACTACCGCAACGCCCGGATGAGATGGTCGAGTTCCGCATCGATTTCTGAGGAATCTTTGACCGTTGCGGCGATCAAAGAGCGGATGGTGTGGCGGAATTTTTTTCGCAAACGGTGCAACGAAACCTTGATGACCGTTTCGCTCAGACCGAGTTCCGCCGCCAGTTGACTTCGCGTTTTCGTGTTCATTTCCCCGGTAATCCACGGGAGCAGCCGCCGTGCGGGAATATCGCGCGAGTCTTCGCCCGCAGGTTCAAGCGACTGAATCGCCCGTTGAATCATAGCCAATGCCCAATCGCGGTCGAACACGGCATCGTCGAAACCGTGCGACTCTGTCGGCTCATTCGGGAGCATGGTTGGCATCATGTTTCCGCCACGTTTTTGCGCTGACTCCCGAATGCGAAGTTGCGAAAGAAAATGCCGCAACGCCCCCAGCAGATAAACGCGGAACGGTGCCCCGTCGTGCTGGAACCGCGTGAACATTTTACCTTCGAGCATTCGGGCGAAAAAATCGTGTGTTAAATCCGCCGCATCACGTCCGCCGTAAATCCGGGCATGATCCGCCGACACGCGACGCTGGAGATACTTGTGAATCGGCGGATAATACGTCTCGCAAAGCGTCGCGAGTGCTGCCTTCGCTGCCGTGTCATCCCCCTTCGCCATGAGGACGACGCTCCAATGCGTGGTATGAAAATCAGAGGACTTTTGCATTTCTCATGTGTATTTCTTTTCATATTCGGGATTAACCCCAAAGGACAAGCGGGGTGTGTTGTTTTTTCACATATTCGATTCGTGCATGGAAGCCTTTTCATCGGAACAATAACGCACCGTTCCGGAGTCCGTCCACCAGGTTCGTTTGCCGAATTTTTGACTGAGTGCCAGACTGGCTTGTGGCTGCTATTTTTGAACAACTTGTTTTTTCGTGACTCCTTGGTCTCCGGCCCTTTGGGAGATTATTACATCTTGGATGATTCTTTGACTGGTGTCCCACCGGACACCCAGCGGACGGTCAGGTTAATCAAGAAAATCGCAAGGGCGATGCCGATCATCACGCCGCCCGTGGAAGCAAGTGCGACGACGAAATTCTGTTGCGCGCCCCAGTTTCCCTGCTGGAAAATCCAGTTCGTAAGGAGTCCGAAACATGTCACCAAGTTGACAAGCGGAAAGGCCAAGGCTGCAAAATAGCCTGCAAGGATCGCCGGTTTTTTCTCCCCCCCGCGAACGAGTGCCAGGTATCGCCAGCCGAAGACCGTTCCTGTCACGGCAAGTCCCAGTCCGATCAAGTTGAAAACAATGGTGCCGATAAAAAACAAAGTTCTGTCCGTCTCCATGCGATGTTTTTGCTCTCTTTCAAATCGTTGACGTTCCTGTTCCTTGTCTCGCTCAAAGGATTCGATCAAACTCTGAAGCGTATCTCTGTCCTGCTTGTTGGTGCTTTTCTGAATGTCCAGTCGAAACCTCGCAATTCGGCTATCGTAATCAACGATGCGCGTTATATGTTGTTGGATTTGCTGTTTTCTTTGATTGAATTGCATTTTTGCTTCACTTGCCCTGACAAGAAAAATCATGCCGAGTCCAATGACGGGAATGAGAAACGAGGCAAGAACAAGCGACGCACCCCAACCGGCAAGTTTGCGCGTCGGGCGTTTGGGCAGTCCGGCATTTTCCAGCGGTTGTGAGTGCATATTGGTTTGTCCGCGCGTCAAAACACTCCGGCCATATCTGAAGAGATGTACGATGCCGACGACCGTGAAATTAATGGTTACCGCAACAACATGCCCCATCAAAAAAAATGGCAACGAATAAAGGGGACTGAACATCAACGCGATTCCCATTTGCGGATCGCTTGCGACACCGAAATAAAAATGAAACACGGCCAGAAATCCCCATCCTGCCAGTAACGCAAAATATTTCAGGATTCCCCAAAGGTGCTGTGAAACCTTATAAAAGAAAATGGCAAATCCGACCGCAATCAGTTGAACAATCATTGCGAAAAGAATGCTTTGCGGATATCTCAAATCAACCCATGACGTGAATCCCAAAACATTGCTTCCGATAAGATTTGAGACGGCGGAAATGAGTAAAGTGAGTAACGCCACAATACCGACTGGCCAATGGCGTCGTTGTTTGGAAAGAGAATTGTTTTCGCGATTTTTATGCCAATGCCAATGGATTCCCATCCATATTATGGCTAACGCAAAAATGCCGAAAAACTCGGTGCCCAGCGAATCAATGACGGCTTCGCCGTCCCCCCATTTTCCTTCTTTGGTGAGAGCAGTGATTTTTTCAATCAGTTTCCCCACGTGTGGCAAAAGACTGAGTATTCCCAAAAATATTAAAAAAACCACCCAAAATGGAGGCTTGCTTTGTTTTGTTGGGAGATTCAGTGCATGATCAGTGGACGCCTTGCTGGAAACTCGCGTCACCGTTTCAATTTCGGTTTTGAGTTCCCTGACGGATTGGTGGCGTTGGGTGCGGTCGCGGTTGAGGGCTTTTAATACAATGCCGTCGATTTCGGCACCGACGGGCGTTTTTGCGCTCGGCGGCGTCAATGAGCCAAGCGATTCCTTCGGCAGTTCGCCGGTCAAAAGCTCGTAAAACACGACGCCAAGCGAATAAATGTCCGCACGATGATCGACCTTGCCCGGCGTCACGAGTTGCTCCGGTGCCATGTAACTCGGCGTGCCAAGCACGACGCCCGTTTGCGTAAGACGTTCTGCCGGAAGATTCCAGCGACCATCGGGAGCGGGTTTTGACAACGGAGCGGTAGCTCCATCCGCAGTCCAGTGTGCTACGCCGGCAATTCCAAAGTCGGCGATTTTTATGCGGCCTTTCGTGTCGAGCAGAATATTCTCCGGCTTGATGTCGCGGTGCAGGACCCCTTCCTCGTGGGCGTATTGCAACGCCTCGCAAATCTTCGGCACAATCGCGAGTGCCTGTTCCGGCGAAAACCGTGCTTCCCGCATCGCCTGGCGAAGGTTCACGCCGTCCACGTATTCGAGGATCAAAAAGAAAAACGAGAACGTATTGCCGGCATCATCGGTCGTTTCCGTCTGTCCGAAGTCGTAAACCGCGACGATGTTCGGGTGGTTGAGCCGTGCGAGCAGCTTGCCTTCCTGGGCAAACCGTTCGGCGAACGTCGGCTTTTCGGCGAGTTGCTCCGAGAGGATTTTCAACGCGACGAACCGGTCGAGATTCGGTTGGCGTGCTTTGAAAACCGTTCCCATTCCGCCGCGACCGATTTGCTCAATGATTTCAAGCTGCGGAAACGCTTTTTGCACAACGGCAAGGTCGAGTTTTGCCCCGGCACTTGCTAACACCTCATGCTCTGATTGCGCACTGGAATCAAATATCGAATCCGACTGCGCAGCCAGTTGCAGCAAACAAACCGGACAAGGTTCGGAACTACCCAACTCAAGCGGCACCCCGCATTTCGGACAATGAGATTTCGTGTTTTGAGAAGTGGTCATGGATTTTGCTCCAGTAAACAAAAAATGTCAAAAACGAGTGTCCAACCAAAAAATTGTGTTTTACCACGGATTTTCGCGGATGAAACACGGATTGATTTTTTCCACAGATGATTTTCTAAAACAAAAATCTGTGTTCATCTGTGAAATCTGTGAATTAATCATCCGTGACGGTTCTGTGGCTCAGATCAACAAAAATGAAGTTTGCTCGGGTACCACAGCCATTAATATAGAAATGGTGATTTTTTGACACCCGGTTACAGAAAATCCTGATGATTGTTCCCAAATTGCCAAAAGAAAGACCAATCAATGCGCTCTCGGATGCGATTTTTCGTAAATTTCGCGAAGCGTGGCGGTGCTGACATGCGTGTAAATCTGAGTGGTCGCGATACTGACATGTCCGAGCAATTCCTGGATGCTGCGGATGTCCGCGCCGCGGTCGAGCAGGTGCGTCGCAAAACTGTGCCGGAGCGTGTGCGGCGACGTTCGCGTGTCGAGACCGGCGGTTTGAATGTGCTTTTCCAGCAATCGCCCGACGCTTCGCGTCGTGAGGCGACCCCCGAATTTATTGAGAAAAACCGGCCGGGGTTCGATGTCGTTCTCATTTTCCTTCGCAAAGTTCGAACGAACGGCCAACCAGTTGGCAAGAGCTTCTTTGGCATAAGAGCCGATCGGGGAAAAACGCTCTTTTTTCCCTTTGCCGCGAACACGGATCAACCCTTCTTCAACGTCATAGTCGTCGATATTCAAACCGACTGCTTCACTGACACGAATGCCGGATGAATACATCGTTTCAAGAATCGCACAGTCGCGCAAGCCCGGCACGTCGCCCGGCGGGGCATTCAGCAGCGTGCCCAGCTCCGCCGTCGAAAGAAAAAACGGGAGTTGCCGCCCCACACGCGGATTCCGGAGCGGTTTGGCCGGGTTGAGTGTCGCCCAGCCTTCGCGAAGCCCGAATTTGAAAAATGTCCGAAGCGACGCAAGACGACGGGCGATGGTCGCTCTCGAATATTCCGCGTCATGCATCGCCGACATGTAACCGCGAAGGTCAAGCGTCGTGATTTCCTGCGGCTGTGGCAGGCGTCTGTCGTACAATTCGTAAAGATATTCGAGCAACGCCTCAAGGTCTTCACGATAACTTTTGATCGTGTATTCCGAGGTGTTGCGTTCGACTTCGAGAAACCGCAAAAATCGGGCAACCGCCAACTCGATTTCCGTCGGTGTCGGTCGTGGTTTTGTTTTTTGTGCCTTTATATCTTGTTTTAATGTCATCAGTATTTCACATTCAAAATTTGTATTATGTTTCTGTTGATTTCCGGCTTCAAAAATAAAACGTGATTGAATTTGCCGATCATCCCTGCTATAATTTCACTGATTCTATCGTATTAAATACGTCGGTAAAATCCGGTTTTTTTGTTTTTTACTACGAAATATTTTGTCGGAAATTTTTTAGTTCCGACAAAATAATATGGAATAAACAGGAATTTTCCAATGAGAAAGATTTTTTCTTGTGCTTTTTTTTGTATTTTCATGACGTGTTTTGTCGTGATGAATTTTTGTTTGGCAATCGAACAGGAAAAGGCGGACGTAATCTTCCAAATCGGGTATCCTGATGCCAAGACGGCGGAATTCACCAAGTGGGTGGACTGGGAAAAGATTCGGGATACAAAATCGCCTGTCGCGCATTTCGTCGTCGGCAAACAGCGGTGCAGTGACTGGATGCCGATGCACATCAGCACGCGGGACCTGAAAAACGCAGGGCTTTCTTTTACGTCGGAAATCGAGTTCGAATCCCCGAAAGTTTATGATGTTCCAACGTACTTCATCATGGGAATCACATTCGCGCACCCCACCGAACCGTCGCTGATCAAAATCCGGATCAACGGTTTTGATCTTGAGCCGAAACGTCAGCCCAAAGGACCGGAAGGAAAATATCAGTTTGATACCGCTTATGAAGTCGGGTATTCGGAATCGGTGATTTTTGAAATTCCGGTGGGAAAAATCGTCAACGGAAAAAATCTCATTTCGATCACGCTCGAAGACGGAAGCTGGCTTTTTTACGATTATATTGCCTTGCGTCAGAAACCGGAACCGTTGCCGCTTGAAACGCTTGATCTCAAACAACGGTTCCGCGAAAATGAAATGCGCGACGTCAGGGAAATTTTATTCGTGATCCGCAAGCCGGGAACGGACGAACACTGGTACGCCAATTTCGGGTACTACGCCGCGGACGAAAAGGTCTTTCCCTTTCATCCCGACGGAGGCGCGATGCTGTGCCTGCTGGATGTCGATACAGGAAAAACGCGAAATATTTTCGAGGACCCCAAAGGCTCGATCCGCGACCCGCAAATTCATTACGACGGGCAAAAGGTCGTCTTTTCTTATCTCCCAGCGGGAAAATTGCATTACAATTTATACGAAATCAACATCGACGGCACCGGATTGCGCCAAATCACCACGGGGGATTGGGACGACATCGAACCGACATACACCGCATCGGGGGACATCATTTTTTGTTCCAGCCGGTCCAAACGCTGGGTGCAATGCTGGCTGACCCAGGTGGCAACTTTGTACCGTTGCGGGCCGAACGGCGAGAATCTTCACGAATTGTCGGCCAACATCGAGCAGGACAACACCCCCTGGCCGCTCCCCAACGGACAGATTCTTTACATGCGTTGGGAATACGTCGATCGCTCGCAGGTGCATTATCACCATCTCTGGACGATGAACCCCGACGGAACCCGTCAAATGGTCTTTTACGGCAACCAGGAACCTGGAATCGTGATGCTCGACGCGAAACCGATCCCCGGTTCGGATAAGGTCGTCTCCATTTTTTCACCCGGACACGGAATAACGGAGCATTACGGGAAAATCACCGTCGTCGACCCCCGTTTCGGACCGGATAATCCGGAAGGGGCGGTCGAAATTTCGCTTCAATACGAACATGCCGATCCGTGGGCGTTCAGTGAAAACGCTTTTCTTGCCGCCAACCGGACGCGAATGGTCCTGGTCAACGGTGACGGTCGTTCGCAGATTTTGTACGAGCTGCCGCAGAATCTCAAGGACGGGGGCTTCTACGTGCATGAACCGAGACCGGTCGTCAAGCGCGAACGGGAACTACAGATCGCCGACCAGGTGATTCCTGAGGAAGCGACGGGAAAATTCGCCCTGCTCGACGTCTACCAGGGGCGCAAAATGGAGAATGTGAAGCGCGGCACGGTCAAGGAACTGCTCGTCATGGAATCGCTCCCCGAACCGATTCATTACAGCGGCGGAATGGATCAGATTTCCGCGGGGGGGACGTTCACCCTGGAACGAGTCGTCGGAACGGTGCCGGTCAATCCCGACGGCTCGGCGTTTTTCGAACTCCCGGCACTCCGGAGCTTCTTTTTCATTGCAATGGATCATGACGGCAAACCGGTCAAACGGATGCACAGTTTCACGACCGCGATGCCGGGAGAGACCACTTCGTGCATCGGTTGTCACGAAACGCGAATGACGGCTCCGAAATCCGGGATGCAAGCCGACATGCAGTCGCAATTGATGCAATTGCTGGCACGCACGCCGTCGAAACCGCTCCCGGTGAGCGACATTCCCGACGTGTTCGATTTTCCCCGCGACATCCAGCCGATCCTCGACGTGCATTGCGTCTCGTGTCATAACAACGATCGCGCCGACGCCGGCGTCAACTTGGTTGGGGATTGGGGACCTGTCTATACGACAAGTTATCTGACCCTTTCCGGGCGGAACATGTTTGGCGACAATCGCAATCGCCCGGAAAGCAATTTCGCCCCTTACGAAATCGGGAGTTGCGCGAGCAAACTGTACAAGATGATCGAACAGGAACACCAGGGGGTGAAACTTTCGGAACCGCAGAAAAAAATCGTCCGGTTTTGGCTCGACGCCGGTGCGAATTACGCGGGAACGTATGCCGCCAACGGAACAGGGCTGATCGGTTGGCCGTATCGCAACAAAATTGTCAACAACGACGCGGACTGGCCGGAAACCAAGGCGATGCAGGAGGCGATTTCACGGCGGTGCGACACCTGTCATACCCAGGAAAAGCAGATGCGGCTCGCCCATTTTCTTTCAGAAGAAGGGGGCCGCTACAACCGGCATTTGATTTTCAATCTCAGCGATCCTGAAAAATCGAAAATCCTTTTGGGGCCGCTCAGCAAGGACGCCGGCGGAAATGGCCGCTGTTCGGGAACCGTTTTTGCCGATAAAAACGATCCGGATTACAGGACGATTCTTGCCGGCATCGAACGGGGACGGCGATACATTCTCGAAGAAAGCAATCGTTTCAGCATGAAACCGTTCATCGCGAACTGGCCGTACACCCGCGAGATGATCCGTTACGGCGTGTTGTCCCCCGACCATGATGTCAAGCAACCGATTGATCCGTATCAAGTCGACCGCCAGTACTGGGAATTACTCCAGTATCGTCATCCGACCGAAAAGTAAGGCTTTCGCCGGAAAGTATCACGTAATGTTCGGAAATGGCAGCCGGGAGTGTAACGAAGTGAAGCGACCGGATTGAATGCCGACTGATCCGGTCACTGCGCTGCGTTCCGTCCCGGCTGCCATTATCATTTGTTTACAGTTTCTTACTTTTCCGTGATCACGATGTTGCGGAAGGCCACGGGGCCGTGATTGCCCTGGAGCATGAGCGGACCTTTGGCCACTTCATGACCGGTGACGCCGCCGCCGGTCGAGCCTTTGACTTCGACGTTTTCCTGGACGACTTTGCCGTTGAGCGTGATTTTCAGGAATTTCGCGTTGACGGTTTTGTTCCCGTTCGCGTCGAATTTCGGGGCTTGAAATTCAATGATGAATTTCTGCCATTGGCCGGGTGCTTTCGCGGCGTTCACTTCCGGAGCGGCGGCACTGTAAATGGCACCGATGTCCCCCTGGCTCATCGGGCCGGTCTTGCCCCAGCCATCGGCCACCTGGACTTCATATTCGCCCATCAGGTAGACGCCGCTGTTGGAGCCTTTGGCCATCACGAATTCAACTTCCACCGTGCAATCGCCGAATGTTTTTTCCGTGCAGAGATCACCGCCGCGAAACAGCCCGTTCTTCCCCCAGTCGCCGCCGGCAAGAGAGACGAGATAGGCGATTTTATCCGGGTCTTCCAACGGTACAAAACTGAATTCCCGCGAATTTTCGCTCGCCAGCGTCGCGGCACCGACGCGCCAGAGAAAATTTTCCTCGGGGCGGACTTTTTTCCAGCCGTCAAGATTTTTGCCGTTGAACGGTTTGGTCACGGTTTGCGCAAAAACACTCGCCGAACAGGCGACAACAAGCAACAAACAACAAACGAACGCGATTTTTTTCATCATTTCAGTTCCTCATAAGATCGTTTAATGTGGAATATCAACACGCACCTCAGTATATCAAAGGAAAAAACGGATTGCCAGAGGTGCAAAAAAGAATTTCATTGCGACACGCTTGCGATCAGGTTGACGCCGCTTGTCGTGACAATGTCGCATGAAACGATCGCTCCGGGAACGATTCGCGTTTTGTTATTTCGCATTTTGTTGTTTTGTGCCTTGTCCTTTTGCACCGTCGCATACACGACCGGGTCGATCGTCGGCGCATCGGCAAACGTGCGGCCGATCAATACGTTGGGGATTGGCCGGCCATGTTCGTCCTGTTCGTGCCGGTCGAAAATGACATGGAGTTGTTTGTCGGTTTGCTGCAACGCCCAATTCCGTGTTTGCGATTCGGTAATCGCGTACAATCGTTCGTAACGTTCGTTTTTCACCGCGTCATCGATTTGGCCGGGCAATGTTGCGGCGATGGTTCCCGGTTCCCGCGAATACTTGAACACACCGGCACGCTCGAATCGCCACTTTTGCACAAAGGCAAGCAACTCATCGAACATCGTGTCGGTCTCGCCGGGAAAACCGGTGATCAGCGATGTCCGCAACACCAGGTTCGGAATCCGTTCGCGAAGCGTTTCGAGCAATTTTTCCGTTTCGGCCTTGTTCGTGCGACGGTTCATGCCCCGCAATATTTCGTCGTTGCAATGCTGAAGCGGCAGATCAATGTACGGCAACAGTTTTTTTCCTGCGGCGAAAAGATCGATCAACGCATCGGTAAAGTGCATCGGATACATGTACATCAGCCGAATCCAATCGAAACCGTCGATTTCGTGCAGTTCGGCGAGGAGTTCGGCAAGCATCGGTTTTCCGTAACGCTCGATACCCCAGAAATTCGTCTCCTGCGCAATGACGATCACTTCGCGAACCCCTTCGGCGGCAAGTCGCCGGGCGTCTTCAAGGATCAATTCCTTGGGGCGGCTGACGAACGGCCCGCGAATTTTCGGGATCAAACAATACGCACAGTGTCTCGAACAGCCGTCGGCGATTTTCAGGTACGCCACATGCGGCAATGTCAGCCGGAAACGTTCCGCGTGGTCGAACACGGTTTCCGGCTCGCTTGAAAAGAACACATTTTTTGGTGAGTTCTCCGACGGAATCGTACCGCAAACCTGTTGGACCACTTCGCCGATCCGAAATTCATCGAACACGCCCAGCCAGAGATCGACTTTGGGAAAAGCGTCCACCAGTTTTTCGCGTTCCCATTGTACGGCGCAACCGGTCACAATAATTTTTTGGATTTTTCCGCGATTTTTTTCAGCAATCAGTTCATTGAGAACGTCCCGTGCTTCGTTTCGGGCGTCGTTGAGAAAACCGCATGTATTGAGAATCACGACATCCGCCGCCGACGGGTTTTCGCAAAAACGGAACCCAGCCGCCATCATTTTACCGATCATCAGCTCGCCATCGGTCAGGTTTTTCGGACAGCCGAGCGAGATGATCGAACAGGTCGTTATTTTTTTATCGATTGTTCGTGTTTTTTTCATTCGGAAACAATTCCGCGAGTTCTTTTTCAAGTGTTTCACCGCGGGCTTCGATGGAAATCACCTCGCCGTCGCGCCCGATCAAAATCATTTGCGGAATGCCCGTGATTCCGTAACGAGCGTCCATCAGGTCGTCGTAACCTTTGATGATTTCCGCATAGAGCCGACGACGATAGGCGTCTTTTTCTGTATCGGTCGGAAATTCATGCTTGAAACTTCCCCAAGTGGTGGGGCGCAAGAGATCAAAAAGCTCATTAAGCTTTTTTTCGAACTCCTTGCGGTCGGATTTGTCCGGCAGCGTGAATTCCGGGTATTTTTCTTCGGCAAACAAAACGGAACAGGTCAAAAAACAACAGAAAAAGAACGTCAACACACGAAGAAAAGAGGTCATGATGGAGGTCTCCCCAAAATGTTTCAGGAACTGTTTCTTACCGGTTTTGTAACCGTATCAATCGGCATCCGGCGGACTGAATCGCAGGATCGGTTGACGGGCCGCTTGGACTTCATCGGGGCGGCTCACCCCGGTTGAATGCGGTGCGTCATGCAAAAATTGCGGGTCCTCGCCGAAAATTTCAAGCAGCGTGTCGGCAAAGTGATCCAGCGTTTCTTTCGATTCCGTTTCCGTCGGCTCAATCATCAACGCTTCCCTGACGATCATCGGGAAATAAACCGTTGGTGCGTGATAACCGTAATCCAACAGTCGCTTGGCAACATCCATGGCGGAAATCCCTTTTTCCGATTTGAGTTTTCCGGCACTGGCGACAAACTCGTGCATGCAACGGTCGCCGCAGGGAATGTCAATCGCGTTTTTGACGCGTGCCAGCACGTAATTGGCGTTGAGAACGGCGTTCTCCGTCATGCGGCGAATCCCTTCGGCACCGAGCGTCCGCAAGTAACAGAACACGCGGTCGAGCACGCCGGTACTCCCTAAGAATGACCGGACGCGGCCGATCGATTTTGGAGCGTCATACTGCAACGCGTATTGATTTTGGCCGTTACAACTCGTGCAAACGACCCGTGGCACCGGCAGGTATTCGGCCAGTTTCGCCGTCACTGCGATCGGACCGGCACCAGGTCCGCCTGCACCGTGCGGCGTCGAAAACGTTTTGTGGACGTTGAAGTGCATCATGTCGGCCCCGAAATCGCCCGGACGTGTCACGCCGGCGATCGCATTCATGTTCGCGCCGTCGAGATACACAAGAGCACCGGCGTCATGCACCATTTTGCAGATTGTTTGGATGTTCTTCTCGAAAATTCCAAGCGTGTTCGGATTCGTGATCATGAACACCGCCGTCTGATCGTTCAACTTGCTTTCAAGATCGCTCAGGTCGAGAAATCCGTCGGCGTCGCTTTTGACTTCGACGGTCTTGAATCCGGCAAATGCGGCACTCGCAGGATTGGTTCCGTGCGCCCCGTCCGGGATCAGCACCACATCGCGAAGCGTCGCACGGTTTTCCATCCCGGCCACATCTTTCAGGTACGCCGCCGCAATGAGGAGTGCCGTCAACTCGCCATGCGCCCCTGCCGCCGGTTGTAAACAGACTCCCGGCAACCCGCTGATTTCAGCAAGCATTTCCTGTACTTCAAAAAGTATCTGCAATTGTCCCTGCACGCTGCTTTCCGGTTGATATGGATGCAAACCGGCCAATTTCGGCGTTGCAATCAGGGTTTCGTTGCGTCTCGGATTGTATTTCATCGTGCACGAACCGAGCGGATAAAAATGCGTGTCCACCGACATATTGAGCATGGCGAGATTCATGAAATGTCGCACGATTTCCGGTTCCGTCAGTTCCGGCAGATCGGGAAGCCGTTCCGCCAGTTGATCGGCGGGGATCATGCTCCCGATGTTTTTCACCGGTACGTCCGGTTTCGGAAATTCCGTTCCGCGCCGACCTGAATGGGTTTGTTCAAAAATCAATCGAATTGCTCGTTCATTACGCATGATGTGATATCCGTTTCAGGATATATCCTTGGTTTAAAATACACAAACGCACTGTCAATTTATATAACTTGGATGCGGTAATGTCAATTGCACCCGATTGCTCTTGGATTTCGCCGGACAAGATCGACTTACTGAACACTATTTATGTTCGTTTTGATCCTCGACGATGGCCATCAGTTTGACGGCATGAAACAAAACAAAAAAGATGATCATCACAGCCGCCACCATTTTAATGGTATCGAGTCGGCTTTTTGAGGTCGCCATCGGTTTTTCAATGCCTGCGGGGGCAAAAGAAGCGGCATATTTTTCCGTCGGCTGATCCTGTTGCATTTCCGAGACGTTGAGTGCATATTTGGATTGTCCGTCGTCAGGAAATGATGCTTGTTGCGGCATTTTTTCGGTTCCGGAATACCGTTCGGCGTTGCCATTCATGCGATTCGCATTGTTATTTGCGTTGTTATTCGTATTTTGTGTCGACCGTTGCCTGTTTTGCGAATCGTAACCACCTGCTTCGAAAGGTGTTCCCGGACGATTGTTTCCAGTGTTTCCGGAACGATTGCCGGAAACGGCGGCTCTTGGGGTAAACGTACCGATGGGTGCCGGACTTCCTGATGATGAACCGCCTGCAAAAGAGGAAGGGGAATTCGTTGGATGACTCGCCGACGGATTGCTCATCGGCGGTACGGAAAACGCCTGAGTGGTCGCAGGTGTCGCCGATGCTGCGACCGGAGAAGCAACGTTTGGTGAAAGATTTGTTGCCGAATGGCTTAACACTCCAGTGCTGTTTCGCGGAATTGTCGCACGATCATTTGCCGGATTTGACGATGAGATCATCGGTTGTGATTCGGAATTTGAAACGCCGATCGTTCTCGGCGCCAAACGAACGATCCCCTTGTTTTCTTTTGAGGTCGCATTCACGGGATTTGTTTCTGAATGTCCCGAAGCAAATGCCTTTGAAGCAGTTGTACTTGTCGCCGAACCCGCCGGAATATTTGTTACGATGACGGACGAGTCCTGATGGGATGGAAGCGTATTTCCGTCTGAATATCGCACAGAAGTGAAACCATGGTATTTCGGAAAGTCCGGCGGTAATTTTTGCGTTATACCACTTCGATTGGCGGTTTCCCAAGTGCGGCTTCGCACGGAGACTCCGCCAAATGATGATGCGGAAGAAGGAGAAGAATAGATAAAATTCTGCGATGCCCCCGGAATTTTTTCGTTTGTCGGAAAATTTTCGATTTGTGAACCGATACCTGTTTTCATCGCGAGGGAAACACGCTCATTTGAAACCTGCTGGAAGAGTGTTTCGGGATTTTGCGGGAGTTGGCGAACTTGTGACTCCGCTTGCTGCAAAAACTGAAGAATTCGTCCACAATGGCTCCCGCCAGTCGATTCATTATCAGTCCCGAACAAAACTCCGGATAACTCGTATTTGCTGTTGAAAATCGGACCGCCGGAATCCCCTTTTCTTGCCCGAACCGATAAATCGATCATTTCGTAAGGGCAACCCTGAGGTTCAGGCGAAAGATAACGAACACAAAGCCCGCGTGAGATTTGATAGGTTCCGTCCCCTCCATAGCCGGCAATCCAAAATGGTTCGTTCCGCACGGGAACCTTTTCCGCAACTTTAACAGGTTCAATATCTTGTGGTGCAGTGATGGCAAGCAAAGCCAAGTCCCAGCGGTCGTCCAGAGCGATGACCGCCGCTTTCATTTCACCAGCCGTGGAAAATTTCACCGTGACCAGGCCGATGGAATCACGAACAACGTGCCAGTTGGTGATGACGTAACCATATCCCCCCTTTTTCCCGATCAGTGTTCCCGAACCATAAGCGACGGATTTCTCCTCGTGGACAATCACGCGAACGACTGCCGGATGCGGGGGTTCGGATAATCCCGCCTGAACGACCCTTCCAAATGAAAACAGGAGAAAAATTGGGAAAAAGATTGAAAACAAAGAAATTGCGCACAAAAAAACTGAACGTTTTTTTGCGTTCGTACATTTATATTGGATTCGTTTTTCACTTTTCCCCATCAACAAAGTCCGTGAGAGATTTTGCTTTATCGAAAACCGCATTGCAGGCAATACGGCCACATTAATTTCCTGTTTTTCATCCACTGCTTAATTGGAATGACAAGAACGGATGTCATTTTTGTCGGCTGATTCCCGATTTTGATATGAATAGAAGCATTTTGTCTCCCCCAGTCGCTACAATCATTACAATCAGGCGAATAATCGATCAAGTATCATATTTCTTCCGTAAAAAATATTGTAGAAAAACTGGAAAAATGAAGAGGATTGATTAAAATGACGTCTACACGGTAATATCGAGAGGATACTTGGGGTATATTGCCTGACAATCTCATATTATCAAAAAACTGAATTTAGTGTATTTTGTATATACTTAGAGTCAATAAAAAGATTGGTCTGGAGTTTTTCCGCTCCCGTTGGTCGCTCTTGGATTGAAATAACACCTCCACACTAACTTTTGATACGCTCTCATTGCGTGAATTTGGAGAAAAAAATGCCGCACTTGCTTTTCCATCGTGCGATTCCTGTTCTTTTCACAACCGCACTGACATTTTTCATTGCGGCTTCATTGTTTGCGGATGAAACGACCTCAAAACCGGTCACGTCATCCCAAGCGACCAATCAGTCGCCCAATGCGAAAACGGAAGACGCTTCTCTTTCGATTGCGGATTTGGTGACGAGTGCAAAAATCGGCACAAGCAGCATCAGTTCGGAAGACCGCGACAAAGTGAAACCGATTTCGGAAGTCTTGCCCGAAGCGGCGACGATCGACGGCATGATTCCACTTTATCTCAAAAAAAATAAATTGTACGCGGAAATCACTTCTTCCAATCTCAACACCGATTACCTGATCGCAATGGCCATTGCCAAAGGTTCCGGCAACGCGGCAATCGGCGGTTTCACGCTCGGATTCGGTGATGACTGGCTCTGGCAGTTCCGCAAAGTCGACGACCGCATTCAAGTGGTGCGACGCAATATCCGTTACACCGCCGACGGTGGAACGCCGGAAGCGTTGGCCGTGGAGGTGGCGTATTCGGACAGCGTGCTCTACAGTCTTCCAATCATTGCAAAGGGAAACAAAGGGGGCGATGTGATTGATTTGGACGCGATTTTCATGTCCGACTTGCCGAAAATCGGGTCGTCGTTCGGCGGAAGTTTTTCCCGTGACCGTTCCGTTTGGGGAAACGTCAAAGGGTTCAAAAACAATGTCGAGATTGAAGTCGACGCAACCTATTCGTTGTCGGGCTACGGTTTTTACTTCGGCGGTGGCATGAGAAATGAAGCAGCGGCGGACGAGAGCAGTACCGGCGTCACGATTCATTATTCGATCAGCCGCCTCCCGCAGTCCGGTTACCAGGCCCGTTTGGCGGACGACCGGATCGGTTACTTCGGCACGGTAATCAAGAATTTCTCGAAAAATCAGAAGGACGATCACTTTGTCCGGTACATCAACCGCTGGAATCTGCAAAAAGCCGATCCCGGTGCCGCACTTTCGCCCCCGAAAGAAAAGATCATTTTCTGGATTGAGAAGACCGTGCCGTTCAAATATCGCAACGCCGTCCGCGAAGGAATCCTCGAATGGAACAAAGCGTTCGAAAAAGTCGGAATCGTCAACGCGATCGAAGTGCGTGAACAGTCCAATACCGACACATGGGACCCGGAAGACATCAATTACAACACCTTCCGCTGGATCACGTCCGATGCCGGTTTCGCGATGGGACCGAGTCACGTCAACCCGCTCAACGGCGAAATCCTCGACGCGGACATCATTATGGACGCCGGTTTTGTCGACAGTTGGAAACGGACTTTTGACGTTTTTATCAATGACAACCTGCCGAAAATTTCGCCGAACATGTCAAAACAGGAGCAGGTTCGGCTTCTTCTGGGGCTGAAACCACAAGGACTGAAACAGCAAACCGGCGGGCAACAGGCAAAAGGGCATGACCATGATACCGACGAGTCGTATTGCAATGATCCCTGCTGCTATGCCGAGCAGATGTCGCAGCAAATCGCATTCGCCTCTTTGACGCTGGCTCTGATGGAGGACGACGAATCAGAAGGTGACGACGCCGGGCAAGCGGACAATCCCCAGAAAGAAGAGGACAAAGATTCCAAAGACTCTGCCGACAAAAAGGAAGACAACAAGGAAGAGGGGAATAATGATGAATCCAAAAAAGAGGAGGTGAAGAAAGAGGAGGCCAAACCGGAAGAAAAGAAAGAGGAAAAGAAGGAAGAGAAAAAAGAAAACGGCAAGGACGGCGACAAGGAAAAAGAAAAGAAACCGTCTCCGGAGGAACTGAAAAAGAAAGCTGAAGAAGCGTTTGAAAAAATGGTGCTTGCCGGCATCAAAGATGTTGTGATGCACGAAGTGGGCCACACACTCGGCTTGCGGCACAATTTCAAGGCGAGCAGTTGGCTGACCCTTGAGGAAATCAACAAGCCCGACCGCTCGAAGGAATTCGGGTTTTCCGGTTCCGTCATGGATTACAATCCGGTCAACATCATGCCGAAAGACCAGCCGCAAGGCGATTATTTCATGACGACGCTCGGCCCATATGATTACTTGGCGATCGAATACGGTTATAAACCGCTCGGAGGCAGTACCGAAGGGGATGCGAGAGAATTGCGAAAAATCGCGGCGAGACAGTCGGAAAAAGGGATGAACTACGCAACCGACGAAGATGTTCCCGGTTCGCCCGACCCGTTGGTCAACCGGTTTGATCTGGGAGCCAACTCGATCGATTACGCAAAAGTCAATGTGCAATTGTATCGCGACTTGTTGCCGGGACTGGTGGATCGTGCCGTCAAGGAAGGGGATAACTTTGCCGACGTCGAGTATTTTTTCAATATGCTGCTCGGCAAATACATTGTGAGCAACCGGTTTTTGGCGAGAAACGTCGGCGGTCTTTACATCAACCGCGACCACAAAGGGGACCCGAACGGACGCCCGCCGGTTCAAATCGTTGATGCCAAGACGCAACGTGAATCGCTCGCTTACGTCTGTGCCGAAGTTTTCGGCAACGACAGCTTCAAAATCCCGGCGGAGCTTTACAACCAGATCGGTTCCAACCGCTGGAATCACTGGGGCAGTTCCGCCGGTCGTCAGGATTATCGTTTGCGCGATACGATCATCACGGCACAACTCGTGATCCTTCGAACTTTGATCAATCCGAACACGTTGGACCGGATGGTCGATACCGAAATGCGAGTTCCGGATGAGACGGACGTGCTGACGGTCAACGAATTGTTCGACACATTGACCGGCGCGATGTTCCGGGAACTCGATACCCTGAAAGAGGGGGAATTCTCATCGCAAAAACCGGCCGTCAGCATGATGAGACGAAACTTGCAGGAGTATTATTTCCTGTTCCTCGCGGAATACGCCGGCGGCGAACTGGCGCAATTCTATTCGCTTCCGGAAACCTGCCAGGCGGTCGCACGCCAGGAGCTGACGAGGATTTCATCAGGTATTCAGGGGGTTCTCTCCGGAAAAGCCAAACTTGATGCAAGCACGAAAGCGCATCTGGAAAGCCTGAACGAACGAATCAAGAAAGTGCTGGATGCCGACATGCTCCGCCAGGTTCCTTGAAAGCGAAACCGGAAATGAGTGAAACGAACGGAGTGACCGGAGAGCGATGTTACCCCTCTCCGGTCACTCTGCTGCGCTTCGTTCCCGGCTGCTGTTTCTTGTCAAATTGGCGGTGCAAGACACACTCTTACCAACAGCCGTTATGAGACAATAAATAGAGACGCCCTGGAACGTATCCGGAATTGATTTGGAGGTATTGTATTACTTCACCAACGGGAGTGGAAAAGCCCCAGACCAATTCCAAATTTTCTCTAATTCTATTCCAAGGTTATGAAATTGCTCTTTGATAATTTTGGGCATCACGACCGACCTTGGCGTGAAGGGCAAATGCGGCGTGTTGAAATCGTTGAAAAGTCGCAAAGCGTTTTTGACGGAGAAGAGCCACCGGATACGCTTTGTTTTTACACCGAAAC
>JGI20166J26741_11528918_pt1 | contig 24830 bp, 21 predicted proteins | sample TergutCu122P5_FD_26741 | JGI IMG/M metagenome (IMG submission 26741)
TCGCCGATGATCTCGTCATTCGGAAAATGCGTGCCGGTATTCTGCAACGCGCGGCCCAGATTGTCGCCGTTCGTGATGAACCGGTTCGTCCGTTCCAAAATGTTTTTCAGATACGGTCCCGAATTGTCGGCCAATGTTTTGATCGCGACGGGCAACGATCCGCCGCTGGCCACCATCGCGGCCAGCGACATCATCCAACTGACCGATACCGAAATCTTGTACATCGACCAGGGCGGCAGCCGATCGACCAATGCCCGCGTCCGCCCCGCCCAATTGGCGAACGAATACCAGATCAGCAGGGCCAAAACGATAAACCCGATCAGAATGGCCGGCCAATACGTATTCGAAAAATCGGAAACAGAGATCAGCGATGCGGCCACGCCTTTCCAGACAACATTGCCGCCCGCGGCCTCACTCAACGGCGGCACCAGATAAATTCCCACGGCGATGATGACGATAAAGGTCAGCACGAACAAAAAGATCGGATACGTCACGGCGTCGCGCATGGCGGATTTGATTTTGGCCACGCCCTCGCCCACGCGGACGACATTGTCCAGCGCGACGGATAATTTCGACACGTCGCCGACCGATAGCATCAATGTTTCGTTAATCGGCACCCACGCGCGCACGGCGTCGGGAAAGGACAGGCCCCCCTCCAAATTCCGCTGCCACGCCTTCATCGCGATCGCGAACGGTTCGTCTGGTTTTTTCCCGCCCTTGGATTCCACCTGATAAATGCGATCCAGCGCATCCATCAAGGTAAAATCATTGCGCAGCAACGACGCCAATTTGCGATACGTTTCCATCCGCTTTGCCGATTGCATGCGGAAAGACAGTCGTGCGTATAAAGTGTTTAATGATAGTGCCATTTTAAGCCCATAGCCCATAGCCCATAGCCCATAGCCGACAGTCTTAATGACTATGGGCTAATGGCTAACGGCTATGGGCTAGTAAACGCTGATCTGGTCAAGAAGCCCCACCCATCTTTCCAACTCTGATGGATCTATTAAACCTTTCAGCATCAATTCGATCGCCGCTTCCTTTAATGTGCGGCCGTCCAATTCTTCCATCCAATATTTGACCGCGTCCGCCGTTTCCCCATTCAATGCGCGCGCCAGGAATTCATTGTCCGTAATAATAATCTCGCCCGCTTTCACGCGTCCGACCACGCCCTTTTTGTCGCAAAATTCGCACCCTTTGCCACGCACGTAAATCTGGGCCGATGCGGCTTCGCCGAATGCCTCGATCACGCGGTGATACGCCGGATGTTCCGGATGCGCCGTCAACGGTTCCTTGCATTTCGGGCATAAGGTACGGAACAGCCGCATGGACACCAGTCCCCGCATCATCGTTTCGTCTTTTAACTTGAACGCCTCTACCCCCATGTCCAACAGGCGCGTCAACGCCGCCATCGCCGAATTCGCGTGCAGCGTCGTCCAAACCGAATGCCCCGACAACGCCCCCTTGACCGTCAATTGCGCGGCGGATAGCGTCCGGACTTCGCCGACCATCAGCGCGTCCGGGTCAGAACGCAGCGCGGCCGCCAATGCCTCGGTAAACTTTTCATCGCGCAGCTCTTCGCTGGTCGCGTTGGTCACCGGAATCTGATGCGCGCCGAAGATTTTCCGTTCCGCCGGATCTTCGACGGTGATCAGGTTGATTTCGTAATTATGCTCTTTCAGCATCAGCGACATATTGTGGAACAGCGTCGTCGATTTACCGGAACTGGTCGGACCCGCGACCACAATCAGACCGGTCGGGAACGCCCGCATGCGCATCAATTGCCGCTGCTCGTACTCGCCGAATTCCTGTTCGGTTTTGATCCCCTCGCTGGGATTATCATACAATAAACGCATGACGACGTACCGCGATCCGAACGCGATCGGATTGAACTGCATGCGGATGCCCATCACCCCGGTGGGCAGGTACAGGTCGCGCGTCCCGCGCAGCGGCGTGCGGCCGTCCTTTTGCGCACTTTGATATTCGTTCTGGGCGTAATTGGAATTGGATTGGTCGCTTGAGGCGAATGCCGCGCGGACGAATGATTCGCCCCATTGGGAATTGTATTCCAACACCGTCTGCATGTTGCCGTCGATGCGGAACGACACCGTCGTCTGATCGGCCACCTCGATATGCACGTCGGACACCTTCATCGCGGCGGCGCGCGCGATGATGTCCACGAAATCTTTCTGCATCTGATTGTCGTAATCCAGACGCGTCCGCGACGCGGTGCCGGAAATCTTGGCATCGTGCGTTTTGTAAATCCCGGACAATAATCCCAAATCGGAATAATACGGATCCAGACGCGACCGTCCCTCTTTGGCCAATAATTCCAAAAATGCCAGCACGCGGCCGTCGTACCGGTGCGTGCGCGAAATGACGATTTCCCCGCCGGAAAAATAGGCCAGCAGGTTTTGCGTTTCCTTTGCGATTTCCAGTTCGCCCGCCGCCGCGGTCAAAAGTCGATTGTTGTTCGAAAACAGATATTCCAAAACGTCTTTTTGCGGCGCGTTTTCCAGACCGGCCGGCAGCGACGTGCCGCTGACGCCGCGCGGGGTTGTTTCCGCCGAAGGAATCCGTTCCAATTGCGCCAAGATTTGCTCCGCTTCGCTTCGCAAATAGAGCATAGATAATAGAGCACAGAGCATAGATAACAGAGCATAGATTATTTGCTCCCTTCTATTCCCATTCCTTTATTTCTATTTTCTATCTGCCTCTTAATTTCTTTCCGGCACAAAGCAATCTTGTCTATGCTCTATGCTCTATTATCTATGCTCTGTTAAAATTCGTGAAACGAATTTTAACTGTTGCTCTTATCGCTGCTTGGGCTGCTGCCGACGCCCAGCGTATCCGTCGTTCCATCCTTTTCGAACACCACGCCTTCGTCCAGCGAAATCGATCGGATGTTGTATCCGGCGACCTGGCCACCCACCGAAATTTTCCGGCGTTGGCCGCTTTTCAGGTCTTCGATTGTCGCCTGCAATTCGCGGCCGACGCCGATGATCTGAATCAGACGGAACTGCGCCGAAACACCGTCCGCCGCTGTTTCCGTATCGGCGGCCGATGCCGCGGCCGATCCGGCTGCGGGCGTCGGCGCGGGCGCCGTTTTCAGTTTATCCATCTGGGCCTGCAACACCGTCAGTTTATCCTGTAACTTGGCATTGTCTTTTTGCAGTTGGGCGATCGCGTCCGCCTTGGCCGACTGATCCGGCCCGCCGGCGTTATCGCCGCCGCGTAATTTTGACTGTTCCGCCGCCATGCGGTCCAGGTCCAGCATCAGTTGCGCCTTTTCCTTTTCCAGTTGCAGCAACACCCGCGCCTGTTCCAGATCGGCGATCTGTTGGAACACCGGGCGATCGTCCGCCGCAATGGCGTCGTCGCATCGCGCCGCCAGCGGCGCAAAGCAGAGCAGAGAGCAGAGAGCATAGATAATAGATATGCTTGCTTTCCGATTTGAAAATTTGTTTTTTATTTTAATCATTTGATTGCCCCTTATTCTATATTAGCCGTTATCTATGCTCTATTATCTATGCTCTCTGCTCTATTTGACATAGATCTTCACCTCATAGTTCCAGGTTCTGTCCCGCGCGGTCCAGCCGACGGACGGCACTGCGACCGCGGAATAGTCCGCGAATATTTTTATAAATTCCAACGGTACCAGTTTCGACGCCGCGGACGCCAGCACCAGGTTCACCGCCGCGGTCGTGTTGTTCGGGCCGGCGACGGTTTCGACCCCCGGGCGCGCGTCGACCGTCTGGCCCATCAGTTGGAACGTCGAATTCACGTTGCGCGACACGTCCGACGCCGACATCACCGGCGGGCGCGCCGCGGTCGGTAGCGTCACCAGATCCAGGGTCAAAACGATGTCCGAATCCGAATTTTCCGTAATCGTCACGTCGGACATGTTGGCCTTTACGAAATTCAGCACATCCGTCATCGCGCCCCAACTGCGGTGCAGGTGCGCCGTCGCGGTGGTGTTGTCGCAAGTGGCGTCCACCTGATTCCATCCCGGAATGATCTGCATCAGATACGTGATCGCGTCATAGCATTGCCGCATCCGCAACACCGGATCCGGCAACGCGTCGTACGGCATCGAAAGACGCGCCGGCGCGGGCAGGTTGTTTTTGACCATCGCCGCGCGCTCTTCCATGCTTTTGCGGTATTTTTCCGCCGCCAGCTGATCCACTTTTTCCGGGTTCGCGTGCATCGAGAGCATGCCCATGATCGGATTCTTTAACAGGTACCCCCCGATCCCCGCCGCGATCAGCAATAACACCAGCGTGACCATCCATTTGCCGAACCCGCTGACGGATTGGGCGACCACTTTGGTCTCGCCGGACACGACGTCTTCCAAATGCTTTTCTTCGGCGCGCGGCGCGGCCCAATTGCCCGGCGCGATCAGCGTCCCCCAATCGGGCAATTCGGACAGCTTGTTGTATTCCGCATGCGCCGCGTCTTCACTGGCATGCAGCCGATCCGCGATGATGATGCCGTTGCGAACGGCCAGCAAATACGATCCCTGTTTGACCGCGAACACGCCCAGGAACGAATTGTATTCGGAAAAAGACTCCATAATTTCGGCCGCGGCGATGGGCATCGCGCGGCGGTGTCCCAAGGCAAAGCTGCCGATCCCGACCATGCCGTGGTATTCCGTGAAATATTTGATCCGACCCGGCACGAATTTGGCGATTTTTCGCGCGAAAGAGCGCGGATTTTGGCCGCCGGCCACCGGCTGCCAGAACAATCCGGAGGCGTATTTTTTTCTGGCGATGGTGATGACCTGTTGAACCAAATCTCTCTCTTTTACACGGATTATAGCACAAAAAATCAAGGGGGGTAAAGGGAATTAGTGAAGAGATAAGAGATAGTAGATACTAGATAATAGATAAAAGCCCGCCCATATCCCAACCCGGTATCTAATATCTAGTATCTACTATCTCGTATCTATTATCTATTCACAGGAAAACCTTCCAATAAGGGAATTTCTCGATTTAGCGTAAAATAATAAGTGCCATGTCGACCCTAAAAAAACAACTTTACGCGGTGCACCATTTGGTCTTGCGCGTCTTTGCCGCGGCGGTTTTTTGCATGGGCATCATCGGCGGCGCGGCCGCCCACCCGCATAACGATTGGGATGATTTCGAAGATTGCCATGCCTGTTACAACGAAATGAAAATGTTCTGTCAAAATTACAAACCGGCGACGAACGCCGTGCTGAATTGCCTGAACGGGCATTATGGGTATTTGTCCCGGAAATGCTGGAAAGATCTGGACTTTTTCGCGAAAAAATTCCCCGATTCCCGCTGGTCGATCTTTAACGGAAAATTGAAATAGAGCATAGGTAATAGAGCATAGAGCATAGACAATGTGTTGCGCATTTGCGCAACAATCTAATTTTTAGTATTCGCGAATATTGAAAATTCGTTTGTCGTCGAAGGCGACACAATATCTATGCTCTATTACCTATGCTCTATGCTCTAAAAAATAAAAGCGCGAACGCGCTTTTATTTTTTCCGGAATCCCTGCTTTGCCTTGAACTTCGGCTTGTCCGGGTCGATCAGGACAATTTGCTTGCCCCGGCGGATCTGTTTGACATTGCCGCGTTTTTTCCATGCTTTAACGGAACTTAAAAATTTCATGACATTATCCCTTTTTTTATAATTACCGGGTGATTTTATATGTTTTTTTGCAAAAATCAAGACAAATATATTTACGATTTATGATTTACGATTTACAATTTATACGCTAGTCTATAATGGGAAAATCATAAATCAGCAATCGTAAATCATAAATTCCACCATGCGCGACACCATCAAAAAACATAGCGATTTCATTTCCGGCGACGACGATGTGTCGCCGAAATTCATCTGCGAATTTTTCATCGCCCGGTCGCGTCCCACCAAATTCGCGAATGACGCGCGATACGGGATTACGGCGTCCAAACGCACGTTCCGGCACGCCGTCGACCGCAACCGGGCGAAACGGCTGCTGCGCGTCTGGATCCGCATGAACGAATCCGCCCTTTGTCCCGATTTGGATTATACCTTTATCGCCCGGTCGAACATTCTGAACGCCCGCCTGCCCGACGGCGTCGCCTTTATGAAACGGGCGTTGAAGAAATTAAGTCATACCACCAATTCAATGAAAACGGAATAGTCCATGTTATAAAGTGAGTCGTCATCCCCGCGACCCGGGCCCCACGGCCGAGCGTAAGCGTAGGCCGTGGGTGAGGAAGGCGGGGATCTCAAATTGTATCAAAGCGTCGCCGCAGGCGACACTTATTTAAACGCCTCTTCGTACAAATCCAGCCAGTTGGGATTCTGATCTATGATCAGTCGCAATTTCCAGTTTCGATTCCAATGTTTTAATTGCTTTTCGCGTGCGATCGCGGATTCTATGTCATCAAAACATTCATAATACACCAATTTATGAAGATTATACCTATCCGTAAAACTATCCGGATAACGACCGGCTTTGTGTTCGCAGACACGTTGTGCCAAGTTGCTAGTCACGCCGATATACAGCCGACCCATATCGCAGTTTGTCATAATGTAAACGCATCCGCCTTTTTGAATCATAATAGGCATTATATTAATTTAACGGACTTTGGTAAATAAAATAAGTGTCGCCCGACAACCCCAAACAATCTACGATTGTTCGGGGGCCCCGGCATGGCGACGCCACTCCCGTCATTCCCGCGAAGGCGGGAATCTCAAGTTGTATTTGGTGTCACGGCTCTGCCGTGACAACCTTTTAACAATTTGAGATCCCCGCCTTCGCGGGGATGACGACTCACTTTATAACGCGGAATATTCTGTGTTCGTTAAACTGGTGCTATAAAAACCAAAAATCCCGCCGGACGGCGGGATTTTTTAATCAGAATTGCGTGTCGTCGCAGGTATTGACCGGATCAGCCCATGTCTTGCAATACTTGTGCCCAAAGAGCGGATCGCCGGTCTTGGTGCATTGCTGCGATTCCGTGCACCGGTGGCAAACCATGGTATCGCAATTGAACGTCGTGGTCACGGTGCTTTTGTAATTCCACTGATTCAGTTGCTGGGACGACATCAATCCGCCGCCCTTGTTATCATCTGTCTTGTTATCATCTGTTTGGTTCGCTCCTGTTCGGTCGGACGCCGTCTCGTTCGCCGTTGTCCGATCCGCCGTTGTCCGGCTGGGACCGACCAGGCAGACGTTCCAGGAGTCATCGGTAATGTTGTTTTCAGTGCCATTCGCGGACCCGCTATTACCCAGCAAGCCAATTGCCGCAATACCACCGACACCGCCCGCGGCAGCCATCCCGGCCCCCGTGAGTCCGGCAGCGGTACCCGCTGTAAAGGTCGTTCCAAGGATACCGGTTGACATGGAAGCGGCGGTTCCGGCAACGGCCAGGTTTAATCCCGGAACAGCCATAGCCACGACGCCCGCGGCGATGACCGTGACCGCCAATACTTTTCCGAACGGATTTTTCGGCGGTTCCGGCGATGTGGGCAAGATGCTGCCCGCCGCCAATCCCATGCACGCGCGGCGTGCGAATTCGCGCCGGATATCTTTATTCCGGGCATCCAAGATCGCCGCCTGACGTCCGCCGATTGTGGCGTAATCGGCCAGCATTCTTTTCGACAGTTCGTCGTATTTCTTATAGTAATTCGCCTTAGCCACTTTAATCGCGTATTGGGCGATAATCATGCGCATCTGGGCCGTCAAGTTCGGGAAACGGGCCGCATCGCCGTCGGTACTCCCGATATAATTGGTTGCCCCAGACTTTGCCGCGGCGGCGCCGATCCCACTGCCACTGCCGGTGCCGGTCCGCATGCCCTGAACCTGACGGCCCGTGATACAGAATTGAACCTTTGGATCCGCCTCGATCGTATGGATCGCGGCATTGATCGAATTTTCAACCAGTTGCATTTCGCGACCGGCGACATCCGCATCAACGTCCGTGGTCGACGTGGAATCCTCTAACTTTCCCGTCGTTGCATTGAACGTAATATTTTCCCAATACATGATGCCGCTGATCTTTAGCATCAACCCGCCTCCGGCTTTCAGATAGTCGTCGGATATTTGCGCGATATCATCCACACATGTTTTGGACCGGTCGTCTGTGCAGACCTGGTATTTCAGTCCCCGGCTTCCCACGCCGTCGTCGACGGCCAGCTGGTTACACTCTTCTGTTCCGCCGCAGACGGTCGTCATTGCGGTATTGGCGGCGGTCTGGCAAGCGGAGAGCATGTTGTTATCGATGCCCAGCATGATTCCCTGAACCATTTTCGACAGCGCGTCGTACACGGCGTCGCCGGAAATGCTGGTCTTTTGACCGCCGGCGGAATACTGATACGAACAGCTGACCAATTTATCCGACGGGCACATATGAATAATGGTATCGGTGTCCAGCCCGATGCATTGGGTATAGTCTTTGCCGCACCGGTCGGGACTGGTCAGACAGTTTTTGACATCCATCGTGCACGCATCGACGCGCATGGCGGCCAGGCGGGCGAGGACGAACCCCCAGATCTGGGCGGCGGAATTCGTGGCGGCGGCCTGATTCAACTGACTGGCCGACGGGATGGATTGAATGCCGCAGGCGTTCAGCGGTATCTTGCAGATATTGAACATCGCCTCGGGCCGGGTAATGCACATATCGAACGATCCGTCGGGATTGTTCGGATCGATGGTGTCCTTGCATCCCTTTTGAAAACAGGCGGAAATATTCCCGATGCATGACATCCGGATATTGGATTCGGCCGTCAGCTCGGCCGATTTGACGGCCGGTGCGGCCTCGGCCAAGAACGCCCGCCAGACGGCGTCTTTGTCCTGTTGCACGACGGCGACGCAATTGTTCGTCACATTGTCGCACAGCACGCGTTTCGCGGCCAGGGAATCATAAGTGGATTTCGCGATCTGGATGCTGGACAACGCGCCCTTGATCGATGTCATCTGGGCGCTGTTCATGCCCATGGTGTTCGCCGCGTTGGATGCCGCCGCGACCCCGACGCACCCGGTGAAGTCCGCGCCGCACCCCGCCGTCGTGATCATGCATTGCTTGAACGCGACCGTGCATTGCCCCAAATCGTATTTGTTCGAATTCTGGAAAGATTCCAACGCGGCGTCGCGGATCGCCTTTTGCGCCGCGGCCAGCTTTTGCGCCGATGCCTGTTGCTGTTGCGTCAGATAGTTGTTATACGCGCGGCAATCGCTTTGGATCGTCGAGCTGTACATCGTCTGGATCAGGGCCAGGTCGCGTTCGCATCCCGCCATCGCCGGCACGCATAACGCGTCCGCCGCGGCATGCAGGTCGTCGCCCGTCTTGTCGGCCAGCGCATTGACATCCCCGCCCGCGCCGAACAGGCTGCTGGTGTCTACGAAATCCGTGTTCCATTGCGTCAAATCCAACGCGGGCCCGGTTGTCTTTTTGGGCGCGGATGCGGCCTTGTCCGCCGCGGCCTGTTGTTGAAAGACATAATCGGCCTGGGCGCCCAGCTGAACCTTTTCGACCCCCTCGGTCGCGAGCTTATACGATTGGGAATCCGCCTCTTGAATCTGGGTTAAAATTTTATCCAGCGTCGCCTTTTGATTCGAACACAGACACCGGCCGCCGTTGTTCGTATCGGACATACAGAAACTATCCATGCAACCGAAATATTTGTCGCGGCACGCCTGATCGACGACCGTGGCCGCGGATACGGCGCCCGTAACCGTCGTGCCGGCGTTGATGACTTTTTGGTTCGGAACGATCGCGGCGCGTGCCGCGACAGTTGTTGCGACCTGCGGAATCGCGCTGCGAACCGCAACGCCTTGGGCCGCCTGCGTGATGGCACTGCGCGATGCGACAGGCGCGGGCGCCGCCGATGTCGTTCCGGGTCGCGCCGTCGCGGATGCGGCGGGTGCGGCCGTTGCGCCGGAAATGGCGCGCGGATTGACCGGCGCCGCGGCATAGGACATCCCGGCCACGGAAACCATCAGGCCGACGGCAAATAAAGACCGAACAAAACGGGGCATCAACTTCTCCATATTGGATAATTATATCATATTCGGTGGATGATTCATAATGGATAATTTAATAATGGATGAAGGATGATGGAATATGGCAGATGGGTGGTGTCGCGGCAATGCCGCGACGGTCAGATTTTTAATATTCGCGAATTTTAAAACACGCGAATACTGAAAATTTGGCGTTCGCGTAGCGAACACATTCCATCATCCATCTGCCATCTTCCATCATCCATTCAAAAAGGCTTCGCGCAGAATTGAATCGACCGCCGATGCAGAGAGCCCGGCCGTTTTCAAGTATTCGATTTGTGTTTGCGTTCCGCGCCAGATCGATGCCGCATGTTCGGCGGAATCGGGGATGGACGCAATCTTTTGGTTCGGGGATAGTTTGATGTATTTGATATCCGGGGCGGCCATCGCCGCAAACGAAATATCGGAATGACAGTTCGGGCATTCGCCGACGATTTTCGCGACGCCGTATAATTCCGTTGCCGACCCGGGGCCGACTAAGGCGCGATTTTTGACGAAAATACCGGTATTTTCGGCCAAATGGTCGGCAAAAACGTCGAATTTCAGCTCTGATTCGTTCAAAAAAACCATATCGGCCGAAAATTCGGAATTTTTCCCGGCATTTTCGATAAAAAACGTCAAAAAGGCCGGCTTTTTATTTGACAGCTTTGCTGTCAAATAGAGTTTAGAGTTAAGAGTTGAGAGTTGAGAGGATGCGTTATTTCTAATAATGATTTTTTTATCACCGGAAATTTCACCGACATAGATCATATGAACCGGTAACTCGCCAGCGACATCGTTTGTTATCGTGACCGAATGATCTAAACTCTCAACTCTTAACTCTGAACTCTGCGCCGACGACAAGTCGGCGCGAAATTCGCCGTCCAAAAAGACGACCGTTCGCGCCGGAAAAGTTTTGATATTAAATTGTTCCCATAGGTATGACATGAATTTACGATTTATGATTGCAGATTTATGATTTAATGGTACTATAAATCAGAAATCGTAAATCAGCAATCATAAATTAAGGAAAACGAGCTTATGGGATTCAATTGCGGCATCGTCGGATTGCCAAACGTCGGGAAATCGACGCTGTTCAACGCGCTGACCGCGTCGGTCGCCGCCGCCGCGCAAAACTATCCGTTCTGTACCATCGAACCGAATACCGGCCGCGTCGTGGTGCCGGACGGGACGCTCTTGAAATTGGCCGATGTGGCGAAATCCGCGAAAATCATTCCGACCCAATTGGAAATCGTCGATATCGCCGGGCTGGTGCGCGGCGCATCGGCGGGCGAGGGATTGGGCAACAAATTCCTGGGGCATATCGCCGCTGTCGACGCGATCATCCATGTCGTGCGGTGTTTCGACAATGACGACATCGTGCATGTTTCCGGCCGGATTGATCCGGTTGACGATATCGCTACGATCGAAACGGAGTTAATGCTGGCCGATTTGGAATCATTGGAAAAACAGATGAAGAATCTGGAAAAGCGCGCGCATGGCCTGGACAAGGACGCGGTCAGGCAATTGGAAATCGCGCGAGAAATCAAATCGAATTTAGAGCGGGGAATTAAACCGAAATCGTCCGGCACCGGATTCAACCTATTATCCGAAAAGCCCGTGATCTATGTCTGCAACGTCGATGAAGCAGCAGCGGCGCGGGGAAATAAATATTCCGATATCGTTCGCGAAAAGTTTGGCGGGGCGGCGCCGGTTCTGATCATTTCATCCCAAATCGAACAAGACATCGCCCAGATTGCGGATCCGGCCGAACGCAAGATGTTCCTGGACGAATTGGGATTGACGGAATCCGGATTGGATCAGGTGATTCGCACGGGGTACAAAACATTGGGATTGCAGACATTCTATACCGTCGGGCCAAAGGAAGCGCACGCCTGGACCATCACATCCGGCATGACGGCGCCCCAGGCGGCCGGGAAAATCCATACGGATTTCGAACGCGGGTTCATCCGCGCGGAAATCATCACGACGACGGATTATCTGACATTGGGCAGCGAAGTGGCGGTCAAAGAAGCCGGAAAAATGCGGGTCGTCGGTCGCGACTATGTGATGCAGCCGGGCGACATCTGTCATTTCTTGTTCAACACGTAGGGGCGCATAATTGCGCCCGGGGCGCGAATACGCGCCCCTACAAAAAACTGAAATCGGGAGAAATAACATGAAACGCATCCCTGTCTTTTTCTGTACGAATTGGAATATCACGTCATGGCTGACCGTCGCGTTGGCGAGTTTAGCCGAAAACACGACGCATAAAATCGACCTGCGCATTATCGAATGCGGCATCACCGCGGCCGAGGTTCGTATCATCACGGAATTTTGCAAACAATATAAAAACCTGGGCACCCCGACGTTTTACCATGTGGATTGCGAAAAAGAGTTCGCCGGATGCGGCCGCTGGGCCGGGGATTTGTCGGCATGGGGGCGGTTTATGTTTCCCGCGTTGGCGCCGGATCTGGATCGGGCGGTGTACCTGGATAGCGATATCATCGTGCTGGGCGACATCGCGAGATTATACGACATGGATTTGGAAAATCGGGCCGTCGCCGCCGCGCCGGAAATCTATTACACCGTCCCGCATAACGCCACGCGGATCGCCGCGTATCGGGAAATGATCGGCGCGACCCCAAATCATATTCCGTTTTGCAGCGGCGTTTTAGTCTTTGATTTGGAAAAATGGCGCGCGGAAAAATTGACCGATCAATTAAAAGCCGTCGGCCGCGACTATGCGGATAAATTCGGATGCCCCGACCAAGATTGCATGAACAAACTGTTTGCCGACAATTATACGGTCATCCCGAACGAGGCGGTGGCCAGCACGTTCGACGTCAATTGCTTTCAATGCGATTATCCCGACCGGTGGCCGGCGTTGCAACGGGACATTATTGTCCGGCATTTCAACGTGTCGAAACCGTGGCGGGAATATTATACCGAAAACCGGCCGACGGCGCATCGCGACCTGTTCTGGTACTATGCGCAAAAGACCCCGTTCGCCGATTATTTCATGACGGAATTCATCAATGCGATGGCCGAAAAAACCGTGGCCGCTTTTCCAAAGCCACAATAAAAGTCGATCATCTCAAATCAATATTTCCACACAATATTATGTTTAACGATCCTGGCCGGATTCCCCCCGATCACGATATTTTCTTCCGAAAATTTTTTTGAAACCAACGCCCCCATCGCGACAACCGAATTATTTGGAATAACGGATCCTTTCAGTATCTTAGCGTCCTGACATACCCAGCAATTATTTCCGATACCGACCGGACGATTCGTTTCGCATTGCTTTGGTTCGGCGTCGCCCCTGCTCCATATCCGGTGGTTATCGGTCGACCGGATGATAATGCCCCACGAAAACAGGCAATGATCTCCAATGGTTACCGGCGCGTCTTCCCCGGGATAAAGGGATCGATGCGAGCCCCCAATGTTTCCCGCATTATACAAAAAAATCCGGGAAAACAAGGAAAGAAATTAGTTCATAAATAAAGAATTTTACCTCTATATACGCCTTCCGTTGGATAAGAATTGAAAGTTAATTATTTGATAAATAAATATTGACAAAACATGTAATACCGCTATAATATAAAAAATAAGGATCTCTGATGAAAAAACAGATTTTATATTGTTTGATTCCTATGTTTATGTTGATGGGGTGTGATAACAAGAATAGACCGTCAACAAAAACTCAAGAAAAAGCATTTCCAACCATGTCTATGGATTATTCTATCGATCCCGATATTCCAATGATGCGGTATGATACTGTTTTGGTGACGGGCACTGAAACCTATGCCGAACACGACCCATGGTATATCATCCCAAAAGTTGTTAATTTTAAACGCATTGAATTTACGCATCGCGGTGGTACTGTATCTACTTGTGTCGTCCAATTAACCGATAATACTCCCGAACACATCCGTTATACAGAACGCAATGATACTTTGGTCGTATGGCGCAAAGATATGAATAACTTCGTGCTGATTAGAAATGCAACAAGATATAATCAGATGAATAACTGGATTCAATAGAAATTTCATATTCCATACAACCAATTAAAATGAGAAACCCCACCTTGCGGTGGGGTTTCGTTTTCGAATGGCACGCTCACGCCCGCCTTCGCGCGACGCACTATGGTGGGCAGTTTGTTTCGCCAACACTGCTTGGCGATCGGGTGGCTTGCCACCCGTAGCTCCGCAGAGGCAAAGGGTGGTTGCGGAGATCGCTACAAACAATAACTCAAATTACGAAAAATGACCCCTTGGTCATTTTTCTAATTTTCGTAATTGTTCGCTCGCGATTTGGACTCGGCTTTCGCCTCGTCCCAATCCAATCTCCGCGCCCTTAAAACCGGAACCCCACCTTGCGGTGGGGCCCTCGGTTTTAACTGGTTGCGGAGATTGGATTTGAACCAATGACCTTCAGGTTATGAGCCTGACGAGCTACCGGGCTGCTCTACTCCGCGATAATGTGCCGCATTTTACAGGGTTTATCCCAATTGTCAAGGAAAATCGCCCCAAACCGAATGGTGTGCCCGGCCTTTTGGTATCCGTATCCAAAGTTATCTTGAAACTTCTTCCTTTTCCTGTTATATTCTTTCATTATAGGAAATTTGGATGAAAAAATTCGGGGCGTTTTTGCGCGATGTTTGGAAAAAGTTTTGGCGGCGGATCTTCACCCTGCCCCTGGTTCAATGGCTGGCGGCCGGACTGATGTGGATCGCCGTCAAATTCGTCGGCATCACGTCGAAAACCGAATACCGGAACATCCATATCTTTAAACAATTCATCGGCAAACCGATGATCTTCTCTTTCTGGCACGGACGCACCATGATGTTATCAAGCGTGGCGTCGCATTTCGGATACCGGGGGTACGCGGTCTTTTCCCAACATCGCGACGGGCGGTTGATTTCCAAGCTATTCCGGCTGTTCGGGATGCGCGGCATTTACGGATCGACGGGCCGGCGCGGCGCGGTGGCGGCCTTGCGCGAAGGGGTGCGCGTGCTTGAATCCGGACAATTACTGGCTATTTCGCCGGACGGGCCGATGGGGCCGTTCATGCGGCTGCACGACGGCGTGCTGCACTTTGCGCAACGGACGGGGGTTCCGATCGTGCCGGTATGCTTTACCTGTTCCCGACCATGGACGCAAAATCGGTGGGATCGATATATGGTCGCAACGCCGTTTTCAAAAATAATCATCGAAGCATTGCCGCCGTTCTATATCAAAAAAGAAGACGATTTGGAAGACGCGCGGCAACGGTTGGAAAAAATAATGATCGAGCAAGTGCAGTCTTTGGATAAAGAATTCGGTCTGGAAGTCATGGTTCCGGGGGAAATAAAATGATTTACGATTTACGATTTAGGATTTATGATTTTTCATATCCAAATTAAATCGTAAATCCTAAATCGTAAATCGCAAATCATGAAAACGCCATCCTGGTTTCTTAAACGGAATTTTATTGCATGCCTGCTATGGCCGGTGTCGATGGTTTATGCGACCGGCTTTTTCATCGTTTATTTTTACCGGCTTTTTCGTACAAATTTATCAAAAAGGCCGGCTTTTTCAAATGGCAAAAATACCGGTAAAATACCGGTGATTTGCATCGGCGGATTGTTGGCCGGCGGGGTCGGAAAAACGCCGATTGTCGGGGAAATCGCGAAATTTTTGCCGAATGCCGCGGTCGTCATGCGTGGGTACAAAGGAAAAAGGGACGGGGGAAAAGGGAATAAATTGGTAAAAAAGGGCGATTCGGCCGGTGATGTTGGCGATGAAGCCAAAATGCTATCCGATTCCGGAATCCCTGTTTTTGTGGGTTCCGACCGGGAAAAAAGCATCAAAATGGCCAAAAAGGCCGGCTTTTTGGGTGTGGTCATGGACGACGGATTTCAGAATCCGACCATCGAAAAAGACATTTCCATCCTGGTTTTTGATGGGAAAATCGGAATTGGGAACGGGTTCATGCTGCCGGCCGGACCGCTGCGCGAACCGTTAAACGCGGGATTGCGCCGTGCGGATGCAATAATTATAATAGGGACGATGGACGACGGACGACGGACGCAAAAAATCCGTCTGCCATCATCCATCATCCATCATCCATCGTCTTTGCCGGTGTTTTTGGCAAAAACCGAATCCGCGGATCCCGGAATCGTCGGAAATATCGTGGCCTTTGCCGGGATCGGGTATCCGCAGAAATTCTTTGACGGGGTGCAAAAATTATTTGGAAATCGATTGATCAAAACCATTCCTTTTCCGGATCATTATGCGTATGTCGCCGCCGATATCGCGCAATTGATCGCCGAATCCGATCGGGCGGGGGCGACCCCGGTCACAACCGCAAAGGATTGGGTCAAAATCCCCGAAAAATACAAAAACAAAATTCAAGTCATTCCATTGAAAACAACGATCGAATCCGCGTTTTTTAAGTTCTTAAAGGAAAAATTAAATGAAGCATGAAATTAAATTTTCCGGCGTCGGCATGCATTCCGGACGGGTCGTGAATGTCCGCATATTTCCGTCCAAAAAACCGGGGATCTTTTTCCGACGCGTCGATCTGCCGGGCCGACCCTTTATTCCGGCGACATGGGATCGGGTTCAAAATACCGGCCTGATGAGCACCTCTGTCGGCCGCGCACCGGAAACGGTTCAGACGATCGAACATTTTATGGCCGCGTTATTCGTTTGCGGCATCACGCATGCGGTCGTTGAAATCGACGGGCCGGAATTTCCGATCATGGACGGCGGCGCCAAACGGTTTATTGAAATTTTAAGCAAAAGTTTTGATCCCGAATTTCGCGGGGTCGGCGCGCCAACGGTCGGCAAACATAAAAAGGGATTCAAAGTCGCCGAAAGAACCGGATTCGGCACTTATCGCACCGAACGGCCAATGAAACAAATCATCGTCAAAAAAGAAATTGTCGCGACGCGGCGGGAAATCATTCGACAGATGCCGTTGCTAAAACGCGCGGCGTTATGGCTGCACGGATTGAAAACGGGCCGAAAAGAGGACGGATTTGTGAAATTATCGCCGGATAGTCGCGGTCTGGTCATCGATGTCACCCTGGACTATCCCGATAAAATCATCGGGATTCAGCGTACCGAACTTGTTTTCGACGGCGCGCAATCGTCGTGCGAAAAATTTACGAAACAATTCGCAAATTCGCGGACTTTTGGCCGGTTATGGGAATGGGAATATCTGAAAAAGCGCGGGATGGGGCTGGGTGCGACCGAAAACAATGTGTTGGTTTTGATGCAGGATGAAAAGGATTGGGATAATCTGAACCATTACACGGATAATGAAACGCAATTGAAAAAATTGCTGAAAAATCGGGGTGCCGGCACGCTGACGCCGCTGCACTATAAAGATGAATTCGTTCGGCATAAAATGATCGATACGATCGGCGACATGTATACCAGCGGCGGAATGATTGTGGGAAAAATGAAATCGTATAAAGGTAGTCATGCGCTGAATAACTTAATTTTAAAAAAACTATTTTCCGATCCGTCGAATTATGAAATAAAAAATTAATTTCCACACCCAAATCAAAATCAAAAATTCAAATATATTTAATTGTTATTGTTTTTAGGGGTATTGATTTCATTAAAAACTACTTTTAATTTTTATAAACAGACTTATTAACAAAAAACACGTTATTTTTCGCTAATTTTATAAAACCGTTGAAAAAATTTCAAAATAATTAAATTTTCAAAAAGTCGGCTTTTTTTATCCTTTTTAACTCCTGTTCCGCTTTGAATTTTATTGTTGTTAAGAATCGGATAAAAGTGTTAAAATTTCAAACAAGAGGGAATGAAACAGCAAGTACTGAAAGCTTTGGCGAATCCGGCGCGCATATTTTATGTGCCTTATTCCATTGCGGTGCTGAATTTCGCGATTCAATTTATTATCTTTATCGCGATTTTTATGGTCGATTTGATCATTCATGGAACGGATGTCAAGATACAGCCGCTGTATTTCATCATCTCTGTCATTATGGTTCATATCTTGTTGATCGGCGTATCGAAAAGCGAACCGCAATTGGCCAATATTATCGCGTCGAAAATAAGATTATTTAAAATTCGGCCCCCAAAGGATCTAGAAGTATGATTGACCTTTGTCGACAATTAAACGTTGTTGATTAAGGTTTTTAAAAAAAAGGATAAGATAAAAAAGATAATCAAATTTTGCGTCTTTTTGGTAAATTTTCACAATTTTTTATTTGATTTATGGAAATAAACCAAATAAAAAATCATAAAAATTTCCTCAAAAATCCATCAAAATTTGATTATGTTTAATTGTCGACAAAGGTCAAATGGATCAGATATTGAATTTTTTCGTATCCGACACGGTTCCGATGACGCCGGTGATCGTCGGCGCGGCCGCGCTTTTGGCCTTTATCGTTTTGCTGATGTATTCCGGGATGATTTCGAAAATCATTTTTCCGTCGTTCGGATATAAAAAATATTACGAATATCTGCCGTTCCGCAGCGTGCTGTCCGACAATACGACAATCAAGTTAAACGACGGAACTTTGGTCCGCGCGTTCAGATTAAGCGGCATTCAGACATCGATGAAGGACGAAGCGGAAAAAGCGAAATTGCTGGATCTGCGCGCGCAATTGTTCAACCAGATCAAGGACACCGGCGTCATCATGCGGTTCTATACCATTCGGGACAAGGTTTCCGACCGCACCGATTATGAATTCGATCAGCCGACGTTGCAAAAAATATACGACCAATGGAATAATCAGGGGTTGGAAATTTTCCAAAATTCGTACTATCTGATGCTGTCCGTTTCCGGCGGCAACGTCGCGGACAAGATTCAGCAATACACGAATTATGTCGAATCCATCTTGGCCGCGTACGGGGTATCCATCCTGCGCCACAATTCCGAAAACAATTTCGCGCGCTTTATGGGCCGGATTTTGTCGCCATCGACAAAGCCGATGATCAAAAAGACCGACAAAAACATGGCGGATATGATCACCGCGGATTCGGTGGAATTTTTGCCCGGCGGCGTGATCCGGTGTGCGAATGCGCGCGGCAAAAAGTTGTGCGCGATGTGTTCGTTCAAAATATCGCCGGATTTTATGGATGAAGACTTTTTCGACGAAATCGGCACGATCCAGGCGGAGATGATCGTGATGAACGCGGGCCGGATCATGGGCGGTTCTGGCATCGAATCCGCCATCCGGCAACAGATGGCGACCGCCGATTCCGATAACGGCGCGCAAGAAGTGGTCGAAGAACAGATTTCCGCGGCGCAATATGCGATGAACGAAAACGTGGCGGGGACGCAGACATTGGTCAATTACTATCCGCTGTTCGCGATTTTCGCCGACACGGATAACGAATTGGACGCGGCGGTTGCGGAATTCAAAAAAATCTGCGCGGGATTCGGCGTCGCGCCGGTTGTGGAAAATTTCGCGGCCCGGGTGTCGTTCTTTGCTATGATCCCGGGATTCGACGTGTTCCCGCGGTCGTTCAAAATGCTGTCCCGGACGGCCGCCGTCGCGACGCCGTTGTCATCCGTGCCGGCGGGCATCGCGAATTCGGATTGGGGCGCGGGGCCCATCGTCGTCTTTCCGACGGCCCAGGGAACGCCGTATCAGTTTCAGTTTCATGTCTCGCCGGCCGAAGGCGCGGTGGCGCACACGCTGACGATCGGGCCGACCGGCGGCGGAAAAACGACGCTGTTTTCTTTCCTGATCGCGCAATCGCTGCGCCATCCGAAATTAAAGGCGTTCTTTTTCGACCGGAATCGCGGGGCGGAAATATTCACGTTATCCACCGGGGGAAAGTATCTGACATTCTATAACAAATCCAAAGACACGGAATTGAACGCGGGATTCGAAACGCAATTGAACCCGTTCAAGATGGAGGATAGCGAGCCCGCCCGCGCGTTCATGCGCCGCTGGCTGGCCATGATATCGGGCCAGACAGATCCGCGCAGTTTGGACGAAATCGCCCGCGCGGTCGCTGTGAATTTCGACTATCTGGATCAGAAAGATCGCAATCTGACAAACCTATGGGCGGCCGCGTTCGCGTCCGACGGCAACATGCGACCCGCGTTGAAAAAATGGGTCGATCCGTTGCAATACGGCGACGTGTTTAACGAGGCCAAAGATACGCTGGATCTGTATTCGCGGCTGACCACGTTCGATTTTACGGATATTTTATCGGATGCGACATTGGCGCCGGCGGTGATTTCGTACATTATTTTCCGCATCAATCAGATCACGGTGAAAAACGGCAACCCGTCGCTGATCATGATCGACGAAACGGCGCCCATGCTGGAAAACCCGATGTTCCGGGAAAACTTTATCACCGGATTGCAAGAGGGCCGCAAAAATCGTCAGGCGTACATGGCCGCGTTCCAACGCGCGAATGTCATCGACAAACTGGGCATCGGCGACGTGGTTCGGGGCCAGGCGCAGACGGTCATGTTTTTCCGCAATCCGGCGGCGGACATTTCGGATTACGAGCATTGGAATCTGAATCCGTTGGAAATGGCGTTTATCCAGGGGCGCGCGTATCCGAATTTAAAGCGCGCGGTGTTGCTATCGCGGCCGGTCAATGGCGAATCCGTGGTGCTGAATACGGAATTGGGCGGACTGGGGCCGCTGATCCGCCTGTTCGAATCCGGGCGCGCGTCGGTCTTGCTGGCCGAAGACCTGTATAAATCCTTTGGCACGGAATTCGTGGAAGAATACTTGAAACGTCAAAACGTTTAGTGTAAAAGTGTAAATAGTGTATGAGTGTAAAAGTTCGGTGGTTTAAAATGAAAGAAAGCATTCTAAGACAAAAATCTGAAAAATTTACCACCAGAATCATAAATATGTACAAGTATTTATGTAAAGAAAAGAAAGAGTTTGTTATATCTAAACAAGTTTTGCGTTCTGGGACAAGTATCGGCGCAAATGTATCAGAGGCTGGTTCGGCGTTTACAAAAAAAGACTTTATATCAAAGTTAGGAATATCTCTTAAAGAAAACGCCGAAACTTTACATTGGCTGAAATCATTGAAAAGCACGGGATTTCTTTCAGAAAAAGAATTTGAAAGCATTTACAACGATTGTCTTGAAATTAGCAGACTTCTTAACGCATCGATAAAGACGGCAAAGAAAAACATGGCGGACAATAAAGAATTATGAAAAAATTTTTAACAATCTTTGCACTATTTACACTTTTACACTTTTACACTCTTACACTTTACGCAGACGATTGCACGCCGTTCAAGGTTATCCCCGATGTGTCCGTATCCGTTCCGGCATGGACGAAATCCGTGGTTCAGCCGGATCAGCCGATGAATCTGTTGCATGGCAACGTGGACGCGACATTGACCGAGGGATACAGTCTGCTGACCAAGGTGGAGCAGATCGACGGCGGATACTGCGTCGTCCTGACCGGGGTAGAGGCCGCCGTCGGGTATACAAGTTTCCTGATCCAGATCGATCGGCGGCATGCGTTCGGGTCATGCGGGTATGACGCGACGTTGAGTCATGAATACGAACATATCCGGTCGCACCTGACCACTATCGACGATTCGAAAAACGATATCAAATCGGCGATTACGCGCGCCGCGACCAGCATTATGCCGGTGTTCGTTCCGGCCGGCGGCGACATGAACGATGCGCTGGACACCATGCAGACGGCGATGCAGAACCATCCGGATATCGTTTTGATGAAACAGAAAATAGACGCGGAACAGGAAATCAACGACCATCATGTCGATCAGCGCGACAACGGCGACAGAATCAAACAATGCATGGATCAATAATTTATGATTTATGATTTATGATTTATGATTTTCGATTTACGATTTATAAATCAGAAATCAGAAATCGTAAATCTTAAATTTCCGTGATCTTGGCCAGCAGTGCCTGGGTCTTTTGAATTTCGGAATTGATGAACGCGATTTGTTCGGGAATCTTCGGGTCCTTTGATTCCGCAGCATTCAACAGTTTTGCGGTCAATTCTTTTTTATCCGTTTCCAAATTTTTCAGATAATTTTTCAGTTTCAAGGATACGATAAACCGTTCCGCGTCGGATTGTTGTAGGGGCGCATTCTTGCGCCCTTGTCCGATATCTTCGCTTTCTGGGGCGCAAGAATGCGCCCCTACATTCACCCCGATCTTTTCCAAGAATTCGGCGTATTTTTCAACCAATTCCGGATAAGCGGCCGCGATTTCGTTTAATGTTTTCTGTGTAATCGCATCGACTTTCGGTAATGGACTATGGGCTATGGGCTGACGGCTATCGGCTTTCTTCCATTTGTGCCATTGATTAAATTTTCGCTGATCATATTCTTTCATAAATTCGTTTTTCAAATTCGGATCGGCGATTTTTTCGATTTCCGTTTTCAAAAACTTTTCCGCCATTGTGCGTCCCCCCGGCGTCGCGATCAGATAGTTTTTATTGGCCAGATCCCACAAAAAATCCACCAACGGAATCGCGGCATCGATAATCTGTTTCATCTGGGCCGTGCCATTCGTACCGTTTTTTAAAATTTCATCCGGATCTTTGCCACCGGTCATGAATGCGAAACGCACGTCGGAATTATCGCGGAGGTGCGGCATCATCAGGTCGACCGCCCGCGCCGCGGCCTTTTGCCCCGCGGTATCGCCGTCAAAACAAAACACGATGTTCCGATTGGATTTGGCCAATATCTGCAAATGTTCGTCTGTTAGCGCGGTACCCAACGGCGCGACGGTCTCACCGAATCCGTGCGTCTGCATCTGAATCGTGTCGATCTGACCCTCGACCACGATGCTGCGGTTCGCCTTGTAAATCGCGTCGCGCGCAAAATTCAGGCCGAATATGGTACGCCGTTTATGAAACAATTCGGTATCCGCCGTATTGATGTATTTCGGTTCGGATCCGTCCAGACTGCGTCCGCTGAACGCGATCACCTGACCATTCGGGTTAAAGATGGGAAACATCAGCCGATTGCGGAAAAAGTCGTACGGGCTGCCCCCCGACCGCGTGCTGGGGCGCACCAGACCCGTCGCGGTCAGGTTGGCGATTTTCACATTCGCGAAATTTCCGGAAATCGTATTAAAACTGTCGGGGGCAAAGCCCAGGCGATATTTTTTGATGACGTCGTCGGTGAATCCGCGTTTGCGGATGTATTCCAATGCGCCCGCGCCCGCGGGCGAAAACAAAGCCCGTTGGTATATTTTCGTTGCGGCCTCTAAAATATCAAAATAATTCTGTTCGCGGGCGGCCTGTTCCGGGGTTTTGGGGCGCAGTTCCGGAACCTTTAACCCCGCGATCTGGGCCAATTCCTTGATGGCGTCGATGTATTGCATGTTTTGGGATTTCATGACGAACGAGATGATATCGCCATGTTCGCCACAGCCGAAACAATGGTAAAATCCTTTTTGTTCATTGACCGAAAAGGACGGCGTTTTTTCATTATGAAAAGGACAGCATCCCCAGTAATCTTTGCCTTTCTTGGTCAGCGGCACGCGCCGCCCGACAATATCCACAATGGACAGCCGCGCCCGCAGTTCGTCGTTAAAATTGTTATTTATCCCGGTCATATTCGGATTATAGACCGGGAATTTTGGATAAGCAAATTATTTGAAAGTGTTTATTTTATATCAGAATATTCGGTATTATTTTTTATGAATTCCAGATATTTCGGCCGGCAAATCAGCTCGTAATCCGGCATCGATAATTTGTTGTCCAGCATATCAAAATTAAAGGATTCTTTGGTTTTGAAATTATAGACCTCGACGCCAACCTTTTTTGCAATTGGCAGAATCGCCGCAAAATCCCATAGATAATCGCGGCCGATGAATGCGATCGCTTTTCCGGAAATGACCATCATGCTGGAAATAACCGCACTGTTGAAACTCATCCTTGGAATTTTTTTGGCGCGCCAGTCGCGGCCCATCAGGATGCTGTTGCTGGTCATGATGAACATTTGCGCGCTGTCTTCTGATTCGGGCAAAGGGCGCAACGGTTGTTTCCATTCTTGTGTCGTAAACGCGCCTTCGATCAAATAGGCGCCCGTGTCGTCGCAGTATTCCAGAATCTGCATACTTGGCGCGTACACAACGCCGTACAAAGGGACGTCCCGTTTCCAAATTCCGATCGAAATCGCCCACATAGGCAATTTATTGCGATAAGGAAAGGTTCCGTCGATCGGATCGATAATGAACGCATATTCGTGATTGCGAATAGCGGATTTCGGATCATTTCCCAAATCGGAAATATGCTCTTCGTCCACAATGATGTAATCGATATCCGAAAAATTTTCGGCGCAAAATTCGGAAAACTTTTTGCTGATTTCCAAATCGATGCGCGTCACGATATCCGTAATCAGGGCGGACTTTGACACGCTGCCGACAAAGTCGATGTTTTTTTGCATATCGGCGGCATATTTCCCGGCAGTCATCAAAAAAGGAAAAAACTTTGTGATCATTATTTCTTCTTTTCCCATACTTGCCATCTTTGTTTAAGCGTTTTTATTTGTATCGTCTTGGGTGGTGCTGAATACGCCGACCAGAAATTTTGAAACCAATTCGATTTGGTCGATGTCCAACGTGACCATGGCAAAGTCCGACGGCGGATTTGCGGTCAAAATTTCGCCCACGCTGCGCGTATGCTTTTCAAATTCGTTATATCGCACGACGACGGAATCCGGCGCGTCGTCCTTTCTAAGAATCAGATTCGTTCCAATATTCTTTCGGATGTTTGTGCGGAATTCCGTTTTCGCGCGCGATTGTTCCAGTAACAGATAACGGATCGCGTATTCGTTGTCAGCACACCAGGTGATCATCATGTTTACCTGGTTCTCCGTGCGTGGAAAACC
>JGI20166J26741_11530029_pt1 | contig 24816 bp, 14 predicted proteins | sample TergutCu122P5_FD_26741 | JGI IMG/M metagenome (IMG submission 26741)
CGAGCATCAAGTGCTCATCTTCAGGAGGACATAGTTGTACACATGCAGCATATGGTACCGTCACTCTCTATAAGAGTTCCTGGTGGCCTGTCGATACGCATCTAGAGTGAGAACTACCTACATACATATATACATACCTAAATACATATATACATACATTCATACATATATACCTACCCACCCACCTACCTACCTACCTACCTACCTACCTATCTAGGTACCTACCTACCTACATACATACATACATACATACATACATGCATGCATACATACATACATACACACATACATACATACATACATAACTACATACATAGGTACATACGAATTATTTATACAGACAGACAGAGTAGGCTGTTTTTTTTAAATTAATATCACGCACCCCATACCAAGCCTCACTTCAGCACTGTGTTATTTAAGGAATTATAAATCATAAGTCATTAAAAATGTTATTGAGTTTTATTTGTTCAGTCCTCCACCTCTATTAGTTTTGTAGCCTCTTTCTATATATACTAAACTTCTTATGCAGAAAGCAATATCCAAGTAGCCGAAACCAGTCTGCAGGCCTACACCTTGGTGACGATCTGTTGTTTCTACCGTAATGACTAGCTCTAAAGTAACTCCTAACTTCATTCACAGGTGCAAATCACCACCCTCAATTAACTGCGGCCGACTAACTTAGGCTTAATTTAATGTCATTTCCCTTTACCAGCGCAACCCTCTACGGTCCTGAGTCATCCCATCCCTATCGTATCCACACGGCTTACTAAACAGTATTTGTATGTCGTCATGCCATGTTGGCACTGTTTTAGCAAAACCATGGATAAAGTAAATTCCTCAGATACTTAGTTTCACTACTTTCCACAAAACGCCAGCACATTCTCTTAGTCCATTTGGACAGGTACGAGGAATGAGGGTTTTGTTTAATTAATTCAATTGTGATTAGAACATAAGTCATAGCGAAAGTTTCCCCCTCCGTTCGAAAAATTACGTTAAACTAGAGATATATACATAGGCCTACGTATTTATGGACATGTATAAACATACAATACCCCACTTCTATCCCCCACCACATTTCGTCCGTCCTACTGGCCTATGGTTTTACAAAATATTCATCCACCACATCCTCAGGAGAGTGGTCCATTGACTTCATAATCATGGCAGTTGCATTGTTGGTAATGGTTATTTTAACCAGTGACAGCGATTACTTTTACCGTTACGTCTGCCATCTTAAGACAAGGGCCACGAAAGGGAGGGTAATTTATTAACAAAAAAGAAAAAAATTTCAAGTATTCGTGGAAAAATGAATTAATTAATACAACAACTTTGTTTTACCCTTTGATATTGTTGATAATAAAGTATTTGGTATTTACTGACCACACAATTACAAAATCCATACCACCACAGACCCCGTTTCGACGACTGAGTCTGAAACTTGGAGTAATTCACAAGGAAGCTACGAATAATTACAATGAAAGCAAATTCAATACTTTCAACTTATAAAACACAATTTGTGAAAAACAAGCACGGTGGTGTCTCCTGTCTCTTGCAATGTCATGCCGTTTAGATAGGTACAAAGCTATTCAGAGTCAACCTAAAAGAAAGCAATCTCTAAATCCAAAAGTGTAACAGAAGAAACAAACCGGCAAACAGAGAAACAATATCAATATTCTCGTAAGATTCAAATACACAAAATACTGTATTTATTAGCTGAATTTCAAAAACATTTTTTATTGTCACTGGTGACACCATGGTTTTGCCATTTCACATCCACTATGTTGGTAGTAACAACAGTTTACCTATAATATTTATTATGATAAAAATTAGTCTGAAAAGGAGAAAAAAACTTAGAAGACAAGTCACACCAGCGCCAAATAAGTTAGTAGACAGTTGAATGTAAAAAGTGACTCAGTCACCGCTATAGAACAGTTACCAGTTCCAGTGATCACCGTAGCACGCACCTGGTTGCTGAGCAGCCTATCAAAATTAAACAGCCTTACCAGTGACCACTATTTCAGACACAAAGCACATGGCAATGGCGGTGAATTTCGAGTAACAGTGATTAACTCTGCTACCGACATGTCACGCATCTCTATCTACAACTCCGTAAAGGCGTAATAACCGTACCCATTTTGAAGGAATTCCAAGCACAAGTGAGCGTATGACACTGCGACTTCTACGAAGACATTTTTCAATCGGTCCATGACTGACTAAATTAGGATCTCCATTGTATAGAGGATTCAGGTGTTTTGGATTATTCATTAACCATTAACCATGTTGCTAAGTAGCATGGTTAATGATTCCCGACGTTTCGAATAAGGCTGGTTTTGCGTGCGACACATTTATCGCTTCTTTTTGCGAAAGGTTGCATTCACGTACACCAACAGTGCTGCAGGAGCTTAGCTGTACGTGTGTATGTGGTTAGGACAGCGGTGATTTTGGACGATCGCAGTAAGTAATTCTACTTTGTAGAAGGATCTACGGTAATAGGTTCCCAATTGGCCTAGAAGAATATATGTGATGATAGCAAATAACATCAAATGATGTTGGTTCCGTCGAGATCCTGCGAGAAAACGCGTTTCGATTCTCCTTAGGGTAAAGAGACTTCTGTTCTCTTCAAGGCTTTACAGAACCTCTCTGGTGCCCACCCAACATACTGCTCAATGGGGAATCAGCATATTTCCTTGGGAGTAAGGCAGTCAGTGCACGAAGCTGACAAATCACCTCCATCTAGTACTAAGTTTCAGAATGAGTGGACGTATGCCACCAATTTCCCATGTGGCTTCATGGCATGCAGAGGAACTTTTACTTTTACCTTCGGACAATGAGTTAATATGTGTGCAATATTTTAGCCTCTCACAACAATGCTGATGAAAAAAATCATGTCTTCTGGAATATGACACTGTGTAGATTGGCGTATAATCACAGATGCTTCGAAGAAGCTTGCTACACATCAGGGTACTCAATTCGTCTTGGACTACCCTGACGTTAGAGGCACCAATCTCTTCCGACACGTCTGAGAAGAATTGAATCTTCAAGTTAGGAATTCAGGATGTTTGAAATTCATTGTGCAGTGACGAATCTTATGTAAAATACAATAAATAAATAAATTCAAAGTATATTACTAAATATTTGTGTTCATATTTATTGAATAAATGTAACACAAAACTTTACGGATGACGTAAAGTACATTCTTTCAAAGAAAAACGATGACGACTATTATCTTCTGGATCGTATATAGTCTGATAAATAAGTACGACCTTTCGGGCGAAATATATGCAGAGCATGTTTCTTTATACCACCGATAGTTATATAACACACTGCACGGCGTCACGTTACAGATCATAGGCACAACATTAATAATCCAATATCTCACATAACAATAATGAAGGTTTATGAGACAAATAAATATAAACACACAAAATCCAAGTTACTATATGCGGTAATGCTCCTAAGTTGGTAAAGAAACTGTCCGAATTGTATGGAACCTGAAGACTCATAAAGAGGTTCATAAGAATCCGACACTGGACCACTTCCTAAGTGCCATATCTCACAACCCTTTCCATTTCAAATTCCCGTCTATGTTTTCGAACATAATGAGAGTGAAGTGTTTTATTTAACAGCTTGTTAAGGTTATACAGCGTCGGTCGAATGAAATACAAGTATGCAGCATTGGTGGAATTATAATGAGAGGGAAAACCCGAAAGTACTCGGCTGATACTGTGTCCCAGTGTCCCTGTGATCACACAGTAACTCATGTGGACAGGCCTCGAATTGAACTCGGTCCTCCGCAGGGAGGGGCTGGCGACTAACCGCCTGAGCCATAGAGCGGCCCCTCATACATAATAAATCTATATAAAATTTATTTTAATTGTATAAAATAAACAAAACACGTTACAATATAAATTCTGATGGTTACTTAAAATTATAGGGTCCGTAGTACAGTCTGTCTTTACTTTTCTATTCTGTAAGTACAAGAGTGTATGTCAAAGCTTCATGTTCGGTTTAGCTGTAATCTGAACAGGTGAACACGACCACTGTCTTGCCAGAATTAATTATTACAAATGCAATTCTTATGTACGTATTTGGTGTCTAAGATGCACGAACTCTCAGGGTGAGTAACTGAATCTATTCAACAAAATTTGAAGTATAGAATCTTCCTCTACATTTTGTCCGATCTACGATCTTCCGAAATTGACTCATTCTGTCTGATTAAACAATATAAGCACAGAAAACTCTGGTCCACACAGATGCTGCAAAATTGTCTTTAGGCAACATATTTATCACACTTTAATTCACAAGAAAAGTAGGCTTCCACCACAAACATATCTGTGTTTTGTAATTTTGTATGTCCCACACAGTAGGTCTAAATTCTGATACATATTTGGAAGTTTAATAGAACTTGACGGAATATCATCCACTAACGACAAAAGGCTGTATACTGAACACACGACTCCGTAATCCTGCCCGCATTTTGTCCAGACCTACCTCGATACTGTCTACTTTCTAACTGCAAATGATACTAACGTAGTGTAAATTGGAATTTTTGAAACGGTCGCTACAAAAATGCAACTGGATTTTGGGGCTGTGAAGATCATTTGGTACATCTGAAAAATTAGGTAATTTTGTTACAGTACTTTCTTTATAGAAACGAAGAAAATAGCGTCTACAAAAAATAACTTGTTTTCAATTTTAAGTTCTATGAGGATAAATAATGAAAAAATATTATGTGGTCCTTACGGTGTTTTCCGTTATCCCTTACCTTTATTTGTCTGGGACACAATTGTACTTTTTCGGAATTTTAGCGCAGTTTTAAAGCAGCGACCAGCGGTGTTTATTCGTCTTCCTACAGGCTGTGGCATAAATTTTTATACTGTAATAAAATAATAGAAGAGTTTGCAGCATTGCATATTTTAACCAGATTAACAAACTCCACATAGGAATTAAGAGTATATATATATATATATAAAATATATATATATATATTCGTAAAGACAGGAAGATTAATAAAAGTATCTGACTCCTGTAACATTCCAGAAGGCATATGTTTAGTCCTTTATTTTCTCTTTTAGAACATAAAGTATATCACTTTCTTGTGTCAAGAGGCGGGGAAGGGAGTACACTAACGAAATCTTGGTGGTGTGTACAACTAGTTTGGTTAATGGCTGGCCTCTCATCACAGGTAATCAAATGTACCGACTGGGAGGGGAAGAGGGTAGGTAGACTGCTTCATTTGAATACGACACTAACTGAATTCCTGCCCCGTAGTAGCAGAGAAGGAGGGGCAAGATACGAAATAGGTGTGAATGAATCAGGCGGCAGCTGCTTGTTTACTAGTTGAACGTCCTTGACTTCAAATGCGGCCACCAAAATATTGCTGTTTAGAGGCCGACAGAACATACAATTTATTTGATTCCTAATTCAGAACAAAATTCTTTACTCTTCTAGAACTCGGAATGGGTAAACTTTATAAATGGAATCTTACTGATTTGTAATAGTAAATAATACTGGGTCACGTGTCTCTTATTCCTTTTAAAGATTTTCACACTCTCTTATAAAATTTGTGTACTCCGACACCGAAAATTTGATATCGCTGCTTTCAAAAGGAACAAGATCATATGCACATATCCGTTCAACAAGTTATGTTAAAAGCTTTCTCTCCTGGTCAATTTTAATACAATTCTAATACTTCCACTTAACTGTGATATATAATCGGACATACGATATGAGGGGCACGCGGTGGTACAGTTGGTTGAGTCACTGCGCTACAAGCCGGGAGGTTGCGGATTCGATTCTCGTTGGTTTCACTGGGTTTTTTCATTGACATAATCTTTCTGGCTACAATATGACCCAGAATTCGACTCAACCTCTAACAGAAATGAGTACCAGGAATGTTTCCTGGGGGCGTAAAGGCGGCTGGTGCCAAGGGCTGCCAACCTTACCACCTTCATGTACGGATTGTCTTGAAATTTGGGAGTCTGAATTTACTGGAACATTGAAGCCGCCCGTTCCAGGTTCGACCCCGGAAACAAGCTTCCGCGAGATGTAAGGGTTTTATTTAAAACTCGTATAATTTTTTTTATAAAGGTTTGCATCGGCAAGTGAACGTCCGTTCTCCTCACTCTGTGAATTCCTGCCTTGGGCTCTCCGCTTAACAATCGTTGTTGGAGGGTTGCGGGGATCGTATTACAGAATGGATGTCAGTTGGCCAACAGACTGACTGACGTTTGTGGCGCGGCGCGCTTTAGTCAGTCAGCTTCGACCTTGCAGTCAGGCGATACCGGCCTGACTTTGAAATTGGCAACGCGGGATTAAAGAAAGACAAGAAAACGTTAACCACGAAACTCTTCCGGAAGTATCAAGGCAGCGGGCGGGACGTGTGTGTGCTCTGGTGGAACACCAAGTGATTCGACCACAATAAAAGAGGCTATTTTCTGTAACTTCGATTTGACGTATCTTCCCTGTTGTCTCGATCCCCCCCCCTCCGATATTCCCTGTGACGAAGAAGAATCACTAGAAAGGCCGGATACAACCTTCAGGGCCTGTCTAGGCCTGTACAGGAATTGGTTTACCATTTACTTTTACATATGAAATGATTAACCCTTCAAAACCAGCGGCTATGTTATAATCCTACCAGGTATAATATTAAAAAATTCTACGTTCTGTCCACACAGTGTGTTTATGTTTCATGTCCACCTAAAAAAAAAGTAGTTCTTATATCCCTACGCAGCATAAACTGATTGGTTTTTATAATCGAAACGGAATGTGTTTTTGCGACGTATTAACTGATTTTTAAATATAATTCGGGTTAATTTTCGACTTTAAATGGTTAAACGTGACTGAAACGAGGGATTTGTACGTTGCTGGCCTCTAACTACTAAATGTCTGTTTTAGAATGAAAAAATGTATATACGTACACCGTGTGGTATACATTAACTCTTCAGGCACAAGCGTGGAAAATCCTAAAATTAAGAACCGCTTGGAAAACCTAGGCGTAGATGGAGGATCGTATTAAAATAGATCTGAAAGTAATAGTAATGTGTGGAGTGGATTAATCTGGCCGATGACAGGGATCGTGGCCTGTTGTTGTGCACACGGTAATGAATCTTAAAGTTACATGCAATTTCTGGATTTTGAATAGATGAGAAAGCGTTAGCTTCTCAAGAATTCCTCCAGGAATTGCTTAGTGCAAGTAAAGGTGCGTCAATTGCAGCATGCATATGTGTTTTATTGTAGGTCTGAGGAGTAATGTGGAAGATATTTGACTACGTTAATCCTAGCTTTCATCTGAAGGAATCTCAATATTATTTTCGTTCTTGATTCCAGCAAGCACTGGAAATGATTTGCTAAGAGACGTCTGCATCTAATAAACTTTTCAATATTCTCCGTTAAAATTGCTTTTTCCCTTGAAAAATTAAATTCTCTTGTCAAATGGAAGTTTTCCGTATTTGACCCATGCTGTTGATCGTCAGTATCTTTAAGCTGCATTGTACCCGAAAGCGCCTTATATCAAAATAATTTCTGCCTGTCAAATGGAAAGATGTCATAGATTTTAACTCAGTTGGTTTCATAAGAGTATAGAATGAGACGTGATTATGTAGAGAAAGATAAGTAGATCACAATGTGTGAAATTTATTATGGGTAGACACCAACAAGAGGAAGAAATTAAAAATATAGGCCACAAAAATATATGTCTTGCCCCAAATGTCTTTCAAAAATATGTTGATTAGGGAAAATATTTATCATTCAAATTCAATTTTATTTAAGCATTCATAATAATGTAGAAATCTGGAACATGCATGGCTTGAAGACGTTGTAAGTTTAGGAAAGAAACAACCGCCAGAAAACGACGAAGTAAGCTGTACTGTAATTAGTATGTTTCAATGCGAATTGAAACTAACAATTCACAATAATTACAACTGTGTTTCTTTCCCTGCTAAGCAAACAGCAGAAAAATTGATAGAAAATGGACCTTTGCGTTATAGACAAAACCGTTAATGATTTACGGAAATTTAATTTATTTCATTTGTTACATCTTCTACAACAGAATTTGCGACGTTAGAGGCAGCACAGTTTGCATCAAAATTACAGTCCGCTCACTCCATTTAGTCAAGGAGTGTACACGGTTTTACCGCAGTATTTTTTGTTACTGCTAAACTGCGTACAGTGGCGTCCTTTTTTTAAATAGCTACGAGTCCTTCACATGTTACAGAAATTTCCCTCCTTTACTTATGGAACTCAAATGTTCAGTACTATATTTACTGTTCCGTGTCATGACTAGTCAAATCGATTCTGCACTTACACACCGTAAGATGAATTTTATTATAATCTTTCTCTATATGTCTAGGAGTCATGTCATCCTTGACTTAGGTTTCCCAAACCAACCATACGTGTCACTTGTTCAGTCCATCTCATCACCTTCATTTAATGGCCTTAATATTCATAATACACACAGAGCTCCAACTATAATTCTACACATGATAATGAGGGATTACTGGCGGAATGTCTCAGTGAATCGCTTGCAATAGACGGACTGCATGTAATCTTTCCCAGAATTGCTTCATAGGTTTGAACTAAATAACAATTAGTTCGAAACAAAAGACTTTAAATTTACACGAAATAAGTATTCTGTAAATTTTGACCATATTATCTTTAAAGTTTTCCGAAAATTCGGACTCTGTCGATGATTTACGTCACCAAATGACAGCGTCAAAAAAGTACTCGTACATTGACATTAATTGTAGCTTCACAGTGATTACAAAAATTCATTCTGTCAAACGCGTTAGAGATAATACTCAATACAGCTTCTTTCATTCATACGTCATAGCTGATTTATCTCTGCATGTTACTCCACGTCATGCGGGTGCACTTCACAACAATATCCTTTGCGTTTGTGGTCAACAGGGAAATCGTTTTAGTTTGGGGCATTATCTTAGGTAATGTATCTGATTCTTTTACAACAAATTATATTATCTTTTCTAATCAAAATAACGTCACATCATCTGTCCAACACAACTATGTATTCTTACAAAGACGCAATCAGATTTAATAATCCATCAGCAGGCGGCTAAATACAGACGGAATTGCAAGGTAAAGTGCGTTTTACCTTGCAAACTGAGTCTGTATTTAGAACGATGATGGACTGTTAAATCCGAACGTTATTTTAAGAACACGTATTTGTGTTGGACAGATGATATGATTTTGTTTCGATGGTTTTAAAGACACGACGGGATGAATTCTATTAAATGATATTACCTTACATACTTTCCTTGCACGCTTAAATAAATAGCTCAATAATCATCCGTAATGTCAAAATTTCCTCCGTTCTAAACAAAGAGAATGTAAAGTTTGTCACTGACACTAAAAGAGAATTTAATTTCAATATTGTTCAGATGGAATAAAATGGATTGAACGCCATTAGAAATTAATTTATGCATAACGGCAAAATGTTTTCTGGAAAGATTTAACGTACTCGTATATGAAGTCAGATTTCATAAGGGAATGATTATAAATTATGAGGTGGAAGGGTGAGAGAAGGAGAATATTACGGTTGATTTTAACGTAGCTAATATTTGTCTATTCGCTTGAATGAACTAGTATCTCAACAAGAAGAAACACTTTTCTTTCCAGATCGGTTCAGCCAATCATGAAGGGTCTGAGGAAGGCTGGTGTAAGGACGAGAAAATTTTTCGATGTAGATAATGGATAGATAACGAAGGTCAATCTGTCATTCCACAAGAACAAGACGCATGACACCTACTTTATTTATTAAGTTGGGTGGCAGAATATTTATGACAAGAAAAGGAGGAAAGAAAAAGGCATTTTTTATAGTGACTCCTGAAACTTTCGACCCATTAAATGTAGGCGATTTAACGATGATGCTCTGTTTTAGAACCACTGGCTTTCGGGAGCAAGTAAGCAACCATCTGAGGCATAGGCCCTACTATACTCTCACACCGCGTTTTGCCGTTGGTAATCCGGAAAGTCGATTTACATAGTTTGCAACTTTAAAATATAAATAGGAATGGCTGTATTTTATAAAATCGTCTAGCCGAAAACTCAGTTTTCTTTAGAGCAAAAACAAAAATTGCTTAACTACATTTTCCTTTTTGTCACAGAAGAAGAGAGACCAACATTTGCAACAGTACTCATTTCGTTAGGATATTATGTCTCTCAGTCAGTCGCGAATTGAGTAAGTGTTGGCAACTCTTTCTTTAACAAGTGGAAAACTGTGTACATGATAAATCTGTCACCATTAACATAGAATTTTGGATAATAGTTTTTAAATTGCTAACATAAAACTGGATGATGCTATAGACCCACAATTATACTGTCAGAAAACAAATTTGGTATAATATTTCATGAACCACAAGAAATTTGGCTCCGTCCCTGGAGGAGTTCAACAACAAGGTTTTAGTTTAGAATTTCTGAAAGTATTTTAGAACCACGAAGGATAAAATAGAAACTAATGTAATTAATTTTCAAGAGTTTTATATTAATCATTATTGCTGTCAAATTGTGAGTGTGAATTCTTGATAGATTATTTGTGCGGTATTAAAATGAAAGAGGAACATGCACTGCTATCAAGTTGAATGAGCTGTATAAAAGTCTGCATTATGAAGTAATGATAAATGTTTTGTTGCTGGTGAGTGTTACTTGGGTATAATGTCTCTGTATTCTTGAACTTGCATATATATTGAGCATGTGCCCAGAAAAAAATTTTCCTTGCTATGGTTACTACGTAAATGTGTGAAGGTTCCTTCTTCCGAGTTTGCAGTGTGTACTTTTTTATGCAAATTCCATACTGAAATTTATGGACAGATGGACGGATACAGGCCTTTAGTCTAATATTTATGTATGGCTGTTCCCACACGTCAAGCTTAAAATGAGCATAAGCACTGTTAACCTTATAAGACGGTAATGCTTGATTATGTAAATTGTATTCCGGAGAATTGGACTCATGTATAAAGAAACAAAGGTTTATGTCTAAACATATCTGTGATATTTAATAACGGATTATCAAAGGTCGACTTCCAGCTAGGCAAAATATTTTTCCCTTCCCGAAATCACTCAGACAGGCTCAGGAGTCCAACTAGCCTTTTATAAAATTTATACCGGGGACTTTTTCTCCGAGAGCAAAGCGACGGAAGTGTGAAGCAGAATGTCACATCCATGTAGTGTTGGGATTAAGAATGAGTGGAACTCTATGTCCGTTCCCCATATTCCTTTAACGCGTGCGTAGGACAAATTTACCTTTAATTGATACATATTATAAAACATTTTGTCGAACATTTAAGAAATCATAAGAAAACTTCAGACAAGATGGAAAAAAGTACTTCGAATTTTTCACATGTAACTGTCGAAAGTAAATTATTAGCAAACGTTAAAACGTTTTCACACAAAATTGCTGTAACTGTTATCTCCTATCAGGTTTGAAGTCAGATTTTGGAGAATAATATGTTACCCGAGATAGAGAATGGCAATTTAAACCGAATCTGTGAAGAAAGCAATTATCATCGTTGAGACTTGAACAACATTAATGGCGGTGAGTTAGATATGATTATAGGGTGGGCGTGGACACGTCATTTTTGAGACTCACCACTTCGCGCTTTCTTCTCTTTTCTCATCTTTTTTCTCACAGCTGGCCGCTCACCAAAAGCAGACCCCGAATACGGCGTTTCACATTTTCTGAATTCTTGTTTGCCAAGCACGAAAAATACATTAGGTTTCATCAGTTAACGGCACTATCAATAATTCCGATTATACATCGTCGAATGATTAGTGAATGACTTTGAACGAATATGCTGCTCTGTCGACATTTGCCTGGAAATTCTGAGTGAAATAAAAAAAGCCTCAACCAGTATAACCAACCTCCCTACCGAAAATTGAACCTGGTATCCCCAGCATACGATACAGGAAAGGTATAAACTCAAACAATATATTCGTTGCCAAAATTAAAAGCAGTATATCTGACGTAATACGATTCCCTTATTTAGTTGATGTTAGAAGAAGAGCTCTTGCAAGAATCGTACAAGCAGAAGCAATGCAGAATTTTCTACTAAAGGTATATAAGAGACTCTGCACCTGAATTTGATGTCGCAGCTTGCAGCTAGAAAAGGAAAAAAATTAAAAACTTGAGAGATTTCGAAGGCAAACGTACATGTATTTTACTCTTAACAATAGGCTCATTATTTCTTTAATATAGGCGGACCCCCGTAACCGCGGATTCAATATCCGCGGTTTACCGCGGCCGGAAAAAAGTTTGAAAAATTAAAGAAATAAACGGTTCATATGTTTCAAAATGTGCGCCAAGCGAGAACGGGCCGTAACATGGTGAAATCCAGCAGCCCAAAAGCGCCCATTACTTGACTCATCTTCCTTTGTCCCCTTACCCACGCGTCTGTTGCCAACATTCTGCTTCTAGCATTCTCGCTGTTAGAATTAGTTGCCGCGTTATCGCAGTGTTTGTGTTCAGAAAGCCCTTATTTACCTAATAATGACCCCAAAGCGTAAGAGTAGTGATGCTGGTAGTGCTTCTAAGCCTAAGAGAAACCCTGGTGTCGTTTCCATTAGTGAGAAAGTGATAATTCTGGATATGATTGAAATAGAAAAAAAAATCGTAGGCGGAGATTACCAGGTTGTATGGCAAGAACGAATCTTCCATTCGTGAAGTGATGAAGAACAAAGAAAAATTCATGATAGTTTTTCTGTTGCACCACAAACTGCAAAGTTACTGCTATAGCCCGTGATAAAGTGTTAATGAAGGTGGAAAAAACCTTAAATTTCTGGGTGGAAAACATGATTTTTATTGCTTATGCAGCGCCTTGATGGAAAAGCATAATTTTTATTGTTCTGTCATCCCTTGAAACTGTACATGATACTGTACAGCACAGGTACTGTATTTTTTCATTGCTGTATCTTTTCTCGAAGATTAGGCTAAAAAGTCAGAATCCCTTATTTCATACGTACGAGAGAGAGAGAGAGAGAGAGAAAGAGAAAGTACACTGTAAATGTACAATGTAGTGTACAGTACGCCTTATTATTACATTATTTAATGTTGGTAATGTCTTACTGTCCGCAATTTATCAATTAAACTTATCGTATTTATGTATGTTACACGGATATCACGTTGTATCACGTTACATACAGCATTCGGTATTATCCGCGGTTTCACGAAACAGCGGTAGGTCTTGGAACGAATTACCCGCGGAAAAGGGGGTTCGCCTGTATTTTTATTTTTTAATAAACAGTTATTGTGCATGACACGTGCTATATCCAGAATGTAACTAGATCAGTCAGTAAAGCGACGGGCTGCGGAGTAAATGGCCGGGGTATGATTTCCGGAAATGTCGCAGATATATTTTCCTTAGCCGCCATGTTCAGACAGGCTGTAGCACGAGGCTGGCAAACCTATGGCACGTGGCATTCACCGCTGTCCCAATTTGTTATTTCTCTTTACCCGACCAGCGTCTCTGTATTCTGAAGAATATGTGTATATATTGATATATCGGATTGCATAGAGACTGTGTATGAATTACCGTTGCTACCAAATAATACTGTGAGTGACGAAGTTTTACAAAAATCAGGAGCGGTGCGAAGGGCTGACTGGATATTTAGTGTTGGGGCGTCAGCCTGGCGGTGACTGGGCGAATACGTGACGTTGGATAAAGCCCCTAAAAATCTTGTTTGCAAACAGGAAGTAATAGCAGCCACAGTTATTCAACATTTTCTTCTTTATCACATTCCTCGAGAAGACCTTTTTTAGAAATATAATAACTATACTACGCATTAATTATGTAACATAATAAAATTATATAATAATAATAATGCAATAATTAATAATAATTATGGAAGGCTCCAAGATCTTATTTTGCTCTTCAAACTTCCCATGGGCACGCGAAAAATTTCTTCGAAATTTATAGACAATTTGGGCGCGCGTCCTCAAAAAGTTTTGCCTGCCCTGCTCTAGCACATCAAACTGACAGCCATATTAAACGCATTATTTTCAATATATTGAGTAGTGCACATCATAGCAAGCCTCACATTAACCCTTGGTACCTTTCACGACAGGAGGCCACTACACTGCCCATAGTCACTGCGGAGTTGTTCCACTCATTGAATAATTGACGAGTAGGCCTACGAGTCTGCCCCCTCTCGATACATTTGCATTTTGGATGAACTGCATTCAGGCGACTTTATTTTCTGCAGTACATAAGAGTAATTACAATTTAACACGTCCTTAGCAGAAGGAAGGAACCCAGTGAGCAGCCCTACTGATTGGTATTCGGGAGGTCCCACTTTCCAATATCGTCATAGAAACCGACTATCCTTACGGAGGTGTTGCGCGATTTTTAGCTCACACTGGGCCACGAGTGCTTTCTTCCAGACGTGACTGAATACAGTCTAATTTATTATCTCTCATCATCCTAGTGCTTGATGCGTTTGTCAGAGAGCACTGTTCAGTAAATCATAAATCAATCAACAAACAGACAAACAGACAAACAAACAAGCCTTTCTTAGTACCAATATGGGAATTATAAACTGTGTTCATAATCTTCTATGATTTACTACATCAAATTATGATATTTCTTACACTGTACTTTTATAGTACGTTTTAGGGTTAAATAGGTTAGGTTTGTTTTATAGATATAGAATTAAAAGCAGTTCAGATCAGAACTTGCAAGACATACGTTCCTACCGGGCGGCCGGGATAGAATAGTCGGTATGGGGACTCGCTACGGACTGAACAGTCCGAGGTTCAAATCCCGGTGAGGACGAGATTTTACGAACAGGTCCAGACTGGCAGCGAAACCCACCCAAGCGGTACCAAGTCTCTTTCCAGGAGGTAAAGCGGCCAGGGCGTGGCGCTGACTCCGCATCCCTTTCTAGCGCCAGGGTCGAATAAGGGTAGAGCTATAACTCTGCCTCCCTTTGGCCTGCTTGGCACGTTACGGGACAGTTTTAGATTTATATTCCTACCGAAGAGACTTATAGTTCTATACAATCAATATGATTATTATTGTTGTGTTTATTTTTGTGAAGAACTTAGTACTTGAGTGCGAATTATGTATAGGCTAATGTTCAAACTCGCGAACTTAACTTCAGTCTTTCACATCGTACATATATTTGTAACTGTTGACATAAGGCAATACTTTGTACTTAGATGTATGTATGGACAGTGACACTAAGAGTCTTCTCCTACCTAACCCCACGTTCGCAGAAACTGTCGATATTAGTGACTGATGACCTTACTCGGGCATATCACAATGTGACTGCACAGTTCTGCGCATATCTGAATGTGGCTGAATAAATACATAAATTATACAAATTTGCCCAAGTAAATTCGAATCTGCCTGAGTAGTCATGGACAGACCCTAAAGAAGACTGCATTGCCCGCCAAGCAACTATCCAGTCAAGCAGACTCGTTATCATGAGTGACTTTTCTGTACGTTTTCTCAGTCCTTCCAAGCAAATACCGAAATTCTTCCTCAAATTATACCACGGCTAATTTCTTGCATGTTATTATGAATTTATTACCAGAATCTCTCAGAATATTTGTTTATACGCTGTGTAATTTTGTAACGAAAGAAGCTATATTTATTGTGAATATATCGCCGAAAGGTTATCAGTTCTTCTCAGCGCTGAAGTAAGATCTTGCTGTCCACGAATATACAGATGGTTACAAGTTGGAAATATCTGTGACATGGTGGCTGATAACAGATGACACGGACTTCTGTCAACCAGGTACATAAAAACACGTTGCACGGTAAGATATATTCCTCAGCTGTGGCGGGGGTCATGTGGTGAAGTAGACAATTAAGTGTGAATTGTTGCTATTACAGCTGATAAAAAGGACTTATATATGCTGTTTAGGCTCAATTGTGACCTAACCGGTAAATGCATTAGCAGATTGCACAGGAATCCGTTTGAATACATTAAAATGTTGCAGTTGATTGATTAGTAATTCTGCTTCCAACCTGGAAGGTCACTGGCCAGAAGGCTGGTTATTCTTTCTGACCTTCTGAGCCGCTCTTATGGCAGATCGCACAAACATCATTTATAACAAAGATGTTTGGTCATATCGTGGTTTTCCAAACTCCTGTTGGTAATAGTGATTTTCTTCACTAAAAAGTGTGGTAGCAAACTATCCCTATTGTAGGGGATTGGGAAAAAGGTGTAATTTTGCCGTGTGCATTTCTTCTTCAGCATGGCCTCGTGTAATACAGAAGGGAGAAAAAAAAAGTGGGATTTAATCAAACTGAACGATCAGCAGAAGTTGCATTCTGATGGTTTCCTTACGAAAATATAATTAGTTAGTAAAAGGGAGAATACCAAAGCAAAGTTTAAGAATCGACGCTGGGGTTGCAGAAACAAGACGGTTTGACTTGTTAACTGTTAGGGGAATGTAAGAAATTTAATGATGACTTTGAAGGTGACACAGTGTAAACAATAAAATGATATTACAAAGGAAGAAAATTTTTCCTCTTATAGCTGGACATTAGTGACAAGCGCCGAGAGGAGCAGAGTGACTGGAAAGAATACGAGGGAATGCTGATAAGTCCTTAGCCCGACCAGGAAGGAAACAAGCTACAGCAACCAAACTCGGGATTTATTCATCACACTCCCCACGAAGCACAATACACTTCTTAGCCCGTTGCTCAAACGTTTGCAAGCCACTCAAAAAAATTCAGAATTTTGTCCTTCCAACCACGTCACCGCGACAGCAATGGCCTCCGCGTCGGACGAAAAATGGCGATCTTTCAGATGTTTTTCCAGTCCATGGAACAGGATGTAGTCCGACGGAGCCAGATCCGGAGAATAGGGTCGGTGATCAAGACAATGGAAGCCCAGGTAGGCCAGTTTCTTCTGGGTTGCAAGTGCCCGATGAGCCGGGAGATTGTCGTGTAAGAACAAGACCTCTTTAGTGATCTTCCCGCGGCGTTTTTCCTTCAAAATGTCCTTCAATTGCACCAGCACAGATGAGCAATACTCCGCGTTTATAGTTTGCCTTTTGGAAGATAATCTATGAGGAGGATGCCGTCTTGATCCCAAAAAATCGAGGCGAGAACTTTCCAGCGGTTTTTGCACTCGGAATATTTTGGGACGGCATGAGCCTCTATGCCGCCACTCCATTGATTGCTGCTTTGTCTCCGGGTTATAGTGATATAACCAGGTTTCGTCCATGGTCACCAATTGCGCTCGACAGGAAATCATTTGGATCGCGCCGAAAAAATTCCACCTTTGCTCAGACGACTGGCACCGTTGACATTTTTGATCCGCCTTCAGGCATTTCGGGACCCACTTCGCGGAGAGATTCCACATGTCCAAATCTTCATAAATGATGGACCCAACCCACTCACGTAAGATGGCCAGTTGCCCAGCTATTGATTTTGCCGAAATCCGGCGGTCTTCCAAGATTAGCTCGTGAATTTGATAAATAATCTCCGGGGTGGTCACTGTTTTGGGTCGTCCAGGACGAAGCGCATCACAGGTGGAAAAATCACCACGTTTAAACGGGGTCACCAAGTTTTTGACGGTGGCATACGATGGTGCATGTTCCTCTAATGTTTCTGTAAGAATGGCGTGAATTTCCTTCGGCGCCTTGCCTCGCAGGGAAAAAAGAAAAAAAGAAAAACTTGATGATAATTCACGTTTCGATGTTGTTGAAATCGCGCGCGTCGCCTGACATGCTTCTTTTCAGCCTCTGTAACAAGAAAAGACTTACAATTCGGCACATGAACAGACTTCTCTTTCCAACGACACTGTCGATTCCGTCCTACGACATCGGGAAGTAGGTAGGGCTAAGAACTTATCAGTACTCCCTCGTAGGTAGGTGTGACGAAGCAGCGACCGATGTGTGTTATAAAATCGGGACAAAAATGGAATAGTTATCCGGTTATTCAGAAATTAAATTTGTCTATGCAGTGAAAATATCGTCAGTTTATAAGACTTATCAGAGCAGAAAGTGATGTTGCAGGCAAGAACGTTCTTGCGTGATGAAACGAGCCTCCAGTCTGTGCAAAATGTGAGGCAAATTTAATACGAGTTCTTTTAATATAAATGCGAGGGATATTTTTCATGCCGTAATAACAGCGAAGCAAGAAAACACATTATTCTTAGCTACCTCTGTTTTCTTAATTCACATTATCTCATACAAATTTTTTCAGTGTTACTAATTTGTATTACAGGTTTGCAGGAGGTATAAAGACAAGTGTACACCATTTTGAAATTAATGTTTTTTATTCATTCTTGTAGCAATATCAATATTATCAATATGATGCATTTTTGGTACTTTAAGAATTTTGTTGCATCGCTGAAAAGTTTTGCTAATGACGGAATGCCTGAAATATACAGCTCAGATACGGATTTCAGCGGTTGCAGAAGCCACTGACACAATTCAAGTCATGACCGAGTACATCGCTATCAGACATCGGCTTTGAAATGAACGTATCGTCAAATTGCACTTTTCGAGCATATTGCAATATAACCGGTATGGTGATTTGCCCCGGACTTCGCCATAAGACCGAAAGTTATGTATAATATCCACAAGGCTGCCATCTTCTTATTTTATATTCCACGGATCTTTCGCCATGTTTATCAGTGAGGACCCTAAGGTTAGTGTCACTTCCGCTTCACAATTTCGCGTGTGCGCCATACAGTTATTACCCAGTTATAGGAAAATGAATAGTGCGGAGTTAGGTTGGCTTCCAATAAGGCGCTATTCATGCCAAGTTCTGTGAAAATCGGTTAAATCTTTCAAAATTCCAAATGGACAAACATGCATACACACAGTGTGATGATCTAAAAAGCTTACTTTCTTAGTTCTTAGGAGGGCCAAAAGTAGGCTAAGAATGTAAAGTTTACCCAGTCTTAAGATATAACCGAACTGTGTCGGTGTTGATGTAATTCTACACATTATTATCACGACAGCCGATAAACGTGAATTGTTGTTTTCACACACTGGTCTTTGTATCCCTGATAAAAGGCACCCCATTCAATGGAATGCTTGGTAAACATCATCACCAGTTTGGACATGGTGGAGAAGGTAAATATTTTGCGCGTGCTGGGAAAGGATTCCTGATCTTACGTACCGTAGCTAGACACCATACTGGCTGAGCTATCCACTGCGTTTTCTAAGTGTTATTTGTCATACACATGGTACGTACATGCAGGGCCTATGCATGTATTTGAATACATATACTCTTCTAATCATCTGCCGAAGGAACTAAACCCAGGCCACTCAGTCCGTAGCCAGTACAGTATTGACTGAGATTTTCGGCTAAAGTTATTATTATCTTAAATCGGTTCGAAAGATTGTAGTGCTTTCACCACGGTCAAATAATCCAATAAACGTAACATCCCACAAAGCTTATATCTTCAGAAATAACGTATGTTTTTTTATTTTAATTGTTCTTAAATTATACCGATTATTTTTAACTGAAATGAAAACTGTCGTGTTCCGTGGCATATTGGGGTGTTTTAGAGACGGCTGCTTACTTCAGCAAACAATAAGCAAACAAACAGCATAAGATGCTAATTTGTAGACAATAGAAAACAAAATTTTTACATTGATTTAATATTATTTTTAAGTGAATTTTGACTATAATCATCCATTTACACCAATACAACATTCTCCTACACGAGACGCATAAGCAAATGGCACAGGTACGCGGTCCGTTTGGGTTGAATACTTAAATACTAGACGTTTCAACAACGGTACATCGGTTAATTTTGTTTAAGAATATGGCTGCATCGCGTTTTCCATAATATCTACAGTTTTACTTTTATGGCTGTCACTTTACTTTTAAAGTTTTATTTTTGACACTGTGTTTATAAATTAGATGTGTACATTTTGAATGCCTTTGTGTTATGTATACCTTAAGATAGTAATTTAACGTCGAAACATGTAGGAGAGTTCATGGGTACGGTTGATTTATAATTTTAAATACATTTTGTGCATGTGTTGGTGTGTATGGATGTTTTTAAACTGAGCTGAGAAACAATCTTCTTATTATTCTTCTTCTTTCACCTCAATAATTGTGTGTTGCAAGTTCGTCCTTATGTTCAGGTGTTTTAAATTTGAACGTGTCAGCCAATTCTGGGTCTGCTCACGTTCCTGTATTTTGAAGCTATATAAATATGCCTCTGCTAATTTTGGCACCCTGTTATTTTTTATATCATCTACTTGTTATTTTGAATTTAAGTGTGGGCCTATCCTCATTTTGCTGCAATATTATTATTTTTTTCTTTTGGTAGGTTCAGGTTATACTGTACACTTAATCCTAGCAATAACGTAAGAAAATTCATAAGTGAAACTTTTATTATCTGTCTTGGTTTTCTTCCCCTCGTGAGTTCAAATTAAATTTCCAAAACGTAATTTTATCTCATCTGTTTGCGAAATAGAACGTATCTTTCAGTTATATTTTATACATCCTTATATGTAGAGAGTCCCAAAGTACACAGTATTGTGAAACGGTGTTTCTTCTATGCCTATAGCCCGTCTCCGTTTTCTGGTGTAGAAGGTTTACTCCGCAGAGAGAAGAAATTTACATATATCTAATTTCTGGATAGCATATGTTAAGGAAAATTAGGTAAAATATATTTCGTACGTATTCTCCAGAGTATAGCAATATTAGTTACTAAAAGGCTTACTGTGGGTCGAATTTAGAAATTAATTTTATTTATGTTAAACTTGTGGTTTAAGTTCTAGAAAGGCTTAACTTACGGGTAGCCTTCCTGTTCGCAGTGATGGCTGTGACATTATACGCTAATTTTGATGTACGTTCAGAGGCGCACCCACGAAGGGGAGGGGGCTGCCGGACTGCAGTCCCATCGAAATTTTAAAAAACACGGCTTTTGTAGACATGGTAATGTAAAAGGCTATACGTGATTTACCCTTCAGCCGAAATTAGCCACTGAATTCGGATGATGATTTTGAAAAACAAAATAAAATCTGAAATTAAATTTTATGATTTAAATTTGGTGACTGAATCATGGAACATGTAGTTTAATTGTAGATGGCAACAGTGTAATGTTACAGTTATACTTACGACATGATTTTAAAATCAGGTAGTATTATATATAGCCTAAGGTTTCAGAACCCCGCACCCCCTCCCCCCCCCAAAAAAAAGAAATTATGGGTGCGCTCTTGATTATGCTTACACAATGGAACTCTAGCAAAAAGATACTACAGTGAATTAGGCTGCAAAACATCGTTGATATTTTTCATTGTCCTGTGTCTTACACAAAAAATTGCGAAAGTCAGTACACACAGACTAAGTTTGTTTTAAATTATTAAAGGAGAATTTCTTTAACTTTTAGTTCTACTGTAAGGGACCTTAAATTTATTGGCACGTTGTTCATCTTACCTGTGTGATCGGAGAGGCTTCTAGTGACCCCTGCGGGTGGTGTGTGTGTTGGGGTGTGCTGATGACTCCCACCCCCGCCACTTGTCGCAGTGTGTTGCTGTTGCGAGTTATCAGGCGTCGCGGCGCCATGCTGATGACCGCCATTAGCGCCGGTATTGCCGGGAGGCAATGCGTACAAAGCCGTAAAGTCCTCAGCCGAAGAACCGCTCGTTGTGCTTCCTCCACACTTGCCACCTGTCCCTCTCTTATCGACTACACTGAGTCTGTCCACCGTAACACTGTGGTGATTATGGTGGTGGTGATGATGATGCGAATCATCAACAAGGCCTGCCACCCCAAGCAAGCCCCCAACAAGGTTGGGGCGCAATTCTTCCATCAGCTTTGCGTTTCCGGTGGCAACTGATGTGGGAGACTGAAGGGCTGACGTACAGGGATTTGCTGATGCAGCAGCAGCTGCGAAGTTGAGTTGTCGGGAGAAAATGGCGGGGAAAATATTGAATTGCTGATGGTGGTGATGTGAGTGGTGATGTGGTGACGCGTGGTGATCTGTGCTTGTGGTATTGCTGCCGCCTCCTGAGCCCGAATTGGCGCCACCACCGGAACCACCCCCGGCTCCGCCAAGGGACGAGCTTTCGCTCGCCGCCAGGCTTGAAGATCCACCACCACCGCCACCGCCACCGCCTCCCAAACAGCCGGACACCTTGAAATCCAACGTAAAGCCGGGTAATTCCACGTCTTAAATTTCCTGTTGCAGTTAGAAGTAGAGAGCGTCCTTCTGCCGACAGATTGTGGCGATTCAGTTTCCGGCTTTATATCTCCTTGTAAACATGGACAGTTAGATTTGACTGATCCACAAGACAAATTAATTTAAAGCTGCACGATTCTTTTAACTGTGTTTTCGCAAATTACTGCAGACGGTTAAAATATAGGACCTTTAAAACAGTTGTTTTCCCCCCAACTAACTCGTAAAAATTTTTTGTTGTTACTTACGACAGTGTGGGATAAAGTCTAGCCCGTTTAGCGTATTAAATGTCTCGTAACACTTTCAGTGTGGTGTGTGGGCTTATCAATATAACACAGTCTGCGATATTTGTCAGATACCCAAAATTACAACGTATAATTTTCTGTAAACTGTCCCTGGAAGAATCCAATTCCTGTATTTGCTTGAGTTACAGACGGTAAAAACTCACAATTGCTCACAAATCATTACACTTTAACACCACTAATTAATGTAGGCTCTGTGTTTAATATACTTTTAAATATTATCAGTACCTAAATTTTTAACTTTCATATTTGTGTTTGCCTCCATATATTTCTTGGCAATTAAGTATCCCAGTCACTGTGCAAGCGGTGTTTAAAATGAATATTTATGTGCCATTTAAAATCAGCGGAACGAAGAGTATAAATATTGAAGCGGAAAGTAATATGATGAATTACTGCATGTGTCTTGTCTTTCAGGTCACTAAATTTAATTTATTTCTCTAGAAGCCAATCCGAGTTTAGTGTGATGGTCTCTTAACATTCAGTCACAGTCACAGTATTTTATTTTGTTTTACAATGATAAATACCTGATGCTAAGAAATAAGTCAAAGTTCGCTTTCACTACAGTGTCATCACTTCACTCATTTATGCGAGATTGGAGCGCACGTCAAATCTGTCACTGGCGTACTCTTCACTTGGAGTATGAATGCACGTAGTGTGGTGTCGATGGTTTGGTGCAGCAACAGAAACTGAAGTGTTAGGCCTCTTCCGTATTAAGTTTGCTCTACAGCTGATTTCGGGCGTCGCTTACAATGCCGAAGGATTAAAGTTACTTACACACAAGATGCTGTACAAGTTTCCGCAATCCGTGGCAGATTACTGCAATTAAATCTTTTTAGTAAAAAAAAAAGAAATATATTCTTTCTTTTTCTCCCAGATGGGGCAAGTTTTATTTCTACAAAAAAAGAATTTCAAATCCTTGCTAACTTGTGCGAAAATGCAATTAGGCAAGTTATTGTAACACCCTTCTCCCCCTTCGCTTGCAGCCCTCTTCTTCTAAATAACGTTATTTGTTAAGCTTCAATAAGTTTTTATCCCTTGCGTATTTAACTAGAATGAGTTATAACTAGCAGTGCTCTTTAGTATCAGATCTGCTGCAACTCGGGCTATGATGACAAGACTCGGATAACTAAAAGTGACTAACGAAATTAGACTCAGATATAGTATAGGCAAAGGTTTTATAGGACACGACGAGCTTTATGTACTCGGAACACCCGGGCCCCAAAACGTAGTGTCTCGCACTATGAACATCCCTCTGTGGAAACGAGACGATAGGGAGTTTTTCATTTTCTCTTCTGCAATGCTGGACCAATGATATAGTTCACATTAGTATTCCGAACCTACGGTAAAAAGCTCTTTTCTCATTGGTGGATCTTGTAATGGGATTCCATGGTAACGACCAGTAGGGGGATGACAGGGTGGCTGGATGACAGGAGGTTGGGATCCGTTGCTAGGGGAGGCTGCTGCAGGGAGAAAGAGAGACAGGGAATCAAAATGGCGTCGTGCATGCGTGTGCTGATATTTCTCGCTGCAAAGGATGTTGGGACGCTAGTTCATGATGAAGCTTGGTTTCCGAGTTGCTGGTTGTGTGGGTGAGATGTTCCTTCATTTGTGTAGCTCTATTTTTTTTTAGATTGTAGCTTCGCTTACTTTTGTTTCTTTATTTGCTGGATGACTGTAGAAAATACAAACCATTACTGATGATATCGGTGTGGGAGGGAGAAGGTTAAAAAATTGTATAATAAAGTGTCACGTAGTGGATGACAGTACTTACACTCCATTCTCTCTCATAATTACAGAATTTAGCTAAATAGAATTTAAACATAAGTAGCTTTTCAATTTTAACCACTGTGAAACGAATTAAAGAAAAGGCTTTTAATTTCCGCAGGGTTGTAAAACACATTCCTGCTTCCACAACCTAAGTTAAAAATAATTTTAACAGATTATACATAAACATAGTGGCAAAGTGCTGTTTGTCCTATATTGTATAACCTCCGTACTATTCAAGATTAGTCTCCTGGGAAGTGAAGCTGTGCAGTTTGGTATGTAGGTTTATCAACGTTTCGAAGGAAATTTCTACCTTTATCTTCAGGGTCGACAAACCTAATCTTCTCAAACTGGGTCAGTATATTCCTTCTCAAAGGCGGTAATTATCTACAAGATTAAACGGCGCCACAGAAAAAGCTGTATCCTTTATACTTACTGCTGTAAGAATCTCCAATATTATTGGTATTCACATTTATTTATGGCAGATAAAGCCCCACTATTATGAAGTTATTCACACTACTTAGAATCGGACATTATTTTATGGACTAGTTCGTTATGTTTTACCAAATATTCATCATATCGCAATACACTGGAAATAAATGCACAAACACAAACACACACACACACACACACACACACA
>JGI20166J26741_11531140_pt1 | contig 24811 bp, 37 predicted proteins | sample TergutCu122P5_FD_26741 | JGI IMG/M metagenome (IMG submission 26741)
CTGCCCTCGTAAAATCTTCGGATATAAAACAGCTAACCAAATGGCAGCTTGAGGTAATTGGTAGAAATTGGTTGGGCAATTAAACTTGCAATTTTCATTGTGGTGTATTTTTGTAAAAAAGGCTTGCATTGCCCGAAAACACGTGATATAATGCTGTAGTTGTGACATTATGCGGGCGTTTTGTTGTGTTTGTCGGCAAGCGCTCATTCATGAGAGCGATGAGGCGGGAGGTTGCCGGGTTTCCGGGTCATTTCCGCGGAGCGATGTCCAGTTCTTGAAACCGGGCGGCAGGGTCACTGTAGACAAAAAGGGAAGCAATAAGATCAAGATCACCCAACGCGATCATATCAGGATCGGAGTTGTAAAACAGAGGCGTTTATCCGCCTCGGATCATGACACACCCGGATACGTTTACGGTCACCGCTTGTCGTGCTAGAATCATCGGCATCAGGATTTTTGTTTCATTTTTGTTTTCATGAAAGAAAATCCTATGATCAGTACGAAAAGGAGGCGGCTTTTTTTATGGCAAACCAGAAAATCAGAATCAATCTCAAGGCTTATGACCATAAGCTCATCGATCAGTCCGTGGCCCAGATCATCGAGACGGCCAAAAAGACCGGCGCGAAGATTTCCGGGCCGGTGCCACTGCCGACAAAAAAGGAAGTTGTGACGATACTCCGGGCGGTCCATAAGTACAAGGATTCCCGCGAGCAGTTTGAGATGCGGACGCACAAACGGCTGATAGACATCCTCATGCCCACGCCCAAGACCGTGGACGCGCTGACGAGGCTGGACCTGCCCGACGGCGTGGATATCACGCTGAAGATCATGTAACCGCGATAATAATGTAATCAATAGAACTGTTCCGGAACCTGTAGGGGCAGAGCTTGTCTCTGCCCTGGACAAGGGCAAACACAAGGTTTGCCCCTACAATAAATCGGTGTTTCAGAACACATCTATTGTGTATGTATAGACGCAAGATCGGCCGCGGCCGATCCGCTGCAATATTTACGGAGGTGAAGTATGCAAAAAGCAATTATTGCTAAGAAAATCGGCATGACGCAGGTTTTCACGGAAAACGGCAACCTCGTCGGCGTAACGGTCCTGGAAGCGGGGCCATGCGTCGTGGTTCAAAAGAAGACCGTTGAAAACGACGGCTATGAGGCTTTGCAGGTGGGCTTCGGTTCGGTCAAGCCCAAGCACGTGAACAAGCCTTTAAAAGGGCACTTCACAAAGGCGGGCGTCGAGCTGAAAAGGGTCCTGAGGGAGCTCAGGCTGGATCCTTCCGATTCGGCCTTGAGAGGGCTCGAGGTCGGCGGCGAGATCAAGGCGGATCTGTTTGCCGCGGGCGAGCGCGTCGACGTCTCCGGCGTCTCAAAGGGCAAGGGCTATCAGGGCGCGATACGCAAATACGGCCAGCGCACCGGCCCCGTCACGCACGGCTCAAAGTATCACCGCGCCGCCGGCTCCATGGGCGCCTCCGCCAGCCCCAGCCGCGTCATGAAGGGCAAGGGCATGCCGTCCCATATGGGCCATGAAAAGGTGACGACGCAAAATATCGAGGTCGTCCGCGCCGACGGCCAGGCGAATCTGCTGCTGTTGAAGGGCTCGGTCCCCGGCCCCAACGGGACGATAGTCATGGTCAAAAATACCGTCAAGGCATAGACATACAGCGATTTTGAGCAACAACTCGGCGGCAACTTCGGCGGCAACTTGGCAACAACTCGGAAGGAGGATACGCAACAATGGCTAGTGTCAACGTTTATAATATGAGCGGCGAACAGGTGGGCGAGATGGAGCTGGACGACGGGATCTTCGGCATAGAAGTCAATGACCACGCGGTTCACCAGACCGTTTTACAATATCTCGCCAATCAGCGCCAGGGCACGCAGAGCGCCAAAACCCGCGCGGAGGTCTCCGGCGGCGGCAAGAAGCCCTGGCGTCAGAAGGGGACGGGCCGCGCCCGCCAGGGCTCGTCGCGCTCGCCGCAGTGGAGGGGCGGCGGCGTGGTCTTCGCCCCCAAGCCCAGGGATTATTCCTTCAAACTCAACAGGAAGGTGAAGCGCCTCGCCTTAAAAAGCGCGCTGACCTCAAAGGTATTGGACAACAAGCTGATCGTGCTCGACGAATTAAAGTTCGACGAGATCAAGACCAAATCCATGCAGAACGTGCTGAATAATCTGAATCTTAAAAAGGCCCTGATCGTCATACCCGACAACGACCGCGGCGTGGTCCTGTCCGCGCGCAACATCCCGGGGGTTAAGACGGCGGGCGTAGGGACCATCAACGTGTTTGACATCCTCAAATACGACACGTTCCTCGTCACGAGGGACGCGGTGAACATGTTGCAGGAGGTGTACGTCTGATGGCCGATCTGAAATATTATGACGTCATACTGCGGCCCGTTATAACCGAGCGCTCTATGGCGGACATGGGCAATAAGCGGTACACGTTCTACGTGCACACCGACGCCACGAAGGTGCAGGTGCGCGACGCCGTGGAGAAGATGTTCCCCGGCACGTATGTCTACAGCGTGAACACCATCAACTGCATGACGAAGGTCCGCCGCAGGAACCAGGGCAAGAGCCAGATCATGGGCAAGACGCCGCAGAAGAAGAAGGCTATAGTGCAGCTCACAGTTGACAGCAAAGAGATCGAGCTCTTCCAGGGCATGTAGTGTTGCATCCGGTAAGATTTTATAGAACGCTGTAGGGGCAGACCTCGTGTCTGCCCGCGGACCGGGCGGAGACAAGCTCCGCCCCTACTGTATTTTATCGCCGGATAATACGCCAGTGCTCCGGCGGCAATCCAGCAATCCGAAAGGAGCGATTTAACTTGGGCATCAAGAGATATAAACCGTATACGCCGTCCAGAAGGCAGATGACCGTCTCGGATTTCTCGGAAATCACAAAGAGCGCGCCGGAAAAGAGCCTCGTGACGCATCTGAAGAAATATTCCGGGCGCAACGGCCAGGGCAAGATCACCGTGCGCCACCACGGCGGCGGCCATAAAAAGAAATACCGCGTCATCGATTTCAAGCGCCGGAAAGACGGCATCCCCGCCGTCGTCAGGGCCATCGAGTACGATCCCAACAGAACGTCCAATATCGCGCTGCTATGTTACACGGACGGGGAGAAGGCGTATATACTCGCCCCGAACGGCCTCAACGTTGGCGATAAGGTGATGAGCGGCGCCGACGCCGAGGTGCGCGTGGGCAATTGCCTCCCCCTCTCCAATATCCCCATAGGCGCGCAGATACACAATATCGAGATGAAACCGGGCGCCGGGGGTCAGTTGGTCCGGGCGGCCGGGAACGTGGCGCAGCTCATGGCAAAGGAAGGCAAGTTCGCCACAGTCCGCCTGCCTTCCGGCGAGATGCGCATGCTCCCCGCCGATTGCCGCGCCACTGTCGGCCAGATCGGCAACCTGGACCATGAGCTCATCAACATCGGCAAGGCGGGCAAGAAGCGCCTTATGGGCATCCGCCCGACGGTCCGCGGTTCCGTCATGAACCCGTGCGACCATCCGCACGGCGGCGGCGAGGGGCGCGCCCCGATCGGCCGCCCGGCCCCCAGCACCCCCTGGGGCAAGCCGGCCCTCGGATACAAGACGCGCAATAGGCACAACGCCAGCGACAAGATGATCGTCCGCAGGCGGGGCAAGAAATGAGGCTAGAGGTTAGAGGCTAGAGGTTAGAGGCTAGATAAAAGATTAAAGATTAAAGATAAAAAGATAAAAGATAAAGACAGTGATAATTTATTGGAGGTCAGTTTATGAGCAGGTCGCTTAAAAAGGGGCCGTTTGCCGATGATCATCTGCTTAAAAAGGTGGAGGTACTCAATAACGCCAACAAGCACGAGGTGATCAAGACCTGGTCGCGCCGCAGCACCATATTCCCGGTCATGATCGGCCACACCATCGCCGTTCACGACGGCCGCAAGCATGTCCCCGTGCTCATCACGGAGGATATGGTCGGCCACAAACTGGGCGAGTTCGCCGCGACGCGCACGTACAGGGGCCACGGCAAAGACGCCGAGAAAAAATCAAAACTCAGATAAAATTTTGAAAACAGCATAATTCGAGCGCTGGAATCCGGAATCTGGTGTTACATCCTGCAAGATTTTACAGAACGCTGTAGGAGCAGACCTCGTGTCTGCCCGCAGACCGGGCGGAGACAAGCTCCGCCCCTACTACATTTTATTGCCGGATAATACACTAGTTTTATCTAACTTCTAACTTCCGGCCTCTAATTTCTATCCAGGAGGTGGCATCAAGTATGGCCAAAGGCCACAGGAGCCAGATCAAAAAGGAGCGCAACGCCAATGTGGACAAACGCCCCAAGGCCCACGCCAAGTTCGTCCGCGTCTCCGACACAAAGGCGCGGATCGTGCTTGAGCAGATCAAGGGCAAGGACGTGGGCGCCGCCATGGCGATCCTCATGTACTCGCCGCGCTACGCGGCGGCCATAATCCAGAAGGTGCTCAAAAGCGCCATCGCCAACGCCGAGCACAACTGTGAAATGGACGTCTCCAAGCTCTATGTGCAGGAGGTGTTCGCCAATCAGGCGCCCACAATGAAGCGCATACAGCCCAGGGCGCGCGGCATGGCTTACCGCATCAATAAACGCGCGAGCCACATATCGATAGTCCTCAACGAAGACGAAAAACTGGGCAAAAATTTAATCAAAACCCCGAGCGCGGCCGCGGACAAGAAACCGGCCAGGAGCGCGGATAAAAAACCGGCCAGGAGCGCGGGCAAAAAACCAGATAAAAAACCAGATAAGAAACCAGACAAAAAACCGGATAAAAAGTTGAATGACAAAAAGGTCAAATAACAGTCGATGGGAAAGGGAGGTAAAGATGGGTCAAAAAGTTAATCCGCACGGCCTTAGAGTGGGTGTCATAAACGGCTGGGATTCCGTGTGGTACGCGGAAAAGGATTTCGCCAAATTCCTGGTTGAGGATCACAAGCTGCGGGAATATCTCAAGAAAAAGCTGTACGCGTCCGGCGTTTCAAAGATCACCATCCAGCGTACCAACGAACGCGTCAAGATCACGATCTTCACGGCGAAACCCGGCATAATCATCGGCAAAAACGGCCAGGCGATACTGGAGCTCACCAATGAGGTCCAAAAGCACACCTGCCAGAAGGCCGTTTTGAATATCGAGGAGATCAAGCGCCCGGAGCTGGACAGCCAGCTCGTGGCGGAGGATATCGCCAAGCAGCTCGAGAACCGCGTCACGTTCCGCCGCGCCATGAAGCAGGCCATGGGCCGCAGCATGAAGGGCGGGGCGCTGGGCATCAAAGCCTCGGTTTCCGGCCGCCTCGGCGGCGCCGACATCGCCCGGAGCGAGCATTACCACGACGGGACGATCCCGCTGCACACGCTCAGGGCGGATATTGACTACGGCTTTGCCGAGGCCAACACCACATACGGCAAGCTGGGCGTAAAGGTCTGGATCTACAAGGGCGAGGTGCTCGGCAATAAGAACTGGGACAGGACCGTCAGCAATGAGAAGCCCCTCCCGCCCAGATCCGGCAGGCCGGACCGCAGAGACCGCGGCGACAGAGGCGACCGGGGCGACCGGGGCGACAGAGGCGGCAGGCCGGGATCCAAACCGGGCGGCAGGCCGGGGTTCAAGCCGGGCGACAGATCCAGGGCGGACAGCGCTGCCCATTCGGCCCCCCATCAGAGTTCTTCTCGTTAGAATCCGGATCTTTAAAATCCGGCTCTTAGAATTTAATAAGGAATGATGCATAATGTTAATGCCAAAGAGAGTCAAGAGGCGCAAGCAGTTCAGGGGCCGCATGACCGGAAAGGCTTTGCGCGGCAATAAAATAACCTTCGGCGAATACGGCCTGGTGGCCATGGAGCCGAGCTGGATAACCTCAAATCAGATAGAAGCCTCCCGTATCGCCCTGACGCGCCATATGAAGCGCGGCGGGCAGGTCTGGATCAAGATCTTCCCGGATAAGCCGGTGACGGAGAAGCCCGCCGAAACGCGCATGGGCAGCGGCAAGGGCTCTCCGGAATACTGGGTGGCCGTCGTAAAGCCCGGCCGCGTCATAATGGAAGTCGGCGGCGTGGACGAGGAACTGGCCCGCGAGGCGCTCAGGCTCGCCATGCACAAACTGCCGATAAAGTGCAAGATCATCTCCAAGGCCGACCTGGATGAGCAGCTTTTGGACCGGGAGCCGGAACAGGCAGCCGCGCGGGCCGCGAATTGATATTTATTACGATTAAACGGAATCAACGGATAAACGGAATCCGAACGGAGCGTGAACGCTGTGAAAACAAAGAGATTCGTTGAGGAATTGAGGTCAAAGACGCCCGACGAGCTTTATAAGGAGCTGCTTTCGGGCAAACGGGAGCTTTTTAACCTGCGCTTTCAGAACGCCACCAACCAGTTGGACAACACCGCCCGTATCGCCGAGGTGCGCAAGAACATCGCCAGGATACAGACGGTCATGGCGCAGAACGACCTGGCCGACAATTCGCAACGCTTATAAATGATACAGACAGACGATAAATTTTGTGTGATCAATAGCCTTTATATAAAGGAGGGCAATACGTGATAGAGCGTAACTTGCGCAAGACGCGCACCGGCAAGGTCATAAGCGACAAGATGGATAAGACCATCGTCGTGGCCGTCACCAATAACGTCATGCACCCGCGTTATAATAAGATCATCAGGCGCACCTACAAACTCAAGGCCCACGACGAAAAGAACGAGTGCGGCGTCGGCGATACCGTCCGCGTTATGGAGACGCGACCGATTTCAAAGGACAAGAGATGGCGGCTGTTCTCAATAGTCGAGAAGGCAAAATAATAACGCTAGTTTCTTAGGGAGGACGCAATTATGATACAACAGGAAAGCAGGCTCGTCGCCGCGGACAACTCGGGGGCCAAGGAGCTCCTGTGCATACGCGTTATGGGCGGTTCAACCAGGAGATACGGCAATATAGGCGATATCATCGTCGCTTCGGTCAAAGTGGCAACACCCGGCGGCGTTGTTAAAAAGGGCGAGGTGGTAAAGGCGGTCATCGTCCGCACGGTCAAAGGCACGGGCCGCCCGGACGGCTCCTATATCCGCTTCGACGAAAACGCGGCCGTTATCATCAAGGACGATAAAACGCCCAGGGGCACGCGCATATTCGGGCCCGTCGCCCGTGAGCTCAGGGAGAAGCAGTTTACAAAGATATTGTCCCTTGCGCCCGAGGTTTTGTGATTCCATAAACCGGGTCTGCGGGGATATCGATAGCGAGGTGTGATAATGGCTGGTTCAAAGATCAAAAAGGGCGACAGGGTCGTCGTCATCGCCGGCAGGGATAAGGGCCGGGAAGGGAAAGTCCTCTTCGTCGATTCCAAGAAGAGCAAGCTCATCGTCGAGGGCATCAATATGATGACCAAGCACATACAGGCGAATAAGGACATCAAGCTGCGCCAGGGCGGCATCTCCCGGCGGGAGGCCCCCATGGACGCCTCCAAGGTGATGTATCTCTATAACGGCGCGCCCACGCGCCTGGGTTACAGGGTCACCGTGACCGAGACCGACGGCAAAAGGACCGTCGTCAAACAGCGCATCGCCAGGAAAACGGGAGAGGTAATCGATTAAGACGATTAAGGCTATATATTGCGTTTATGCAGTACGTTAATTAGGAGGTACACCGTGAACCGATTGAAAGAATTTCAGGAAAGCACCGTCTCTGACGCGATGATGAAGAAATTCTCTTATAAAAATAAAATGGCGGTGCCCAAGATCGTCAAGGTGGTCGTCAACGTCGGCGTCGGCGAGGCCAAGGAGAACCCCAAGGCCATGGACGCCGTCGTCGGCGATATATCCATCATCACCGGTCAGCGGCCCGTCGTCACAAAGGCCAAGAAATCCGTCGCCGCCTTTAAGCTGCGCGCGGGCATGCCCGTCGGCTGCAAGGTCACGCTGCGCGGCGACAAGATGTACAGCTTCGTAGACAGGCTGATCAACGTCGCGCTCCCCCGCGTGCGCGATTTCCGCGGGGTCAACCCGGACGGTTTCGACGGCAGGGGCAATTACACGCTCGGCGTGAGAGAGCAGCTCATGTTCCCGGAGATATCATATGACAAGATCGACAAGATCAGGGGCATGGACATAATCTTTGTGACCACGGCCAGATCGGACGAAGAGGCCAGGGAACTGCTGAGGCTGTACGGTATGCCGTTCAGAAAATAGCCTTCAGAAAATAAACCGATAATCAATATAAAAATATCCGAGCGGAGGTCTGTCAATTGGCTAAAAAGTCCATGATATTGAGGCAGCAGGCAAAACCGAAATTCTCCACAAGGGCTTATTCGCGCTGCAAGCTCTGCGGGCGGCCCCACGGCACCCTGAGAAAGTTTGGCATATGCCGCATATGCTTCAGGGAACTGGCGTATAAGGGCCAGATCCCGGGGATCAGGAAGGCTAGCTGGTGATTTTAAAGATATAAGCTGTAAAAGATATAATCTATAAGAGATATGAGCTATAATCGGAAAGCAAGGATCCGAAAGGAGGTACACATATGTCAATGAGCGACCCTATCGCGGATATGCTCACCAGGATACGCAACGCCAACAGCGCCAAGCACAATACCGTAGACGTGCCGTCTTCGCGCGTCAAGCTCGCTATCGTGGATATCCTCACCAAGGAAGGCTATGTCAAAGGCTATGAACTGATAGAGGACGGCGTCCGGAAGACCATGCGCATCACCCTCAAATACGGCGCCGATAAGAACGAAAAGGTCATCGGCGGGATCAAGCGGATCTCAAAACCGGGCCTGCGCGTATACGCAAACTGCGATCAACTGCCAAGAGTGCTGGGGGGCTTGGGCATCGCGATAGTTTCCACAAACAGGGGCATCATCACGGACAAAGAGGCCAGGCGGTTGGGCGTCGGCGGGGAAGTCGTCGCTTTCGTCTGGTAAATATAAGCAGGAGGAGCAGACCATGTCAAGAATCGGCAAATTGCCCGTTTCCATCCCGGGCGGCGTCGACGTCAAGCTAGAAGAGGGCAATCTGATTACGGTAAAAGGCCCGAAGGGCACCCTGAGCCGCAGATTAGGCAAAGACATGAACATCGCCGTCAAAGACGGGGCCATCACCGTGGAGCGCCCCAACGATTTAAAGCGTTTTAAAGCCCTGCACGGCCTGACGCGCACCCTCATATTCAATATGGTCACCGGCGTCACCTCCGGATATACCAAAACGCTGGAGATCAACGGCGTCGGCTACAGGGCCGCCAAATCCGGCGACAAGCTGACGCTGACCCTGGGCTATTCCCACCCGATCGAGATGATCGACCCGGAGGGCGTCACATCCGCCGTGGAGGGGACCAACAAGATCACCATCTCCGGCATAGACAAGGAGAAGGTCGGCCAGTACGCCGCCAATATCAGGGATAAGCGCCCGCCGGAGCCGTATAAGGGCAAGGGCGTCAAATACTCAACCGAAAAGATACGCCGCAAAGCGGGCAAGGCCGGCAAGGCCGGCAAGAAATAGGGAAGGAGTGAGTTACATTGATAAACAAGCCATCACGCGCGGTCGCAAGGGAAAAGCGCCATCACAGGTTGCGTAACAAGATCTCCGGAACCGCCGAGAGGCCCAGGATGGCCGTCTTCCGCTCAAACAGCCATATATACGTCCAGATCATCGACGACACCGTCGGCCATACGCTGGTGAGCGCCTCCACCATGGAAAAGACCGTTTCCGCGCGGCTTGAGCACACCAACGACGTCGAGGCGGCAAAGGCCGTCGGGGCGGAGGCCGCGAAGAAGGCCCTGGCCAAGGGCATAGACAACGTCGTCTTCGACAGGGGCGGTTATCTTTACACGGGCAAGGTCCAGGCGCTGGCCGAGGCCGCCCGCGAGGCCGGATTAAAATTTTAATACGAATCTCAATTTGAACCCTTTCATTGGAGGGAGGCGCAAAAGCGAGAAAGCTTTTGCGCGTTTCGACCGAACTAATGAAAGGAGTGAAAATGAGATTCGTATAAGGTCAATATTAAGGAGGAACATACTTGAAAAAAATTGACGCAAGCGTTCTGGACTTAAAGGATAGAGTGGTCACCATAAACCGCGTCACCAAGGTCGTCAAGGGCGGGCGCACGTTCCGCTTCGCCGCCCTGGTCGTCGTGGGCGATGAAAACGGCCACGTCGGCGTCGGCCTCGGCAAGGCGTCCGAGGTCCCGGAGGCCATCCGCAAGGGCAAAGAGGACGCCAAGAAGAATATGATCTTTATCGAACGCAACGCGGACGACAGCCTTTACCACGACGTGCTGGGCAATTTCGGCTGCGCCAGCGTTTTACTTAAGCAGGCGGGCGAGGGCACCGGCGTCATCGCCGGGGGCGCGGTGCGCGCCGTTATGGAATTGGCGGGGGGGCGCAATATCCGCACAAAATCCCTGGGCTCCAACAATAACCGCAACGTCGTCAACGCCGCCATAGAGGGCTTAAAGCAGTTGAAAACCCCGCAGCAGGTCGCCAGGCTCCGCGGCAAGACCGTGGAAGAAATCTTAGGATAGGAGGGGTTGGCTTGAGTGATGACAAAAACAAGGATAAAAAAAAGGATAAAAATAAGGACAAAAATGAGGACAAAAAGGAACTGAGGATCACCTTGGTGCGGTCCACCATAGGCGCTTTGAAGCTTCACAAGAGAACGGTCCAGGCCCTGGGGCTTAAAAAGACCAATAGCTGCGTCACGCGCAAAGACAACCCCGCCACAAGGGGCCAGATAAACCAGATCAGGCATCTGATAAAAGTAGAGGAAGTATAGCAGTCTCATCAAAGGAGGTGTTTTATAATGCACTTGGGCGATTTATCTCCGGCCGAAGGCTCAAATAGGAACAGTTACAGGCGCGGGCGCGGTCACGGCTCCGGCAACGGCAAGACGGCGGGTAAGGGCCATAAGGGACAGAAGTCGCGCTCCGGCTATAAAAAGCGCTTCGGATTTGAGGGCGGGCAATGGCCCCTTTACAGGCGCATACCCAAACGCGGTTTTAAATGCAGGAATACGAAGGATATCGTCGCGATAAACCTCTCCATGCTGGAAGTTTTTGAGGACGGCGCCTTGGTCGATATCGAGGCCATCCGCGGCAAAGGGCTCATCAGCAACCCGCGCGACGGCGTCAAGATCCTTGGCAACGGCGATTTAAAAAAGAAGTTGACCGTCAGGGCAAATATGTTCAGCGAGACCGCTGTTTCAAAAATAGAGGCTGCCGGCGGAAAAGCAGAGGTGATCTAGTTGTTTAAGGTATTTGTGAACGCGTGGAAGGTCGCCGACATCAGGCGCAGAATGATCTACGTGCTGATCGTGCTGGCGGTCTACCGCCTCGGCGACCATATACTCCTGCCGGGAATCAACTTATCATTCTTTTTGACACAGACACAGATGGACTTAAACCCGACAAACAACATCTTCGCCATGATCGCCGGGGGCGGCGTGGGTTCGGTATTCGCGATGGGCATCGCGCCGTACATCAATTCGTCCATCATAATGCAGCTCCTCACCGTCGCCATCCCCAAGCTGGAGCAGATCCAGAAAGAGGGGGAGGAAGGCCGCAAGCGGATAGGCCAGTACACGCGTTACCTGGCCGTGGCCCTCTCGCTCTTGCAGGCGGCGGGCACCATATACACCTATAAGAACCAGGGCCTGTTACTGTACAACAACTGGGTCGTATATATCGTGGCGACTATCGCCCTGGTCACGGGCACGATATTCGTCATGTGGATGGGCGAGATCCTGACGGAGAGAGGCATCGGCAACGGCGCGTCCTTCATCATATTTTCGAATATACTGTCCAAGCTGCCGTCGTCCCTCACTTATTTCAAGGATTTTGCCTCAACCGATGTATTTAGGTGGATCCTCGTCGGCATATGCCTGATAATCTTCGTCGGCGTCATGGTGTTCGTCGTGCTGGTGGCCAGCGGCGAGCGGCGCATCCCGGTCCAGAATTCCCGGAAGATGGTGGGCCGGCAGATGTACGGCGGCCAGAGCTCGTATATCCCCATAAAGGTCAATATCGCCGGCGTTATGTCCATCATCTTCGCCATATCGCTCATGCAGTTCCCCAGCGTCATTGCCAAGCTCTGGAACCCGTGGCTGCTCCAGCAGATCGTCAACTGGACCAACATCACCTCGTTTTCCGGCGCGCTGCTCTACGTGGTACTGATCTTCTTCTTCACCTTCTTCTATACGTCGTTCGCCATCAACCCGGTGGAAATGGCGGAGAACATGAGGAAGAGCGGCGGCTTCATCCCCGGCATACGCCCCGGCAAGCCCACCAGCGATTATATCTCCAAGACGATCGAGCGGCTCTCCTGGACCGGCGGCCTGTTCTATTCCCTCATCGCGCTCGTGCCCATACTGTTCCAGTGGATCTTCGGCATCAGCGTCGGCTTCGGCGGCACCACGCTGCTGATCGTCACGGGCGTCGCGCTTGAGCTCGTCAAACAGCTCGAGGCCCAGTTGCTCATGAGGCACTACAAAGGCTTCCTGAGTTAAATTAAAAAATGTATTGTAATATTATATCGTAATATTAAATCAAAGGGGCGGTTAAATGAGATTCATACTCTTGGGCGCGCCCGGCGTCGGCAAGGGCACGCAGGCCAAAATTCTCTCAAAACGCTTCGGCATCGCCCATATCTCCACCGGTGATATCCTCCGGGACCATATGGCGCGCAAGACCGAGCTCGGCCTGGAGGTGGAGGCCGTGATAAAGGCCGGCCTCCTCGTCAGCGACCCCCTTATCTTAAAACTGGTCGCGGAGCGCGTAAAAGAGGCGGACTGCGCAAACGGCTTCATATTCGACGGTTTCCCCCGCACCATCGCCCAGGCCGAGGAACTGGAGAAATTCGTCACCGTCGATAAAGCGGTCTCCATCGAGGCCGACGACGAATTTATAATGAGGCGCATAACGAGCCGCATCTCATGCAAGGAATGCGGCGCGGTGTATAATACCATCTCCATGCGCCCCCAGGCGGAAGGCGTCTGCGACAGATGCGGCGGCGCGCTCTTCCAGCGCGATGACGACAGGGAGGAGACGGTGCGCAACCGTTTCGCCGTATACTATGAGCAAACGCAGCCCATCATCGATTACTACAGGCGCAGGAACATGCTCGTGGAGATAGACGGCAGCCAGAGCCTGGAAGAGGTCACGGAAGCCATCGCCGATGCGTTGGGCGCGGTTTAAAGGCGGCGAGGGAGTTGCCCATATCCATCAAAAACGCCGATCAGCTCAATAAAATGCGGCTGGCCGGCAAGGTCGTGGCGCGCGCCCTTGAGATTTTGAGCCAGGAACTGCGCCCCGGCGTCACCACAAGGGAACTCGACAAAATCGCGGAGGAGTATATCCTGTCCCGCGGGGCGAAACCCAACTTCAAGGGGTACGGCGGCTTCCCCGCGGCGGCCTGTATATCCGTCAACGACGAGGTTATACACGGCATACCCGGTTTAAAAAAGGTAAAAGCTGGGGATATTGTTAGTATTGACCTCGGGGCCGTCCTCAACGGTTACCACGCCGACGCGGCCCGTACCTTCGCCGTCGGCGGGGTGTCCCAGGCGGCGGCCAGGCTGATCGCGGTGACCGAGCGCAGTTTCCTTGAGGGCGTCGCGTTCGCGCGGGCCGGGCAGCACCTCAATTTCATCTCCGGCGCCATCGAGGATTATGTCGTCGGGAACGGGTTCGCCGTGGTCAGGAAATTTGTGGGCCACGGCATAGGCGCCTCGCTGCATGAGGAGCCGCAGATCCCCAATTACCGCGTGTCGGGCCGCGGGCCAAAGCTCCAGGCCGGCATGACCCTGGCCGTGGAGCCCATGGTCAACGAAGGCGTCTGCGACGTCGTCGTCCTGCAGGACGGCTGGACCGTTGTGACGGCGGACGGCAAGCTCTCCGCGCATTATGAGAACACGCTGGTCATAACGGATTCCGAGCCGGAACTGCTTACGATATAAGGTGACCTCCGCAAACCCGTCATTGCGAGGAGCGGCGCGACGAAGCAATCCAGGAAATCCTGGTTTGTGCGTATACTGGATTGCTTCGCTTCGCTCACAATGACGGATTGTGGGGTTTATAGAGATTGCCATAACCGTATATGAAGGTAAGCTATAATAAAGGTAAGCTATAATGAAGGTAAGCTATAATGAAGGTAAGCTATAATGAAGGTAAAATATAATGAAAGTCAGCTATAATGACAGCCCGCTGAGCATAGGGCAGCTCGTCTTTTCAAAGCGGGGGCGGGACGCGGGGCGCCTTTTTGTGATAATCGCGGCGGCCGGCGAATATATTTATTTGGCCGACGGGAGCCTGCGCCCCGTGTCGCGGCCGAAGAAGAAGAAGCTCATGCACGTTCAGCGGACCAACTGTATCTCGCAGGAGATTCAGAGCAAGATACTCAACATGGCAATAGATGACAGCGATAACGGCGGTGACGGCGGAAAGAAGGGGCAGCCGCTTCTGGACGCCGACGTCAGGAGAGTTCTGTCGGCTTATGCTCGCGCCGATGTCAATAACGACGGCGGGAGACCGTAGAGGGAGGCAAGTGGCTTGTCTAAAAACGATATGATAGAAGTCGAGGGCATAGTAAAGGAAAAACTGCCGAACGCCATGTTCCACGTTCAGCTTGAGAATGGGCACGTCATTCTCGCGCACATATCCGGCAAGCTGCGCATGAACTTCATCAGGATCATCCCGGGCGACAAGGTGCGCCTGGAGATGTCCCCTTATGACCTGACAAAGGGCAGGATAATCTGGCGTGACAAGTGATATAAGGAGTTGTTGATCATGAAGGTGCGGCCTTCGGTTAAGCCTATTTGTGAAAAATGCAAAGTCATAAAGCGCAAGGGTTCCATAAGGATAATCTGCGAGAACCCCAAGCACAAGCAGAGACAGGGTTGATAAAAACGGCGATAAACGAATTTCGGAGGTGAATATTTCACATGGCACGTATATCAGGTATTGACTTGCCGAGGGAGAAGCGCGTCGAGATTGGCCTGACCTATATCTACGGCATAGGCCGCCCTAGTTCCGACAAGATACTGAAAAAAGCCGGCGTCAATCCGGACACCCGCGTCCGCGATCTGACCGACGACGAAGTGGCGCGCATCCGCGACGTCATCGACGCGAGCATGACCGTGGAAGGCGACTTGAGGCGCGATGTGGCGCTGAATATCAAGCGCCTCACGGAGATCGGCTGTTACAGGGGCATCCGCCACAGAAAGGGCCTCCCCGTCCGCGGCCAGCGCACAAAGACCAACGCGCGCACCCGGAAAGGCCCGCGCAGGACAGTCGCTAATAAGAAGAAATAAGAAGAAAGAAGAGGAAAGAAGAAACAAGGAAATAAAACGGGAGGTCTCCTATGGCAAAAAAGGTTGTCAAAAAGACGACAGCGCACCGCCGCCGCGACAGGAAATTTGTCGATAAAGGCCAGGCGCACATCCAATCCACATTCAACAATACGATAGTCACCATAACGGACGCCGCCGGCAACGCGCTCTCCTGGTCCTCCGCGGGCCAGCTCGGTTTCAGGGGCTCCAGGAAGTCCACGCCGTACGCCGCGGGCCTCGCCGCGGATAACGCCGCCAGCGCGGCCAAGGAATTCGGGCTCAAAACCGTCGAGGTCTTTGTGAAAGGGCCGGGCGGCGGCCGGGAAGCCGCGATACGCTCATTGCAGGCCGCCGGCCTTGACGTGACCATGATCAAGGACGTGACGCCGGTCCCGCACAACGGCTGCAGGCCGCCCAAGCGCAGGCGCGTGTAATTTTAACGGAGGTGTAGATATATGGCCAGATATACAGGACCAGTGTGCAGGCTGTGCCGCAGGGAAGGCGAGAAGCTCTTCCTCAAGGGCCAGAGGTGTATGACCAAGGGCTGTTCCGTCGATAAGCGCCCGGCCGCCCCCGGGGACCACGGCGCCGGCGCCATGAGGAAGAAACAGTCGGAATACGGCATGCAGCTTCGCGAGAAGCAGAAAGCCAAAAGGATATACGGCATCCTGGAAGCCCAGTTCCGCAATTATTTTGAAGAGGCGGACAGGGTGCCCGGCATCACGGGCGAAAACCTGCTGAGGCTCTTGGAGCTGCGCCTGGATAACGTCGTCTACAGGCTCGGCTACGGCCGCTCGAGGACGGAGGCGCGCCAGGTCGTCCGCCACAATCACATCGCGGTGAACGGCAAAAAGGTGAATATACCCTCATTTGAGGTCAAACCCGGCGACCGTATTGAAATCAAGGCAAAATCCGTGCCGCTCCAACGTTTCAAAAACACGCTTGATATCACGGGGCGCAGGATCGTGCCGGAATGGCTCTCCGCCGATCACGAGGGTTTAAAAGGGATCATAAACGCCGTTCCCAACAGGGAGCAGATTGACACGTCGATTAACGAAACGCTGATTGTCGAGTTGTATTCAAAATAAATGTCGCAATTTTACCGTTATTTGTCTGCGATGTGTTTTGGCATATCAGAGACATTCAGAACAAGGGAGGTTCGAATGCGTGTTTGAGTTTGAAAAACCTCGCATAGAAATAGCAGAAATTTCTCAGGACGGCACGTACGGTTGTTTTATCGTTGAGCCTCTTGAGAGGGGTTATGGCACGACGCTCGGCAATTCACTGAGAAGGGTTCTGCTCTCGTCTCTGCCGGGCGCGGCCGTTAGCTCAATCAAAATCGACGGCGTTTTACATGAATTCAGCGTTATCCCCGGCATAAAAGAGGACGTCCCGGAGATAATACTCAATCTTAAAAATCTCGCAATAAAATCCACAGGGGAAGGCAACGAGCCCAGGACCGCCTATCTGGACATGTCCGGGGCGGGCGAGCTCTGCGCCCGGGATATCAAGGTAGACCCAAGCGTGGAGATCATGAACCCGGATCTGCATATCGCGACCATCGCGGGCGGCGCAGAATATAAAATCTTTGCCGAAATGACCGTCACCAAGGGCCGCGGATACGTCCCGGCGGAAAAGAACAAGCTGGAAAACCAGCCTATCGGCGTGATACCCGTGGATTCCCTGTATACCCCGGTGCGCCGCGTCAATTACATCGTGGACAACACCCGCGTGGGGCAGATAACCGATTATGACAAGCTGACGATAGAGGTCTGGACCAACGGCACCATCTCGCCGGACGACGCGCTGAGCCTGGGCGCCAAGATTTTAAACGAGCACCTCAATCTGTTTATAGATCTCTCTGAGGCGTCCAATGAGACCGAGATCCTGGTCGAAAAGGACGACAGCAAAAAAGAGAAGGTGCTCGAGCTCTCCATAGAGGATCTGGATCTGTCCGTCCGTTCATTCAACTGCCTTAAACGCGCCGGCATCAACACGGTGGAGGATCTGGCCAGCAAGACGGAGGAGGACATGATGAAGGTGCGGAACCTGGGCAGAAAATCCCTGGAGGAAGTACTTAAAAAGATGAAGGATCTCGGCCTGTCGCTGCTGCCCGGCGACGAATGATTTTGATTGCCCGCGCCCGATTACAAAGCTTAAAACGGATTAAAACGGAAACCTGTTAATAAAAGGAGGGTTTTGAAATGGCCGAATATAGGAAACTTGGCCGCACTTCCAGCCAGCGCAAAGCCATGCTGAGAAGCCTGACGACCAGCTTGCTGTATCATGGTAAAATCAAGACTACTGTCACCCGCGCGAAGGAAGTCCGCAAACTGACGGAGAAGCTCATTACCATCGCCGTCAAAGAGCGCAATAACTACACGGAGGTCACCGTTAAAACCAAGGTGCCCAGACTGAATAAAGACGGCAAGCGCATAAAAGAGGATGTCAACGGCAAGCGTATGACCGTTTTTGATACCGTCGACAAGACGGTCAAGAAAGACAGCGCGTCCCGGCTCAACGCCAGGCGCAAGATACTGAGCGTCGTTTACCCCGTCACCGAAGTCCCTAAAGAGGGCAGAAGGCTGCGCAGAAACACCAAGCCCGTGGATATGGCCGCCAAGATGTTCGACGAGATAGCGCCAAAATACGCCGACCGCAACGGGGGCTATACCCGCATGATCAAAATCGGGCAGCGCAAGGGCGACGGCGCCGAATTGGCGATCATTGAGCTCGTTTAACCCGCGATACCGATCTAAAGGTTTGAATAAAAATACCTTATACAAAAATTCCTTGCAGAAGCAGGGTTTTTTTGTTTTGTGCTCCGGCCGCAAGCCGCCGCCATGCCCTCCCGTACCCGACCGGCCCCTTTAACCGGCTGCCGAAAGCCTGCCGTTTCATCGCGGCTTTCAGCCGCCACGGGCAGTAGGCTTAAGCCTACTTTGCCCCCCGACTGAAAGCCGGATCGAGCTGCCAGGCCCCGGACTTCAGGCCTCAGCCTTCAAGCGGTCAGACCTGTTTCACCTTGACACCCTCCGCCAGCCCGTCGGCGGAGCAATCAGAGACGATGGCGTCGCCCGCGGCAAGGCCCGCGGTGATGACGTATTCCGTGCTCAGCTCAACGCCTTCCGTGATTTCCGCCATGGTGAGGGCGCCGTTTTTGACCAGCCAGACCCAGTTCTTGTCTTTGGCCTTGAAGATGGCGGTCTTTGGCGCGGTTATCACGTTGTCGGCGCGGTAGGCGGTGAAAGTCACGTTCACGTCGTAACCGAGCTTGATCCCCGAGGGATCGTCCGGGGCGACGTTGACCTTGACGCGGCGCTCATCCACCCCCAGCGCGGACACCTGGCTGACGGCGTGATCGCCGATGGCCGTGACCCTGCCGGTGAGGCTGACATCGCCGCCAACGCGCTTCAGGGTGAGGCTCACGGCGTCCCCCGGCTTTATCGCGTCGATATCGTCCGTCAGCACATAGACCTCGACGCTCTGGCCATATGAGGCGATCTTGGCTATGGGGGTCTGAGCCGTCACGGCGTTGGTGTTTTTGACGTACAGCTCGGTGATGACGCCGTCCGCCGTAGATTTTATGGTGTAGTCGTCCAATTGGCTCCTGAGCATATCCGTATTGTTGGACGTCTGCTGTATCTGCGATTCATAATATTTCTTCATCTCGCCGGAATAGCTCTTGTTGAGCTCCGCCCTGAGCGAGCTGATCTGGGCATTTAAGGCGTCCCGCTGGCTGTTATAGTACGCGGTGGAATCCGTGACCTGCCCGCTGGCGATGACGTCGAGCTGCCGCCGATTCTGCTCCAGCGCGTTGGTCTTGGCGTCAAAATTGGCTACGGCGTCGTTGTAGTCCTGCTGGGAGATGATATCGCTGTCGTACAATTGTTTGGCGGTGTTCAGATTTTCCTGGGAGCGCGCGACATCCGCCTCGCTCTGGGCTATGAGCGTGTTTTGCAGGGCGAGCTGCTGGCTTTGCAGGGCGAGCTGCTGCTCCGTGCTCACCGCGCTGGTTTCCGCCTGGGATTTTACGGTCTCAAGCTGTCCCTCGAGCTGCTTTATGCTGTTTTGGATATCCGCGGCGGCCTTCTGGTCCGCCAGGCCGAGGTTGGCGATCTGCGCCTGAAACCCCTGGATGACATAATCGTTGGCGCTGATCTGATAGTTCAGCTCCGTGGCGTCCAGGGTGCAGATGACGTCGCCCTTCCTCACGGCCTGCCCCTCCGAGACGGGTACCCCCGTCACCTTGCCGCTCACGGTGGAGGAGATATCGGTCTCAGCGTCGGCCGTGACGGTCCCCTGCTCGGTAAAGTTAAGCTCCGCCGTATGGGGCGTCATCGTTATTGTCGCGACGGGAACGGGCTGCAGCTTCGAGTAAGCCGCTATAGCTATCACGATGACGACCACGATGACAATAGCTATGTATTTTACCGCTTTTTTCATAACCTGATCCTCCTGAATTGGATGTGAAGCATTTATTAAATGTAGGTTCGGCGTGATGAAGCTGCGTTGAACCCTGGATTATACCGCGTGAGCTCGACGAACTGGATTGCTTCGCGCGTTAACGTTTAAGCAGTTTTTAGGTTATGAGCGCTCGCAATGACAAATCACGGCGCGATTTCTGTTATCCGTCATTGCGAGCGCGCAGGTACTTAAAATTAAATGAAGTAAACGCGCGAAGCAATCCAGCCGATTTGCGCCTCATTATGTTTGAGGCGTATAATTCCCGAACAGTTGAATTCCATCGAACCCACTTTAAAATATCAATCCCGCTCTTTTAAAACCTCCACCAGATCCAGCTTTTTGATGTTCCTGCCGCTGGAGCGGTTGGCGAATATCACCGTGGCGACGCACACGCAAAGCGCGACCGCGTACGCGTCCGGCGGCGTGTACATCGGCAGGGAGAACATCTGGCCCGAAAGGCTCTGGGCAATGGCCAGCTTCAGCCAATACCCGCAGGGAACCCCCAGGATTATGCCGACGGCGGTCAGCACCCAGTACTCAAAGCTCATGATGCCGGCCACCTGCCTGGCCTGCATGCCCAGCACGCGCAGCGTGGAGAACTCGCGCTTCCGCTCGGAGAGGGATATGACGGCGGTGTTGTATATTATGGCGAAGGCGAAGAGCGCGCCGAATATCTCCATCATATATATCAGGGCGGAGTATACGCCCATCATGTCCTTATAATTGAGCAGCATGGCGTGCTCGTCCTCGATGAACGAGACGTTCTTAGCGTCCGTCAGGCTGTCCTGCACGCTTTTCACGTCCGCGCACCTGATGATGACCGAGGTCGCGGCCTTGTTCATGCCGAAGAGCCTCGCCAGGGCGTCGGCGTCCATATAGGCGGAGGCCCCGATGTTTGTATAGGCCACATCCGTGACGACGATCTTGATATCGTCGCTCAGCAGGGGGGACGAGAGGTACAGCACGCTGTTTTTCCTGGCCCCCAGCTTGCTGGCCAGTATGTCGCTGACGATGATCCCGTCCGTCGGCGGCGCGTAATACCTGCGTTCGTCGTTTGAATATATCCTGTACAGGCTGGAGCCGGCCTCTATGCCCGTTATGACCGTGCCGGCGCTTTTATTGACATATTTGAGCTGCACGGGTATCTCCAGTATGCCCTCCGCCAGGGACACGCCGGCAAGCCGCCTGACGCTCTGCACCCCCGCGTCCGTCGGCTGCGGGGCGCTGAACGTGACCTTGGCGTCAAACGCCTGTATCTTGGTGTACTGATTGGTCAGGAGCCCGCCGAACATGGAGGACATCGAGGCGATCAACACCATCAGCCCAAAGCTGATCATGATCCCCAGCGCCACCACCAGCGAGCGCACCTTGTTGCGGGAGATGCTCCTTATGGCCATCTTGCCGGCGGAGTTGAGGGCGAGGGTGAAAAACCCCAGATGCTTTAAGATATCGAACCTGACGATCTCCGGCGAGGGCGGGCGCATGGCCGCCGCGGGGGACATATCCAGCACCCTGCGGGAGCCCAGGAACGCGCCCACCGCGCCGGATACGACGGATATCCCGACGCCGGCCACAATATATTCCGGCGGGATGATAACCGTCACGGAGGGCAGCTTGAAATACACCTGATATACGGAGATAATGCCGTAAGCCTCCCCGAGGCCCAGGACGCTCCCACAGATTCCGCCCAAAAAGCCCGTCACCACGCCGTAACTCATATAATGCCACAGTATCGTCCTGTCCTTGAAGCCAAACGCCTTGAGCGTGCCGATCTGCGTGCGGTCCTGCTCTATAAGCCGCTTCAGCATCAGGTACAGTATGATGACCGACACGATGATGAATACCGAGGGGATGGACGTGGAATAAGACACCAACTGGTCTATCTTGAGCTTGAGTATATTGTAGGACGCCTGATCCTTCCGGGGGTACAGGCTCAGCAGCTCATACCTGCCCAGGCTGTCGGATATGGCGGTCTTGACGTCGTCATAGACAACGCCGTTGTCCAGCTTGTAAACGATATCGTTGTAAAACCCGTTGTCCCCCGTCAGGCGGAAGAAATTGGGCTCCGCCATGTAGGCGTACCCGAACGTGGTCGGGTCCGGAACCAGTTCGTTGACGTTGCGCACGGCGTAGACATATTCCGGGCTGTCCACGGAGGCGCAAACGGGGACCGAAAGCTCCCTGCCGTTGCTTATCAGGGTGACGCTGTCCCCCGGTTTGAGCTTGTGCTGGGTCATAAAATCCGAGCTGAGCATGATCTCGTCCCGCCCGGTAAAATAGCTGCCCTTATAATTGAACTGGTTGATAAGCTCGCCCTGGAGGCCGGTGTCAACGGAGGTTACGCGCAGCGTGACCAATTTGCTGGTATCCGGCACTATGACGCGCAGATCCAGCACATAGCGCCCCTGCACGTCCGACACGCCGCTCACCCCGCGCAGGGAATCCACGGCGGATTTCGGTATGGATTTGACCTGGGCGAACACGTCCGCGAAATTTGTGGAGGTGTAATACGACGAGGCCGCCTTGTTCATCGTGATGGAGGCGATATTGAACGAGGAATAGAACATTATGCCGACGGCGATTATCGCGACGCAGGAGATATACGATTTCTTGTTCTCCAGCATCGAGCGCACGGCCTTTTTTAGGAAGATCACCATATCACCTCGTCCGCCGAAACCTTGTGGCCGTTTTGTGTTATGCTGTCGATTACGCCGTCCCTGATCCTGATCACGCGGTCCGCCATGGCGCCGATGCCGGCATTGTGCGTTATGATCGCCACTGTCTTCCTGTAATTGATGTTGAAATCCTGCAACAGCCTCAGTATGGAGACGCCGGTCTCGATATCGAGCGCGCCGGTGGGCTCGTCACAGAGCAGCAGGCTGGGGTTCTTGCACAGCGCCCGCGCCACCGCGACGCGCTGCTGCTGCCCGCCGGAGAGCTTTGAGGGAAAGTGATCCGCCCTGTCCGCCAGGCCGATCTCACTGAGCAGCTTATCCGCGGGTATCGGGTTCGCGGATAGTTCGGCGGCCAGCATGATGTTCTCCCGCGCCGTCAGGTTGGGTATCAGGTTATAAAATTGGAAGACGAACCCCACGGCCTTGCAGCGGTAGTCCGTCAGCTCCCTTTCCCTGATCCGCGATATATCCCTGTCCTTATAGACAATCTGCCCCGAGCTGGGCTTATCTATTCCGCCGATTATATTGAGCAGCGTGCTCTTGCCGGAGCCAGAGGGGCCCAGGATCACGGCGAACTCCCCCTGATACAGCGAGAGGCTCACGCCGCGCAGGGCGTTCACCGTCACCTCGCCCATCCGGTATACCTTTGTCACATCGATGACATCTAAAAATTTTTCCGCGTCTTTTTCGGCATCAGCGTTTCCCATATCAGTTTACCCGTCCTATTCAAACAATACTCCGATCACGGCGTCGATTATAAAATCTATCGCGGCGGACGTATCGCCCTTGATCTTGTTCTTGTGGATGATGCCCACCGTCGCCAGCTCGAGTATGGTGATGGTGTCGTCCACGCCCTTTTTGAGCCTGAGCCCGTATTTCTGCGCCAGATCCGAAAACGCGGCGTCGTCCACGCGGCGCGTTTTATCCATGAAATCGGGCGGCAGCTTCCTGAGTATGATTTGCCATTCGTCGATCATGGATGTATACCAGTTCATCCCGTCCATCCTGTGTACGGCCGCCTTGAACCCCTCCGCCAGCCCGTATTTGCCGGGGTTCTCCCGCAGATGATCTTCCACGAGGCCGCTTAAGTCGCTCGCCAGTATCTGCGCCGTCTCCGCGAAGAGCACCTCTTTGGACTCAAAAAACTGATAGAAGGCGCCGGTGGATATGCCCGACATGCGGCACAGTTCCTTGACGTTCGTTTTGCCGTAGCCGTACTTGTTCCAGCATTCCTTGCAGCTTTCAATCAGTTTGTCTCTTATGATGCCGCGCTCGTGTTCCGTAAAGCTCTTCGCCATGGGATCATCCCCAACTGTTATAGATCTATGAATGTATGTATCATTTAATTCATATGTATTATATGACCGCGCCGCTCATTTGTCAACAGCGTTTTGAAACGCCGGAAAAAAATCCGGGAAAAGAATCCGGCGGCTTTTCTTGAAAGCCGCCGTTTTTTATGTTATGATAACGTGAGTTCGATTGCTCGCTTACACTACAACCGGATAAAGCCGGAAGACTTGGCGCCGCCTGAAAGGCGGAGGGAATGGCTGACCGCGAATCCTCAATCTGTAATTATAGGACGCTTTTAATTCAGCGGGCGGACAGGGTCGTCCGCCCCTCCCGAGTTTGACAGTTCATTGCCAACAAATGGCTTAAGATAGGGATTATTGTTTTTATAGTGCCATTGTGGTTCAATTGTGCAGAGCTTGAAAACACTGGGTTTGAGAGTCAAATATCAAAGTCTGGAGAAAGGAATCTGTGATGGAAAATAATCGGGCGGCTTTTCTTGAAAGCCGCTGCTTTTAAAGTCCACCGGTGAAATGTCAATACCCAAAACAACAGATTTTATAGTACCGAGGGACGATTTTGGCGCAAAAGCTAACTCCTAAGTAGGCCCAGCAAATACCATATTATGGGACTGCGGCAGACAGGCATATGATTGCAGCGGCGGTTAAGCCGACTTGGTTGCCCTTTAGAGCCAGTACATAATCCGCTTCTTTTTCAATGATTTTTTCGGCTATATCGGTTTGTGTACCCATGGCGTCTATGGTTATGACCATGCCCTTTTTACAAAACATATCCAATAACTCAGGGACTGTGGTTATTTCATTGCTTTTTTCATCAGTGGCAAGCTATCCGAGAACAAGCTGCAATTCACTGGCAAATGCGGTAACCACATGCCCGGCTTTCTTTCCTTTGCCTTTGCTTCTTCGGATGGTTTTTCCATCTATACTGATACCAATCTCAAATTAAATACTTTCAATATATTACCTACCATGATTATAATAAAGCGGTTGATAAAAGTTTGAAAACAACAACGTTAGAAGCGCCACCC
>JGI20166J26741_11532251_pt1 | contig 24784 bp, 33 predicted proteins | sample TergutCu122P5_FD_26741 | JGI IMG/M metagenome (IMG submission 26741)
AAATATATTGAAATCAAAGGTGCAGTGCAGAATAATTTGAAAAACATAGATGTAAAAATCCCACTTCGGATTATTTACTTGTATTACAGGTGTTTCAGGTTCTGGCAAAAGCACGCTTATAAACGAAATTTTGTATAAAGGACTGGCTAAAGAAATAAACGATTCAAACGAAAAACCAGGGAAACACAAAGAAATACTTGGAATAGAGAATATAGATAAAATAATAAATATTGACCAGTCTCCAATAGGAAGAACACCTAGGTCAAATCCTGCAACATATACAGGGGTGTTCGATTTTATACGTGACATTTTTGCAGGAACAAATGAGGCAAAACTGAGGGGATATCAAAAAGGAAGATTCAGCTTTAATGTGACTGGAGGCAGGTGTGAGGCTTGTCAGGGTGATGGAATTCTAAAAATAGAAATGCACTTTTTGCCTGATGTATATGTGCCTTGTGAGGTGTGTAAGGGGAAGAGGTACAACAAAGAGACATTGGAAGTTAAGTATAAAGGAAAGAATATTTCTGATGTATTGGATATGACTGTAGAAGAAGCACTGGATTTCTTTGCGAATATTCCAAGAATCAAGCAGAAGATACAAACACTTTATGATGTTGGACTTCGGATATATCAAACTTGGGCAGCCGTCAACAACATTATCTGGAGGAGAGGCACAGAGGATTAAACTTGCAACAGAGCTTTCTAAAAGGGCTACAGGAAAGACATTATATATACTGGACGAGCCGACAACTGGACTTCACATTGCAGATGTTCATAAATTGATAGAAATATTGCAAAGGCTTGTAGATACAGGAAACAGCATAATTGTAATTGAGCATAATTTGGAACTGATAAAAACAGCAGACTACATTATAGATTTAGGCCCAGAAGGCGGAGACAAAGGCGGGGAAGTAATAGCAATAGGCACACCAGAACAGATTGCCAAAAATGAAAAATCATATACAGGGGAGTTTTTGAAAAAATATTTATAAAACGAAAACACCGCCTCTGGCGGTGTTTCGTTTGTATAATTCTATTTGTTATTGTCTTGTCTATTATTATTGTCTACTCTTTCGTTATTTCTGTTTTGGTTACCTTTGTTTTGTTTGTTCTGCTTGTTTTGTTTATTTTGTTTTTCTTCCATAAATTATCCCTCCAAACTTGCTTTGATATTAATATTATTTTCAAAAAAATGCAAATTATACAAAAATTGAAAAATTTTAAAATTAATGGTATACTAATTCACGAGGAGGAAGAATAATGGAAAAATTATTTAATAAAATTGTAGATATTTTAAAAAACAACAATGAGACAATATCGCTTATGGAATCATGTACAGGGGGATTCTTAACTAATAAAATAACTAATGTAGATGGTGCATCAAAGGTGCTGAAGGTAAGTCTTGTTACATATTCAAATGAATATAAAATAAAATTTGGAGTAGACAAAAACACAATAAATAAATATGGTGTGTACAGTATGGAAACTGCAAATGAAATGGCTGAACAAATAAGTGAATTTGCCAAAGCGGATTGGGGAATAGGCATCACAGGTGAGATTGGAGATGACAGTGGAAATGAGGTATATTACTCAATATATAATAGAAAAACACAAGAATTGAATAATAAAGTAATTATAGTAAAGGGTGATAACAGGCAGCAGAAAAAACTATTTGTAACAAAACGTATAGTAAGTGATTTATTAGAATTAATTACTATTAATTAGCATATATGTAAATGGAGGAACAATGCAGGAAAACAAAAAACTAGAGGAATTTAATAATTATCTAAAAGGCAAGCGAGTTGCTGTAATCGGTATGGGAGTAAGCAATGCACCATTAATAAAATACTTGCATAATTATGGCGCAAATGTTGCAGTATTTGATAACAAAGATATAGATAAGCTGGATAAAAAGATTTTAGACGAAATTTATGAATACAATATAGAATTTCATTTTGGAGAAAATTACCTGTCAAAATTAACCGGATTTGATTTAATATTCCGCAGTCCTACATGCAGACCGGATTTGCCGGAGATATCGGCAGAAATAGAAAGAGGAGCAATACTTACATCAGAAATAGAAATGCTTCTGGAACTTTGCCCTGCAAAAACAATAGGCATAACCGGCAGTGATGGAAAAACAACCACATCTGCTTTAATATATGAAATACTGAAGCAAAAATACAATTGTTATTTAGGCGGGAACATTGGCACGCCGCTGTTTACCCAAATAGCTAAAATGCGAGCAGAAGACATAGTTATATTGGAACTCAGCAGTTTTCAATTAATGGATATGAAAATAAGCCCGAACATTGCTGTAGTAACGAATGTAAGTCCTAATCATCTAGATATACATAAATCTTATGAAGAGTATATAGATGCTAAAGCTAACATATTCGAGTATCAGAATGAAGGGGATGTTTTAGTCCTGAATTATGATAATGATATAACAAGAGAATACGGGAAATCTGCACCAAATAGCAAGGTCATATATTTCAGCAGTAAAACAAAATTAGCTGATGGAATAATTTTAGATAACGGAGTGATAAAGTCATGCGACAGTAATTTAAGAAGACATATTATAAACACAAAAAGCATGATGCTTAGAGGAATGCATAATGCGGAGAATGCATGTGCTGCAATAGCTGCAACAAATGGACTTGTATCAGTCCAAGAGCAGATTCAAGTATTGGAAAATTTTGCAGGAGTAAAACATAGAATTGAATTTATAAGAGAAATAGATGGAGTTAAATGGTACAATGACTCCATAGCCACAAGCCCAACAAGAACAATTGCAGGATTAGACAGCTTTGAAGAGCCTCTTGTATTAATAGCAGGCGGATATGATAAACACTTGGATTATGAGCCACTGGCGAAGCCAATAATAGACAAAGTCAGCAAATTAATATTGTTGGGAGATACGGCGATAAAAATAGAATCAGCCGTAAAACGCGAATTAGAACATGTAGGGGCGACCATTGGACGCCTGCAAATATATCGCGTTAATACATTGGAAGATGCCGTAAACAAGGCAAAAGAGGTATCCAAATCAGGTGAGGTTGTTATATTATCCCCTGCAAGTGCAAGTTTTGATATGTTTAAAAATTTCGAAGAAAGACGGAGATGAATTTTGCTTGCTGGTGAACGCTCTGTAGATTAATGTATGAATGTAGGAATGTAAGAATGTAGGAATGAATGTAGGAATTTTCACTGCGTTCAAATTCCAAAATTTAAAATTTTAAAATAAAGAAATCCGACGAAGGAGGATTTCTACTATCATTCGTACATTCCCACATTCGTACATTCCTACATTAATAAGATTTGTCACAACAATTATTTCCTCCACATATATTATTAAAGTAATAAAATGTTAAGGAGGAAAAAATGGATTATCAAAGTTATGAAGATTACATGAGAGAAAATTTTGGATACCAGAATTCAGAAAATGAAGATCCGTACAATACATATTATAGAGATGCGATGCCTGATGCTATGCAGCCTATGAATATGAATATGATGTCTGATGCTATGCCGCAAAGCATGGGTGTAAATGAGGCTGAATTAAAAGAAATGTATCCGGATATTTACAAAATTGTATACCCTATGGTATGTAAAGTATGTGATGTAAACATCAATGTAGCAATAACCAGAGAATTATTGGATAAAATGGTAGAGGAGGTTTATAATAATTTTGAGGTGAATGAACCGCAAAGGAGTATAGACCCGGCTCCGGAACCAGTGTTAAGAAATGGTGATGTTATAAATCCGCGTGCAGTAAAAACAGATTTGCCAAGAGAAACAAGACAAAGGGATTTTCTTTTAAATGATTTTATTAGAGTATTATTATTAAGAGAACTTATAGACAGAGGAAAAAGACCAGAGTTCAGACCGCCGTTTAGACCGGGAAGGCCACCATTCAGCCCAGAACCTAGACCGCCATTCAGACTGGGAAGACCGCCTTTCAGAGGATACGAAGACTTATATTGAGTTAGAGAATAGACTGTAGGGAGGGACCAATGTGTCCCTCCGTTTCTAATGTCTTTCTCTCCTTTTTTGTATATTTTTCCTGTAAATAGTGCAAAATAGAGATAAGGAAGGTGGAAGAATAATGAAAGTTAGAGAATGTATGAGCAATAAAATATCATATGTAAGTCCTGATACTACTGCATCTGATGTCGCAAAACTAATGATGGACGAGCATATAGGCTGTGTCCCGGTATGTGATACAAACAAAAGAATTGTAGGCTTGGTTACAGATAGAGACTTAATTTTAAGAACAATAGCATGTGACAAAGATGTTAAACAAACCCCTGTAAGTGAGATAATGACAACCACAGTATACACTGCTGCGCCTGACAGTGAAGTATCAGAAGCAAAAAAAATAATGTCTGAGTGGCAGATAAAAAGAGTGCCGGTTGTCCAGAATGAAGAAATAATAGGAATTATAACCGTAGGCGATTTGGCAAACAGTACAAATGTAGATACAACTGAAGTAGGCACAGCAGTAGAAGGTATCTGCAGATGCGGCGCAAATGCAAAAAATGCAGAATGAAACATATTTTGTAGATAGAGAAATATAATTTAATGTAGGAATGTAGGAATTTAGGAATGTAAGAATGTAGGAATGTAGGAATGGTTGTAGAAATTCTCCTGCGTCGAATTTCCTAATTTTAAAATTTTATTTTTAGAATTTGAGTGTAACGAAAATTCTTTCCTTCATTCTTACATTCTTACATTCCTACATTAAATACTGAATTAAAGCGTGCAAATAATAAATTATAAGTAAGTGAAAGAAGGAGGATAGTGTTGGTCGTAGACATAGGCTATTGGACAAAAGTGATTCGTAAAATTCTGCTGCTGGCTTTAGCCATAGCAGTTATTTTATTGGGATTTAAACTTGCTGTATACTATATTCCATTTCTAATAGGAATTATTATATCTTTAATGATAGAACCTCTTATAAAACGTGTTCAAAGCAAAACCACACTAAACAGAAAAACAAGTGCAATTATAGTTCTTTTATTTATATTTGCTATTTTAATAGGATTAATTATATGGTGCATTATAACGGTGGTAACAGAAGCCTCAAGCCTGCTGCAGAATTTAAACACATATATTTCGCGAATATATGAGCAAATACAAGGCTATATTGACGGACTGCAAATGAGCAGAATAAATATACCAGCTCAGGTTGTGCGGAATATTTGAAAATGCAGCCAATAATTTCCTGAATTTATTATCAAACTGGATAACATCATTTCTTACATCTATACTGCAGGGAGTAACATCAATTCCTATAATCAGCATCTATGTTATTGTAACAATCCTTTCAACCTATTTTATCTGCACAGATAGACTATATATACTTGACCAGCTGGAGCATCATTTGCCAAAACTTTGGGTTAAACGATTCGGGGCACATCTAAAAGAAATAACATCAGCTCTTGGCAATTATTTAAAAGCAGAAATGATAATGGTTTTTATTTCTTTTATCATAGTGCTTGCAGGGCTGTACATATTTAAGTTTGCAGGAATGAATGTGGCATATCCTCTTCTTGCAGCACTGGGGATAGGTTTTGTGGATGCACTGCCGATTTTAGGCTCGGGAAGTGTGATGATTCCATGGGCAATAATTTCTGCAATGAATGGAGATATGAAGCTTGCCATTCGGGCTTTTTATATTATTATTAATTATAATGGCGGCAAGGCAGTTTATTGAACCAAAACTTGTGAGCTCAAAAATAGGCATACATCCTATTTTTACTTTAATTGCAATGTATACAGGCTTCAGAATAATAGGCTTAATCGGGCTCTTCATTGGACCTATCATGCTGATAATACTGCGAGACATATTTGCCACAATGATAGACAACGGCATAGTCAAGACATTGCTGGACAGGAGGTGAACCGTCCCCAATGTTCACTTATAATATTGACATAAAAAAAGTAATGGAGTAGAATATAAAGCAAGTGAGGAAAGAAAATGATTTTTGATAGCAGACCTAAAACCTATGCATTTGTAGGACCGTCTGGCACAGGAAAAAGCTACAGAGCACAGATGGTTGCAAATGAAAGAGATATAAAATATATAATTGATGATGGTCTTTTTATAAATGAAAATGAAGTAGTTTCAGGTATATCAGCAAAAAAAGCACCAACAAAAATAGAGACTGTAAAAAAAGCTCTGTTTGACAACCCGAAAGCAGCAGAAGAAATGAAAAAGGCAATTAGGAAAATTAAACCTGAAAGTATACTAATACTTGGTACTTCAGACAATATGATACAAAAAATAATAAAAAATTTAGGATTGCCTGAGCTTACTGAAACTATTTATATAACTGAAGTTTCTACTGAGGAAGAAATCGAAGAAGCAAAAAGAACAAGACAGGTTGAAGGTAAACATGTAATACCAGTTCCGACATTTGAAATAAAAAAAGACTTTTCAGGATATATTTTAGACCCTCTTCAGATATTCAAATCCAAAGGAAAAGATTCAAAACCATATATAACAGAGAAGTCAATAATAAGGCCTACTTTCAGCTATTTGGGAAATTACAAAATATCTGACACAGTATTCAGACAAATAATAGAACATTTGGCAGCTAAAACTGGTGCAATATATAAAGTGGGAAGAGCGAGAACAGATAATGTTGTGGGCGGTATGAACATATATATAGAGCTGACAATAGTTTATGGATATAATGTTATAGAATCTTTAAAAGATTTCAAAAAGAAGGTAAAAAAAGAGATAGAAAATTTAACGGCGATGAATGTTGAAAATGTAGATGTAGTGGCGAAGGATCTTTATATGCCGGACAAAAATTAATGTAGGAATTTAGGAATGTAGGAATTTAGGAATGAAAGAAGGAATTTTCACTGCGTTCAAATTCTAAAATTTGAAAATTAAGAAATTCGACATAGGAGAATTTCAACATTCATTCCTGCATTCCTACATTCCTAAATTCCTACATTATAATCAGATTAAAGGGGAAGCAATAAAACACTGTAGCAAATGAGGGGAATAAGAATGAGTTTCATTGTAGGCATTGATGGACCAGCAGGAAGCGGGAAAGGAACAATTACAAAAAGGGTCGCAAAGATTTTAAATTTGATAAATATAGATACGGGAATAACATACAGATGTGTGGCATTAGAGGTCTTGAATAGAAATATTGATATAAATAACAAACAAGAGATTATAAAAATTGCTGGAGAGATTAATATACAAATAGAAAATGGAGAAGATGTTGATAGGGTATTCTTAAATGGAGTAGATGTGACAAAAGAGATTCGCTCTAAAGAAGTAACAGCAATTGTTTCTCCAGTATCCAGCATACCGGAAGTAAGATACAAAATGGTTGAACTTCAAAGAAAGCTGGCAGAGGGCAAGGATGTCATTGTGGAGGGCAGAGATATATGCACATTTGTATTTCCAAAAGCGCAAGTAAAAATATATTTAGATGCATCAGCTAAAGAGCGTGCAAGACGCAGGTATGAAGAAAACATAGCAAATGGCATTAATATTACATATGAAGAAGTTCTGGAAAGCATAAAGAAGCGTGACTACAATGATTCCAATAAAGAGGTTGGAAGTCTTAAAATTACAGATGAAAGCATAGTTATAGATACTACAAACATGACGATTGATGAAGTTGTAGATAGAATTGTAAAGATAGTTAAGCAGAAAATGTAGGAATTTAGGAATGTACGAATGTAGGAATGAAAGAAGGAATTTTCACTACGTTCAAATTCCAAAGTTTAAAATTAAGAAATTCGACGTAGGAGAATTTCATCAACCATTCCTACATTCCTACATTCCTAAATTAAAAACTGCGATTAAAGGGGATAAATAAAAAAAAGTGAAAAAAATAGAGAGAATATTGATAAAGTTTATACTAAGTTTAGTTGTACATATTGCATATAGAGTAAAAATTGCAGGAAGAGAAAATGTGCCGGAAAAAGGCGGAGCAATATTATGCGGGAATCATATACATGCATTAGACCCGGTAGTTATAGTGCTGCTTAGCAAAAGACAGGTATTTGGATTAGCAAAAGAAGAACTATATAGATTTTGGATTATAAGATGGCTTGCAAATATATTTGGAATGTATCCTGTTAAAAGAGATGGGTCAGATATAAGTGCAGTTAAAATATCACTGAAAATACTTAAAGAAAATGGGCTTCTTTTAATTGCACCAGAAGGCACAAGAAATGGAATGGCAAAGGGATTAAAGCCAAGAAACGGACCGGTAAACATTGCTGTTAAGTCAGGGGTTCCTATTGTGCCAATAGGGATAACCGGAAGTTTTAAAGTGTTTTCGAGAATTACATATAATTATCGGCAAGCCGATATACTATGATGCGGAAGATGTTGATAAATCTGACATAGATGGGCTTACAAAAAAATTAATGGATGAAATAGTTAAATTAAGAGATGAGAAAATATGAATGGAGATAAAGAAACGGCTATTAAAAAAGACAAGATTTGAGGTTCCAATCTGGAACCTCAAATCTTATCTTTTTAAAATTATTTGATGTATTTTTATAAAAAAATTATAAAAAGCTTGACATTTACGAACCAATGTTCTAAACTAAAATTAGTTCTTTATAACGGAGGTTGTTCCTACATGGATAATGAATTACAAGTAATTAAAAATAATGATATAAAAGATTTAATACATACAATTAGAGGTAAACAAGTAATGCTTGATAGTGATGTTGCAATGTTATATGAAAGAGAAACTAAAGTAATTAATCAGACTAGGAAAAGGAACTTAAAGAGATTTCCAGAAGATTTTAGTTTTCAATTAACGGAAGAAGAGTATAAATCTTTAAGATTAAAAATTGTGACCTTAAACAGAAATGAGAAAGCAGATGTCAAAAACTTGAAGTCACAAATTGTGACTTCAAGTTTGGGAGAAGATAGGCATGGAGGAAGAAGAAAATTACCATATGTATATACAGAGCAAGGGATTTCAATGTTATCTCCATTATTAAATAGTGAAATTGCTATAGAAGTTAGCATAAAGATTATGCGTGCATTTGTGGAAATGAGAAAGTTTATAAATACTAATAAAGATTTGTTTGAACGAGTGGTAACAATAGAAAATAAAATGGATCAAAAGTTTATTAGTTATGATAATAAATTTGAACAGATATTTAATGCATTACAAAAGGATGAAAGTTTTAAACAAAAGATATTTTTTGAGGGACAAATATATGATGCATATAGTTTGATTATAGATATTATTAAAGAAGCAAATAATAAAATAGTTATCATAGATAATTACATAGATGATAGTATTCTTAAAATGCTAACAAAGAAAAATAAAAATGTAGAAGCTGTAATTTTGACATCAGAAGAAAGTAATATATCAAAATTAGATATACAAAAATTTAATAAGGAATACCCAGTATTAAAGGTTGCAAAAACAGATAAATTTCATGATAGATTTATTATAATAGATGGCAAAGAACTGTATCATTGTGGAGCTTCTATAAAAGACTTAGGTAAAAAATGCTTTGGTATTAATAGAATTGAAGACGAAAGTATTATTAATAAAATTATAAATGCTTGATTGCAATTTTACAATTTTATAATGGATCGTCAAGATGATAACTATATACAAAATAAACTTATAATGGTAAAATGTTTATGCATTAAATAAAATATTGATGTAATATTAGAGTAACCGGATTTATGGAGGAGGAATAGGACATGAGTGGTCATAGCAAATGGCATAATATAGTAGCTAAGAAGGGGAAGGTGGATGCTGCCAGAGGGAAGATATTTACAAAGCTAGGCAGAGAATTATTGATTGCAGTAAAAGAAGGCGGAGCAGACCCAGTAGGGAACTCTAAGTTAAGGGATGTAATTGCAAAATGCAAAGCTAATAATATGCCTAATGATACTATAAACAATGCAGTAAAAAAGGCTACAGGAGCCGGCAATACTGAGACTTATGAGGAAATTATATATGAAGGGTATGGACTGGGCGGAGTTGCTTTAATGGTCAATGTTTCAACAGATAATAGAAATAGAACCGCTGCAGAACTTAGGCATGTATTTACAAAAGCAGGAGGAAACTTAGGAACTACAGGATGTGTAGCATATTTATTCAACAAAAAAGGAGTTATAGTAATAGATAAGACAAGTACAAAACTTTCTGAAGATGAACTTATGCTAATAGCAGTAGATAGTGGGGCGGAAGACTTTAATGCGGAAGAAGAAGTGTATGAAATAATAACATCTCCAGAAGATTTTTCTGCAGTGAGAGAGGCTTTAGAAAAAGAAAATATAGAATTTGTAGAGGCAGAAATTCAGATGGTGCCTAATACATATATTAAACTTAATGAAAAAGACAGCGAAAGAATGCAAAAGTTAATTGATGGATTAGAAGATTTAGACGATGTTATGAATGTGTATCACAACTGGGAGGAATAAAACAAATGAAAAATAGTAATCTGCGTGTAGGGGCACCAGCCCTCTGGTGCCCGGGCGGCTGAGGGCAGCCGCCCCTACACCATTTTTGATTCGTTTTTATATAAAATTAAAATTACAGTACAATCAATTTCTCTGTATAATCCAAATTCGCCTGCGAATCATATTCATATCCCAAAGTATAAATATTGGATGCCAAAATGTCTTTTTCCATCATGTTTTTGAGTGCCTTATTATTGTTTTTATCCATAAATCTTTTTACAGAAGACACAATCTTTATATTGCGATTTGTATGTTTTATTTCTGACAACAAAATTTTTCCTTTTTGATTACATCCTAAAACACGGACATATGGTTTTATGCTGTAACTGTCAAAAATATCCTTTTTAGTTATGCCAAGCATTGCATATATAAGGATTCTTTGTATCCTTGACAATGTATAGCGTTTAGTTTTTATCATTGAAATTAAATCTTCTAAATTATTGCAGGAATCACTTGCCTCTTTAATTCTGTTTTCTAATCCTTCAGTAACATCAGCAATCTGGGAAATCTCTTCCAAAGTCATTCTTCTCAAAGTATATATTATTTGTTTTTCAAATGCAGCAATACCAGGCACAATTTTGCCGCGTTTTATCTGCTCCGATGTTTTATTATAAGATGCCTCAGGAAGAAATTCTTTTATATCTTCATTGTTTTGTATCATTTTTCTAATGGCAGTGGCACTGGCAAAACCGTCTACAGTATCTAAGCTGTTGTAATCAACGCTTTTTCGTTTTATAGTCATAGGAATCATTTTGCTCTTGAGTTTTATTATAGCCTTTAAATATTCTATAGCTAATATATTGTTGGAACTGGACAAAACATTTGCATATCTTCTAATATCATTTAAGTACATAAGTAAGGCATTTTCTCTTGCTTTAGGATATGATATTCCTGTTTTTAATTCATGGCTTAGTAAAGAGCGATATTCTGGAGGTTCTTCACATAAAATATTTGCAAATTCTTTTAAAATAGAAATATCTCCAGATTCACTTCCAAATGAAAGAGTTACATCTTTAGATAAACTATTCAGAATTTTTACAGCTCCCATGGCAAAATTTTCGGCACTTGATACAGCATACACGGTAGGCAGTTCTAGCACCAAATCAAAACCATACTGAAGAGCAATTTGAGTTTTAGTCCATTTATCTATTATAGATGTATCACCACGCTGGACAAAATTGCCACTCATTACACATACAGTATAATCAGGGCTCGCTCTTTCAATTGATTTTTCCAATTGGTATAGATGACCATTGTGGAAGGGATTGTATTCACTTATTATTCCCAAAATTCGACTCATAAACATACCTCTTGATTTTTTTTACATAATATCATAAAATAAAACAAAAAACAATATTAATGTACGAATGTACGAATTTATGAATGTAGGAATGATTGAGGAAATTCTCCTACGTCGAATTTCTTAAGTCGAATTCCTTCTCCCATTCATACATTCATACATTCCTACATTAAAAAATAAGATTAAAGGGGAGATTTCAAAATGAGTGAAGAGATAGAGAGAAAAAGGAGTAAAGTCATTATTTATACAGACGGGGCTTGTTCCGGCAATCCGGGGCCCGGAGGTTGGGGGACAATACTTATGTACAAAGATAATAAAAAGGAACTAAGCTGCGGCTGCAAAGATACTACCAATAATATAATGGAGTTGACGGCTGCTATAGAAGGATTGAAAGCATTAAAAAGACCATGTGATGTAGAGATATACAGTGATAGTGCTTATGTGGTAAATGCATTTAAAAATGGGTGGATACATGGATGGCAGAAAAACGGATGGAAAACATCAAATAAAACACCTGTAAAAAATCAGCCGTTATGGGAAAAACTGTATGAGCTTACCAAGGTGCATAATGTGGAGTTTATCAAGGTTAAAGGGCATAGCGACAATGAATATAACAATAGATGTGATGAATTGGCTAGAGAAGAAATAGGGAAAATGTGACAATATTATTACAGTATCATTACATTTTTGCGACAATATTGAAGAGCATGTACTTTTAGCATATAATGCATATAAAAGGGATACTATTTTGTGTGGAGCATTCCCTTAGGTATAAGGAGATATCCGAATAGGAGGCACAAATGGAAACATTTGCAGACTATGTTTTAGCAGAAGAAGATTTTGATAAAAAAGTAGAAATAGTATGGTATTTACAAAAGAAAAAGAATATTTTCTTTGATGCTGGTGTCGTCTATAAAGCTATGATTGCAAGAATGTTTATTGAAACAATGGATATAGATGTGGACAAAAATCTTGTAGTAACTGCAGCTCTTTTATATGCCTGTAAAAAAGTAAATAATGCACAGGATCTTGAAAAAATAAAACGTTATGCATCAGATGGGGCAGAATTTTTAGCCACATTAGGATTTTCAAAAAAATTTTGTAAAATATGTGAGGAACATAATAGATACAGTGGGAGCACTCCAAGGGAAAGAGAAAGCGATATACTTGAATTAGCAGACCAGTTCGGAGCAATGCTTATGGATAGACCCGAAAGACAGGCATTTCCTATTGAAGAAGCATTAACTTTACTTGAATTTAGAAATTTAAAAGGTATCAACAATATATATTTAGATAGATTTAAAGAATTTATTGATATTGCCAAGGAGGTAGTGGTATGAGAGATGAATATAAATTTAATTTGATTTCTACACTTGGAAAACTGGCTTCTAAAGCTAAAATACCGGAGTTATTAAATAAGATAAAAGAAAAATATAATTTAGCATTAGAAAGAATAATAGGACTTAAAAACAAACTGTTTCCTAATAATGCAACACAAAAATTACCCAAACCAAAGGCTGTGTAATAAATAAGAGGTATTGTAATGTACGAGATATTCGCAGATTTGCATGTTCATATAGGAAGAAGTGAAAATGGCAAGCCAATAAAAATAACCGCAGCAAGAAGTTTGAATTTTGCAAATATTGCAAAAGAATGCAGTGATAGGAAAGGCATAAATATTGTAGGGGTAATAGATTGTGCTTCACCTTATGTTATAGAAGATATAGAAAGATTTTTAGAGGCAGGAGATGCCTATGAAATAGAAGATGGAGGAATAATATACAAAGATAAAGTTTGTATATTATTAGGAAGCGAAATAGAGACGGCAGAGCCTATCCTTGTAGGGGCAGGTCTTGCGTCCGCCCACAAAACAGGCTCTGCCCATAATTTATGTTTTTTCCCTCATTTAGCAGATATAAAAGGTTTTTCAAATGAAATGAAAAGCCATATAAATAATATAACCTTAAGTTCCCAAAGAGCTGATATATCTGCGTATCAGCTTATTGATATTGTAGAAAAGTACAATGGAATATTAATTCCAGCACATTGCTTTACACCTCATAAAAGCTTTTATGGAAACTGTACAGATAAATTAGAAACAATATTTAAAGAAAAATTTGATAGAATTTTTGCAATAGAGCTGGGGCTAAGTTCAGACACATTTATGGCAGATACAATATCAGAATTAGCAAATAAAACTTTTATAACAAATTCAGATGCACACTCTTTGCCTAAGATTGCGAGGGAATATAATAAGCTGCTTGTGGAAAATATCAGTTATAAAGAAGTATTGATGGCACTTAAAAACGAAGGTGGAAGAAAGGTTTTATGCAATTATGGATTAGACCCGAAACTGCGGTAAATACAATAGAACATATTGCGAAAAATGTGAGAAGAATGTGCCTGGTCCAGCTCCTGCAACCACATGTGACACATGCGACAGCAGCAATATAACAATGGGGGTTTTGGATAGAATAGAGATGATAAGGGATAAACCATATGTAGGGGTTGCATGTCATGCAACCCGGGCAGCATACCATGCTGCCCCTACAACGTCCGCCATATATATATCAAATACCATTATCGTTTATACCAGGGCTGGGAGGAAAAACGATAGATAAATTATTAGACAAATTTGAAACTGAGATGAACATTCTGCACAAGTTGTTATTTGACGACATAGAAGCAGTAGTAGGAGAAAAAACAGCCAGAAATATAATAAATGCCAGAGAAGGAAAAATGAACATCACTGCCGGAGGAGGCGGCGTTTATGGGAAGATAAATAATGAAGAATGAAGAATGAAGAATTATTGTTGGAATTTGCTTTTGCAAGTTCCTTTTTTATAATTTAGGTATTTTTTACAATTTATCGAATACACATTATGTGTAGGGGCCCTGCATCGTATGCGACCCGCCTTACAAGCCTTGCTAGTGGAGGGAAAAAGATGATAAACAAAAGAAATAAAAGGCACAAAGATAGAAGATACAAGAAAAAACCTCGTAAGATAAACTTCCTGCTTTTTCATATAAAAAACAATAAAAAAGAATATGCAATAGTCAGCATATTATTTATAATCGGAATTGTGATTGGAGTAGTATTTATCAACAATATCTCAAAGTCCGGGTCATCTGAAATAAGCACTTACTTAAATTCATTTATCACTTCACTAAAGCAAAGTCAAAATATTAATGATATAAATTTATTAAAAGATTCTATAATGAAAAATGCTGTTACCGCAGTATTATTATGGTTTATGGGGTCTACGGTAATAGGTATATCTATAGTTTACCTGATAGTAATTTTTAGAGGATTTGTTTTAGGATACACAATTTCATCAGCTCTTGCATTCTTGGGAATAGGCAAAGGACTGCTGTTTATAGGAACTTCGCTATTATTACAGACAATAATATTTATACCCTGCATATTGGCATTAGCGGTGAGCGGGATGAAGCTTCATAATTCGATTATGAAGGATAGAAGAAAAGAAAATATGAAACTGGAAATTCTGAGGCATACGGTGTTTTCATTAGTTATATTAATGGTTTTGATAATCTGTTCTTTTATAGAAGTATACATATCTAAAAATTTATTTGTATTATGTATAAAATATTTCTAAAAGCACTTTACTTTTCTTATTTGATTTGATATAACATAAAGTAACATAAAGAATTATTGAAAAAAGGAGTTTAAGTATATGGAAAAACAAATAGAATTATTTCTGGAATTTATTAAAAATGAGAAAAGGCTTTCCAAGAACACACTGCTTTCATACAAAAGAGATATTCTGCAGTATGAAAATTATGCAAATAAAAATAAAATAAATTTTTTGAAAGCTAAACATGATGACATAAAGAAGTATTTAGCACATCTTCAGGAGCTAAATAAGAAGTCGTCAACTATTTCTAGGAATTTAGCTTCTATAAGGTTATTTTATCAATATGCTTTAAAGACTAAAAAAATTAAAACAGACCCGACAGAAAATATTGGGTCTCCAAAAATAGAGAAAAGAGTTCCATCAATTCTAACATCTCAGGAAGTAACACTATTATTAGAACAGCCGAAGAATATAGATTTAAAAGGAACCAGAGACAAAGCAATGTTGGAGTTTGCATATGCTACAGGCATGAGGGTTACAGAAATTATTTCATTAAATGTAAATGATGTGGATTTAGAAGATGGAACTGCAACTTGCAGAACGTCCATTAAGCAAAGAAATATTCCTCTTGGAACACTATCATTAGCAGCACTGAAAGAATATATAACAGAAGCAAGACCTATCTTAGTAAAAAATGATAAAGAAAAAGCATTATTTGTAAATATAAATGGTAGAAGGCTTACAAGACAAGGCTTCTGGAAAATAGTGAAATATTATAAGGAGCAGGCACATATAACAAAAGATATTACGCCGCATGTACTAAGACATTCATTTGCAACACATTTACTGCAAAATGGTGCAGACTTAAAGTCTATACAGACAATGCTGGGACATTCTGATATTTCATCAACACAAATATATATGCAGTTTCAGGATGAATCAATAAAGACTATATACAAGAAAGCACATCCGCGAGCATAAAAAACGGTCGTCCGCTCTGCGGACGACCGTTTTTTATGCTCGCAATTTACAGGAGGTTATAGAATGGTATATGATGTTATAGTTGTAGGTAAAGGACCAGCAGGGATAACTGCAAGCATTTATGCTGCTCGCGGCAATTTGAAAACATTGGTGATTGGCGAAGGATATGGAGATTTAATTAAAGCTAAAGAAATAGAAAATTACTATGGTTTTGAAAAGGCTATATCTGGCAAGGATTTATTAGATAGGGGGATTAATCAGGCAAAAAACTTAGGAGTAGAAATTGTAGAAGATGAAGTTGTTGGAATTTCATATGATACAGAATTTATTTTAAAAATTGTAAAAGATGAATATAAAACAAAATCCATAGTGCTTGCAACTGGAGCAAAAAGAGGAAGCAGCAAGATTAAGGGAATTGAAGAATATGAAGGAAAAGGAATAAGCTATTGTGCTATTTGTGATGGATTCTTTTTCAGAGGAAAAGATGTTGCAGTTTTAGGAAATGGAGAATATGCACTTTCTGAAGTGCTTGAACTAGTACCAATTGTAAATAATGTAACTATTTTGACAAATGGGTTAGAAGCAAAAGAAACTAGACATCCTAAAATATCAGTTAATTCTAAAAAGATAAGAGAATTCAGAGGAGACACTGACAAACTTTCAAGTGTAGAGTTTGAAGATGATACAAGCATGGATATAGCCGGAATCTTTATAGCAGAAGGAACTGCGGCCAGTACAGATTTAGCTAAAAAAATAGGTGCAGAAATAAATGGACGTTTTATTAAAGTTGATGAAAATATGAAAACCAATATCCCAGGGATATTTGCCTGCGGCGATTGCACTGGAGGTCTTTCACAAATAACTAAAGCTGTGTATGAAGGAACAAAGGCAGGACTATCTGCAATAGAGTTTGTGAAAAAAATCAACCATATTTAATAAAATGCGAAAGAGCAATGTCTGCGTTATGGGGACATTCCTTAATTACATGATTAAAATATATAATATTTAGAAATAATATATTATATATTTTTTTTTATGAAAGAGGGATACTCACAAAAGATGAAAAGTGCAAAAAACAAAATAATATTTTTATTACTAACTGTATTTGTGTTTTTGCTAATGCCGAAATTAGTATTCGCAGCACTGGTTACTAATAAAATTATGGAACTGCCGAACAGCTATATTGATGACAATGGAATTCTGCAAACATGTACAATTAAAGTAACGGTTTCTGGTGATGATTATTATACTGAGGTTAAAACATTGGATGGATACACATTAATAAATGATAAAGATGTTGGTTCTATTTGCTTTGCGGCTTTAAATGATGCAGGAGAATTAGTTTCTACAAAAGTGCCGTATATTGGAGGAAATACGGAAAAAGAAAAAACTATTGAAAATAAAGTATCTAAGGGAATTAGGGAAAATGGAAATATAGTTAAGAAGAAAAGAGATAAAAGTAAATCAGCAATAGGAGATATAAGCAGCAAGGCTAATAAAAAGCATGTTGCCAAATCTGACAAAGGACTGTCAATATCTAGTGCAGCTGGAATTACGCCAAAATACACAGGAAATTTTAAAGGAATTACTGTAATACTTAATTTTCCTGATGTTAAATCAAATTATTCGAAAACTGATATCGAAAATTTCTGTAATGGAACTGGATATACCGCAAATGCCAATAATGGGTCAGTTCGTGAGTATTTCAGCAGTATATCAGGAGGACAGCTGAATTATACAAATACTGTGGTGGAATACACAGCATTAAATAATAGAGCATATTATACAAATAATCCGGTAAAGGATAGAGTTACAATACTTGTAGAATTATTTAATGAAGTAACAAATTATTTAACAACCAAGAGCGGAATTGATTTCACTACTATTTCCAAAGATGAAAGTGGCTCAGTCAGAGCGCTAAATATTCTTTATGCAGGAGCGTGTACTAATGCCTGGGCAGACGGGCTTTGGCCGTCTTGTGTTATATGGAATACGCCGCAAAATATTAATGGACAAAAGTTTATTACATTTCAAATAACAGATTTGCCGCCTGGTGCCTTATATATAGGCACTTTTTGTCATGAAAACGCACATATGATTTTAGACGTGCCGGACACTTATAGTTATAATGACCCTAATCAAGCTTCACTTGGATATTATGATTTAATGTCAGCAACAGGTTATGCAAATAATCCAAGTCCGCCAAACCCATATTTTAGAACTGATTGGCTAGGGTGGGGAACTGCTGCAGAGATTACAAGCAGCGGCACGGAAAGCAGCAATGCTAATCAAATTGGAGTAAAGAAAATAAAAATTAATGGAGACATGGAATTTTACTTAATAGAAAATGTTCAAATCACAGGCAGGTGGGTTTCGTTTGGAATATATGGCTCGCCTCGGATTATACATTTGGCATATAGATGCCAGCAAGCAGAATAATGACGAAATGGGGATGACTCCTTCAAGTCATTGGATGGTTTCATTGGAGCAGGCAGACGGAAAGTTTCATTTAGAGACAAGTTTGAATCCATTAAACAGATATGGTGATGCAGGTGACAGCTACAGGGCAGGATATGTAACATCATTTACTCCTGCAACCATTCCTGATACAAACCTATGGAGCGGAGAGCCTTCTGAGGTAAGCATCACAAACATAGGCCCTTTAGGGAATACCATGCAGTATAATGTGGATTTACCAAAGAAGTCAAAAGGAACAGAAATCACATTTGACCCAAGCTTTAAAGTAACAGGTGACACAGTGACAGGACTTAATCATTTAGATACAAGTGTTAAAAATATGAAGAGCAAAATAAGTTCAGACTTTATAATAGAATTCTATAATTATAAAGGAGAATTGCTTGATGATACAGGAAGTATTGGAACTGGTTCCAAAATAGTTTTTAAAAATACAGATAACAGTATTGCAGCAGAATATAATGTGGTATTGTATGGGGATGTAAATGGAGATGGAAGAATAAATAGTGTAGATTTGCTTATTCTGCAAAGGCACATACTAAAAATAGAGCCTTTTGTCGGAATGTTTTTAAAGTCTGGGAACATCATGAAAGATGGGAAGAATCCATCATCTGTGGATTCACTAAAAATACAGAGACATATTTTAAAACTAGAGGTAATTAATCAATCAGACATTACAACATATGCAGCAGGTGGATATAATGCGGTGAGGACATCAATTACTACTACTCAAAATAGTGATAATAACACGAAGATTTACCTTGTGTTAGGCGGATTGCTAGTTATCATTATAATGGTTATAGTAGTTATAAAACGTAAAAAGAAGCAATAGCTTGTATATTTATAGGGGGTCATGCACTTTTATTTTTTAATTGAATACAATATTTTTATAGTGAAAAGTGAAAAGTGAAGAGTACAAACTTGCCTTTTGAAATTCTTTTTTGAATTAATGTATATACTTTTCACTTTTCATTCTTCATTTTTCACTCTTGCGAAGCAAGTTTGGAGGTGCTTTAATGGCAGCACTTTATTATGTGTCGAATAATACTCTGTTTCCAGAGCCTCTCACAAAGGAAGAGGAGATTCAGTATTTAACAGATTGTATAAGTGGAGATGAAGATGCAAGAAATATTTTAATAGAGAGGAATTTAAGGCTAGTAGCACATATTTGCAAAAAATATAATATACCAAATGTAGATAATGATGACTTAATATCTATTGGAACAATTGGATTAATAAAAGGGATAAATACATTTAATTTAAGTAAAGGAGTCAGGCTTGCGACATATGCTGCAAGGTGCATAGATAACGAGATACTTATGTATTTAAGGAGCATAAAGAAGTTGGGGGCAGAGGTGTATTTGAATGAACCAATAGGTAAAGATAAAGATAATAACGAGATTTCTCTGATGGATATACTGATTAATGATGAAAAAAATATTGAAGATGAAATTGATTTAAAGATAAAGACAAAAAAATTATATTCAAGAATGAAAGATATATTAAAGGGCAGAGAGCAGACAATAATAGAATTAAGGTTTGGACTTAATCGGAGAAAAACCGAAAACACAGAATCAAATTGCAGAAGTAATGGGCATTAGCAGGAGTTATGTATCACATCGTGCTTATGACTAAATGTGCTTGTGTATAGGGTGCAATCATGCACCCCTACACGTTTTCCAATGATTTGAATTTGAAATACACATAAATATTTTTGTCTTTATCAACCTCAATTCGCTCAACCAAATCAGATAAAATTTCTCGATTGATTTCTTTTAAATCCACAAATTTTTGAGCAATTTTTTCAGCCAATTCAGTTTCATCAATGACATTATTATCAATATGTGTAGTCATTTCATTAATCTTGTTTTGCAAAATTTCCTTTTCTTCTTTTTTCCTTTCGTAAATTCTAATAAAATCATCTTCAGATAAAATGCCTTTTAACTTATCATCATAAATACTATCAACCTCCAAAGATATTTTATTAAGTTTTGTCTTGTAGCTTTCTATTTCATTTTCAAACGAAATAGAGTTTTTCTTTTCTTTTATTTTTTGTTTAGTTACCTTTACCAAATTATCCTTATCTAAAAACCTATCTAATATGCTCATTACCTTATTATTAACTGCATTTTCAACAATATCCATTCTAATATTGTGAGAAGTACAAAGTCCAAGCCTAGCATAAGCAGTATATGTAGCACATCTAAAGTAATACACTTTTCCTTCAGCAAGCTCACGAGGAGAACAACCTACTTTTTTACCACACTCGTGGCAATGCACAAATCCCTTTAGCAAATAATCGTGAGTTTTGATTCTAGTCTGTTTTCTAGTTAGAATCATATCTTGTACCTTATAGAATGTTTCTTTGTCTATAATAGGCTCGTGGGTGTTTTCTACAACCTTCCATTGTTCCTTAGGTAAACGAATATTGATTTTAGACTTGTAGTTTATTTTCTTCATTCTACCTTGTACCATATTGCCTATGTAGACTTCATTTAAAAGGATTTCTCTAACTCTGGGGTCAGACCAATGTGTGCTGACATTAGTAATCTTATATCCTTTTGAAATAGCATATTGTGAAGGAGTAGGTACTCCATCTAGTGTTAAGTCTTGTGCAATAGCTCTGCAAGATTTACCGAGATTTTGCCTCTCTAAAAAGTCTTTCTACAACTGGCTTAGCTTCTTCATCTACAACTATTTTATTTGATGTTTCTTCACTACACATATAACCGAAAGGAGCTTTACCACCAATAAATAGTCCTAAATCTTGTTTGTTGTGTTTAACACTTTTAATTTTAGATGAGATATCTTTAGCATACATATCGTTTAGAATAGATTTAAAAGGGGTAATGTCGTTAGATGAACTGTCAATGCCTGTATCTACATTGTCTAATATAGATATATACCTAACTCTATTTTCAGGGAAATACTTTTCAATATAGAATCCAGTTTGAATATAATCTCTACCAAGTCTTGATAAGTCTTTCGTAATAACCATATTTACTTTTTTAGATTCTATATCTTCTAACATTCTCTTAAAGCTAGGTCTGTTGAATGTTGTACCACTTATGCCGTCATCTACGTATTCATCTACAACATACAGTCTTTGACTTTCGGCAAATCTAGTAAGCATACTTCTTTGGTTTGTAATACTTTCAGATTCGCCGAGGTTTTTCATCTTCTTTAGATAATCTGATATATAATGCAACTTTATAATCCATTGGGTTAGCTATCTTTAAATAGTCCAAATAAAGCCTCGCTTTCCACCCATAAATTATATATTACAGTAAAAGTATATAATACTTAAAATCAAAAAGCGAACTCATACTTTAAATTCCTTTTCCAGTTCGTTAAGAGCAAATGCCTCATATATTTTAAATATTATATCCTCTATATTTTCTTTCGTTTCATCATATATACAGATTAATTTATCATCACTCATCTAAAATCTCCCCTTTCTAAATGTATATGTAAAAATCTCATCTTTATTTCAAACTACAACTGCTAATAGCACATACGAATTTCACGTTCCCCACCACAGGGACTGTCCCTTTACATCACGTTAGCTAGACAGAAGTATCTTTAAATGTATTGTAGCTGTGTTATGACATTCCAAAGAATGTATTTGTCAAAGTGCAAGGTTTAATTTTTATACCTATACTATAAATAGCAATTCAGATATGTAAAATTGACACCCCCCTTAAAGAAAAATTTTAATTAGGTATAAAATTTTAACCTTCATAGTAAATAGCGATTCAGACACCTAAAAAATGAACCCCCCTGACAAGAAAATTTATCGACATTTTTCGACACGGTTCAAAAGTAAGTACAATTTTTACACCTTCATATATAAAGAGCGAAACAGAAAGCAAAATACCCCCCATGGAAATGAAAAAAATTAGATATTTCAACGAAATAGTCTGTAAAGCAGGAATAGATATGTCCACGACACACCTCAACAGCTTGAAGGCAAAGCCTTCAAGACGTGTCCGTTAAAAATATTTTGTGTCCGCAAACGGACATATGAAAAAATGGGGATTTTTGTAAATTCGCAACACGTTGCGAATTTGAAAACGAAGTTGCCTTTGTGTTTGTGATATGAAAACAAATACGAAACCGAGTTCGTTTTAAAAAAATTGTGTCTGAATATGGAAAAAAATAAAATTCTATGGTATAAATATTGTAGTGGAAAATAAAAGAAGTCCCAAATTTGCAACACGTTGCAAATTTAGAATTCGGTATAACTGTGATAATTTGGAGGATAGAGAAGTGTTAAACATTGATGTTAAGAAAGTGAAAATAGTTGTTACAGCACCTAGCGAAAATGTTAATTCTATTAGAAATGTGCTTGGACAAGCAGGAGCAGGGGCTATTGGAGAATATTCATATTGCAGTATTTCTACAAAATGTATTGGCACATTTAAAGGTTCAGGCAACGCTAACCCATATATTGGAGAAAAAAACAAATTAGAAATAGTGGAAGAAGAAAAGATAGAAGTAATTTGCGATATTGGTATAGCAAAAGAAGTATTGAAAAGATTAAGAGAGGTTCACCCATACGAAGAACCCGCAATAGATATAATTCCACTTATAAACGAAGAAGATTTATAAGCGAATAACAAAGATGTTAATATATGAAAAGTTTTCATGCGTTGGTATAATACATGAAAAAAATTAAAAAATTTTCATGTATTTAAAATTAGGAGGACAAGTTTATGTTTGGAAATGATATTTGTATGTGCTATGGCACAAATTGTGATTTAAAAGATGAATGTTATAGATATTTGATAAAACCTGATGAGTATCAGTCATACTTTGCTGAACCACCAATTGAAAACAATGAGTGTAGATTTTTTATAAAAGCAAAAATACAGAACAAAAGTTCTTGACTTTTAAATTTTGATATGATTTAATGTGTTATATAAAAATGCAGTAAGGAAGTGGTTAAAATAGAAAAAGAATTTAAATTTATAGATTTATTTGCAGGTATAGGTGGAATAAGAATGCCTTTTCAAAATCTTGGTGGAGAATGTGTATTTTCTTCTGAAATAGATAAATTTGCAACACAAACTTACGAGGCAAATTATGGAGATAAGCCAAGTGGAGATATTACTAAAATAGAGGCTAATACTATTCCTGACTTTGATATATTATTAGCAGGTTTTCCTTGTCAAGCCTTTTCAATAGCAGGAAAAAGAGAAGGTTTTAATGATACTAGAGGAACAATGTTTTTTGAAGTAGAAAGAATATTAAAAGAAAAACAACCTAAGTGTTTCTTGTTAGAAAATGTTAAAGGTTTAGTGAATCATAATCAAGGAGAAACCTTTAGAACTATGATAGATGTATTGGAAAATAAATTGGGATATAAAGTATTTACTAAAATTATGAATGCAAAGAATTTTGGATTGCCACAAAACAGAGAAAGAATAATGATAGTAGGGTTTAAAAATAAAGATATAGAATTTACATTTCCTGAAGAACCCAATACTCCAACAAAGGTTGGAGATATACTAGAAGATAATCCTCATGAGAAATACACGATATCTGATAAAATTTGGGCAAGTCACCAAAGAAGAAAAGAAAAAAATAGAGAAAAAGGAAACGGATTTGGATATAGTTTATTTAACAAGGATTCAGAATATACAAGTACAATATCAGCAAGGTATTATAAAGATGGTTCAGAAATATTAATAGAACAAGAAAATAAAAATCCTAGAAAATTGACACCTAGAGAGGCAGCAAGATTACAAGGTTATCCTGATTCTTTCAAAATTGAAGTTAGCGATGTACAAGCATATAAACAATTTGGTAATTCTGTTCCAGTAAAAATGATAAATGCTGTTGCAACAAAAATGTATGAAACATTAAAACAGGAAGGGGAAATATAATTGGAAATTAAAGAAGGTATTTATAGAGATAATTTGCTTTTTTATACTGTGTTAAAAAATT
>JGI20166J26741_11534474_pt1 | contig 24743 bp, 25 predicted proteins | sample TergutCu122P5_FD_26741 | JGI IMG/M metagenome (IMG submission 26741)
GCCCGAGCAGCGTCGACACCTCCGACCCGGCCTGGGTGAAACGGAAGATGTTGTCGATGAACAGCAGCACGTCCTGGTTCTCGACGTCGCGGAAGTACTCGGCCATCGTCAGCGCCGACAGGGCGACGCGCAGACGCGTGCCCGGCGGCTCGTCCATCTGGCCGAAGATCAGCGCGGTGTCCTTCAGAACGCCCGACTCGAACATCTCGTTCACCAGGTCGTTACCCTCACGGGTGCGCTCGCCGACGCCCGCGAACACCGACGTGCCGCCGAAGTTGTGGGCGATGCGGAAGATCATCTCCTGGATGAGCACCGTCTTGCCCACGCCCGCGCCGCCGAACAGGCCGATCTTGCCGCCCTGGACGTACGGCGTGATCAGGTCGAGCACCTTGATGCCCGTCTCGAGCATGCGCGTCTGCGGCTGCAGGGCGTCGAACGGCGGCGGGTCGCGGTGGATCGGCCAGCGCTCGGTGATCTCGAACTGCGAGGCGTCCTCGTTCAGGCACTCCCCGACGACGTTCCAGACGCGGCCCTTCGTGACCGGACCGACCGGCACGGTGATCGGCGCGCCCGTGCTGGTGACCGGGGCGCCACGCTTCATGCCGTCGCTCGGCTTCAGCGAGATGCAGCGGACGGTGTCGTCGCCGATCTGCAGCTCCACCTCCAGCGCGACGGTGATGGGCTTGCCGTCCATGCCGACGACCTCGACGTGCAGCGCGTCGTGGATCGCCGGAATCTGATTGGTGGGGAACTGCACGTCCACCACCGACCCGATCACCCGCACGACGCGCCCCGACGCGGTCGTCGCGGCCGGGACGGGCACCGTGTCCTTCGTCGAACCCTTCTTCTCCAGCGGTGTCGCAGTCATCGCAGCTCGCCTTCCATCACTTCCCGGCGAGCGCGCTCACGCCGCCGACGATCTCGTTGATTTCCTGGGTGATCGCAGCCTGGCGCGCCTGGTTGATGTCGCGCGTCAGATCGGCGGTCAATTGTTTCGCGTTGTCCGTGGCCGAATGCATGGCCTGCTGACGGGCCGCCAGCTCAGAGGCGGCCGACTCCGCCAAAGCGAAGTGGATACGGTTCACGATATACAGAGGCAGTAGCGCGTCCAGCACGGTCGCCGGGTCCGGCTCGTACTCGTACGTGTCGTGCAGCCCTTCGCCGCCGCGCACGACCTCCAGCGGGAGCAGGCGCACGATCTGCGGCTGCTGGCTCACCAGCGACTTGAAGCGCGTATAGACGACGTGCAACTCGTCCACCCCACCGGCCTCGCCCGTGCGCAGGAACTCGTCGATGAGGAACGTCCCGATCTCCTTCGCGTCCGCGTAGCGGGGTCGCTCCGAGTAGCCGCCCCACGAGGCGACGACGCGGCGGTGGCGGAACGCGAAGTACGCCTGCGCCTTGCGACCGCTGACGTACAGGTCGACCTGCTTGCCCGCCTCCTCCAGGTGCTGGACGAGCCCCTCGGCCGTGCGGATCACATTCGCGTTGTAGGCCCCAGACAACCCCCGGTCGGCGCTGACGATCAGGATGCCCGCTCGTGTCGCCGGGTCGCGCTCCGTCGTCAGCGGATGGCTCTCATCCGTGTGGCCCGCGACCGCCGAGACCGCCTCGACGAGTTCGTCGTTGTAGTGGACCATCGCCTTGGCCCGCGTCTGGGCGCGCGACACCCGCGAGGCCGCGATCAGTTCCATCGCCTTCGTGATCTTCATCGTCGCGGCGATGGAACCCTTGCGCGCGCGCAGTTCGCGCAGCGTGGCTGCCATGGACTACGACCGCCTTCCCGTCACGATCTGCTCCTGCTCGATGTCCTCGTCGCCGACGTCCCTCGCATCCCGCGGCGGCTCAAGCAGCTTGCCGTCGTCGGTGCGGAACGTCTTCTTGAACGCCTCAATCGCGTCGCTGGCGGCCTGCTCGGTGGCATCGTCGAACGCGCCCGTCTCCGCGATCGTCGACAGCACGGTCGTGTTCGCGGTCAGGTAGGCCATCAACTCCGACTCGAAGCGGAGGATCTCGGCAGTGGGGACGTTGTCGAGCCGGCCGGTCGTCCCCGCCCAGATCGCGATGACCTGCTCGGCCATCGGGGTCGGGTGGGCCATCGGCTGGCGCAGCAACTCGGTCAGGCGCTGGCCGCGCTCGAGCTGGCGCCGGCTCGTCTCGTCCAGATCCGAGGCGAACATCGCGAACGCCTGCATGTCGCGGTACTGGGCCAGCGAGATCTTCAGCGTGCCCGCGACCTTCTTCATGCCTTTCGTCTGGGCGGCGCCGCCCACACGGGACACGGACAGGCCGACATCGACGGCCGGCCGTTGATTCGCGTTGAACAGGTCGGACTGCAAGAAGATCTGCCCGTCGGTGATCGAGATCACGTTCGTCGGGATGAACGCCGAGATGTCGTTCGCCTTCGTCTCGATGATCGGCAGACCCGTCATCGAGCCGGCTCCCATCTCGTCCGACAGCTTCGCGCAGCGCTCCAGCAGGCGGCTGTGGAGGTAGAACACGTCGCCGGGGTACGCCTCGCGGCCCGGCGGCCGGCGCAGCAGCAGCGACATGGCGCGGTACGCCTCGGCCTGCTTCGTCAGGTCGTCGAAGATGATCAGCACGTGCTTGCCCTGGTACATCCAGTGCTGGCCGATCGCGGAACCGGCGTACGGCGCGATGTACTTGTAGCCGGCCGGGTCGGACGCCGGCGAGTTCACGATCACCGTGTACTGCATCGCCCCGGCGCGCTCGAGGTTCTCACGTACCTCGGCCACCGTCGAGTTCTTCTGGCCGATCGCGACATAGATGCACCGCACCTGGAGTTTCGGATCGCCCGTCTGCCAGTTCGCCAGCTGGTTGATGATCGTGTCCGTCGCAATCGCCGTCTTGCCGGTCTTGCGGTCGCCGATGATCAACTCGCGCTGGCCGCGCCCGATGGGCGTCATCGAGTCGATCGCCTTCAGACCCGTCATCAGCGGCTCCCGGACCTCCTGGCGGGCCATCACGCCGGGCGCCTGGAGTTCCAGGGCGCGCCGCTCAGGCACGTCGGTGATCGGCCCCTTGCCGTCGAGGGGGTTGCCCATCGCATCGACCACCCGCCCGAGGTAACCGTCGCCGACCGGGACGGACAGGATGTCGGAGGTACGCCGAACCGTCGAACCCTCGTTGATGCCGTCCGAGTCGCCGAGGACCACGACGCCGATCTCGCGCTCCTCCAGGTTCAGCGCGATGCCGAGCGTGCCGTTCTCAAAGGCCAACAGCTCGTTCGCCATGGCGCCCGGCAGGCCGGCCACGCGTGCGATGCCGTCGCCGCTCGACAGCACCGTGCCGACCTCCTCACGCGTCGTCGCGGCCGGGGTGTACGTCTGGACGAACTTGTCCAGCGCGTCGCGGATCTCATCAGCGCTGATCGCCAAGCTTGCCATGGAGTCCTCTTTCTCTTCTATCGCTCTACATCTGTTGCCGCGCGCGCCCCGCGGGGCGCGCCTGAGTCATGCCTGTGCTGCCGCCATCTCGCGGCGCGCCGCATCGAGGCGGGCCGCCACGGAGCCGTCGATCACATCGCCGCCGATCTGCAAGCGGGCGCCTCCGATGACCCGGGCGTCCACGTGCACCTCGACGTCGACGCCCCGTCCATAGATTCGCTCCAGTTCGGACGCCAGCCGCTTCCGCTGAGTGGCATCGGGAGCGACGGCGAACGTGGCCCGGACGCGCTGCCGCCCCCGAAGATCGGAGGCCTCGTCCAGGTTGGCCTCCACCGCGTCCACATAGTTCCCCGGGCCGTCGACGACCGCGAAGCGTGCCAGCTGCAACGCGAGTGGATGGACCTTGCCGCCCAGCAGGTGCTCCAGCACGCCGCGCCGGTGCTCGGGGGATGTCCCGGCGCCGTTCAGCGCCAGTTCCAGCGCAGGATCGCCCAGCACGGCATCGGCGATCTGGGCCACTTGGCCGTGCACCTCATCCGCCGCGCCTTGCGCCTCGGCGACCCGCCAGGTCGTCCGCACCGCCATGCGCCGGACGCCCGCCTCCAGGTCCGCGGGCGACGCCCACTCCAGACCGGCGGCCTGCCCCACCAGCGCCACGCATTGGGCCGAGGCCCGGCCGCCGAAGACGCCCTCCACCAGTCCGGCCCGCTGCGTCGGCGCGCGCCCCGGATCGACGAGCGCCGCCCCGAGGGACGCCTGCGACGCGATGACATCGGCCATCGCCCACAGTTCGTCGGGCACCCCGACCGCCGGCGCCTGCGCGTCGGACGCCGCAGCCCACTGGTGGAACACGTCGTCGCTCATCACACCCGTCCCGCCTGCGCCGGCTGTGCGGCCAACTCGTCCAGGAACTTGTCGATCGCAGCGCCGGCCTTGGCCTTGTCGACCAACGAATCCCCGACGATACGGCCGGCCAGCGTTGTCGCCAGGCCGCCCACCTCGTCGCGCAGCGCCAGCGCGGCGCTGTCACGCTCGACGTCGATCTGGGTTCGCGCCGTCTCAAGCATCCGCGTCGACTCCGCCGCCGCCTGATCGCGAGCCTGGGCGACCAGGGCAGCCCCCTGCGCCTTGGCCTCGTCGCGAACCTTGGCCGCCTCCGCGCTGGCCGCGGCCAGTTGCTCCTCGTACTGGGCGCGCAAAGCCTCGGCCTTCGCCTCCGCCTGCTCCGCCCGCCGGATGCCTCCCTCGATCGCAGAGGCACGGTCGGTGTACATCTTCTCGAAGTTCGGCGACACGAGCTTCGCGAAGATGAACCACAGCAGCAAGATGGCCAGCAGCCCGGCGATGATTTCGGCGATGCTGTGCGGGGCCAGCGGGCCGAGGTTCAGCTCTAGCACCGTACCCATCATCGTCGTCACTTGATCAGGGCCAGCACGAATCCGAGGATGGCGAGCGCCTCGACGATGGCGAAGCCGAAGATGGCCGTGCCCATCATCGCGCTCCTGGCCTCGGGCTGGCGGGCCGTGCCGTTGATCACGGCGGCGAAGATCATCGCCACGCCGATACCGGGCCCGAGCGCTGCGAGGCCGTAGCCGATCACGGAGAGCGAGCCAGTGATTTCCATGAGCATGATGCGTTTTCCTTTCAGCTCCGCTTGGCCCCGATGGGCCAGCTTTCGTTCAGTTGTTCGGTACTCAGTGCCCCACGTTGATCGAGGAGGCGATGTATTGCGCGGTCAGAATCGTGAAGACGTAGGCCTGGAGGTAGCCGATGAAGAGCTCCAGACCGATGATGGCCATGCCGAGCACCCAGGACAGGCCGCCGGACACGTTGAACAGGATGTTGTTGGCGTAGGTCAGCAGGTAGGTGCCGCCCCCGATGAACACCAGGACCGACATGTGGCCGGCGAACATGTTGGCGAACAGACGGACGGACAGCGTGACCGGCCGGACGACGAACGTGGACAGGATCTCCAGCGGGATGATGATGATCCAGAGCAGTTTCGGCACGTCGGCCGGGGCGGTCGCCAGCTTGAAGTAGGCGATGCCATGCGCCTTGATGCCGACCCCGATGAACAGCACGAACACGAGGATCACGAGGCCGTAGACGTACCCGATGTTCGAGAACGTCGGGAACATGAAGTAGAAGAACTCCCCGAACCAGTTGTTCACGATGATGAGCAGGAACATCGGGAACAGCAGGGGCATCCACTTCTGGTAGTCGCGCCCGATGACGTCGCGCCCGACCGTGTTGCGGATGTAGTCGTACAGGAACTCGAACGTCCACTGGCGTTTGCCGGGGACGATCTGGAGGTTCCGCGAGCCCCAGACGAACACGACCGCGATCAGGATGACCGAGATGACGAGCTGCAGCATCGGCTTGTTCAGCCATGCGGCGCCGTTCATCAGCCCGGAGAAGTTGAAGTCCTCGGTACTCGGGGGCGTGAAGCCCCCGCCGTCCATGGGGATCCACCCGCTGGTCATGCGCACTCCCCCTCGTTCCGCGCGATGTGGCGTTTGTAGATCAGGTACAGGGAAAGGCCGAGTCCCAGCAGCACGCCGAGCGGCAGCAGGAACCGAGTGTGGAGGAAGTGGTCGCCGACCCAGCCGAGCAGGCCGTACACGAGCACGCCGGCCACGACCTCCGAGAACGCGGTCATGATCGCGTCGGCGCTCGAGCCCGCCTCGATGCGCGGTGGCCTCACATTCACCCAACTCATGCCCGCGCCCCCTCACGCGCACGCCCCGACGCCTCGTCGTACAGCGGGACGCGGCCGTGTCCTGCGCTCCAGGCCATGCCGCCGACCCAGCCGAACGTCGCGACCGCGGCACCGAGGGCCACCCACAGAGGTGGCACGCCGCCGGCGTTCCAGGCCAGGACGACCCACAACAATGCCCCGAGCAGACCAAGACGAATCCCGTATCCCGCCAAGGCCAAGCCCATTCCGGCAAGGTCGGCCCGTGCGAGCGCGAACCACTCCAGGGGCAGGCCGATGGCGAACTGGACGATCACGACTCCACCGGCCAGTGCGGCGACCACGGCCCCGCGCGGACCCGTCATCGCCGAGGCCACGATCACGACCGGGACCAGTCCGGCGAGGGCGCCGAGCAGAGCCGTCCGGGCGCCCACCGCCAGCGTCGACCACGCGGCACGACGATCCGGACGACCGGACGCCGCCACGGCATCGGGAAGCACGACCGAACTCACTGCGCGACACCTTCCTTGGTGGGATCAGGCACTCGCGATGAGGCCTGACTAGGTCACCCTAGCACGAACCCATCGGAAGCTCCGGCGCTTCGAACAAGATCGAAACGCCCTCAGGAAACACGCCGCCGCCATGCCGGCGAGACCGCCCCACGTGAGGACCGTCCGGCGTGCGCGGCAGACTTTACCGCGATCGTGCCGGTCGCGGGCGCACCTGGACGTGTACGGGAGAGCCGACGAAACCGAACTCCTCGCGCAGACGGCGCTCGACGAACCGGACATACGCCGGATCGAGATCGCCGGTGGTGAACAGGGCAAACGTCGGCGGGCAGGCGTGGGCCTGCGTCCCGAACAGGATGCGGGGCTGCTTGCCGCCGCGGACCGGATGCGGGTGCGCCGCTGCGACGCGGCCGAGGAACGCGTTGAGACGCCCCGTGGGGACGCGTGTCGCCCACCCGGCCAAGGCCTCGTCGATCACCGCGGCCAGCTTGTCCACGCCGCGACCGGTCAACGCGGACAGGTTGACGCTGCGCGCCCACGTCCACGCGTTCACGTCACGCTCGACCTCGCGCGCCAGGTAGCGCCGGCGTTCCTCGTCCGTCAGGTCCCACTTGTTGTAGGCGATCACCAGGGCCCTGCCGGCTTCCTCCACGGCCCCCAGGATGCGCAGGTCCTGATCGCTCACGGGTTCGCTCGCGTCGATGACGACGATCGCAACCTCAGCCCGTTCGATCGCCGAGCGCGTACGCAGGTAGGCGTAGTACTCGCTGCCGTCGGCCGTCCTCACCTTGCGCCGGATGCCGGCGGTGTCGATGAGGCAGAACGGCTCGCCCGCGATCGTGACGATCTCGTCGACGGGATCGACGGTCGTGCCGGCCATCTCCGACACGACTGCCCGTTCCGCCCCGGCGAGGCGGTTCAGGAGGGACGACTTGCCGACGTTCGGCCGCCCGACGATCGCGACGCGATGGGGCCCGGCCGGTTCAGGCTCGCCGGTGTCCTCCCCGGGCGGTGGCAGGACGGCCACGAGGGCGTCCAGCAGGTCGCCCGAGCCCCGGCCATGCAGCGCCGACACGGGCCAGGGTTCGCCGAGGCCGAGGTTCCACAGGGCGGCCGCATCGGCTTCGCCACGCTGGTTGTCGACCTTGTTCGCGGCCAGCACCACCGGCTTCCGGGCCCGCCGCAGCACCCTGACGACGGCCTCGTCCTCGTCCGTGATGCCGACCGTCGCATCCAGCACCAGCACCACCGCGTCGGCCAGGCCGATCGCGATCTCGGCCTGCTCGGCGATGCGGGCCGCCAGCCCGGTCGCCTCCGACGCCCAGCCGCCGGTGTCCACGACGACGAACTCGCGCCCCGCCCACTCGGCGTCGTAGCTGACGCGGTCGCGGGTCACGCCCGGCGTGTCCTCGACGACAGCCTCGCGGCGGCCCAGAAACCGGTTGACCAGAGTCGACTTGCCCACATTGGGACGGCCGACGACGGCCACCACGGGCCGCATCGCGCCCGGGACGATCGTGTCCTCGCTCACCCGCCAAGGCTAGCCGATGACCGGACACGCCTACCCCAGGACGGGAACCGGCAGCGACCACCGGCCCTTCGCCTCGCGGAAGCCGAGCCGCGTGAGATAGCCGGTCACGCCGGGACCGGGCGCATCCATCCAGGCGCGGCTCACACCCGCCTGAGCCAGCGGGCCCGCCGCCGAGTAGACGAAGACCCCCGGAGCGTAGTCGCGGTAAGAAGGAATCACGTAGTCGGCCAGCAGTTCGGCGGCGCCGTCCCCGTCGCGGCGGAACACCGCCACCCCGATCGCGGCGTCCTCGTGAAAGATCAACGCAGCCTGCGTGCCGGCCTCGCCGAGCCGGGCGGCCAGGCCCGGGTGGAACGCCGCAACATCGGAGCCATGGCGGGCGAGGAACCAGCCGACGGCCTCGCCCGTCGCCGGCTCGATCGCGAACGCAAACGCCTTGCTTGCCCGCTTCGCCCCCACCAGCGTCACGATGAAGTACACGTCGATCACCACGAGCACGCAGTTCATCGCGACGGCCGGCCACACACCCAACAGACCGTTGTAGGCAACGAGCATCGCCGAGGCGACCCCGTTCACGACGCGGAACCGCAGGAACCGGCTCTGCAGCACCGAAAACACCAGCACCGCCGAACCCAGCCAGCCGAACGCCTCCAGCGCGACCTGCCCCATGACGAGCCTCCTTATCCGTTCAGCATCCGTTCAGCCGGGAGAGTCCACGGCGAAAAGGTAGTGCGGCATGTCCACGCCGCGATAGTGCTTGACGAGGCGCCGCCGGGCGGTCATGCCGCACCGGATGGCCACGTTCATCGACGCGAGGTTGGTGTCACGGACGATCGCGTGAACGCGGGCGATTCCCAGGTGCGAGAAGGCGAAGTCCCGGCACGCGCCTGCGGCCTCGGCGGCGTAGCCGCGATGCCAGAACGCCGACACGAGGTGGTAGCCGACCTCGAGCACGCGCTCCCCTTCAACGTCCTGCCACATGAGGCCGCACTGGCCGATCACCGCGCGGTCGTCCCGGCGTTCCAGCGCCCACAGCCCAAGGCCGTCCGTGCTGTAGCGGTCGCGCTGACGGGAGAGCCACGCGCGCACCTCCGCCTCGTCGAACGGGCCCTCGTAGGCGGCCATGGCGAGCGGGTTCCCCAGCATCGAGCGCAGGGCGGGCAGGTCGGCGTCGTCCAACTCCCGGAACGCACACCGGGCGCTGGGCGGCGGCATCACCCGCGTGGGTCCGCTCACGGCTCGCGCGCACCCCACGGGACGAGGGTGAGGATGCGCGCCACCACCTCGTCTGGCCAAAGGTGGGTCGAGTCGATCAGGGTCACGCCCGGAGCCGGAGTCTCGAACTGGGACATCGTCGCGTCGTCGCGGTCGCGCCGGACCACCTGATCGGTGACACTCGCATGGTCCGCCGCCCCGGCCAACTCGGCTTCGCGCCGACGGACGCGCTCGGCGGGATCGGCCACCAGCAGCACGCGGACGTCCGCCTGCGGGCACACCTTCGTCGTGATGTCCCGGCCCTCGGCGACGATCCGCCCGGCCCGGGCCACGATCGCGCGCATCTGGTCGCTGAGGACGTCCCGGACCGCCTGGATGGTCGCGACCTTCGACACCTGCGCCGACAAGGCCGGTTCGCGGATCGCCGTCGTCACGTCGCGTCCCGCGATGCCCACGGTCGGCGCAGCGGGGTCGAGGCCCATCGCGGGCGGCGTATCCCGCGCGATCGCCACCACGGCGTCCGCGTCATCGATCACGCCCCGCCGGAGGGCCTCGTCGGCGACCGCCCGGTACATCGCGCCCGTGTCGAGATAGGCCAGGCCGAGACGGGAGGCCAAGGCTCGCGCGGTGGTGGACTTGCCGGACCCGCTGGGCCCGTCGATGGCGATGACGAGTGTGCGCACGCCGCTACCTTACTCAGGCGCGCAGGCTCCAGCCGTGGCCGGTCAGCGCGGTGCGGAGCGCGTCCGCCCGGTCTGGTTCGACCTCGACGGACAGGAAACCCACCTCACGGACCTGGTCGTGCTCGATCGCCAAGTCCTCGATGTTGGTTCCCCCCGCCTCGATGTCGGCAAACAGCCGCGCCAAGGCGCCCGGCGTGTCCGGGATCTCGACAACGACGCTGACCAGTTCGGACATGTCGCGGCCCCGCTTGCCCGGCAGCCGCGCGGCCCCGCTTCGGCCGCGGCTGACGAGATCGGCGATGGCGGCCCCATCCCCCAGGCGGGCCACCAGACGATCGAGGTCCTCCTGTACGGCACGCAGCTGCGCCAGCACGTGCGCGCGGTTGCCGTCGATGATCTGCTGCCACAGGCCCGGGTCCGACGCGGCGATGCGGGTGACGTCGCGCACCCCCTGACCGGCCAGCCCGAGGTCCGAGGCGGGCGCCCCGGCCAGGCGAGCAGCCATCAGGGAACTCATGAGCTGCGGCAGGTGCGATACCTCCGCCACCGCGCGGTCGTGCTCGTCGGCCGCCAGTTCGACGGTCCGGGCCAGGCACGCACCGGCCAGCGCGCGTACGCGCTCGACCGCCCACGGTGCGGCATCCGGACGCGTGGCGATGACCCACGTCCGGTCGATGAAGAGATCGGGGGTAGCGCCGAGCGGACCGCTGCGCTCCGAGCCGGCCATCGGATGCGAACCCACGTAGCGTGAGGCCTCGGGCGCCCCGGCGAGCACCGCCCGCTCGATCGAGGCCTTCACGGACCCCACGTCTGTGACGGCGGCCCGCGGGTAGCGTGCCAGCGCGTCCACGACGAGCGGCGGGATTGCGGACGGCGGCGCCGCGACCACGACGAGCCGGACGATCTCCGGCCGCGGCTTGGCGACCACCCCGGCGCCCCGCGAGGCGGCGACGACCGCGTGCGACCGGTCGATGTCGGACAGGAACACCTCGGCGCCCGCACGCGTCAGGGCGCAGCCGATGCACGCACCGACAAGGCCGGTCCCGATGATAAGGGCCGGTGAGATGTCGCCGGACGGCGAACCGCTGGATGGGGCTGGCATGGCAGTCACCGAGTGTAGAGGACAGGCACCCGACGCCGGGCCGGGCGGTGCCCCATGGACGGTGGTCGGACGGGCACGGTCATCCGAGGATGACGTTGCGCGGCAGCGGGCCGGTGTAGTCCGGCCCGTAGGCCCCCTCGGCGGGCCGGCGGCGGCGCAGGGGCGCCTGCACGCCCGGCGCCAGGCGGCGGCAGATCACGAGGAACCCCGTATGTCCGCCGGCGCCGTGCGCGGGACGGATCGCCAGGCCCTCGGCGTGCCAGTCGCGGCTGGTGATCTCGTACGCGGCGGGCTCCGTGAAGCCGCCGTGGGCGCGCACCTGGTCCATGACGCGGCCCAGTTGCGTCACCGTCGTGACGTAGCACGTGAGCACGCCCCCGCCGACCAGCCGCTCCCCCACCGCGTCGATGCAGTCCCACGGGGCGAGCATGTCGAGCACGGCCCGGTCGACCGGGTCGTCACGGATCGCGGTCACCAGATCGCCGACGACGACATCCCACGTTGCCGGGGCGCCGCCGAGGAACTCGGCCACATTCTTGCGCGCCACGTCGGCGAAGTCGGCCCGGCGCTCGTAGCTGGTCAGGCGTCCCTCGGGCCCGATGGCGCGCAGCAGCGCGAGGCTGAGGGATCCGGAGCCGACGCCGGCCTCCAGCACGCGGGCACCGGGGAAGATGTCGCCCCACATGACGATCTGCGCGGCGTCCTTCGGGTAGACGATGGCCGCCTCACGGGGCATGGACACCATGTACTCGTTCAGGAGTGGCCGGAACACGAGAAACGCCAACCCGCCGACGCTCGTGGCGACCGTGCCGTCCGGCTGGCCGATGAGGTCGTCGTGGGCGACGCCGCCCTTCGTCGTGTGGAAGACCGCGCCCGGCGTCAGGACGATCGAGTGACGGTTGCCCTTCGTGTCGCTCAGGCTGACCCGCTCACCGGGACGGAGCGGACCCGTGCGGGGACGCCCGTCGGCGTGCATGATCGGCTCAGGTGCGGCCGAGGCGCGCATCGGCACGGGTTCGCTCATCGCGGCACCGCCTCGCCGGCACGCACCTGCGCGTACAGTTCGCGCAAACGATCGGGTGTGACACCGGCCAGCCCGCCGGCCAGGTTCACCTGCCCCGGCGACGGCGGCAGCGCACGCATCCGCGGCACGGCGACGACGACCGCCCCGGCGGCCCGTCCCGCCGCGGTGCCAGCCTCCGTGTCCTCGATGACGAGGCAATCCGCCGGGTCCACCCCGAGGCGCTCGGCCGCCATCAGGTAGCCGTCCGGTGCGGGCTTGGCTTCCGGCATGTCGCCGCCGGCGATCACGACCGAGATCGAATGTCGCCCAAAGCTCGCCAGTGCCGAGTCCAGCATCGGCCTCGGGCTGGCCGACACGAGAGCACACGGCACCCCCGCCTCGGCCAGGCCGGCCAGCAGGTCCACGGCCCCCGGCAGCCACGGCAGCCCGTCGGCGTGCGCGCGGACGTCGACCGTCCGCCAGAGCTGGTCGTAGAAGGCATCGGGGTCGACATCGCCATCGCGGCCGTGTTCGGCCATCGCGGCCAGCAAGGCCGCCATCGACACCTCCCGGCTGGTGCCGCACAACAGGCGCCCCTGCTCGTATGTCCACGGCACGCCGTACCCTGTGAGCAGGTCGATCTCGCCTTGAATCCACAGCGGTTCGGTGTCGACGAGCGTGCCGTCGTAGTCGAGCAGCACGGCCAGTGGCGGCGTGACCCACGTCGTGGTTGTCGTCATGGGCCTCCTGCGCCCCTCTCTCATCGGACGGTGGTGTCCCCATGGTGTGCGGTACGCGGTCCGTTCCCGGTCATTGTAGACCACGTCGTTCTGAACGCACGCGGCGTGTTTGCCGTAGTCACCGGGCGGTATTCGCTGGTGTCACGCCAGGTCGGCTCTGGTGGGCGACACTGGGTTTGAACCAGTGACCTCTTCCGTGTCAGGGAAGCGCGCTACCACTGCGCCAGCCGCCCAGGGCTTGGGTCGGGAGAGGTCGGGACGGGATTTGAACCCGTGTACACGGATTTGCAGTCCGTTGCCTCGCCTCTCGGCCACCCGACCAACGTGAGTCAGCCTCGCGGGAGAGACCCACTCCCGAGCGGACGACGGGATTCGAACCCGCGACCCTCACCTTGGCAAGGTGATGCTCTACCAACTGAGCCACGTCCGCACGCGCCACCCGCGGCGGCGCACCGACAACCTTAGCGGAGCCACCGGCCTGGCACAAGCGCGGAGCGGGTCCATGTCCTGGCCGCAGGTTCGGTCCGTCAGGGTGGGGCCTGTCGTCGCCCTGGCCCCCTGGGGCGTGTTCTGTCTTTCGTGGACGCGGTCCCCCGGTGCGGACGTGCGGGGAACTTCGGTCGGGCGGGGTCACCTGCTACAGTGGGGACGCCACGCGGGCGATTGGCGCAGTGGTAGCGCGCTTCGTTCACACCGAAGAGGCCGGCAGTTCGAACCTGCCATCGCCCACACGCGGGAGCGAGGAGGAAGTGCCGAGCTTGCTCGAGCATTTCCGACGAGCGACCAAGTGTTGACGAGCGGCGCCGGCCGTGAGGCCGGCAAGCCGAAGGCTTGAGGCGCGGACACGCGCCTCGCCGCGAGGATCACCCTCAGCGAATGGGCGCGAGCGACTGAGTGCGTGAGACAGCGACGCGACGAAACACCATGACGAAGGCCGGGGCCAAGAAAAGGGTCCAGGGAGCGACGCGACCGGACACCCGGGACACGACCCCCAACCGTGATGAGCGACACCCCCCCTGCCACCACCCGACGCGGTCAGGAGACCGCCCGATCCTGGGGCGGGGCACGGTCGGTGCGGCGTGATCGGACCAATACTGGCGTCTCGCAATGTGAGAAGCTTGTCCAGTATCTGAGAACTGCCTTGCGCCAACGGGCTCTGACAGCCCACACTGGCGATGCAGCGGCAACGGCGCCGTCGACCGATGCGGATGAGAGGCACAGGGGATGACGGCACCGGCACTGATCTTGTTGGCGGACGGCTCGACCGAGGCGACCGCCAATCAGGTCATGTTCGCGTTGCGTCGTCGCATGCGCCAATTGCGCCCCGGCCTGTCGATCCATCTCTGTTTCGCCGAGGGCGGGGTCCCCGATGCCACCCAGACCGCGGCGGCGCTCATCGAGGCGGGGGCGGAGGAGGCAGTCTTCGTACCCCTCAACATCACGCACGCCACCGACCCGCCCGAGTCCGTGCTCCGCACGATGAAAGCCCTCGGCGCCGACTGCGCCGGCCTTCGCATCAACGTCGCCCGCCCGATCGGACCCGCCTGCGAGTTGCTGAGCATTCTCGATCTGCGCCTCCGCTCGGCGCTCGCCGCGAGCCACACGCTCGAACTCGACGGACTGGTGCTGTCGGCCCCCGACAGCGGCGACCCCCGTGGTGCCGCGCTTCTGGCGCGACGGGCACGCCAGTGGCGCGCCCACCACAAGCTGCCCGTCCAGTTGGCCTACGGCCACGAGCCCGGTCACAGCGTCGCCGCCGCCCTCACCGCCCTCCGCGCCCAGGGCCGGCGTCTCATCGCCGTCGGTTCATTCTTCCTCAGCGCCGACCACCGGTACACGGAGCAGGCCGCGCTCGCCCTCGACCTCGGGGCCGTGGCTGTCAGCCCGCCGATCGGGCCCGACGAGCGACTGCTGGACCTTGCCATGGCCCGCTACTCGGTATCGGCCCTGGAACTCCTCGACACGGATGTCCCGTTCGGCGGGTTCGGCCTCCACGACGACGCGACCGTTCCGCTGCCGGCCTGACGGACGGCGCCGCGGCTGGCACCCGCAACCGGGGACGTCAGCTCTGCGCCACCCGGGCGCGCTCGGCCTCGACATCGAAATCGGCCGGTGGCCAGGTCAGGTTCATGCCAGCCAGCGCCTCCGCGAGCAACCGCGCGACGGCCCAGTTGCGATACCACTTGCGGTCGGCCGGAATCACATACCACGGGGCCTCGTCCTGGTTGCAGCGTTCCAGGACCACGCCATAGGCGGCCATGTAGTCGTCCCACTTCGCGCGTGAGGCGAGGTCGGAGGGGTTGTACTTCCAGTACTTCACGCCGCCCGGTGCCAGCCGGGCTGCGAGGCGGGCCTTCTGTGCGTCCTTGGACACGTTGAGGAAGCACTTGATGACGCGCGCACCCCCGGCGACTACCTCACGCTCGAAGGCGTTGATCCGGTCGTAGCGCGCCTCGATCTCGTCCGGAGCCGCCAGGTGGTCGACGCGCCCGATGAGGACGTCCTCATAGTGGGATCGGTCGAAGATGCCGATCTGGCCCGGCCCCGGCAAAGCCCGGCGCACCCGCCACAGGAAGTCGTGGCGGAGTTCCTCGGCGGTCGGCGCCTTGAACGCATGGATGCTCACCCCCTGCGGATTGATCATCCCGATGGCGTGGCGGATCACCCCGCCCTTACCGGATGTGTCCATGCCCTGCAGCACGAGGAGGACACGCTGCGCGCTGTCCGGGTGGGTGAACGAGTGCGCGTACAGGCGCTCCTGCAATCCGTCGAGCACCGGCTGCATCCGGGCGTACTCCACCGGGGCGTCGTCCTTCCCCTTGCCGGGGAAATGCGGCGTGGCGGCGGGGTCGAAGTCGCGCTCGACGTCCACAGGGCCAGGCGGGCAGCGGAGGATCTCGCCCAGCGTGAAGGTGCCGGGCAGTTCGGGGGCGGGCTTGCCTTTGGTCGGACCACGATGATGTGCCATGTCCTCAGTATGGACCGCAACCCCACGGTGCAGCGCCCGGGGCCGGTAAGATCGGCGGCCCGACATCACGAAGGAACCGCCATGACCGAACAGCCGTTCCCCACGACGGACGAACAGTGGCGCGCCCGTCTCACCCCGATGGAGTACCGGGTCCTCCGGCAGGGCGCCACGGAGCAGCCGTTCACCGGCGAGTACACCGACGAGACCGCACCCGGCGTCTACCGCTGCCGCGCGTGCGGGGCCGAACTGTTCACGAGCGACGCCAAGTTTGGTTCGCACTGCGGCTGGCCGAGCTTCTACGAACCCCTGTCCGGCGACCGGGTCACCTACCGCGAGGACACCTCCATCCCGGGACGGCCGCGGACGGAGGTCCGGTGTGCGCGCTGCGACAGCCACCTCGGCCACGTCTTCGACGGCGAGGGGTACGACACACCCACCGACCGACGCTACTGCATCAACTCCATCTGCCTGGCCATGACCCGGCGTGGTGAGCCACGCCCGTAGCCGTACCCCGGCGCGTCGGACCGGCCTGGCGGGAGTGCGCGACTAGGGTGAAGCCATGTCGTCGCCGAGCGTGCTCACCCTACCGGGGGTCGATTTCGGCGTCGTCCGCGCGCAGGTCCGCCACTTCATGTGGCACCCGCACGTGCGGGTCGTCGAGATCGCCTCGCCGCAACGCATCGCCCCGTACTCGCTCGCGATCGAAGCCGAACTCACCGATCGCGGCGAGGAACTGGCCTCGGGCCGCCTGATCCTGCTGCATGACCCGGACGGCAACGAGGCGTGGCAGGGCACGTACCGCTGCGTCAGCCTCGCCGAAGCCGCCGTCGAGGCGGATCTGGCCTCCGACCCCCTTCTGACCGAGGTTGGATGGTCGTGGCTGACCGATGCGCTCAACCGCTCCGACTGCGACTACACCGCCGAGTCCGGCACCGTCACGACCATCAACGGCCGCAGCTTCGGCGGCCTCGCCTGCGAACCCGACCGGACCGACATCGAGATCCGGGCCTCGTGGACGCCCGTCTTTACGGGCCCCGTCGATATCCGCCCCCACCTGGCCGCCTGGCAGGATCTGCTCTGCCTCACCGGCGGCTTGGCGCCGCTGCCGGATGGCATGCGCGCCCACGGTGCCCAGTTCGACTGGACACGCCCCACGTGACACGCTCCGAGAACCCCACCCCGGCCGAACCCCAAGGCGACCACCTCCCCATTCTGGATCGCCCCGGCGGTGGACTACCGGTGATCGTCGACACCCCGGAGGCGTTCGACCGAGCGGTGTCCACGCTCGCCGGCGGCAGCGGGCCCCTGGCCGTCGATACGGAACGCGCCCAGAGTTTCCGCTACTCGTCCCGCGCATACCTGATCCAGCTCCGGCGTGCCGGGGCCGGTACCCTGCTGATCGACCCGATCGCGCTCCAGACGGGTCCCGAACCCGCCGACCTGTCGGAGTTGGTCCGGGCGTTGGGCGACACGGAGTGGATCATCCACGCAGCAACCCAGGACTTGCCCTGCCTCGCCGAGGTCGGCCTCGTACCCGGGCTTCTGTTTGACACCGAGTTGGCCGGCCGCTTGCTCGGCTATCCACGCGTGGCGCTGGCGGCGCTGGTCGAGCAGTTCTTCGGGCTGCGCCTCCTCAAGGCCTTCTCGGCGGCCGACTGGTCGATGCGCCCACTGCCGGACGACCAGATCGCCTATGCCGCCTTGGACGTGGAGCTGCTGATCGAACTGCGGGAGGCCCTTGCCGCCGAGCTCAAGGCGGCCGAACGCGACGAGTGGGCCCGGCAGGAGTTCGCGTGCCTGGCGGCGCACGCCCTGACCCCACCGCCGCCACCGTCATCCGATCGCTGGCGGCGCACGCACGGCCTGCACGGCGTGCGCACCCGGCGAGGTCTCGCCGTCGTCCGCGAACTGTGGCGCACCCGGGACGAGATCGCCGCCGCACGCGACCTCGCCCCGGGGAAAGTCCTGCCCGACGCCGCGATCGTCCAGGCCGGCCAGGCGGCCGAGAACGAGCCGGCCCGGCCCGTGCGCCTCGGGGCCATCGAGGGCTTCCACCGGAGGCACGCCCGGACCTACAAGGATCAGTGGCAGGCGGCCATTGCGGCGGCTGCGGCCTCACCACCATCCTCGTGGCCGGCCTTGCGCGCGCCGCACGACGGGACCCCACCTCCCCGGACGTGGCGCACCGCGCACCCACGAGCCTGGGCGCGCTGGGAGCAGTGGCGAGCGGTTGTGCGTGAACTGGCCGAGTCGCTGGGAGTCCCCGCCGAGAACCTGCTCAGCCCGCAGATGCTGCGGGATCTGGCCTGGGCACCGCCGGCGAACCCCGATGGCGTCGCGGCCTTCCTCGCGGCGGCCGGGGCACGGCCCTGGCAGTGCGATCTGGTGGCTCCCGCCCTCACAACGGCGATGGCGCAAACAGCGCGGTGAGATCGCCGACCGACCCTGGCTCGATCAGGAAGAACAGCTCGTCACCGGATGCCAGGACTGTTTCCGCCTCCGGGGCGCGGGCGTGATCGTCGCGCACGACCGCCACCAGGACGCCCCCGCCGGGCACTGTCAGGTCCCCCGCCCGCCGGCCGACTACGGGGCTGGTGGGCGGCAGGGTCAACTCGACAAGGGTCGTGGTACCGCGACGGAACGTCATCAGCCGTACCGCGGCGCCGACACTCACGGCCTCCTCCACGAGCGCCGACATGATGCGTGGCGTCGACACCGCCACATCGACCCCCCACTGCTCGTCGAACAGCCACTCGTTGCCCGGATGATTGACACGCGCAACCGTCCGGGGCACGCCGAACTCCGTCTTGGCCAGGAGGGCATGGACCAGGTTGACCTTGTCGTCCCCCGTCGCCGCGACGGACACATCGCACCCGGCCAGGTCGGCTTCGACGAGGGACTCCATCTCGCACCCGTCCGCCAGCAGCCACTCGGCCTGTGGCACGGTGTCGGACTTGATCGCGTGCGGATCGCGCTCGATCAGCAGGGTCTCATGGCCGTGGGCAATCAACTCGCGGGCGATGGAACGCCCGACGTTGCCGGCCCCCACGATGGCGACTCGCATGGTGCCTCCCTAGAGTCTGGTGGTCAATGACGCGCCGGCGCGGCCGACACCGCCCCGTAGACCTCGTCGGCGCGAGCGGTGGGCAAGGACAGATAGAGGACGTCGCCGTCCTGGAGCAGCACGTCATCGGTGGGGACGCGGCCCTGCCCCATCCGCATCAGGCTCACCACCCGGGCCTGGGTGCCCTGCTCGATCGCCCGCATCGTCTGGCCGACCCACCCCGGATGGAAGTGCGGCGCGGCCACCATGGTGAGGCCGGACGGATCACGCCAGGCGGGCACGACCGGGGTGTCCATCAGGCGGTTCATCACCTCGACCGCAGTCCAGCGAACGGCGGCCACGGCCGGGATACCCAGCTTCTCGTACAGGTCGGCCCGGCCCTGGTCGTACACCCGGGCAGCGACGTTCTCGACGCCGAACCGTTCCCGGACGACCCGCACCGCCAGGATGTTCGAGTTGTCGCCGCTCGACACGGCTGCGAAGCCGCCGGCGTCATTGATGCCCGCCTTGACCAGCACGTCCTTGTCGAAGCCGACACCCTTCACCGTGCGACCCTGGAAGTCGGGGCCGAGCCGGCGGAAGGCGTTGACGTCCAGATCGATCACGGACACCGTGTGACCGTACCGCTCCAACCCGCGCGCGAGCGTCGCCCCCACGCGCCCGCAGCCCATGATCACGACGTGCACCGGCGACTCCTCTCAGCGCCTCATGAATGTCGATCCTGGAACCAGCCTAGCGATCACCCGCGAGGTGGCCACACCGGCGCCGCACGGTGCCACACGGGCTGTCTATCATGGTGCCGGTGAACCCGCACGACACCCCGCCCCGCGCGGACGGCCCGGTGGTCGGTCCGCTGAGGCTCGGCGAGTGGGCGCATGGCGGGTCGTGCGTCGCCCGGGCCGACGACGGCCGGGTCGTGTTCGTCCGGCACGGGTTGCCGGGTGAACTGGTGACCGCCCGCGTTCTCACCGCGCACGCAACCTGGTGGCAGGCCGAAGTGGCCGAGGTGCTCGAACCCAGCCCCGACCGCGTGACGCCCCCCTGCCCGCTCGCCGGCGTGTGCGGCGGTTGCGACCTACAGCACGCCGCACCCGCCCACCAACGGCACCTCAAGGCGGAGGTCGTCGCCGGCCTGCTGCGCCGGTTCGCAGGCGTGGACGTGGCGCTCGAGACCGAGGCCGTCCCGGGTGATCGCGACGGCCTGGCCTGGCGCACACGCCAGCGGTACCTGGTGACACCGGGAGGTCTTGGTTTTCGCGCATGGCGTAGTCACGAGGTCGTCGACGTGCCGGTGGGCGGGTGTCCCCTGGCGCACCCGGGGCTGCCGGACGATGCCACCGTCGTACGTGTCGCCGCGGATGCCGGTGAGGCCGGCGTGGCCGTGGACGACGACGGCGGCGTGGCGGTGTGGCACGACGGGCGGATACTGGCGGGCGAACCCGTCCTGACGCAGCGTGTCGGCGCCTTGTCGTTCCGGGTCCGTCCCGACGGTTTCTGGCAGGTGCATCCCGGCGCCGCGACGACCCTGGCAGGGGCGGTCGCCGCGGCGGTCGGCCCATGCGCCGGACAGGTCGTGTTCGACCTGTACTGCGGTGCCGGACTGTTCGCCGGTGTGCTGGCCGCGGCGGGCAGCACGGTGCGGGGGGTGGAGTCCTCGCGTGCCGCCGTGGAGTCGGCGCGCCTCAACGTGCCTGCGGCGCGGTTCACGGCCGGACGGGTCGAGCAGGTCCTCGCCCGGTTGCCCCGGCGCGCCGATGCCGTCGTCCTCGACCCGCCGCGCAGCGGCGCGAACCGGCCGGTTGTGGACGCGATCGCCGCACTCCGCCCGGCGGCCATCGTGTATGTGGCCTGCGATCCGGCCGCACTCGCGCGCGACGTGCGGCACCTCGCCGCGGCCGGCTACCGGCTGGCGGGCGTCAGGGTGTTCGACCTGTTCCCGATGACCCACCACGTCGAAACCGTCGCCCAGTTCATCCCCGGCTGACGGCCGTCCCGCGGTGCGATGTTGTCCCGGATGTTGTCCACAAGCGTCCTTGTGTTGTCCGTGACGGGGTTGGTGTTGTCCGTCGGGGCGCGGACCGGCCCGCGGAGTCCCACGGCCCCCACACTGAAGGCATGGACAAGGAACACCGCACGCCCCGGTTGTGGGCCGACATCATCACCGACGACGACGAACCCGGAGCGGCGCGCCTCGTGCGCCAGGACGGCAGGGTCTGCCAGCTGGCGGGGGCCTCACCGGGGCTGCTCCGCCTGTTGGAGTCGCTCGACGGGCACCACGCCCTGCCTGACCTGCTCCGCGTCCTACCCGAAGCGGAACGATTCCCGGCCCGGGCGCTCCTTCACGATCTGGTCCGGCAGGAACTCGTCACAGACTCCAGCGCGGCGGCCGTCCCCACGTCCCCCGACGTTTTGATCATCGGTGGCGGAACCCTCGCCCGGACGTGCGCGGCGCAACTGCTGGCGACCACGACCGTCGGCCTGCGGCTGGTGACACCTGAACCGCGGGTGGACGGACGCTACCCGGACACGGCGGCGGCGCTCCGGGCCGCGCTCATCAGGTCCGATCCCGCCCTGGGTCGGCGCGTCGTGGCCGGCGGACGGTGGCCCGGTCTGCCGGAGGACGACTGTGCGCTCGTTCTCGTCGCCACGGACACCGTCCAGCCGGACCGGGTGCTGACCAGCCATCTCATCCGGCACTCCCTGCCATTCCTGCCCGTCCTGGCGCACGACGGGTGGTGCCGCATCGGGCCGCTGGCCGACTACCAGGGCGGCGCCTGCCTCCACTGCCTCGACCTGACCCAGGCCGACGACGACCCCGCCTGGCCCCAGACCCTGGAGTACCTCTCCCGCCGGCCCGCCCGCCCGGACGCCGGTCTGGTGCGGCTCGCCGCCGCCCTCGCGTGCCGCTACGCGGCCTGGTTCCTCGACGGCTCCGGCAACGCACTGCGGTCGATGAGCTACGAGGCCAACCTCGTCGAGCCCGGCTTGGCCCGGCGCCGCTGGGTCGAGCACCCGGACTGCGCCTGCTGTTGGCAGCCGACCGCGGCCCCACTGGAGAACGCGGCCTAGAGCCGTCCGGCCACGAGGTCCAGCACGGCCTGGCCGTACCGCTCAAGCTTGGCCGGCCCGACGCCCCCGACCGCGGCCAGCGCGGCGCGGTCGGCCGGTCGGCTCTCGGCGATCGCGGTGAGCGTCGCGTCCGTGAACACGACATACGCGGGAACGGCGGCCTCCTGCGCGATGCGGCGCCGCCATGCCTTCAGGGACTCAAGCAGCGCCTCATCCACATCGGAACGGCAATCGGCGTGCCGCCCGAGCTTGAGATCTGCCCCTTCGAGAAGCATCTGCCCGCAGACGCGGCACCGCGCGGCCTGACGCCCGCGTCGCGGGGCTCGGGTGCGGCGTGTCCGCGCTGCGGTGTCCGTCTGCGGCAGGTCGAGGCCGAGCCCCGTCAGGAAGCGGCTCGGCTGGCGCTGGCCACGCCCGCCGGAGCCGCGCGCAGACCACGAGAGGCGCAACGCCTCCTTCGCCCGCGTGATTCCGACGTAGAGCAGGCGGTGTTCCTCGGCGACCTGGCCCGGCGTCTTGGCGAGCGTGAACGGCACCATGCCGTCGTAGAGCCCGACGAGCGCGACGCCACGCCACTCCAGGCCCTTCGCCGAGTGCATCGTCGCCAAGGTCACCCCGGTCGCGGACGGTGCCTCTTCCGACCGGGCCCGCTCGGCCAGCGCCTCCATCAGCCCCGCAAGCCCCACCCCGGGCCGGTCTGCGGCCAGGTCGCGGGCCAACCCGAGGAGCGCCTGCCACGACTCCCACTGCTCGCGCACCTGTCCCGCGCCGTCCGGACCGACCGGGGTCCAGCCCAGCCCTGTCACGGCCGCCTCGAGCCCCGCGAGCGCCGGCTGGTCCGGATCGGTCCGGGCGGCAGCGGCCGCGCGGGTCAGGGCCCGCTTGATCTCGGGTCGCTCGTAGAAACGCTCGCCGCCCCGCACCACATACGGCACGCCGGCGCCGGCCAGGGCCGCCTCGAACGGCGGTATCTGCGCGTTGACGCGCACCAGGACGGCCAGGTCGGACCAGTCGAAACCGGCCTCGTGGCGCAGGGCGAGCCAGGCGGTGACCCCGTCCACCTCGGCGTCCTCGTCGGGGCTGGGGGCGATGTCCACCGGTACACCCACCGCCCCCATCGGCTGCAGGGTCACGGCCCCGATGTCGCCCGGTGCCGTGCGCGCCATGTGGTTCGCCAGGGCGCACACCGCACGGGTCGACCGGTAGTTGCGAACCAGCTCCACCTGGGCGGCGGCCGGGAACTCGTGCCGGAACTCCAGCAGATACCGCCGCTGCGCCCCTGCGAACGCATGGATGGATTGGGCCGGATCCCCCACCACGCACACGTCGTCCCCAGGGCCGAGCCACAGGCGCAGGACCGCGTGCTGGATCGGCGACACGTCCTGGTACTCGTCCACGAGGAAATGGCGGTACTGCGCGCGCACGTCGGAGGCGACCTCGGGGTGCCCAGACAGGAGGGCGGCGTCGGCCAGCAGGATGTCGTCGAAGTCCATCAGACCCCTGTCGTGCTTGATCCGCTCGTACTCGACCAGCAGCTGGGCGACCTGCGCCGGGTCCAGCGCACCGACGCGACGGTGCTCCAGCACGGCCAAGCGCGGATAGTCGGCCATCGTGACGTTGCTCGTCTTCGCCCAGGACATCTCCTGCGCCAGGTCGCGCAGCAGGGCGGTGTCCGTTGGGAGTTTCGCCCGCCCGCAGGCCTGGGCCAGCAGCCCGAAGGGGCTTGCCAGAACCTCAGGCGCGTCTCCGCCCATGACACGCGGCCAGAAGTAACGCACCTGGCTCAGCGCGGCCGAGTGGAACGTCCTCGCCTGGACGGCGCCGATGCCGAGTGCGCGCAGGCGACCGCGGAGTTCACCCGCTGCCCGGGTCGTGAACGTCACGGCCAGCACCGCGCGCGGATCCTGCCGACCCGTGGCGACGGCGTAGGCGATGCGGTACGTCAGTGCCCGCGTCTTGCCCGTACCGGCGCCCGCCATGACCACGAGCGGCCCGCCGATCGACGTGGCGACCTGGCGCTGCTGTTCGTCCAGGGCGTCCAGAATGGCGGTCGGGTCGGCGTGCGGCATGCGGGACAGCCTAGACGCCACCGGCGACGATCCGGTGCGAATGCCGGGCCTGTCGGTGGGAGGTCATAGGGTGTTCAGTCATGACGACGACGGGCCTCCGGACGGCCACCGCTCCCACCTGGGACGGCCTTTGCGCGCTGATGCGGGACGATCTCGCCGTGCGCCCGGATGACCCGTTCGCACTTGATGTCCTTGTCGTGCCCTCGGTGGGGCACCGGCGCTTCGTGTCCCATGCGCTCGCCGAGACGCTCGGCGGTGTGTGCGCCGGCATCGATTTCCCCACATTCAGCGGGCTGCGCCACCTGGTGGAGACCTCGATGGGCCTGGCGGGGCCTGACCCGGACCCTTGGAACCCGGACCTGCTCGTGGCGGCGGTGATGGCAACGCTCGAGGCGACCTGGGACGAGCCGTGGGCCGCTCCCCTGCGCGCGTACGTCGAGGGCTACGGGCCACGGCCCGGACGACGCGCAGAACTCGCCGTGCGCGTCGCGCAGTTGTTCGCCCGGTACGCGCGGCGCTGTTCCGGGCTGCTGCTGGCATGGGACGAGGGTGACGACCGGGACGCGCTCGGTGCGCCACTGGCGGCGGAGGCGGCCTGGCAGCCGCAGGTGTGGCGGGCGCTTGTCGGCGCGCTGTCGCCCGTCGAGCATCCCGCCCGCCGCCACCGTCGGGTCGTGGCCGCCCTGCG
>JGI20166J26741_11537807_pt1 | contig 24608 bp, 20 predicted proteins | sample TergutCu122P5_FD_26741 | JGI IMG/M metagenome (IMG submission 26741)
CGTCGGCTCGCCGTCGAGGTCGCCGCTGGCCCGCAACGAGGCGACGATCGCCTCGCGGGCCGAGAAGGCCGTCTTGCCGGCCAATTCGGCATAGGGGCCCGGATTGGGCAACCAGTCGGGCGTCTCGCGGGCCAGGCGTCCGTCGCGCTGGATGATGGTGCGCGCCGGCAGGCCCAATTCGCGCCACCAAACCACGTCCGTCAGGTCGCCGAAGGTGCAGAACATGGCGATGCCGGCGCCCTTGTCGGGTTCGGCCTTGATGTGGGCCAGCACCGGAACCTCGATGCCGAACAGCGGCGCCGTCACCGTGGTGCCGAACAGCGGCTGATAGCGGGCGTCGTCGGGGTGGGCGACCAGGGCGACGACCGAGGGAATCAGTTCGGGTCGGGTGGTCTCGATGTATACCGGACTGCCGTCCGCCTTGTGGAAGGCGATGCGATGGTAAAAGCCGGGGTATTCGCGGTCTTCCAGTTCGGCCTGGGCGACGGCGGTCTGGAATGTGACGTCCCACAGGGTCGGCGCTTCGGCCAGGTAGGCCTCGCCACGGGCGACGTTGCGCAGGAAGGCGCGCTGGGCCACCGACTGGGCTTGCGGCGAGATCGTCGAATACAGGTGTGACCAGTCGACCGACAGCCCCACCTGGCGCCACAGATTCTCGAAGGCCTGTTCGTCGATGGCCGTCAATTTGAGGCACAGTTCGACGAAGTTGCGCCGCGAAATGGCGACGGGATGCTTCTCGTCCGGGGTGTCCGGCGGGACGAAGGCGGCGTCGTAGGGAAGTGTCGGATCGCACCGCACACCGTAGTAGTTCTGGACGCGGCGCTCGGTGGGCAGCCCGTTGTCGTCCCAGCCCATCGGGTAGAAGACGTGCTTGCCGCGCATGCGCTGATAGCGCGCGACGAGGTCGGTGTGCGTGTAGCTGAAGACGTGACCGACATGCAGCGAGCCGGACACCGTGGGCGGCGGCGTGTCGATGCTGAAGGTCTCCGCGCGGCCGGCGGGACGATACGCGTATGTGTCGTCGCTCTTCCAGCGGGCCGACCACTTGGCCTCCAGGCCTTCGAGAGCAGGCTGATCCGGCACGTTCCATTCGCTCATGCGGGCAATCCTAGGCACTAGCTGCTGGGCGTGGGCGTGCCCGCGTCGGTCGGCGTGCCGCTGTCGCTGGGTGTTGCGGTCGGCGTGGGGGTCGGGGTTGCCGCGTCGGTCAGCAGCTTGAGCAGGGCGGCGTCATCGGCCGTTGCGGCGGTCTGGCTGTACAGGTCGCTGGTGATGTCGACCGTCTTGTTGTCGGCCAAGACGACCGGGGTCGTCCTGATGCCTGACGTGTACGTCTGGTTCCCCGGGATGGCCGTGGACTGGTTGCTTGTGTTCATGGTTTCGATGAACGGCTGCGTGGCCCGGGTGTTGTAGCACGTCTGGAAGCTCCTCAGGTCGTCGCCGGTGATGCCGGCGGACGACGCGAAGGTCTGGGTCAACTGGTTCTGCGTGAAGGTGATGTCGCCGGCCTTCGAGGTCGTGGGAGCGGCCGTGAAGGCGGCCGTCACATAGGGCCAGAACTTGCCAACCGTGTCGGCGCAGGCAGCCGCGATCGCGCCGCGCTCGGACGCCGTGTTCGACAACGCCGTGTCCTGGGTCGTCAGGAAATGCACGCGCAGCGCGATCTTGCCCTGATCGGCCAGGTGGCCGAGCGAGGCCTGATAGAACTGCATGACGGCGGTGGACTGGCTCATCTGGAAGTCGACGTACAGGTCGACCGTCGGCGCCCCACTGGCCAGCGTGGCGCCCGGATTCGCCAGGATGGCCAGGCCGTCCTTGGTGGCATTCGGCGGATGGACGGGCGCCGTGCCCGCCGGACCGGTCACGGAAAGCTCGCGCTTCTGCGTGTTCAGGTGGACGATGACGTACGTGATGCCGGCCGCGACCAACGCGACGATCACAACTGCGATCAGCCAATTTATGAGCAGCTTCCGGCGGCGCTTGGCGGCCGCTTCGGCCTGCGCCTGTCGCTCGGCCTCGCGCCTGGCAGTTAGGGCGGCGCGCGGTTGGGTCTTGTCCTTGGCCATTCGGTGGTGCCTTCCAGATTCGATTGTCAGTTGGAGATGATGTATTGCAGGAACTGCAGGAACGAGTCCGCGTCGGTGGCCACCTGGGGCGTGATGCTCGTGTTGTCCGACGTGAACAGTTCGTTCAGGGTGAACTGCTTGCCGTTCACGAAGAACGTCGGCGTATTGTGGACGCCGCCCTGCGTGCCCTTCGTCGCGTCGGCGACGACCTGGCCCGAGGCGTCGTAGTAGATCTCGGTGTCACTGCCGTACAGGTACTTGTGGGGCGGATTGCTGTTCGCGACGGCCTCGTGGTTGTTGTTGGCCACGTTCTGCACCCACGACTGCGTCTGCCTGGTCGAATAGCACGTGTTGAAGGTGGTGAGCGCGTCGCCCGTCAAGCCGACGGCGGCCGTGAAGTTGACGGTCAGCTGCTGGTCGGTGAAGCCGGTGCCCTCCGGCGGCTGGTTGCGGAAGATGGTGTTCGAGTAGGCGGCGTACTTCGTGTTGTCGGCGATGTCCACGCAGGCAGCGGCGACCGCGGCCCTCGTGGACGAGGTCAGCTTTTCATCCTGGACGCCGTCGAGGAACGTCAGTGCGTGTTGCCGCAGCACGATGTCGCCGCGATCGCTCAGGGCGTCCAGCGCCTGCGCGTACGTGTTTTCGAACAGGGCGCAGTACGGGCACTGGTAGTCGGTGACGATGTCGACGATCGGGGCGTCCGCCTTTGTGTTCGTGCTGGGCACGGTGATCCACGCCTGCTGGCCGGCATCCTTGGAGTTGCCATCGGGAGGCGTCAGCTGTTCGGAAGTGACGCTGGGGGTTGGTGTGCCGGGCCGGCGATTGGCCAACAACAGGATCGCGGACACAACGAGAGCCACCGCCAGGATGGCGCCGATGACGACGAGCAATCGATTGCGCCGGGCCCGCCTGGCTTCCGCCTCATACTGTGCGCGCAGGGCCGCCCGCCGGTTGGCCCCGGCCGCGGTCTCCGCGGGATTCGTCGGGGCGGCCACCGATGGGGGCTTGGCCGCAGGCGCGGGCTTCGCCTCGGGCGCCGGCTTGGTCGTCCGGGCGGCCGGGCGGGCAGCGGGTTTCGATGTCGGTTTCTTCTTTGCCATCGGTCACATCATCTCAGGAGTTGGCGGTTTGTTGCAGAAAGGCCAGCAGATCGGTGGCGCTGGACATCGTGGGGTTGAATTTGTTGTCGAACAGTTGCGTCAGCGTGAACGTCTTGCCGTTCACGAAGAAGGTCGGAGTACTCAGGACACCGGCCTGCTGGACGCCAGCCTTGCCGCAGTCGGCCGACTGGCCGGAGGCGGTGTCGTAGCACAGCGGGTCGTTGCCACCGTAGAGGAACTTGGGACTTCCCGCCGGGTTGGTCGCCGCGCTCTTGTTGTTCGCCTCGACGGCGCGCACCCAGTCGGCCGTCGCCTGGGTGTCGAAGCACGACTGGAAGCGTGTCAGGGCGTCACCGGTCAGCCCGGCGGTCTGGGCGAAATCCACGCGCAACTGCTGATCCGTGAAGCCGGTGCCTTCCGTGGGCTGGTTGGCGAACAGGGCGTTGTGATAGGCGGAGTACAAGGTGTTGTCGACGACGTCGACGCAGGCGGCCGCGACGGCCGAACGAGTCGACGATGCCAGCTTCTCGCCGCCGACCCCGTCGAGGAACGCCCGCGTGTGCTGGCGCAGGACGATGTCACCCTGGTCGCTCAGCTGCTCGAACCACTTGTCGTAGGTGTTTTCTGCGACCTTGCAGTAGGGGCACTGGTAGTCCGCGTGGACGTCGACGATCGGCGCGCCCGGCTTCGCGTTCGCGCTCGGGAAGGTGATCCAGGCCGCGAGCGACAGGTCGGGCGAGTTCCCATCCGGCGGCGTGACCTGGGCGACGGCGCTGCCGGATTCGCCGGGCGTCGGACTGCCGGAAGCGCTGGTGGTCGGGCTGCCGGACGCGCTCGGCGTCACAGCCGGAGCCGGCTTGGACCGGTTGACGGCCCACACCACGAGGCCGATCACCAGGGCGACGGCGACGACCGCGGCCACCGCGATCAGCACGCGGTTGCGACGGGCCTTCTTGGCCGCGGCCTCTTGCTGGGCGCGCAGCGCGGCGCGGCGATTGGCGCCCGCCTGAGCGGCCACCGCCTGGCGGGTAGCCTGGGCGGGCTTCTTCTTCGACATTGGTCAGGCCTCCTCGGGGGTGGGGGTGGCGCCGGCGATCCAGTCGTCGACCGCGAAGCGACTCTTGGGCCAGACGACGACCCAGACCGCGCAGATCAGGAAGCCGACGTCGCGCAGGATGTCCTGCAAGTACTTGGTCTTCTGTCCGGGCAGCAGCAGGCCGCCGCCGGTGTAGCAGCCGCAGTCGATCGACAGTCCGCGGATCCAGGCCGACGCGATCCCCGCGATGAAAACGATCATGACGAGACCGCCCAGCGCGGCCGTCCAGCGGGTGAACAGACCGGCGATGATCACGGCACCGAGCACGATCTCGAAGATCGGCAGCAGGTAGCCGATGACGGTGATCAGGGCCGCCGGCAGCGGCAGCTCGTAGGCCTTGACGGCGGTGACGGACTTGGCCAGATCGGGGATCTTCAGCAGCCCGGCGATGAGGAGGCTGCCGCCGAGGATCAGGCGCGCCACCAAAGATATCCACTTGATGACGACGTCACGAAGGCGCACGCCTTCCTCGAGCGTTTCATCAGCCATGGCGCACAGTCTACTCGACGGCCTGACAGCCCGGCCTGAGCGTCTATGCTTGCGGCCATGAGCGACAACCATGCCCGGATCGTGGCTGCCCTGCAGGCGCGGTGGCCGGAGCACCGGGTCGGCCCGACGCTGGACCGCATCGCGGCGCTCGTCGACCTCTTGGGTCATCCGGAGCGCGCCCAGCCCGTGATCCAGATCACGGGCACCAATGGCAAGGGTTCGACCGCGATCATCATCGACGCGCTGCTGCGCGCCGCCGGACTGCGGACCGGGCGCTTCTCGAGCCCCCACCTGCAGGACATCACCGAACGCATCGCCATCGACGGCAGCCCGATCGCCGCCGAGGTTTTCGACGACGTCTGGCGCGACATCGCGCCGCTGGTCGGGATAGTCGACGAGCGGCGAATCGACGGCATCGAGTGCACCTTCTTCGAAGTCATGACGGGCTTGGCCTACGCGGCGTTCGCCGATGCCCCGGTGGATGTCGCCGTCATGGAGGTCGGCATGGGGGGACGGTGGGACGCCACATCGGTGGCGGACGCCGCCGTGGCCGTCGTCGCGCCGATCGGCCTCGACCACATGCAATACCTGGGAGACACGATCGGGCAGATCGCCACCGAGAAGGCCGGCATCATCAAGCCGGGAGCCACCGCGGTCTTGGCGTCCCAGACGGCCGCCGCGGCCGGGGTGCTGGACGCCCGGTGCCGCGAGGTCGGCGCCGCCGCGGTCAAGGAAGGCGAGGACTTCGCGCTGCTCGACCGCCAGCTGGCGGCCGGCGGCCAGGTGATCCGACTGCTGGCGGGGGACGGCCCGGTGGGGGACCTGTTCCTGCCCCTGCACGGCGCCCACATGGCCCGGAACGCGGCGCTGGCTCTGGCGGCGGTCGAGGCGCTGCTCGGGCGGGCCCTGGCGCCGGACGTCATTCAGGCCGGGTTCGACGATGTCGTGGCCCCGGCCCGTCTGGAGCTGGTGGCGGCACGGCCCCCGGTTGTGCTCGACACCGCCCACAACCCGCACGCCGTGCGGGCCACGCTCGAGGCGGCCGCCGAGGCCTTTGGTTTCGACCCCGTCATCGGCGTGCTGGCCATGATGGGCGACAAGGCGGCCGAGCAGGTGCTCGAGCTGCTCGAACCCGCGATCGGGCGGCTGGTCGTCACGGCCGTCCGCTCGAGTCCGCGCGCCATGCCGGTCGATGAGCTGGCGGATCTGGCCCGGGGCGTCTTCGGACACGACCGTGTTGTGGCCGAACCGGACTCGGCGGCCGCCGTCGCAGAGGCCATGCGCCTGGCCGAAGGCTTGGGCCCCCAAGCCGGCGTCCTGGTGCTCGGCTCGGTCTATCTGGCCGGCGAGGTACGGCAGCGTCTCATTGATCAGAGGCGCCGCGAGGCGGCGCTGTTGGATGACGACGACTCGGCCAACGACGAAGCCGGCCCCTGGGACGACGTGTGACCGTAGAATGGTGGGGTTGGTCCCGAAGCGACAAGAGAAGACAATGCCACGCAGCGTGCACCTGATAGTCAACCCCAAGGCCGGGCAAGGGCGCGCCCGCAAGGCTCTGCCATCGGTGCTCAGCGCGCTGCGCAGCGGCCTGACCGATATCGAGCTGCAGGTCCAGCAGACATCGAGCCCGACTGACGCCAAGGCTCGGATCCAGTCGGCGGCCGAGCGCCTGCTGGCCAACATCGACGAGACGAACCCGCCGGCGCTGCTGGTCATGGGCGGGGACGGCATGGTGAGCCTGGGGTTGAACGCGGTCGCCGGCACGCCCGCGCGATTGGGCATCATCCCGGTCGGCACGGGCAACGACTTCGCCCGCGGCATGGGCCTGCCCCTGACGCCGGACGCCGCGGTCTCCGCGATCGTCGCGGGACTCGAGCGCCAGGTCGACCTGACATACATCGAGGGCAAGCTGGTCGGGGGCGCGACGAAGCGCTGGGTCGGGTCGGTGGTCAGCACCGGCTACGACGCGCGGGTGAACCGGCGCACGAACCGGCGCGTCGTCCACATCGGCTCGCTGGGCTACGGTGTCGACGCGCTGGTCGAGCTGGCCAAGTTCACGCCGCTGAACTACCGCATGACCATCGACGGCGTGCGCCGCGACGAGGTGGCCATGCTGGTGGCGGTCGGCAACGCCGGGTTCTTCGGCGGCGGGATGCACGTGTGTCCCGACGCCGACCCGACCGACGGGTTGCTGGACGTCACGATCGTCCACCCGGTGCCGCGCACCACGCTGCTGCGCCTGCTGCCCAAGATGTACAGCGGCAAGTTCGCCCAGGATCCCAGCGTCGAGCGCCTGCGGGCCCGGCAGGTCAGCATCGACGGCGATCGCATGTTCGGCATGGGGGACGGCGAGGAGCTGGGTGCCGTGCCGCTGGATTGCACGTGTGTGTCGAACATCCTGTGGCTGTTGGGGGCCAGCGACGCCACCGCGCAGGTCGCTTGATGCCGGCCACCGGCGAAGGGTTGGACGACTTCTGGCGCACCTACGGGTTTCCGCCGGACGACTATCAGGTCGAGGCTTGCGGACACCTGACGGCGGGCCGCGGTGTTCTCGTGGCCGCCCCCACGGGCGCCGGCAAGACGGTGGTGGGCGAGTGTGCCGCCTGGCTGGCCCTCGGCCAGGGCGTCAAGTGCTTCTACACCACGCCCATCAAGGCGCTCAGCAACCAGAAGTACCACGACCTGGTGGACCGTCACGGGGTGGACGCCGTCGGCCTGCTGACGGGCGACGTCTCGGTCAACGGCGAGGCGCCGATCGTGGTGATGACCACCGAGGTGCTGCGCAACATGCTGTACGCGGGGTCGGCGACGCTCAAGGGCCTGGGCTACGTCGTCATGGACGAGGTGCACTACCTGGCTGACCGCTTCCGCGGCGCCGTCTGGGAGGAAGTGATCCTGACGTTGCCGCCGGACGTCAGGCTCGTGGCCCTGTCGGCCACGGTCAGCAACGCCGAGGAGTTCGGCGAGTGGCTGGGGCAGGTGCGCGGCGCCATGGGTGTCGTCGTCAGCGAGCGGCGCCCCGTGCCGCTCGAACAGCACGTGGCCGTCGGGCGCGACCTGGTGGCCCTGTTCGACGGCGATCAGGTCAACCCCAGGCTGCGCCAGGTGGCCCGCCTGCAATCGCTGCAACTGCGCGGCAGCTTCAAAGGCCGCGCCCACGGCGCACGGTCCAGGCGGGGCGGCCGCTTCGGCGATCCGGCCATGGGACGCCGCGCCGGGCCGGCCGACCGGTCCCACGGCCCGAACCTGACGCCGTCCCGGCGACAGCTCGTGTTGGCCATGCGGCGCGACGATCTGCTGCCCGCGATCGTCTTCGTGTTCTCGCGATCCGGCTGCGACGCGGCCGTCCGCCAGCTGGTGGGCGATGGGGTCGTGCTGACGACGCCGGACGAGCGGGCCGCGCTGCTCGGCATCGCCGCCCGCCACGGCGCCGGTCTCGCCGACGAGGACAGATGGGCCATCGGCTGGGACGGGTTCGTCGCCGGGCTGGGGGATGGGATCGCGGCCCATCACGCCGGGTTGCTGCCCGTCGTGAAGGCGGTCGTCGAGGAGGCGTTCACCGCCGGGCTGCTGAAGGTTGTCTTCGCCACCGAGACGCTGGCGCTCGGCATCAACATGCCGGCCCGCAGCGTCGTCATCGAGAAGCTGACGAAGTTCAACGGCGAGACGCACGCCGACGTGACGCCCGGCGAGTTCACGCAGCTGACCGGCCGGGCCGGGCGGCGCGGCATCGATGTGCTCGGCCACGCCATCGTCGTGTGGACGGCCGGCATGGATCCGGTGGCGCTGGCCGGGCTCGCGTCGCGCCGCACGTACCCGCTGCGGTCCAGCTTCGCGCCCGCCTACAACATGACGGTGAACCTGATCGCCACGATCGGGCGAAGCGCCGCCCAGGACCTCCTGCGGCGCAGCTTCGCCCAGTTCCAGGCCGACCGCCGCCGCGGCGCCAGGGCCGGCGATTCCCTGGTCGACCGGTTCGGGCGCTTGTGCGACGTGCTCGTCCGCCTCGGCTACCTGGACGCCGGCGGCGAGCGCCTGACCGACGCCGGACGGCTGCTGCGGCGCGTCTACACCGAGCTCGACCTCGTGGTGGCCCAGGCGTTGCGGGACGGCGTCTTCGAGGGCCTGAGTGGGCCCGAGTTGGCCGTGGCGCTGTCGGGCGTGCTGTACGAGGGCCGCCGCGACGACTCCGCCCGTCCGCCGCGCTGGCTCGAGGCTCCTCTGCGCGGGCTGCGACGGGTGATGGTGGGGGTGCGTTCCGCCGAGCGCGAGTGCGGCGTCACGCCGGGGCGTGGGCTGGACGCCGGCTTCGCACAAGCGGCGTACGCCTGGGCGGACGGGGCCTCACTGGCGGAGGTGCTCGACGACACGCGCCTGCCCGCCGGCGACTTCGTGCGCTGGACGCGCCAAATAATCGACCTGGCCCAGCAGATCTCGACGGCCAGGGGTGTGGCGCCGTCGGTTGCCGCCGCGGCCCGTGATGTGGTCAAGGCGATGCGGCGCGACATCGTCGACCTGGACGCCGCGGACGCCTAGGCGGCCATGGCCAGGTCGTAGGCCGCGATGAACTCCGGCACCTCGCTGTTGGTGAAGTAGTTCTGAATCTGATCCGGGGAATTGAGTGCGATGTCGGTCGCCTCCGTGCGCGTCAGGGCGACGTTCTCGTGGACGAATATGTAGAAATTGCTGAAGGCGGCGCCGTTCTGGACGCCCCCCAGCAGCAGCGTCACCCCGTCGTTGTCGGCGGTGCCCGGCGTGCCCATCAGCTCGACCAGGGCGTAGGTCTCGCCGATGGAGGTCAGGCAGGCCGCCAGTGAGCTGGGGTAGCTCTGGGCCGTTTCACGCGTGTCGAACAGCGTCATGCGCAGCGGCGCGGGAGTGACGCCGGCCGGTTCGGTGGCCTCCAGCAGGGCGTGCAGCCGACCCATGGTCGCCGGGCAGTCCGGGTAGGCCATCGGCTGGCCCGTGGCCAGCGACAATTGGCCGGAGACCTGCGGCCAGGATTGCTCCGCGAGCCGGGTGAATTGGTCTTGCAGCATCGGACCAGGGGCGACTGGCGTCTGGCCGAAGGTGACGGGGGTGGCCGTGACGGTCGGGCTGGGGCTTCGGTCGGTTGGCGCCGCACCGGGCCGGAATCGGCTGCCGAACACCCAGGCGGCGATGACGACGAGCGCCACACCGGCTGCGATCGCGGCGACCATCGGCCGGCGGGAGGGGTGGTTGGGGTTGTCTTCCGACGGCGGGGTCGCGACGGCCTGTGTGACGGCCGGCGGCGGGAACGTCCGTTCGCCGGATTCCGGCGGGGGCGCCGGCCGTCTGGCCAGCGCGGCCCGTACGTCCTCCCCGCCGAGGGCGTGCAGTGACTCGAGAACGGCGGGGGAGGCGGCCGGGTGGGCGGCTATATCAGCCCACAGCTCCGGGTGGCGGCTGGCGATGTCGGCCAGTTCCGCGGCGCCGGTCTGCGGGTCGCGGACGGCCCGAAGACTCGCCGCCGGATCGCGTGGCGCCACGTCGCACCTCTCTCAGCCTGCGGCGCCCTGCTGAAGGAATGCGAGCAGGGTATCGGCGCTCGGCGGAGACAGCGGTTTCCACTGCTGGTCGAACAGAGCGCTCCAGTTGACGGCCTTGCCGTTGACGAAGAGCTGCGGCGTGGCCATCACGCCGGCCTGGGTGCCGGTGCCATCCGTGGTCTGCCGTCCCGTCGTCGGGTCGTAGAAGATCGGGTCGTTGCCGCCGTACAGGTACTTGGGCGGGCCGGATTGGTTCAGCCCCGTGCCGCGGTTGCTGTTCTCGACGTCGCGCACCCACGTGGCGGTGGCCCGGCCGTCATAGCACGCCTGGAACGACGTCAGGGCCGTACCGCTCAGGCCGGCCTGCGCGGCGAAGTCGGTGCGGAGCTGCTGGTCCGTGAAGCCGGCGCCCTCCTTTGGCTGGTTGGCGAAGATCGTGTTGTGGTAGGCCGCGTACTTCGTGGCGTCGGCGACATCCACACAGGCGGCGGCGATGGCCGCGCGGCTCGACGATTGCAGTGTCTCGCCGCCCACGCCGTCGAGGAAGATGCGCGTGTGCTGCCGCAGCGTGATGTCTCCCCGGTTGTTGAGGTCTTCGAACGGTTGTGCGAAGTTGGTCTCGAGGATCTTGCAGTAAGGGCACTGGTAGTCGAAGTGGACGTCGACGATCAGCGCGCCGGGCTTCGGGTTGGCGCTGGGCACCGTGATCCAGGCCCGCTGGGAGTCGCCGTCCGGAGGGTCGACCGGCGTGGCGGTGGGCGGCACGCTCGGCTCCGGGCTCTGCGTCGTGGGCGTGGTGCCGCCGGGCTCCGTGGTGGCCGACGCGCTCGGGGACGGCTTGGCGGGGCTGTTCGCTCCGAACTTCATCACCGCGAAGGTGCCGGCCGAACCGACGACCAAGGCCAGCAGCATCAACAGGACGGACGCCAGATTGAACGTCGTTGGCACTCCGGCCGGAGCGGGATCTGTTGGAGGCTGGAGGTACTGGTTGTCGTACGACACGGTGCTCCCTCGATGTGGTTGGTGACACCGATGCTACACGCCGGTTTCTGTGGCTAGGCTTGGCTGCGGTGCCGAGAGCGAAAGGAGCGAACGCCGTGGCTGTGGCAATCCGTGTCATTCCCTGCCTTGACGTCGACGCCGGACGGGTCGTCAAGGGTGTCCACTTCGAGAATCTGCGCGACGCCGGCGATCCCGTCGAGCTGGCCGCCCGCTACAGCGCCGACGGTGCCGACGAACTGACATTCCTCGACGTCTCGGCTTCGGCGCAGGGCCGCGCCACCACGCTGGACACGGTGACGCGCTGCGCCGAAACCGTCTTCATCCCTCTGACGGTGGGCGGGGGAGTCCGGGGTGCCGACGACGTGGACGCCCTGCTGCGCGCGGGCGCCGACAAGGTGTCGGTCAACACGGCAGCCATCGCCGATCCCAGCATCATCGCGGGCATCGCGGACCGGTTCGGCAACCAGGTGCTGGTGCTGTCCCTGGACGCCCGCCGCGAGGCCGGCCGGCCGTCGGGCTACGGCGTGACCACGCACGGCGGGCGGCGGGCGGCCGGTCTCGACGCCATCGAATGGGCCAGGCGGGCCGTCGATCTCGGCTGCGGCGAGGTGCTGCTGAACTCGATGGACGCGGACGGCACGACGGCCGGCTTCGACATCGCGATGATCGAGGCCGTGCGCGCCGCCGTCGCGGTGCCGCTGATCGCCTCGGGCGGAGCGGGCACGGAAGCCGATTTCGTGGCCGCCGCCCGGGCCGGGGCCGATGCGGTGCTGGCGGCATCCGTCTTCCACTTCGGCACGTGCACGATCGCCGGCGTCAAGCGGGCCCTGGCGGACGCCGGGTTCCCCGTCCGGTAGGCGGTCTCACGATTCGAGATGCGATGTCCGGTGGCTGGCCACCCACCGCTAGCATGGGCATGTGCTCAACACTTCTGTGCTCGTTCGATAGCGCTTCGGTGGCCCCGAAGCGCTCCCTCGTTCGCGGTGACGCGGCGAGGGTTTTTTATTAGGCCAGCGGAAAGGAATGGGACAGTGGAAGGTCAGATGATGACCGGCGCACAGGCCCTCGTGGCCGCGCTGGAGCAGGCCGGGGCCGAGGTGATCTTCGGCATCCCGGGGGCGGCCAACCTGCCGGTCTACGACGAACTGTACGACTCGCCCATCCGCCACATCCTCGTGCGCCATGAGCAGGGTGCGGGGCATGCGGCCGAGGGCTATGCCGTCGCCACGGGCAAGGTCGGCGTGTGCCTGACGACGTCCGGACCCGGTGCCACCAATCTGGTGACCGCCCTGGCCGACGCGTACATGGACTCGGTGCCGGTGGTGGCGATCACCGGGCAGGTGGCCTCGTCGGCCGTCGGCACGGACGCGTTCCAAGAGGCCGACATGCGGGGGATCACGATGCCGATCACGAAGCACAACTTCATGCTCACGCGCACCGCCGACATACCGCAGGCCATCCACGACGCCTTCCACATCGCCTCGACGGGGCGTCCCGGCCCGGTGCTGGTCGACATCACCAAGGACGCGTTCGCTTCGTCCGCTCCGTACGCGGCGGGCAAGGCGCACGTCCTGCCGGGCTACAAGCCCACCGAAAAACCCCATATCCGCCAGGTGCGGGAGGCGGCCAAGCTGATCGCGGCCGCCAGCCGGCCCGTCCTCTACATCGGCGGCGGCGTGCTCAAGGCGCACGCGTCCGATCAACTGCGGGCGCTCGTGCACGACACGGGGATCCCGGTGGTGGCGACGCTGATGGCCCAGGGCGCGTTCCCGTCGTCCGATCCGCTGAACTTCGGCATGCCGGGCATGCACGGCACGGTGTCCGCGGTCGGGGCGCTGCAGCAGGCGGACCTGTTGATCGCCGTGGGCACGCGGTTCGACGACCGGGTGACGGGCCGCCTCGACGCGTTCGCGCCTTTGGCCAAGGTGATCCACGCCGACATCGATCCGGCCGAGATCGGCAAGAACCGCGCCGCCGACCTGCCGATCGTCGGTGACGCCAAGGCCGTGCTCAGCGAGCTGCACAAGGCGCTGTCCGAGGAGAAGCTGCCGGATTGGTCGAAGTGGACGGACTACCTCACCGGGCTGCGCGAGCGGTACCCCCTGGACCTGGAGGAGCAGACGGAAGACGGCAAGCTGTCGCCCCAACTGGTCATCAAGCGGCTCGGCGAAATCGCCGGACCTGACGCGATGTACGTCACCGGCGTCGGTCAGCACCAGATGTGGGCCAGCCACTTCCTGCCGCACGAGAAGGCCGGCCTGTGGGCGACCTCCGGCGGGTTGGGGACGATGGGATACTGCATGCCGGCCCTGATGGGGGCCAAGGTCGGACGTCCCGACGCTGTCGTGTGGGGCATCGACGGCGACGGCTCGTTCCAGATGACGCTGCAGGAGCTGACAACCTGCTCGCTGAACGACATCCCGGTGAAGATAGCGATCATCAACAACAACGTGCTTGGCATGATCCGGCAGCACCAGAAGCTGTTCTACAAGGGACGATACTCGGATTCCGACCTGTTCACCGACGCGCTGCCCGATTTCTGCAAGCTGGCCGAGGCCATGGGGGCGCACGCCATCCGGGTGCGCACGGCCGACGAGATCGAGCCGGCCATCAAGGAAGCCATGGCCATCAACGACCGTCCCGTCCTGGTGGAGTTCCAGGTGGCCAGGGACGCCATGGTTTGGCCGATGGTGCCGGCCGGCACCAGCAACTCCGACATCAACGTCGAGCTCGGCGTCAAGCCGCAGTGGCGAGAGGAGGCATGGTGAACACCCATACGATGAGCGTCCTGGTCGCCAACGCGCCGGGCGTGCTGACCCGAGTGGCGGGCCTGTTCTCGCGTCGTGGCTACAACATCGAGTCGCTGACGGTCGGGCCGACACTCGACCCGACGGTCTCGCGCATGACGGTGGTCGCGTCGGTCGAGGACGTGGCCGTCCTCGAGCAGGTGGTCAAGCAGCTGAACAAGCTGATCGAGGTGTACAAAATCATCGAACTGGCCGACGACGCCGTCGATCGCGAACTGGTGCTGATCAAGGTCCACTGCACCGAGTCGACGCGGTCCGGCATCATCGAGACGATCGGGCTGTTCCGGGCCCGCGCCGTCGATGTCGGTTCGGACTCGATCACGATCGAGGTCACCGGCTCGGCCGACAAGATCAGGGCGTTGGTGCAGCTCTTGTTGCCATACGGCATCATCGAGCTGGCCACCTCCGGCCACGTCGCACTCGCGCGCGGGGCCAAGGACATCACGGAGAAAGGTCGTCCGGCCCTGGCCAAGCGGCCGGCCTGACGACCACCGGGCTTGTTCAAGCCCGGGTCACTACCACTACGCTGAGAAGGAAAATGAGGAGCAATCATGGCAACCATGTTCTATGACGACGACGCGGATCTTTCGATCATCCAGGGCCGCAAGGTGGCGGTGATCGGCTACGGCTCGCAGGGCCACGCCCATGCGCTGAACATGCGCGACTCTGGCGTCGACGTGCGCATCGGCCTGCAGCCGGGCAGCAAGTCGACTCCGAAGGCCGAGAACGAGGGGCTGCGCGTGCTGACGCCGCGCCAGGCCGCCGAGGAAGCCGATCTGATCATGATCCTGGCCCCCGACCAGCTGCAGGCCAAAATCTACGACGCCGAGATCAAGCCGGCCCTGAAGCCGGGCGACGCGCTGTTCTTCGCGCACGGCTTCAACATCCGCTTCGGCTACATCCAGGCGCCGGACGGCGTCGACGTCTGCATGGTGGCCCCCAAGGGACCGGGCCATCTGGTGCGTCGCGAGTACGCGGACGGACGCGGTGTGCCGATGCTGATCGCGGTCGAGAAGGACGCCACCGGCAAGGCCTGGCCGCTGGCCATGAGCTACGCGAAGGCGGTCGGCGGGCTGCGGGCCGGCGGCTTGAAGACGACCTTCACCGAGGAGACGGAGACGGACCTGTTCGGCGAGCAGGCCGTGCTGTGCGGCGGGTTGACGAGCCTGATCCGCACGGGCTGGGAGACGCTGGTCGAGGCCGGCTACCAGCCCGAATCCGCCTACTTCGAGTGCCTGCACGAGATGAAGCTGATCGTCGACCTGATCTACGAGGGCGGCCTGGCGAAGATGCGCTGGTCCATTTCGGACACGGCCGAGTACGGCGACTACATCTCGGGCCCGCGCGTGATCGACGAGCACGTGCGGGACGCGATGCGCGGCGTGCTCAAGGACATCCGGGACGGCAGCTTCGCGGCTCGCTTCATGGCCGACCAGGCCAAAGGCGCACCCGAGTTCAAGGAGTTGCGCGCGAAGGCGGAGCAGCACCCGATCGAGAAGGTCGGCCACGAACTGCGCGGCCTGATGAGCTTCATTCGCAGCCCGGACGACGACTACACCGAGGGCACCGCCGCCCGCTGACGGGCGGTGTTCAGCGTCGGACGGCCGACACGGCGGCGATCGCGTCGCCGATCTGCGACGTGGAGCGCTTCGGCCCACCCCGGCGGGCGGCGATGTCGGCCCGCACGGCGTCCTCGATGCGCGTCGCCTCGTCCGTCAGTCCCAACTGCTGCAGCATCATGGCCGCCGACAAGATGGCGGCCGTGGGGTCGGCCACCCCCCGGCCCGCGATGTCCGGCGCCGATCCGTGGATCGGCTCGAACATCGACGGATGGGTGCCCGTTGGGTTGATGTTGGCGCTGGCGGCCAGGCCGATGCCACCGGTCACGGCGGCGGCCAGATCGGTGATGATGTCGCCGAACAGGTTGTCGGTGACGACGACGTCGAAGCGCTGGGGATCGGTCACCATGGCGATCATGGCGGCGTCCGCGTGCAGATAGTCGGTCTTGACCGACGGGTTTTCCGCGGCGACGGCGTCGAAGACGCGGCGCCACAGCCCGCCCGCGTTGACCAGCACGTTGTGCTTATGCAGCATCGTCACGTGGCCCCTCCGGGCGCCGGCCCGCCGGAAGGCGTCCCGGATCGCGCGCTGGACGCCCGCGGTCGTGTTGACGCTGACCTCGGTGGCCACCTCGTCGGGGGTGTCCGGCTTGAACCGGCCGCCGACGCCCGAGTAGGGGCCCTCCGTGCCCTCGCGGACGACCACGAAATCGATGGGACCGCGGTCCACGATGTCCTGGGACAGCGGCGACGTCACGCCCGGGTACAGCACCGAAGGACGGATGTTCAGCCCCTGGTCGAAAGCGAAACGGATCTTCAGCAGCAAGCCGCGCTCGAGCAATCCGCTCGGTATGTCGGTGGATCCCGGAGTGGCTCCGACCGCGCCCAGCAGGATCGCGTCGGCCTGGTCCAGGCGGGCCAGCGTGTCGTCGTTCAGCACCTCGCCGGTGGCCTGCCAGTGGGCGGCTCCCAGGTCGAAGTTGGTGAAACCGAGGCGTTCGCCGGCAACGGCACGCGCCACCTTGACCGCCTCGGCCGTCACTTCCGGGCCGATTCCGTCGCCGCCGATGACGGCGATGTTGAAGTTGGGCATGGTTGCCACTCTAGCGGCGGGGCCCGGCCCGGCCGGCGGCGTCTCACGGGCAGGGTGTCCGACGCTTGGCGGTGGCGGGTGCGCCTCGTGCCGCCGCGTTATCGTTGTCGGCATGTCAATGAGTTTCGCAGTGCCGGCCGAGGCCACGTTCCTGGGCGATGACGTCATCGCGCACGTCAACAGCGACCCCGGGTTCGGGGAGTACTTCACCGACCACATGGCGCTGGCCGACTGGCATCAGTCGTCGGGCTGGGCGAACGACCGCCTGGTGCCGTACGCGCCGTTCACGGTCGACCCGGCCGACGCGGTGTTCCACTACGCCCAGGAGATCTTCGAGGGCCTGAAGGCCTACAAACACGCCGACGGGTCGATCTGGCTGTTCCGGCCGCGCAACAACGCGATCCGCTTCAAGAACTCGGCCCGGCGTCTGGCCCTGCCGGAGCTGCCCGAGGAGGACTTCCTGGCGTCGGTCACCAACCTGGTGAAGCTGGACGCGCGCTGGGTGCCCGGCGGGGACGAGCAAAGCCTGTACCTGCGTCCGTTCATGATCGCCAACGAGAACTTCCTCGGCGTGCGATCCGCCAAGTCCGTCCTGTACTGCTGCGTCGCGTCGCCCGTCGGCGCGTACTTCAAGTCAGGGGTCGCGCCGGTCGACATCTGGGTGTCGCAGCAGTCTCGCGTCGCGCCCGGTGGCACCGGGGCGGCCAAGTGCGGCGGCAACTACGCGGCGTCGCTGCTGGCCGGGGACGTGGCGTACGAGAAGGGGTGCTCGCAGGTGCTGTTCACCGATGCGGCCACGCACACCAACATCGAGGAACTGGGCGGCATGAACTTCTTCATGGTCACCAGGGACAAGCAGCTGGTCACGCCGCCGCTGGACGGCAACGTTCTGGCCGGTGTCACCCGCGACTCGCTGCTGGCCTTGGCGCCCGGCCAGGGCCTGACCGCCGTCGAGCGGCCGATCCGGCTGGCCGAGGTCATCGACGGGTTGGCCGACGGCACGGTGACCGAGGTGTTCGCCTGCGGCACCGCGGCCGTCATCACGCCGATCGGTTCGCTGCAGGACGAGAACGGCGTGCACAAGACCCCGGACGACCACAGCGTGACGCTTGGCCTGCGCCAGCAGCTTTGCGACATACAGTGGGGCCGGGCTGACGATCCCTACCAATGGATGCAGAAGGTGTGCTGATGCTGCCGAGTGAACCAGATGACTTCGCCCTGTACGACACCACGTTGCGCGATGGCGCCCAGCAGGAGGGCATCCAGCTGTCCGTGAACGACAAGCTGCGGATCATCGAGCTTCTCGACGGGCTGGGCGTGCCGTTCATCGAGGGCGGCTGGCCGGGCGCCAACGCGAAGGACACCCAGGTGTTCGCCGCGTCGAAGGAACGCCGCCTGCGCCAGGCCAACCTCGTCGCCTTCGGCGCCACCCGCAAGGCCGGCTCGTCGGCCGCCGCGGACCCTCTGCTGCGAGCCCTGGTGGACGCCGGCACCGACTGGGTGTGCCTCGTGGCCAAGGCCCACGCCGGGCACGTCACCCAGGCGTTGCACACCAGCCTGGACGAGAACCTGGCGATGGTGCAGGATTCGGTGTCGTGGCTGGTCGGCCAGGGCAAGCGCGTGATCGTCGACGCCGAGCACTACTTCGACTCGTTCCTGGACAACCCGGACTATGCGCGCTCGGTGGCCAAGACGGCGGCCGAGGCCGGTGCCTCCTGGGTCGTGCTGTGCGACACCAACGGCGGCATGCTGCCGGCGCAGGTGTCGGATGTCGTGTCGCGCACGTTGTCGGTGGGAGCCCAGCTCGGCGTCCATTGCCACAACGACTCGGGCTGCGCCCTGGCCAACTCGCTGGCGGCCATCGATGCCGGGGTCATGATGGCACAGGGCACGATCAACGGTTACGGCGAGCGCACGGGCAACCTCGACTTGGTGCCGCTGATCGGCGACCTGCACCTGAAGTACGGCTGGCACCTTCTGACGGCCGAGCAAATCGGCACACTGACGCACGTGTCGAACGCCATTGCGGACATCGCCGGGCAGCCGCGCCAGCCCCGTCAGCCCTACGTGGGCGCGTCGGCCTTCGCCCACAAGGCCGGGCTGCACGCGTCGGCCCTGAAGGTGGACGAAAGCCTCTATCAGCACGTGACTCCCGAGAGCGTCGGCAACCAGATGCGCATGCTGATCTCCGACGCCTCGGGCAAGGCGAACGTCGAGCTGAAGGCGCGCGAGCTGGGGCTCGATGTGTCGGGCGACGGCGTCGTCGAGAGCATCGTCGAGGCGGTCAAGGCGCGCGAGTCCGCGGGCTACTCCTACGAGGCGGCCGACGCCAGCTTCGAGTTGTTGGCCATGGATGTGGCCGGGCGCCTGCACAAGCCCTTCAGCGTGACGCGCTGGCGCGTCGTGACGCTGGGCGACGAGGACGTCAACAGCTCGGAGGCGCAGATCACGATGCTGGTGGACGGCGAGCGCCTCGTCCGGGTGGGCGAGGGCAACGGCCCGGTCGACGCCCTGGGCGACGGCCTGCGCCAGGGTCTGCTGGCGGGCTTCCCGGCGGTCGAGAGCTTCGAGCTGGTGGACTACCGCGTGCGCATCCTCGACACCGGCCGCGGCACGGACGCGACCGTGCGCGTGCTGATCGACACGACGGACGGGGCTTCCCGCCGCTGGACCACGGTCGGCGTCGGGACCAACGTGATCGAGGCGTCGTGGGAGGCGCTGGCCGACTCGTATCTGTACGGCTTGATCAAGGGATACGGCGGCTAAGCTGGGGCGATGCGCATCGCACGATTCACCTTGCCGGGCGGCGACCCGACGTTCGGGCTCGTCGAGCTCGAATCCGACGCCGGACAGTTCCCGAACACGGTCGCGGCGGTTTACGGTGACCCCCTGACGGCGGCGGTCAAACCGACCGGGGCCCGTCACGACCTGGATGACGTGCGGCTGCTGGCGCCCGTGATCCCGCGGTCCAAGGTGGTGTGCATGGGACGCAACTGGGCCGACCACGTGGCAGAGATGCACACGGAGGGGCCGACTTCCCCGACCGTCTTCATCAAGCCGAACACGGCGGTCATCGGGCCGGAGCAGGCGATCGTCAAGCCCGAGGAGACGGGCTTCTTGAGCTACGAGGGGGAGCTGGCCATCGTGATCGGCCGAATCTGCCGCCGCGTGCCCGCCGACCGCGCCGACGACGTGATCTTCGGTTACACGTGCGCCAACGACGTGACGGCCCGCGACCTGCAGGCGCAGGAGGACCAATGGACGCGGGCCAAGGGCTTCGACACGTTCTGCCCGCTGGGGCCCTGGATCGTCACCGATCTGGAGGCGGCCGACGCGTCCGATCTGCGCATCGTCACGCGCGTGGACGACAAAGTCGTGCAGGACGGCACCACGGCCGACATGGTGATGTCGATTCCCGACATCGTGGCGTTCGTCAGCGGCTTCACGACGCTGCTGCCGGGCGACGTTCTGCTGTCCGGCACGCCGGCGGGAGTCGGGCCCATCGTGGCGGGGCAGCGCGTGGCGGTCGAGATCTCGCGGGTCGGCACGCTGACCAACCCCGTGGTCGACGAGGCGGGGGCATGACGGAGGCGCTCGACGCGGCGTCGGGCCTCGACTACACCCGGGTGCTGGCCGACGCGCGGCGCGACCCGGTGGTCACGTCCATCAATGTGGTGACGGGTTTCGTGGCCGCCCTGTTGGCCTTCGTCGGCGTCAACCAAGGCGTGCAACTGCTGATCGACGCGCTGGGGTGGCGGGCGCGCGGGAAGCCGGTCTCGTTCACCGATTTCGTGGCGGCCGCGTCCGCCTTCCGATATCCGGAGGGTCTGCTGGCTGCCAATCTCGGGCTCGCGGCCATGATCGTCGTCGTGCTGCTGGCCGTCCGGTTCGTCCACCGCGTGCACCCGGTGTGGGCGTCGTCCGTTCAGCCGGGGTTGCGTTGGCGCTACCTGTTGATCGTGTTCGTGGTGGCGGCCGTCGTGGTGAATGCGATGTACTGGCCCACCATAGGACGCACCGATTTCGTGTGGAAGCCGCCGGCCGATGTGTGGGTGTGGCTGGCGATCATCGTGTTGACGTCGCCCCTGCAGGCGGCCGGCGAGGAGTATCTGTTCCGGGGCTATCTGCCGCAGGTCATCGGCATCGGCGTGCGTCAGAAATGGGCGATAGTGCCCGTGGCCGGCGCCGTGTTCGCGGCCGTCCACGGCACGCAGAACCCGGCCATGGTCGCCGACCGCTTCGCCTTCGGCTGCGTCATGGGCGCGCTCGTCGTGCTGACCGGTGGGCTGGAGGCCGCGATCGCCATCCACGCCGCGAACAACGTTTTCACCTTCGGCTACGCGGCGCTGTCAAGTAGGGTCGCCGACGCGAGAGCCATGACAGACGTCTCGTGGGGTGTCGCCGCGACGAGCATCGCGGCCTATCTGGTGATCGCGGCCGCCGCCTGGTTCATCGCCCGCCGGATGAAGCTCGCGACTCTCTCCTGAGATTCTCCGGCGTTCGAAGCAGACCAGCGACGACGGTTTACGGGGAGCCCTGGGCGCATGCTCATAGCCGGTGGAGGCCGTCACCAGACCCAGGGGATCAGCCGCTTCGAGCGCTTCTGGTAGTCGCGGTACTCGTCGCCGAAGACTTCCACCAGCATGGCCTCTTCGACCTTGATGCGGTAGACGTAGGCGGAGATGAACGCTGCCGCGACGATGAAAACGGTGATCAGGTTGTTCATGGCGATGCTGGCACCGAGGAAGATCAGGAGATTGGCCAAATAGCCGGGGTGGCGGACATAGCGGTATGAGCCGGTTGTGACGAGACGTCTTTCAGGTGGCGCTTGCAAAGTGCGAGTGAAGGACTGGCCCAGGTACTTGAAAGCCTGGTAGCGCTCCATCAAGCCGATCAGGCCGATGACCGTGCCGATCAGACTGGTGGCGACCAGGGAGCCGGAAACTGCTACCGGGGTAGTTCCGATTCCCCACCAGTTGAGCAGCGGCGTCAACGGGATGAGTACCAGGGCGACGGCCATGGCGGTGGACACGAATGTCGTGCTGCCGCGGTCGGTGCTCTGGCGCGTCATATCGAGCGTCTCGTGGGCGCGAACCAGCCTTTCGATGAGGAAGAAGCCAATCAGCAGTAGATAGGCACCCGCCGCTCCGATCCACATGTGTCACTCAACCTCGAAAACTTGCATTACTTCGTCGCCGTAGTCGTTGATCACCTTAACGGCGATCTTGCCGGCGCTCGGTGGGTCGAATGGGCGAGAGACTGTGGAGTACATGGTGGACCAGGCTTCCTCGTTGATATCTGCTTTCAGGGCGGTCTTCAGTCGCTTGTAGGGGTCGTTGGTTCCGGTGAAGTAGCAGTGGCGGACGAAGAAGGACTCGCCGTTGTAGTTGGTGTCGATCATCCAGAGGGCGATCTGGTCGGTGTCGTTGCTGCGGACTTCACCGGTGGCTGGGTCGTAGACGTCGACACCGTTTAGCCGGACGATGACTTGGCCGTCGCCGGTGCGATCGATCTGGATGTCCGGCTCGCCGAATACGGTGAAGAGGTTGCCCGCACCAGTCTTCTTCAGGGCTTCGCCCATGAGTAGGTCGACGTTCATCCGCACTGGTAGGAGGCGCAGTCGTCCGAGGGTTCGCTCGCCGAGCGCGGTGGCGAACTCCTGATCACCGGCGGAATCGATCTCGTCGTCTTGACCGGCGAGGTTGACCGCCTGGGGGTCGAAGGCGAAGGCCAACACGGCAAGGATGCCGACGCCGTCGATCTGGATGGCCTCCTTGGCTGCCTCTTTGATGAAGCGGGCGTCCACCGTACCGTACTGGGGGCCGACCGCGATAGCGACACTGGACACGTCGCCGCCATCGGAGGAGCGCGGCGTGCCGACGGCCTGAACGTACATGCCGGGATGAGGCTCGATCTGGCTGAACTCCAGCCGGTCTTTGCGGCGGCCGTTCTGGATGCCGGCGGCGGCCAGGTTGTCCAGGATCGACTGGTCGAAGGTGGACGAATCGGCTGACTCGGTGTCAGGTCGGAACTCACGAGCCTCGGCGATCTGCTCAGCTCCGGCGAATGCCAGCGACCGGTGCGGCGACAGCGATTCAACCGTGAACGGGCCGGATACCCTGACCTTCGACTTGTCCTCGTACGGGCGGTCGTACAGCAACTCGTACTCGGCGTGCCGCTTGATCGCCGCGTTGATCTGCGCACGCGTCATCCCCTCGTGAATGTCGGGGTTGTTCGTGATCGATCCAAGCGTAATGTGGGGGACTCGCTCATACACGAACCCCTGCCGGATGTCGTCAGTGGTGTGCGCCGGGGGCAGGAACCTACCGGTGATCGCAGACTCCTGAGCTCGTCCTGGCTGAGAGTCAGCGAGAAGGTAGTACGGGAACTGCGACGACATGAGCCTTTGCCGAGCAATCGCCAATGCCACTCTTGAGGTGTCCACAGTTACCCAGCGACGACCCCAGTTCTCGCTGACATACGCTGTTGTGCCTGAGCCACAGGTGGGATCCAGCACCAGATCCCCCGGGTCCGTTGACATAAGAACACATCGCTCGATGACTTTCACAGATGTCTGAACTACGTACTGTGCGTCTGAAGCGCCTTGGGTATCAGACCAGACATTATTGAGTTCTTCGACGGGGTAGTCATCCTCGAAAAACACATAACGCGGGACGCTAGCAGGAGCTTTCACGCGTTCGGCTGCGATCAGTTTGCCCATCCCTGCTGGATTGGTCTTCCAGCTTTTATTACCGTATGGCGAAAACGTTCGCCCATTGAACTCGAATGGAAAGACGCATGACTCAGTTCGACCTGCAGATACGAGGTCCGTGAGAGTGTACTTCCTGCCGGGGGCCAATCCGGGATCAACCAGCTCAGCGCCAGTCAACTTCCTGCTGGTCCCATCTTCGAGCTCGGTCCATGTGAACTGCGAACCCTGCCCGACTTTCCTAGGCTTGAACAGACGCCTGAACTTCACTCTAGATTTGTCGAATGCATACCAGAGGACATGATCATAAACTGCAGGCACTAGTGTCGTTCGGAGCGGAATCTTTGTTCTGAAGGCGAACTGGATACAGAAGTTATCGGCCCCAAAGACCTCATCCATCAACACCCTTACCAGGTGTACGTTCTCGTCGCCGATCTGAACGAAACAACTTCCAGATTGTGTCAGGAGATCCCGCGCGGCGATCAGGCGGTCGCGAAGATACGTGAGGTAAGAATGGATACCAAGCTGCCAAGTGTCGCGGAAAGCCTGGATTTGCTCAACCTGCCGCGATGTATCGGCCAAGCTGCCATCCTTTACTGTTCTGACTCGGGTGGATGGTTGCCAGTTTGAGCCGAAGCTGATGCCGTAGGGCGGGTCGATGTAGATCATCTGGACCTGGCCGCGTAGCGCCTCGCGCTCAGCGAGGGAGGCCATGACCTGGAACGAGTCGCCGAGGATCATGCGGTTGGACCAGTTGGCGTGGTGGCGGTAGAAGTCGATGGAGTCCAGTTCGTCCAGCCCGTCGAAGGTGTCGAACAGTGTCAGCTCGGGCTCCGGTTCCCCGGCCTTGGCGGTCTGGCGCAGGTCCTCGATGAGGACGCGGGGGTCGATCTTCTCCTGGATGTAGACGGGCGGAGCCTCTGCTGCAAGCTCGGTGACGTCACCCTTGTACTTGTCGCGCCAGATCAGCTGAGGGTCGAGGCTAGGGTCGCGTTGGTTGGCAGCGTCACTGATGGACGGGTCGGCCTCGCGGTATGGGTAGGTGACGACGACCGGCTTGGGGTCGTCGGGCATGAACGCCTCGGCGTCGGCGGTGGGATGTTGACCCTCTTGTCCTGGTGGAGGGTGGCCTCCACGGGCGTCGGGCTGGATGATCTAGCCACGGCTGTCTCCCTTC
>JGI20166J26741_11541140_pt1 | contig 24571 bp, 12 predicted proteins | sample TergutCu122P5_FD_26741 | JGI IMG/M metagenome (IMG submission 26741)
CAGCACGAAATACCACAGGCAGCAACCACTGTATAATACTCTTGAGCTCCTGATGATGGGCATAGTGGTGCCCGAAACATGTTGAGCAAGCAATAAGACCCACAATAAAAACCTCTGTTGTATCTAGTTGGCATTTTATTTCCACATATTAACGACGATGCATGGTCAAAATCACATCAAATTTACACTTATCCATGTTTGAGAAGCTGAAAAGATACATCTGTGTAATACAGTAATATAAGCAGCAAACAGGAAAGGTAGAGAAATTTTAAGAATAATCACTGCTGTATGAGCTAATGTAAACCTTATTAATTTCACATGAAGCTCCCTGATGACAGTCCTGCAAGACCAAAACATGTCAGAATAAAAGAGGGGTGTCATTTACACCCATTTACATACACCTAGATGGTTATTTTATTATTCTTTGCCATGATTTTCTGGATAATGCCTCTAATCTAGTGATTATTATAAGCATCACCTGCTTTAACATCATAAACTGCATTCCACCCACAGAGTGTATTTATGGGTTTCATACAAAGCTCAGAACAAAAAGCATTAACTGATTGGTCTAACTTCAGACAGGAGTTCAAATTTTTAATATTTTTCAGATAAATTTCAGATGTCACATGGTTAACATTCAAAGTCTTCTCTGGTCTTTCCAAAAATGTACACACCATTACAGATTGATCAGATGTGTGCTATCTGTGTATACAAACTGGTGGTAATCAGGGAAACACAAATGTAGTGTTCATTATTTAAAAACCGGGTACACTTAACGTTTTGCTAAATTTGCATTTGATGATAAAACAGGCCATCATATAATTCACTCAAGATATTCAAAGTTGATTTGTCACAATAACATACAATGGTAATAATTAACAAAATCAGAATGACAAAGCAAATATGAAGGTCCGATTATTATAATTAGCAAGAAAATAAACAGAAGTGAAGATGCATGTCTTGAAGTTTGCATGGCAACATACATTCAATAAAATCTGTGTGGGCTGACAACCATGTCAGATATTTCCAGTCAACCAATGTTACAGAAACTGGCACCATCTCCATCAGCAGGGCTTTGATATAACTTGGCCACCTGAATAAAGTTTGTTGTGGCAGAGAATATTGTGGCTATGGGACAAAACAGACATCAGTAGTACAGGCAGACTACAATCACTTGGTGAATGCTACAGACAGCCAGTTTTGTACAGACAACTTCAATACAGATGAGAGTTTCATGTTAAGTACAGCGTGTAGTCAACCTGTGAGAATCTAAGTGAAGCACTAACTGTCAAGATGCCAAACAGTAATCCCCAACTATAAGCCCCAGCCTCCTGATGCTACATGATATGGGCAGGCTGGGTACTGAGTCATATAAGAATTCCAATAATGGATATGGAGTCAGTCTCAGAAATACAGGGTAACTTGAAGCACCTGATGCATTTGTCAGTCCAAAAATTTCACCAAGAGGCAGTTCTTACTACAAATAAGAAACCAAAAATTAAAAGGTTATTATTACACAAAATATACTGTAACAGTATGAACAGGTATGTTAGAAGACAATGTGAATTTTCATAAAAACAAAAGGAATACTTGAAAGGGAGATTAAACATTAGTGTCTGAAAGCCAAAGAGGGCACAAAAAAATAAAAAAAAAAAGACAAAGTTGAATGTTCTCCTCTTCCTCCTAAAACATTCAATGGCTAGCATTCTTCCTCAAATTCTATGCTTCATGACTGCTAGAATCACGCAACCACAACAGTAGTGTGTTTAAACTTCAAAGGACAAACTGGGTGTGGGCATTTAAATTAACTAGTTCTTCACCTGGCAGCAGAAACCTAGCATTTCAAAGAGCCTTATGCTAAAGGGTAAAACACAGTGTCCCAAAACATGTACACATACTTTAGATACAATAATGTACACCTGAACGCAAGTTTTCTAGTGATCACTACAATGACCAGCGAGCATCACACTTAGTATATGTGCGCTCCACTACATTGTATAACCAGTGTAAAAGAAAATGACATATCACAAATTATTATTTGAGCAACTTTAATGGTTTCAAGTGCTATGGGAAAATGGAAAGCATGGTTGAGGTAATTTTCAAAAAATGAATTAGAAAGCCATCACCGTCATGGGATAACAATTACAAAATCATGTGAAAAGGCTGAGATTGATGGAATGGCACAAAATGTCAACAAGAGCCAACATGGAAGACCTCACAATTTAACTAACAATGAAAACTGTTGCCATGGTGTTACAGGCCTCCACACAATCTCTGAAGAAGTCTGAAAGGCAATGTACTAGTTTCCCTCATTGCGTTTTGCAGCATGAAATGTGGAAACTGTAAATATAAAGACTGCTCCATGCACTGCGCTATCATGATACAGATCACTGGATGGAATTGTACGAGTGGTGTATGCATGTGTGAGACAAAAGAGAATATTTTCCTGATTTTGTTGTTGGGTCAGTATGACGTATACACTTTTCAATGTATAGGTACTGTGAACTCTGTGAGGACTGGGCTACTGAAAATTGACAGTTGAACAGAAGAACAAGGAGTTTATCTACCAGGGATGTCAGTGTGGTAAGGCCTGTCTTCCATAGGAGTTAATAGGGATATTTTCTCTGATACAACTCTCACAGATGCTGCCTCCTTTTGTCAATGCTGTGGGGCAACACTACACTATCCTTCAAAAGTCTGATTCTGGAGGAAGTTTTTCTTTCAACAGAATGCAGTGCCTCCTCATTACCAAAATGTGAGCAATTTTCTCAATGACCATTTTCCTGGAAGTTCAATAGTACATTGGGTAAAAGCAAAATATCCATCCTTATGTACTTACTTGATGTTCTTTAAACATTTACTTGTGGGGAACCATATAAACTAAAAAATCATGAACAGTGCAACATCTGAGAGCACAAACCTGAAATTGCTTATGCCACCAATCCACTACAAACAACACACTCTGCTGCATGCAGTTGCCAACAATGCATTGACACCAGCAGAGGACATAAAAAACATCCGAGACATTAAGGAAAGAAAGGCAGCACTTTATTTGTTGATGCATAGGTTACTAATTAATGTACATATTTTTGGGACACTCTACATACAAACAAAGATGATTTTATAGCAAAGGGGGCAGGAAGTTAGATTTCTCATTTACTAAATCCCAAGTCCAGTGCAACATATATAGCTTCATGTCACAGGCCAAAAAATTTCACACCTTGGAATATAACATTCAAAAAACTCATACAAATGACTACATGATGGTAATTAAAGTCAGTTTCATTCTTTGGCAACTCGGAGAGACATCTTGTTCGACCTACACCAAAGCCCCCTGTGTCTGAAGAGAAAAATTTAATTTTGGACAGCTTGACAATATAATCCTCAAATAATTTTTCTTCATCATTCTGTCTACAGCATTACCACCCTATCATGTACATATTTAGAAAAACTCCAGGTAATGTGAATGCCACAAATAATTCATGTTAAAACATCCTACTGTGTACACTATTCTGTTTCAGAGATGGTGAAATTCATTTTAACAAGACAGGCAATGTACATATATAAAAACATTGAAGCACATTCGCGGAAAATTGCTCTCATAATTATCCAGCATGCATGCACCATATTATATCATCAGTGCCCTGAATGTCTCAAGCATATTTTTCCACATTATCTCATAATTCGCATGATTTTCGGGAAGAAGATAATGAATATAAAATGTGTATCTTGATTTTCTCTACAACTTTTGTTTGAAATATTTCTCATTTTAAGATGGTATCAGTGAGATATGGTCATATATGTACAAAAATCCTCATATAAAGTACCCATCATTCTAGTCAGAGTTTAATGAAACCTTTATCTTCCCCAAAGACTTTTGAAAAATACTCCACAATATCAAATTTCATGAAAATCCCTCAAATGGGCACCAAGTTGTTGGATGGACAGACATATGAAGCTAATAGTTGCTCTTCACAATTTTGCACATGCACCTAAAAATTCACACTTCATTAAGAATGGGTCTTGATAAAATTTTCTTCCTACAATTAGCACTCCTTGGTTTGTATGGAACAAGTGTTGTAAATTTCAATTACTTCCAGCAACATTTATTTGTTCTGCTGTAATAATACAAAACTTCCTTTATTGGTAAGGGGTAACCCAATAAGTTAACAATGCCTATGTGGGTTCTTCAGATATGAATATATTAACTTTTGGCAAATATTGCACTTTGCAGAACACAAAGGTACAGATTCAAATGTAACCACAAATATCTCTTAAAAATAATATACTTCTAATTAAATTGTTTAATTTTTAACAAAAAGCTTCATAACATGAAGATCACCCAGATATTACTACATATGTCTAAAATATTATCCTTTATTTCAAAAGATGGAAATTCAAGTTCTGTCAACACTACAACTTCCCCACAGCAAGACTGCCATTTATGACACAACTCTGTGCAAAATGCTAGTTCTTCATAACAAAATCAACCTGAAGATGATAATCATACAACATTCAATGTTAGTTTCTTGGCTGTCAATTTTGTAAGAGTTTCTTCTCCATTCATATACAGTACAATTCATAATGCTCAATCTGATGTGATGAGACACTTTATATCATGTGTTGGATGATGTGGAACACACTGGATGGACAAAGTACTTCCTAATTCTTGGGATATCATACATTCTCTTAAGATAAAGGAAATGTCATAATTTTTCTTTCAGTTCGCCTACATATCCAAATATATAAAACATAACCAAATAATGGATTATATTAATGCAAATATGATAATACAGTAAAATGTATTGCGTAAACAATCTGTTATTCCATTTTCTTCAGAATATATTTATAAAACAAGAGTTGTAATACAATTTAAAATGGTAAACCTGCCATGTGTCTTTTTGCACAATTTTTTTTCCTAAAAAAAAATGAAGTGTTGCAACAAAGAACAGAAACGAAATTGCACACACAAAGTAAGCCTGTCTGACAAGGGCTTCCATCATCTCAAGGTTATCACATTTATACAGCTCAACTGGTCAGACATGCACAGTGAAAATAAGATGCAATTCATTCAGAGGGATATGGTACCACATTTCCTTGTAAATCTGCCTAATATTTTGTTTGCAAATGAGATCAGACTAATTTCATGAAGAATGCATTATTTGAGAACAGGCAGTGCCCTGTGTGAAAATTTAGCCACAATAATCTTGCTTTATGTATGTCAGAAATATTTAACTAAAACACTCATCAATATATTCTAGGACCATGCTGTGAAGGCTCTCCTTTAACAGGCACAGTCAAACCATTAGCCTCATGTTTCTCATACTAGTATCTAAGGGATTCTGACCATTTTCAATAAAAGTATAATGCACAGACATGGCCACATTTTATACAGTGATGGGTTTTTGCTAAACCGAAGTTACTTCTGAATGTGTAATTATTTGTACACAAATACCTTGTACATATTTCCAGCTCTGGGTATGTGTGCATGAATACCCACACCTATGTATGTGATATCTGCGTTGTGTTCAGAAATATGAATCTGTGTAAAATGAAATCATTTAATGATAACAACTAATACAGCCTGCAGATTCTCCTGATAATACTATGCAAGCAACACACAGTACAATAATGTGTTTACACAATCCCTGTTCTCAAAACCTGACTCTCCACACTGTCTGCAAAATTAGGACTAATAATATGCATGGCAAGATTTTGCCCTACTCATCTCTCTCATGTGGCCAACAGCTGGCCTTGCAACACCATTCCATTCATATACATACTGTACAATATTCACATATCCAATATGCCTTCTCAACTTCATACGTAAATTTTAAAAATTCAACAGAAAAACTATACATTTACATCACATACGGACAAGAAAATGAAATATTGACGACGACGACAAAATATTACGAGCTTTGGTTGGTAAAATTTCACGGACTGATGAATTGTCTAAAATATAGTGTTTAAATGTGATGTCAGCAAGTGAGATTCAGGAGTGTACATCCCGATCTGTTAGCACTACAAAACAGTTGGCTCTAGACCCAGAGAAGAGATTAAATAAAACACAGTCATTCATCAAAACAAATAAAAAAACATAGCACATAACTGGCAGCATAACATAGACTTGGAAAAACTGAACAACATATGCATGAACAAGACAAATAAAGTTTCTTGCACAAAGGAACATTATTTTGCTTTCTTTCTTTCTTTGAAAAAATAAAAAAGATGAATTGTGACATACATTTGGCCAAAACAAAAACTCACACATACGTATGAAAAAAAGTTTGCAAAAAATGCAGTTTATTAAATTCTTTACACATTATGTTAATATTTGACACTTCGTCCTGAGTATTTCTTCTTTCTTGTAGACTTGATTGTCTTAAAAGCCATCAACACATGCATCCATTTCCTTCTACGCACATTAAAAGTCAGTCGCTTCCAAGGAACATGCCATGTCCTACGTCACGGCTTCTGCTGTCTGTGGTGATGTGACATTTTGCAGTTTGGCTGGATGCTATGTGACGCTTATCACGGCTCGAGCCGAGTTCGAAGATGAGTCCTTGCCACTTCCACCACTTTCTGTCTTAATGCACTGTCCCGTTAACTGGTTCACACTCAGGGGATTGTTGATATCATGTGGGTTTGTGCCCACAGGGTTGCGATGCAAAGGTGGGCCAGCAGGAGGGGGATGGTGTGGAGGATGATGATGGTGCACAGGCGGTAATCCTCCCCCTCCACCACCACCACCTCCTGTGTTTGAGGAAGCCGTGGATGGTTGATGAGGAGGCAAGATACTTCCACCTAGTCCATTCATTGGGGTCTTGCACTCAAATGCTGATGTGTCATGTGGAGTGAGTGGGCTCTGCAAGCTCATGCACGGACTTGCCAGACTCACTGATGGACTGGCCAGGCTCGTGCTGGGACTTGGTAGTATCATAGAGGGGCTGGTGAGGCTGGACAATCCACTCAGTCCACCAGGACTTGACAATGAGTGGTTGATACTTTCCCTGTCATCATCAGGAGGGGTATTTGCATCACCCACACTGCCACAGCTCCCCAGGTTGTCCTCCGACTGGTTCCCATCCATACTCTCATTAGACTCCATGTACCGTATGCATTTTTTCTTGCGCCTGCACAGTAATTACATCATTAATGTGAATCAAACAGTACGGTTACTCACATGCATGTTAATTCAAGCTTGACGGTTTCAGTTACTTGTGATCAACATATAGTACTGCCTTATCTGCTGAAAAATACAATTATAACAAAACAGAACCTATAGTTTTGTGCTATTGAAGTGGAGAATGGTGCTGGATAATGCACATTCACACTACAAAGAAGAACATGGTATGTATGTAACTGCCAACTTGGTGTATAAGTACCATCAAGTTTCATTCAATAAACCACAGAAACATAATGCAGAAAAATAATGGCTAACTGGTGCAATACTATGGTTATTACTACAGACATGGCTGAGGGGGTGCCAGTTTATATTTTCCTTATTTCAGATAATTCAGTGGTGGGAGAGAGGTGGGGAGACTAGTTTTCTAATGTACAAGTAAGTAAATACACAGCTGGATAATGAAGGTGCAACAAAGATAACAATAGAAGTTCTGAGATAAAGGAAAGGAGCTGTCACACATACGAGTATCTCGCACTGTAGTGAAGTTATCTACCTCGAACATATACCCACACTCTTAGTCCTATCTCAGCTGCTGTAATTCCATGGTACACTGCACCAATTATGTAGAATTTCAGTGAAACTGCCCCACATTTGCTCTTTTTGCAACATGCCACTTGGAATATTCATTGAGGCATAAGGAAGGGGACAACACTGTTCTGACTCATCAAGATGTGTGACTCACTACAAAGCTCTACTCTTGCATTTTCCTATTATTGTGGAGCGAATCCTTAAAATAGCATATGGTAACAAGGAAATTTCTTTCTGAATAATATGCATATTAAATAATGAAGCAAAACCTGGAAAAATTATGCAATGTTTTCAAGTTTTTGTCAGTGGAATTTTCAAGCTACAGGTCAGAAGCAAGACACTTGTATGGGCAACAGTATATTCTTTTTGTCTCTCGGCCTCCAGGAATACTAGACCTGATGTATTTTTCCTGTAATATATGTGGTAACAATCCTCAACAACAGTGTTTTAAAAACTAGCATTTCACTGTTAGGTAATAATATTCATATGCATAAAATGGCTCCTAATTATTCTATCCCTGATATTCCACTCTCATATTCATCACATCACATTCACCGTCACTGCTGTTGCCATTCCACAGCCAGTTATTATTGCATTTTCTGTGCTCCATTTTATAACACCTTACTGTTCACAACACTGTTCTTCAAATTCTTCTACTTTTTACAAATATGTTTGCCATTTACACTAAAGGTTTATTATTTGCACCAATCCACTGCCTCTAGTCCACCCAGATTAATGCCACAGAGCTTCAAGGTGGGTGACATGGCGAAAGTCGCAACACCAAATGAAACATTTGCAGCCATGATTTCATCAACTAGAAAGGTTTAACACTTCAAACTTGCAACCTTTTATTATTTCATAAAATAATACTTTTAACACTGTGTTGCAAAAGGGAATGTTTTGCACATGCAAATTCTCTATCACTTCCTTATTTAAATTCAATGTTGGGGCTCTGTCCACCTGTATGTTATGAAATGAAGCAAAATCACATAATAGAATTTGGTTCCAAATTATGAATTAACCTCTCATTTAAACCTTTGGCACCAGAATTCCCTGAGTACTCTGCAAAAGATATGGTATTTCAATGGCCATCCATTACGGTGCATGTTCTTGGTTGACGACCTCAGATGATATTTTGTTTTCTCAGCATCACACTGCATGTCAACTGTAAAGTCATCTTCCAGCACTCAAGTATTAATCAACAAATGCCATTTTTATTGTAATTTCAATTATTTTGTCCCATTTTCTATATTCATCTGAACATAACCAGAATATTAGGAATGAAACAACTGTAGCTTCTCATATGGAGTAAGAAAGGTCTTTCCTTGTAAATAAAACCAACTTGATGCAGACAGATGGACATGACGAAGCCAATAGTCACTTTTTGCAATTTTGTGAATGCGACTAAAAATAAGGAAAACTGGTAAGAACAGCATGTATGTGAAGAGGGGCATTTTGTAGTAGAAGTGAAGGGGAAATGTAAATAAAATAAGCATGATCAAGAATCAGGAGAGAATCCAGTAAGGGCAGCTGTAAACATGTCCTGAAAGAGAGACTCTATAACAAGGGTGCACACATATTCTAAAAATCTAGGAGCAAAATCCAATTTCTAGGTGCCAGTATGGTGAAATGAAGGAGTACCTGAGGACCCACAAATTTATCAGGCACCACTGAACAAAATATAGTAACTGAGACGACCAGGTTCCCAGGATTTGTGCACCCCTTGCATATACTGGCCCTAGCAACCCAGGCTCATAGCTAAAATTCTGAGTGTCTGTTGAGGAGGCTTCTTACATTCTTCTAGGCAGTACATCAGAGGTTTCCATGTCCTGCTCAAGGCACAGCCCAATCGAATGGAACTTGATTCTATTGCTTCCCTGACAATATGGTCCTTGTATCTGGATTTGCTATGAGGATGCTTATCTTATGGATTTGGGTATCAAGCCACTGGCTGGTGCTCTTTTGACCATGTCTGACTTCTCTAGATAACCAAAATACATGCACCATCTGTGCTCCTTGACCTTTGTCTCTAGGTATAACAGCTTTGCCTAGACTGCACGTGCAGGAAATATGTGGCCTGATCAAAAAGTATCCGACCAAGGGCTGGGGAAAAACAAACTAACTAACCTATGATGTTGCAGTCCTAATCCCCTTCAAAGTAGTCCCCTTCAGACACCACACACTTGTTCCAGTGGTCCTTCCATTGACTGAAGGACTACTGGAACTGACTCTTTGGAATAGCCAACAGGCGTGTCATTGCTCTTTGTTTTATCTCCACAGAGTCTTGAAACCTATTCCCCTTCAACAGCATTTTCACCTTCGGGAATAGGAAAAAGTCACACAGGGCCATCTCTGGTGAATAGGGGGAATGCAGTACTTGTGGGATCTGATTATCCAAGAAGTTCTGGACAAGGTGCGATGAGTGGGCAGGGGCATTTGTCACGGGGAAGCTGCCTGTCACCTCACTTCCATGATGCAGGTCGCCTGTACAGCACTGCATCTCGCAGCACATGGAGAACTTTGACGTAGTACTCCTTGTTAACAGCCGGACCATCTGGTGCGTACTCATGGCGAACGATGCCTTCATGGTCGAAGAAAACTGTCAACATCACTTAAACCTTACACAAAACTTGGCATGCCTATTTTGGCCTCAGAGACCCTGGAGTCTTTCATTTTGATGAATGAGCTTTTGTTTCTGGGTCATACCCACAGACCCAAGACTCATCACTGGTAATTATTGTCTTCATGAAGTTTACATCTTGATCAGCACACTGCAGCAAAATTCTGGCTACTGCAGTGCACATCTTGACTGTCAGCACTTTTGGGACAAATTTCACTGAGACACATTTCATGCCTAAATCTTCTGTCAGAATGGTCTGTACTGAACCAAATGAACGCGCTGGAGAGCTCTCTAATTGTTATTCTCATGTTATCCAGCATAGAAGGCACTTAATCAATCATCAGTTGATTCCTGCTTGTGGAGGGCCTCCCTGGAACATTCATCACTCTCAACTGACGTCCATCCCTCTTTGAACTGCCTAAACCACTCCTCTACTTGTGTATGGCCCAATGACTCATTCCCAAAAGCCTTGTGAATCATACCATAGGTTTCTGAGCATGAGTGCCCATGTTTCTGGCAAAACTTGATGCACATGCACTGCTCAATTTTCTCGGTCATTGTCAACGCGACACACACTAACTATCACAAGAAGAGGTTTTGGCTGATTGCCAGCAACTGAGAAATCCAAATGGGAGGCATTAATTCATGCATGTGCATGATGGTCCAAGGTCAATGTGCCCCACTTTTGGCCCCAAGCACCTTCTTGTTTAAAAGAAAAAAAAAATATGGTCAGATACTTTTTCATAAGGCCACGTACTATACACAGCTGGAGTCTCTAACACACTAGCACCCAATCCATCAAATTCATGTAAATGGATAATGCTTTAACACTAATATTTACATCACACGAATCAATGTACTGCACTTCACCAAATACTAAATTAAAACAATATAAAGTCATCTGTAATTGTTGCCACAACTAACAACTGGACTTGTGACTGGTACAATGCAGTATATTTGAGGGACAGGCTTTGGTTATGTTGGGGGTGGGAACATCACCTGTTTGCTACAAGTAACCCATGTATTCCAATTAAAAATGCACCAGCCTGAAGTGCAGTCCTCTATTGTGAGGGCAGGTTAATTCTATTATGCAAGATATAATTACCTGCCGTTTTTTATTTGGTTAAAGCAGTACATAAATTTCACTCTCAGTTTGTATGTAAAGTGACAGGCACTTAAGTTTTTTTGTAAGATCTGTATGTTTTCTCACAGATAAGGAACCTCCATTCACACCACCTAGAACATGGCTTTACCCTGAGAAACAATCACTACCAGGGAAAGTTAATGAGAGTGTACTAACGTCAATTGTACAATAATTGTCATCACTCCTAATAGGATAAATCACCAGATCTACTTCTCTGGGGAGGAGTACAAAACACAGGAAAGGAATAAGGAACCTCCACTCACACCACCTAGAACATGGTTGTACCCTGAGAAACAATCACTACCAGGGAAAGTTAATGAGAGTGTACTAAAGTCAACTGTACAATAACTGTCATCGCTCCTAATAGGATAAATCACTAGGTCTACTTCTCTGGGGAGGAGTACATAACACAGGAAAACAGCTATCCAGCACTGCCTTTAGCAGAATGACAGTCAACTACATATACAGAGTTCTAGCCTCTGATAAAAACTGAACAGTAGTGGCCTGCTATGGCAAGAGTGACACCCAGCTGTGAAACAATGAGCAGTAGACAGGTTACACTGTACATTGTACAAGTAAGCTGCACTGCTCCTTGCCTATAAATTGGCAACACATTTTTCTGTGTTGTGCTAGATAATGAACATTATATATTTATTTAGTTACTTATGGACATCAGAAGGTAAATGGGAACCACGTGAAAGTAATGTCTTGTGTGAAGGAAATATGTGCTACCTGTTTCCACCAGATTTAATCAAAACGATTGTTTCATGAGGTATCAGTTTTCCAGGTATTCATAAATATTAAGAAAGATAACCACTACAAATGAAAATAAAATCTGCAAGCTTAGCAACTGAGTATTATAAAAATTTCAAAAATATATATCAGTACTGCACTGTTGAAAAATACCAGACAGGCAGGCCTGGCATCAGTGTTACATCCAATGCAAAGACTACAAACATCTTCTGTTAAAACAAGAAATTACACTAACTGTTCATCTTCAGGCATTAAAAACACTCAGAACTCAAGGTTTCTATAGAATTTCTTGGATTCCATGTATAGTATACAATTTCTTGCATTTCACAATACTGATATTTATCCCTTCTAGAACCCAGATGTACCACCTGCCATAGCATGTACAATCTCTGCCCGAACAGCGCACATGTATGTTCTGTACCATTCTAACAACACACACTGACCACTTCCCTAAACAGCATCAATTAACCAGTCTTGGAGTTGGATGGTGCTCTCTGTGAGGTACGGAATTTCTATATATAACACAGATAAGTTTCTGTCTTCAAACGGCTGTTCAGTGAAATAATAAAACTGTTAAAACTGAATTTAACATCTGTTGATAAATTCACTATACATGATTCTGTAGGGACTATTCCTGGTTAAAAAAAGTGAAACAAAACACTAGTCAGCTTGATATTACTGGGTATACTGGTACTACACTGTAACACACCCTATGGAATGCAACTTGGAGAAATGGACTCCCTTTGTGCTCTCTGCATTTAGCCACAGTTTTCATTACGGCAGATGCAATACAAGTAACCACTTTAATCTTTACAGTATGTGCATCCTAGATGTAGGATGGCATTTCAAATCCCCTGGGTCTCAAGCGTCCTACATGTAGGACAGCCACAGCCTCAGCCATTTAAATATTTCGCTCTCAATGTGGTGGTTTATTTAGAGAAACTTCTTTCATTCTTAGCACCAAAGTAGAAGTTTCTTCCAGCTTTATGCTCTGATTGATTTACCCCTTGATAGAAAACCACCTGTATTCGTTTTTATATGAGGTTGTTTGCACCTGCAGCCAGTAGGGATGTAGTGGCAACAATGTATAGCTTATTTTTGCTGCTCTATTCATCTGGCTTGTGAATGACCATCTGTTTAGTCAGGGGAGTGTATCGACACAGCACTTGGGTTACAGTGATAATATGGTGACCTGATGCAATAAGCAGAACTTTACCTGCCATCCTTTTCTTGGAATGGCCCCATTTAGAGCTCCACAGTATTACGTTTCATTTCTCAGACTTCCGGCTGAGTTTAGAATCAGTGCTGCACAGACAGTTTGTTTTTCTTCCCAGCAAAAATTTGACAGTCGGTGTGAGTGGTGGCAATATGAGCCCACAATGCAAGACGCCAAGGTTGCTGCAGCCCAGCTAAATATCTGAACTTATTTTTGACACTGATAATGATGAAGTAAGAGTATCAAGCAGACGTCAGTTCATTTGAGGGAGGTTCCGGAAGTGTTCCAGGGTTGTCACAACCTCAACCTTACCACCAAACAGTCAGTTGTCACGAGTCCAGCAGTTCAATATCGTCCAGTGCCTCTGACAAAGAGGATGCTGGTGAGAATGGGCCAGGTGAATAGACTCAAAAGCCAATAACCCTGCAATGGACAAGCCCCTCTTGCCCTCAGAGCAGTGTAGCACACATATACGAGGGGCCCCAGAGGAAAGGACACTGAAGCGTCCCACATAAATGACGGCCCCAGTCCACTTAGTGTTATTCTTCTGTATTTTGCAGAAATTATCACTCTGCTGGTGGTGGAGACTAACCACTACTACCATGATTACATAGACAGACTTGATGATGGACCCTCCCCTGAACCTGATGTTACTGAAGCCAAAATGTTTTGTGTTTCTGGCACTGACAATACAGATGGGACATGGCATAAGAGACACACTGACAGACTACTGGGCAACAGTGGACCAGCTATACAACCTTTCTACGGCACTATGATGAAACGGGGCTAATACCTTCACATCCTTTGTTACTTACATTTTACTGACAACAGGAATGAACCTGATAGCACAGAGGAAAATTTTGACAGACTGTGGAAGATACGAGACCTGTTTGAAATTCTAAACGCCACATTTTCCGAATTTTACAACCCTTCCGAAAATCTGGCTATTGACAAAGTTATTGTTTCCTTCAAGGGAAGGGTGATTTTCAAATACATACCAAAAAAATGCGTTTCGGCAACAAAATTTTCAAACTTTGTGACTCGACTGGATACATGTATGACATGAAAATATACTTGGGGAAAGGACAGAGAGCGCATGGCACAGCACGTGACAGCAACCCATGCAACAGTGACAGAACAGACGAGGAAGATAGGACATGGCCACAAATTATACATGGACAATTTCTTTTCTTCCCCTGAATTATTTGATGACATGGTGAAGAATGAGATTTACTGTTGTGGCACTGTCAGGCTGAACAGGAGAGGCATGCCACAAGACCCAAGACTAGAAAACTGCAAAGGGGAGACATTTGCGTAAGAATCAGGGCTGAATTGAAAGCAATACTGTGGCGGGACAAGAGAGACGTATGCACGTTGACTAATATTCACAATACCCCAGCGGAAGGTAATTTCTGTAATGAAAGAGGAAAAGCCATAAAGCCGCAAATTGTGACGGGTTATAACCATCACATGGGCTATGTGGATAAGGGTGACAGAAAGGCCAACAGTTACTCCATCAGCTGTCGCACATTCAAGTGGACAAAAAAACTGTTCTTTCACCTGTCAGACCTGGCCTTTCTCAATAGCTACATTCTTCATTCCTCATGTGGGAGTAAGAAAATGTCACATAGATATTTTCGATATACCCTAGTGAGGAATATACTGGCACATGCTGGGCCAGAACAGAGAGTAACAAGGCAATTAGGTACACCACCTAACGTTGAATCACACATCACTAGGCTTGAAGTCTGCGGCAGCAAACATTGGCCTATCCCATCTGAGATGCAGCTGAGGTGTCGCATGTGTAAGGCCAGGGGTGTGACACACAAAGTGTTCATGACATGCCGTAAGTGGGAAGTGGGACTGTGTGTTAAAAAAACATGTTTTAAAGATTACCACACAAAGGCACAGATCTAACAACATCACGTGTGACCTCCTTAAGAAAACCTAGGGAATCAAGCCAATATGTAAGTAAAAGAAACAGAATTTTTTGCATATTCCATACAATTTTTTGTCTATTCTCAAACTAAAATCATTACTGCTTTCTTGAATGCACACAGAAATGTCTCTGTCTTATTTCCCCCCAAAATTCCATTTAATCCATCATTCAATCTTGTTTGGTTCCCGGAATATTGATATTTTTTGTAAACCATGTGCTAAAATTTAAATTCCTAGTGACAAGGTTAAACATGAACTTGAAGAAACAATTTAGTATTTAAACCCTTCATAAATTCATCACATTCTTCATCCTCTAGTCATGACACAAGTCATATTTCATGCATAATTACTACTTTGTGGTTATTACTCAATTGGATGGGTACAGAAAACATCATCACTATTCCACTATAACCCTTCAGTGCAGTATCACTTCACTTCACTTCACTTCACAGATCAAAAATGAACATGTGCAAGCCTGAAGAGAACACTCACTTGTAAATTAATTTTCCTCACCTAGCTTTCAATCACACAGGCAACAGCTAACAAACTGAAAATATGAGAGTTCCTCATGGCAGTGAGTATCATGATTACAGCCTTTCTGGTATGTGATATGTGTAGTTTGGTAGATATTTGCGAACATTTTCGCAGAACCCACTGCCTCCACTTTCAGAATAACTACCCTGAAGATGGGGGCAACAACATGGGATCAAATTCGAGAAAACTGTACCTAAACCAATAAAAGGATTAAACTATGCATGTGAAATTTAATATGTAGCTACACAATAACATAACTACACCTCTATGCAAAATGTTATGCTGAAAAATTATACACTAGACTGCTGAAACATCTGAGGTTATACCTGATAAATTTAATGTACTGGGAATCTACGGTGTTACAGTAGAATTAAGTAAAAAACTGAGCATTAAATTACACAATTATTAATCTAAATTACATGCTAAAAAAACCATGTAGATTAAAAGAAAATGTTTTTGGGCATAGAGGTAGCAAAAATCCCAAGAACTTCTTGTCAAATAACTACACATCATAAGATTCAAGTCTTCTGAAAGGTTATGCCATGTTGTTAGGCACATAACATAGATAAGTATTTAATGACTGACACATCATTAACATCCCAGAAGATCTGAATCATCAGCAACATCACCATGCCAGCCTCAAATCTTGTGTTTTCACCTAGCTGGAAAGAAATGAAAGCAGACTCCACAGTCTGGAATTGTATCTTGTTTTAAGAAGCATCTTTCATGTACTTAAATCACTACACATATGAGCACAGGATGCAACAAGGCATGTAGAACACATCTGTATGTGATAAACACATGATTAACTTTTATAGTAAATAAATCCTACACATTGAAAAGTTAATTCACACCGGTGATGTGAGAACAGTGATAAATAACAGTACAGCATACTGCCTGGGAAAGTGATGAGTAGACATTTCATTGCAAGTCTTCCTTTCTGGCAAACAAGGAACATTCTCATACACAAAAATGAAATCTATAAAACACACGAAAGTGCAACAATCACCTGAACTTCACAACAGAACAACAATAATAATAAACACCATCATCTATTAAAAAATTAAAAACTACCACTAGCAAGCACAGCAAATAAAAATCTCATTTGCATGAAGATTTTAATTAAACACAAGGAAAACAAAAATCAGTGTTAATAGTTTCAACATTCCAAAAACACCTGTAAATCAAAACACATCACTGTGAATAAGATGTATAGAAAGGGTACTTCAAAAATAAAATTAAAAAAAAAAAACTTGTTTGGGGCAGGCAGACAAGAAATACATGTAAAGCCACCTTGTAATGTTCTACCATTTACTGCAGCCAAAATTGACAGCTGAATGTGAGAATAAAAGCTACATTCAATTCAGTCACACTGAGTCTGTCCTTATGGTTATCCAGTGCCTTTTTGCTGAGATGTGGCAGATTTAGGCATATATCATATCAAGTATCTCCAGCAGCACTTCTTTCACTACCACGTTCTGAAACTCGTGTTGCGGAGTCAGAAGAATCAAAATCAACCTTTCGATCAGATTGTACATATTAATTATTAACTAAGAATTCCAGTACTCACATTTGCTTACTCTTAAATGGTGGAGACAGCAATTAGGTTTATTGTTGTGCATCTCTGACTGTAGCTCTGTAACTGCCCCTTTTTTAAGTTTTTGTTGTGAGGCGCTACATTAATCCTTCAATCAAAATAGACGTATGTGAAAAGTAACTCTGACTGTAAGCACACTCATATTTGCTGAGTTTTAAGACAACGTAATCGCATAAGGGAAATGTTAGTACATAATTACATTCGTTGTGGACTGAACCTGATTATATGTAATGAAACAATAAAATTGCAGAGATTTGATTGGCTAGGTTTCAGAGATGGTAAGAAATGTAAGAAACTTATTGCCACTGATCCCAGTACATTTATGTGACACTAAGAAGACAGATTCACTTTAGACATTTTGCAATACATTTCTTGCCCCTACTAACAGGTTTCTTTAAAAAAATAAGACAAGCAAGCAAGTAACCAAGCAAACAAACAAACAAACAAACAAACAAACAACCAAATAAATAAATGAATGCATAAATGGTGAGCTCTCATGCTGTAACAGTTCACACAACACACTGCAGTCACATGGCCTAAGGCAATGGCTCATAATTCCATCTATAAGCTTCAAATGTATGTTTTCTGTGTAGACACTTCTGAATCATTCAGGTCACATTTCAGTCTCATTACTTGTAAGCAGTATATAAATTTGTGGTAATAAATGGCTTTAATTTCAAGCACAAATGCCCTTTACTAAGTATTTCTAAGTTTCTTTAAGGTCATAAACATTTTCATACTTTTATGGCTGACAACCACTTAATCACTAAATTAATAAATGACACAACAATTGGAGACTGAACAAAGAAAAGCTGTATTCAGTGTGGTTTACAATTCAACAACACAAAGACTGCCCAGCATATCCGTCAGCACTAAGGCAAATACTGAAGGTGAAAGTTATTTTCAGCTGTCCCCCCCTCCCACAGTCTACAAACAAGCAACTTACTGGGACATGAAGGACAAATATCTTCCAGGATAATAGTTTCAAAATTCCAAAATAATTTTTAAGCTGAGGGCATACGTGACACTGACATAACTGCAATCTGGAACTGGGGGAGGGGGCAGAGGGTAGCAAGTGATGCCAATCTTGGTTAGGCCATGCAATTAGTATTAAACAAAGTGACATGTATACATGGAACGGTAATGTAAAACACTCACAGCTGGCCGTGGGCGCATGTTTGACTAGAGATTAACATAGGTAGGTTCCTGCGGGGAGGCTGCATTGCTAGTGGTAGTGTTACCATGGTGTATTATACTAGCATGGACCCCCAGCCCTGTGGGATTGGGTCCAGGGCCGGGGGGGTGTCCGGGAGGGTGCCCGGGGGGATTCCCGTGGCTCGGCCCGTCCGGGCTGCATCCGCCGCACAAGATAGAAACATCAGTTAGCATTAAAGGGGCACTAAAGTCACACCCTTCTCAATCATATTGTACCAAAAAATAACAACAAAACTTAAAATTACAGAAAATCAACAATTAACAACAATTTCTTTCTAAATGGTATCATTACAAAAGACATGGAGCAGTCACATTTCATGAAATCCAATTTATTTCATAATTCTACTACTGCAGCTGTTGTACACTGTCACTCCATGCCTTTTACAATATCTGTGTATTTTTCAATTAAGGTTTCTTAGTTAATCCACTTGAAACAAGATGTGCATTTCAGAAAATGTGTCAACAAAGATGTTTCAAATTTTGAAAATAAAATGAAGGAATTCTGAGAGAAAAAACAATTTTTGAAACTGAAGAATATTTTTGAATAAGTGTAACAATGTATTTTCAAATGTGTGGAATCATTTCCCACAAGTATGGATAATTTTAATTACAAAATTAAAATAAAAACTTTCTTTTAGAGAGAGGTGACATTCCAAATCATGCCCCTTTAATGATTAACTGCAATTTTCTATCTATGCACCAGAAAGAATCAAGGCTCTCACTGTCATTTGCACTGGACCCGATGTTGTACGCAAATAAGCCAATCAAAGAAAGGGTTTCTTCTTCTCTTTGTGGGAAGACACATTTTCTGAATGAATTAGTTACACTACTTGGTTACTTTTATACAGTCACAGTAAAACCCTGGTTACTTCAAGAGGTTCTCATTTATGTTTACATCTTGAGTTTTGTGTGTTTTTATACCAAAGTTCTGAATTTTGTGAAATGATATGCAAGTACTTCAAAAGCACTGTCACTTCACAGAATTCAGGGTAAGACACATTAGTTTTGGAAAAGTATGCACTTTGACACTCTTCCATTTGAATGGATTAGCCACCAGCATCAAAATAAACCCACTGCAGAGTCCTAGTAATCGGGGTTCTACTGAGTGTTTTCATTTCAGAAGTTAAGAGAAAAATAAGTTCACACGTAAAAACACCAAAGTGTCTTCTCACGACTACATCTAGCACGCACAGTCTTTCCACATAGATAAGATGACACCAAATGTTTAAATAAAAGTGAGACCTTTTGTATGAAACCCCCACTCCTGCCCTTGGGCACAACCAAGACTTTGTCATAAATAAAAAGGGTCACTCATTCATGTACTTATCTTTACAATTATCTAACAAATTTTGAGTACACATGTGGCAGCTCAAACTAACAAATTCTCACAAAATGGAGTCAAAATTAACAACTTCAACAACATGCAATGAACTGGTTACTCCTATCAGTCTACATTACACAGTAATAATGGACTAAGACATTCTGCAGCTAAGATCTATGGCAAAAGAACTGCAGATATCTTATCCTACTTGGACGAACTCACAACAATGTTCTTATCTAACAATAAAATCTGAAACAGTGTCAATATTCTAACTCTCATCTGATTCTCTACTAATCAAAAGTACAGTAGCCAAGAGTGACCCTTTTTTTAACTCCCAAAAGCAACATGAATTATTAAAATAAATTAAATGAAACAAGACAGAAAAGAAATGGAACATAATGGAAACAAGACCTAGACAAAAGGTGTGACTACACTACAAAGCATAACACACAAACTTGTACACAGACAACACAAACACCCAAGGATGCATCATTACCTGCAAGGTTTGCACCACTGGCTCTGCTGGTCAAGACCATATCGGGCGCGGCACTTTTTCATACTGTTACCTACAACATCAGCACAATTACACTTATTATGTTGGTTGGTCAAAGAAGTTAAAACATGCAGTTACATCCAACATACAAACGTGCACATTCTGAAGAAAATGCAAACAAAACTTCAAGAATATTTCACATTAAACAACACATAACTAGTACTGCCATGCAGGTAAAATTTTTCCCTCTAATTGTTTTTGAATTTGTAAAATCCACTCACAAAAATAAAAATTATGGTTCGAATTTTATAGGGGACACATCCGCCTCCCAAAAGGGAATAAATATGGAGGTTAAGAAAGTATAAGGCTTAAAAAAAAAATTTGATAAGCAGAATAGGTTCCAGTTCAGAATGCACGGCCTCACATCCCCAAATGTCTTTAGACAGCTTGACAATCAAGAAGAAACCCCTTCCCCCAACCCTTATAGTAAAAAAAATAACTATAAATTTAATATAAATATATATATATATCCACATGCAACAAACTTGAGAAAATAAATTCCTTTCCACTTGTATTTAACTTGATACTGCATCCAAAGTTTGTTTTCACCAGATTGGTTTAAAGGTTGCAACCAATCAGATAAACACGACAGAAATGGCTCTTGTATGGCGCCGTATCACAGTTAATCTCAAGCAGTAGGTGAATTAACAACGCAATTCATCGCCATGTACCTCCGTCATTTGTCTCTTGTTTGCGTTTCCTCTTCTTGCCACGGGAAGAGTTAGCACGAGACGACCAATCGGGGTAGAGCTGCATGTGTAACTGCCGCTCTCGGCGAGCCAGTTCGTAATACTTGGCTTGTTCCTCCCGGCCTAGCGCGTGCCACTACGGGAGAACAAAACAAGCAATTACAAACACAAAAATAAGGCTAATTTTTGTTGCTCCAAATAAAAAAAGGCATTATAAAGAAACCAGTTGTGTTTTGTTTTTAAATGCATAATTTTGAGGGGGTTCCGACTTTCCGTCTCTGTCGTGCTAGAAGAACAGCCAGGGAGAGGATCAATATCCTCAGAATTCTTCAGTAGGACAACAAAGTTTCCCTTTCATGGGTTTTGGAAATTCTGGAGGCCAAATGCACTTTTCCCATATCAACCTATTCTGCTCAGCAAATTGACAAAAACAGTAAAGTTACAAGACCCAGACTTTACACTTCAGTTCCCAGACTTTTGTTTTCGTTTCCCCCCCCCCTTCAGTTCCGACCTGGGTATTTTCAGCACATCACGGCGGTAGCATGTCCCCTATGAAACTGCTGTTCTAGCACTACTGGAAAGGGTACCTCCAGGGTCGGCTGAACGTTCTTTCTTTCTCTTCTTCTTCTTTGCGCCGTATCCATAATTATCCCTTGCACTCCAGCCTGGATACAGCTGCATGTGAAGCTGCCGCTCCTGGCGTGCCTTCTCATAGTATTTTGCTTGCTCTTCCCGCGTTAGCGAATGCCACTACAAATCAATATGTAACATGTATACACCACTCGCCACAATCTGCAGTTCAAGTAATGGTTGGTTTGGATGAAAGAAGTATTCATGGTGTGAAATTTCAATTATACATGTTCTATGTAAGTCACAATAAAAAATAAAAAAGAGATATTCTACCTTCTTAACAAAAAGCTTAATAATTAATTTCATTACATAATTTATTAACAAGTCAAGAAGCCTGTTTCTGTAATAAAAAACAAACATTTTACACCATAATTATCTGCTGTATAGAAAGTACAATGAATAATTCCCATAAAGTAGTTAACATCATCCATAAAACATTACCTTACTTAGCCATCACTTGCTAAATGATTATTTATAAATCCATGGAGACCATCTTTTTTTTTCTGACAGCCTGACTCTGAAGCAGCTACTCAAGAATTCCCACCCTTATATGAAATCTAAAAGGTTAATTACCATGTCTGCAAAGATCCTGTCACTAAACACTAATATTATTTGAGTTTTAATAATCAAGAGTCATGATTTTTACTCCTCACCAAATATCATAAGGGTGACTGAATCAAGCATGAGATGGGTGGGGTAAGCAACATACAGTTGGGAGAAAAAAAATGCACTCAGCATCTCTGTGGGGAAACCTGCAAGAAAGAAACCAGTTTGAAGTACTAGGCACAGATGGGTGGATAAATATAAAATGGATCTTAAATAGGATGGGTGTGTGCATGGACTAGAATCATCTGCCTCAGGATAGGGATAAGTGGTGGGTGGACCCTTGTAAACACAGTATCATTACCTTTGGGTTCCATAAAATGCACAGAATTTCATGATTAGCCACGAAACCATCAGCTTCTTGAGAAGGGTTTCACTCCAAAGGGTTAATCCAAGGTCTCTACACTTCCTAAACACTACAATTCGTTGTACCAATCCTGAAGGTGAACATGTATATAAGTTCGTAAAAACATGTGTGTTGCAAACAGAGCCCTTCATTTTAATATATCATTAAGCACCTTCTATGGATACACAAAATGTTTAGTGGCATAAAGAGACATGGCCCCCCTCCACAGCATTTTACACTCTGCCAACCACAAGAAGGTAAACTTAAGAATCAAAACTACTGCATCCCCTGCAGCATCTCTTAACTGTGTGAGATACACAGCATGAACTCAAAGTATGACTCAGAAGGGAATGGTCTAAAGGGTCAGATGGCAACCTCACCTACAATTCTGGTTCTTTACAGAGCCCATATAGTAATGGACATACACAAAAATTCAGCTTACACCATGTACAGACACAAAAAAATTGCTCAAAGTTTGAAGGTACATCTAGGAAGCTGCTGCTGGTATGCAGTGGTGTCACTGCATACCACTACGAAGGATGTCATTGGAATGTGGGCACCTAGCTCTGATAAGAGGGTGTGGGAACAACCCACACATCCAGTAGCCATTCGTCAACACAGCTGTCCTTCCTCTCTCTGCACTTTACACTACTCCACACACCGAACCAGGCAACAATCACTTAACCATCACAGCTCATCTCCTTCCTCTCTCTGCTCAATATACTGCTTTCTCCAAGCCAAAACAAAGACATGCGACATGTAACGAAGTCAGTCTTCGAGACTACAAATATTTCTCCACTTTCCTCCTCCCCCACCCCCCTCTTTCCAGTCATCACTCCTTAACCTGCCCCAGAGTCAAAATACCTGCATCAACAAAAGGGCCTTTCTAGACCATGCCCACAACTCTTCAGCCAGCCAACAGCAGACCAGACTGAACAGCAAGGATCAGTATAAAAGAGACCAGTTTCCAAGCTGTGAGCATCCCCAACAGGGCCCTGAAGCATCTCCCACAGCAAGCGGTATCCCTCCTGGTCCTGATCTTCTATGTGATCCTCCTCACCCATCACTTCCCTACAGTGTGGAAGCACGCCTGAGTGACCTCTATACTTAAGCCGGGGAACGATCCAGCACTGCCCTCATCATATCGGTCCATTAGTCTTTTGGGCACGATTGGTAAACTATTTGAAAAGATCCTATTAGCTAGGATCTTACATGCAGTAAACGTGCACGGGCTGTTGCGGAATGAGCAGTCTGGGTTTCGACCCAGACATAGCACTTCGTTGCAGCTAGACCGCCTTGTTGAAAGAATCACCAGGAACTTTGGCAAAAAGAGGCTAACAGGCGCAGTCTTCCTTGACGTGACCAAAGCCTTCAATACCATCTGGATCGATGGCCTCCTCTACAAGCTAACACTCCTAAACTTCCCGTCTTACATAGTCCATACAATCTCCTCTTACCTCTGGGGTCGGACGTTCGAAGCGTCCTTCCAGGCGGGCACGTCATCTCGTCGAGGCATGCGGGCCAGTGTGGCTCAGGGTGGATTGATTTCCCCTGTCCTCTTCAGTCTGTATGTCAATGACATGCCCTCACCCTCACACCACGTCGAGTTAGCCCTCTACGCGGACGACACGGCCATCATAGCCACGTCTCGCAAGCCAACGCTGCTTGTCAGCTACCTGGAGTCATATCTCAATG